>Ga0207962_1000309_pt1 | contig 15639 bp, 19 predicted proteins | sample Knorr_S15_td_AAI_FD_185603 | JGI IMG/M metagenome (GOLD analysis project Ga0207962, IMG submission 185603) | Marine microbial communities from Southern Atlantic Ocean transect - Knorr_S15_td_AAIW_ad_750m_LV_A (SPAdes) (version 2) | ecosystem: Environmental > Aquatic > Marine > Oceanic | place... | reverse complement strand
GGTCGATGAGCACGTACTGGTGCTCGGCCAGGCCGACGAGGGCCTCGCGGAACTGGGCGACCGTGTAGGCATCGAGTTCGCCGACGGGTCGACACAACACGTATCCCTCACCAGGTTCGACGACAATCTCGAGCACCAGCGCCTCCTCGGTCGGCTCCCTACGGCGGCGATCGTAGACCGATCGCGGCTGGTTGCGGTCCGCGGCCCACTCTCCCGTGGATCTGGCCCGCCGTCCCCGGCAGTCTGGCACCCCGTCCCCTGAGACCCGAAGGTACGCTCCGGGCCGTGTCCATCGTGCTCCTCGCCACCGACGTCGACCGGGTCCACAACGAGGTCGAAGCCGCCCTCGACGGTGACCACGACCTGGTCCGGGTCCATGCCGGCGCCGCTGTGCTCACCGCCGTTACCGAGCACGATCCTGCACTCGTCGTGCTCGACCTCCAGATCGGCAACATGGGTGGGATAGCGGCCTGCCTCGACCTGCGCCTCGAACAGCGCGCCGGGCGCATCCCCGACCAGCGTGTCGTGATGCTCCTCGACCGGGCGGCCGACGAGTGGCTGGCAGGGCAGGCCGAGGCCGATGCCTGGCTGGTCAAGCCGATCGATCCCCTGGCGCTGCGCAACACCGTCGACGAGGTCCTGGCCGCCGCTACGGCCTGACGGGAGCCGGACGCCAACCGGTACCCTTTCCCCGCACACGGGTAGTGGCGCAGCTTGGTAGCGCGCCTCGTTCGGGACGAGGAGGTCGTGGGTTCAAATCCCGCCTACCCGACCATGGGGTCTCGGCGGACATGGGGAAGCCGTCGGTGGCGGATCGGAGCCGCGTCGCTCACCCGGCCTTGCGTACGATCCAGGCTTCCTCAACGGGCCACTGTTGCGCCCACCCGAGGTCGACGAACGGGTAGCGGGTCTCGGTCATGTCGGCCGGTGGCCGGAGTTCGATGAGGTCCTCGACCTCGAACCCGCACGTACGCAACAACCGGATGTGCTCACCGTGAGAGATGTGGAACTCGATGTCCGGTGAAGGGGTCCACTCGAAGCGGTGCATCCCGAACTGGGGCCGCAACAACTGATTTCCGGCCGGGGTCTCATCGTCGTCGAAGACGCAGAGCATCAACAGGACGGAGTTACCCAGGTAGACCAGGCGACCGCCGGGGCGCAGCACCCTCGCCGCTTCGGGTAGCCACCGGTACGGATCACACCAGATGGCGGCGCCGTACTCGGAGATCGCGAAGTCGAAGCACTCGTCGTCAAAGGGCAACCGCTCGGCGTCACCGTGGACGAGCGGGAAGCGGAGGTCGAACTCGTTCTGGAAGGCCGCTGCGGTCGCCAGTTGCGCCGCCGAGTTGTCGATCCCGACCGGTCGCCCTCCGCGTCGGGCCAGCCATGCCGACACGTAGGCCGTTCCACAACCCAATTCGACGACGTCACCACCTTCGAAGGATTCGAACAACCCGACGTCGCCTTCCGGCACCCCGTAGATCCCCCACCGCGGCTTGTCGTCGACCCAGCCCTTCCGTCCGGGCTCCACATACCCCTCTGCCCAACCATCCCAGACAGCCCGATTGGCCCGGACATGGTCCGACGCCTGCCCACGATCCATCACCCAATTGAACCACACATCCCATGAACGGTTCCATGGAGACTGCGGCGAAGACACCCACCAGTTCAGTGGAACCGGGTCCCGGACGCGAAGGAACCCGCCCGAGGGGCGGGTTCGCTCGTTCTGAATCCCCACCCGAAGGACAGGGGTGCGCCTCAGCGCAGGGTGGTCGGCCGCGGGCGGCGGCCGCTGGGGCTCTTGGCGGCCGTGTCGGCCAGGGCCGAGATGGTCCGGACAACGGCGCCACTGACGCCGAAGCCGGTGCCGACGGCCTGGCGGACGAGCGAACGCACGTCGGAACCGGTCGTGTTGGTGGACTTTAAAGCACGCATGGGCAGTTCTTTCGGTGAGGCGCCACGGACGAAGGACCGGGGCGCACAGGTATGCACTTCATTCGGTGGCCAACACCCCGATCGGCCCGAATGGGCTGGTCAGCGGTGGTTACCCGTCGGTACCGGACCGACGGTGCAGCCTGCCGGGATCACCACCGATCTCCTCGGAGACAGTGGTCACACCACCGTCCCGCGTGGCAGGCAACGACCCCTCAGGCCCCCGGATCGGTCAGGGTGAGCATGCCCCCCGGCGTCGCCAACAGGTTGGCCAGCGGCCCGTCGACAACACCCGGACGCCAGTCGAGGAGGTCCTCGGCGTAGGTTCGCATGGCCGGGTGCTCGGCCACCGGCGCCACCTCGTCGGGATCCCGTTCGAGGTCGACGTACAACGGTGGGAGTCCACCGAAGAGCACAAGCTTGCCGGCCCGATCCCGCAGGACCGCGAGGTTGCAGTCGACGAGCGGCAGGCCGAAGATCCCGGCGAACACCCGGAAGTCGAACTCCCAGTGGGCCGCCGACCTCCAGTGGGGCGCCGAGCCCGTTTCGAGGAACGGCCGCAGCGACCGACCCTGGCACTGCTCGGGGACCGGGAGGCCCGCCAGGTCGAGCAGCGTCGGCATCACGTCGACATGCTCCGTGAAATCGTCGACGACAGTGCCCGACACCCCGCCCAGGTCCGGCCAGCGCACGATCAGCGGCACGTGGAACGAGCGGTCGTGGTGGCCCAACTTGCTGACCAGCCCGTAGTCGCCGAGCAGTTCCCCATGGTCGGACGTGACCGCCACGACGGTCCGGTCGGTGCTTCCGGCAGCTTCGACAGCACCCAACAGGCGACCGACCTGGTGGTCGACCTCGGCGATCATCCCGTAGTAGGTGGCGCGTAACTGTCGGACCTCGAGCGGGTCGCTGGAAGCCGTCGTGAACCCCCATGCACCCAGCGCCTCGATGAAGGGATGGTCGATGTCCTGTGCCGGCAACGGCGCAGGAACCTCGGCGGGATCGTGGAAGTCGTTGTAGGGGGCCGGCACGTGGAACGGCGGATGCGGCCGCAACAGAGACACGTGCACGAACCAGGGCTCCGGCAGCCCGTCGAGCACCTCGATCACCCGATCGACGACGAACGCCGTCTCGGTCTCGTCGGCGGCGAACACCGACGGCGGCCACATCGAGCCCCGTCCCGGGGGAATCTCGACGTCGTCCCGCGGGCGGTTCAGGCGCCCCCGGTCGGAGATGTCGTGTCCCCGCTCCTCGAGCCACAGGTACCAGGCCTCCCGGTCGTCCGGCAACTGGAGGGCCACGGTGAAGCCGGGCAGGATGCCCTCGTAGGTCAGGAGCCGGGGGTCGTCGTCGGCGACGGTCCGCGGGTCAACCGTCTGGTCGGTGTAGCCGAACAACAGCGGGTCGTAGCCGCCCGCCCGGACCTCGTGGGCGATGTTGGTGAAGCCGGCGTCGAGTGGTGTGCCGTTGAAGACCACCCGGTTGGTGTGCTGGTAGGTCCCGGTCAACAGACACGCCCGACTCGGACCGCACGGCGACGCCTGGCTGTAGTGGCTGGCAAAGCGCACCCCGTCGGCAGCGAGCGCATCCAGGTTCGGGGTCCGGACCACCGGGTGGCCGGCCGCCCCGAAGGAGTCAGCGCGCCACTGGTCGATCGTGACGAAGAGCAGGTTGGGACGGGACGAGTCGCCGCTGGTCGCCATCTGCGCATCCTCGCACGACGACGGGCCAAGCCTGCACCACCACTAGTGTCCCGCAATGGCCGCACTCCGCCTGCCCCGCGAGGGGCGCCAACTCGGCCTGCTGCTGGCGGCGACCGGGATGTTCCTCGTCTCGACCGACTCGCTGTTCATCCGCATCGCGGACGCGGACGGGTGGACCATCGCCTTCATGAGCAGCCTCTGGTCGACGCCGGTCACGTGGGGGATCGCCGCCCGCAGCCTCGGACGGAGCCTCCCCGACCGGTTCAACAGCCACCGGGGACCGCTCCTGGCGTCGAGCCTCCTCGGTTCCATCAGCATGACCGCCTTCGTCACGGCCGTGACGAAGACCGAGGTCGCCAACGTGGTGGCGATCATCGCCGCCGCACCGATCTTCGCAGCCGTCATCGCCAGGATCGCCCTCGGTGAAAAAGCCGCCCCACGGACCTGGCGGGCCATCGCCGTCACGATCCTCGGCATCCTCGTGATCGTCGGTGGATCGCTCTCCGGAGACGGCCTCAGCGGCAACCTCCTTGCCCTCTTCGCCATCTGCTGCTTCGGCGCCAACCTCTCGATCTGGCGCCGCTCGCCCGACCTTTCGAGGATCCTGCTCGTCGCACTGACCGCGACGTTCACGATGCTTGTCACCGCCGTGCCGGCGACCCCCTCCAGCCTCGACCGCAATGCGCTGCTCGCCACCCTGGCGATGGGCAGCCTGTTCGGGCCGGGCGCCCGCTTCTGCATGTCGACGGCGACCCGGTACGCGCCCCCTGCGGAGGTGAGCCTTTTCACGCCCGTCGAAACGGTGTGCGCCACGGCCTGGGTCTGGCTCTGGTTCGACGAGGTACCGCCCACGGCGACGTTCTTCGGCGCAGCGATCGTGCTGGCAGCGGTCATCTACGGAGTGACCGGGCCGGCCGCCGCAGTGACCCCACCTCCCACCGCCCACACCTGAAGCACCCTTGAACGCCCACCACGACCCCGTCCTCGACCAGGCCGCCGCCCTCGGCATCGCCCACGAGGTGATGCCATGCGACCCCGATCTCGCCGACACGGCGGTCTTCTGCGAGGCCTACGGCATCAACCCGGCCGACTCGGCCAATGCCATCCTCGTGGCCGGGAAGCCCCGGGCGGACGAACCGCAGCCCTTCGCCCTCTGCCTGGTCCTCGCCACCCACCGGCTCGACGTAAACGGCATCGTCCGCCGTCGGCTCGGGACCCGCAAGGCGTCGTTCGCGAATGCCGACCAGACCCGCTCGCTCACCGGCATGGAGATCGGCGGAGTCACGCCGTTCGGCCTTCCGGAACCCGTCCCGATCTGGATCGACGCGGCCGTCATGGGCCGGGACGAGGTGGTCATCGGCGGCGGATCCAGGGACCGCAAGCTGCGGCTGCCGCCGGAGGGCCTGCTGGTGCTGCCCGGCGCCGAAGTGGTCGAAGACCTGGCCCGGCCCGTCGACCCGGACTGACCTAAACGGAGCCCCGTGCCAGGTGGCGGGAGAGGGCTTCACGCGCCGAACTCGGCGGGGCGCCGTCCAGGAGCCGGCAGAGCCGGTCGCGCCGGCCGACTGCGGTCAGGACGTCCGCTGCCACCGTGTCGGCCACGTACAGCAGGTCCAGCCGGGAGCCCTCGGTGAGCGGATCGGCCATCAGGCCGTCGACCACGGGGCCACAAGCCAACTCGGCGGCCAGGAGCTTGAGCGCAGCCGCCTCGAGCTCGTCGAGGGCGTCGAGGACCCGCAGCACGTTGGTCGCCTGGGCGTCAGTGAGCACGACAGATTCTGGAGCATCCACGCGCGGTGCGTGGGGATACCCGGATCTCCTCGCGCTCTTCGCGCGAACGCCGGCCGACCGTCCATGCAGTACGTTCCGGGTCCATGGAACTGCAGGAAGTCCAGGACCTCATGGAGCAGCTCTATGGCGAAGCCGACCGGGAGCGCGGGATCCCGACCACCGTGGCCTGGCTGTGCGAGGAGGTCGGCGAGCTGGCCCAGGCGGTGCGCAAGCTGTCACCCGACCAGCAGCTGCACGAGTTGGGCGACGTGCTGGCCTGGTTGTCGAGCCTCGCCAACCAGTTGGACCTCTCCCTCGACGATGCCATGCGGCGCTACGTCGAAGACCCACCCTAGGAAGGCGGGATACCGCTCCTCACGACCGCCTGCGGACGAGTTCCTCGGCGATCTGGATGGCGTTGAGGGCGGCACCCTTGCGCAGGTTGTCGCTGGACACGAAGAACGCCAGGCCATGTTCCAGGGTCTCGTCGGACCGAATGCGGCCCACGATCGTGGGGTCGACGCCGGCCGCGTCGAGCGGCGTCGGGACATCGGCGAGGGCCACCCCCGGGGCGGCAGCCAGGAGTTCGATGGCGCGCTCCGGCGACAGCCCACGGGAGAAGCCGGCATGCACCGACAGCGAATGCCCCGTGAACACCGGAACCCGGACACAGGTCCCCGAGACCCTGAGGTCGGGGATTCCTAGGATCTTGCGGCTCTCGTTGCGGAGCTTCTGCTCCTCGTCGGTCTCACCCCGACCGTCGTCGACGAACGACCCGGCGTGGGGCAGCACATTGAAGGCGATGGGACGGGCGAACGAGTCCGGCTCGGGAAAATCAACTGCACGGCCGTCGTGGGTGAGTGCAGTGGCGCCGTCGAACACCGCTCCCACCTGTGCAGCCAGTTCCTCGACACCGGCCAGCCCCGCACCGGAGACCGCCTGGTAGGTGGCGATCGTGAGCGACTCGAGGCCGGCCTCGGCATGCAACGGGGCGAGCACCGGCATGGCTGCCATCGTCGTGCAGTTGGGGTTGGCGACGATGCCCTTCGGCAGGTGGTCGAGAGCATCAGCGTTGACCTCGGACACCACCAGCGGGACATCGGGGTCCATGCGCCACGCTGACGAGTTGTCGATCACGACGGTGCCGGCCTCGGCAATTGCCGGCGCGTAGGCCAACGATGCGGCCCTGCCGGCGCTCATGAGGACGAGGTCGATTCCCGACCAGTCGGTGGACTCGACGTCCTCCACAACGATCTCGCCGCCGCCCCACGGAAGGAGGCTTCCCGCAGACCGCGAAGATGCGAAGAAGCGCAGGTCACCGAGGGGGAAGTCGCGTTCCGCCAGGAGGGTGCGGAGGACCCCACCGACCTGACCGGTTGCTCCGACAACGGCGACGTTCACGCAACGCAGGCTACCGACAGCCCATGGTCGCGACCCTTCCAGTTCCCGATCAGCGATCACCCGGGAACTCGAAGACCAGTTCGTCGCCATCCGCCCGACGGGCCGCGGTGAACAGGTCGGAGACGAAGGCGACCATCGGGAAGGCCCCACACGAGTCGTCCACCCAGTCCGCCACCCTGCCTGCAGCCCCGTCGAGTGCGCTGCCGTCCGCCGACGAGTCCAGGAGTGCACCGAACAGGGCGTTGCGGAGCCGAGCTTCCGTCACCGTCCCGGGGTCCAGGTCGGCGAGGGCTCCGTCGACGCTCGTGTAGACCTCGTCAAGCAGCCCGGAGTCGTCACGCAGGTCGGCCGGCACACGCTCGTCGATCCAACCCAGGAGGGTGCTCGTCGCGCGCAGGTGGGCCAGGCGGTGGGCCGTCTCGGAGGCACCAGACGCGTCGAGTTCCTCGAGGACCCGGGTGATCGAGGCCGACTCCCCGGCGAGCCCCGCACAGAAGCCCTCGGGAACCCCCGACCGCAGCACCGTGGTCGTGGTCCGGGGCGCTGCCGTCGTCGGCGGAATGGGTGGCACCGTCGTGGTCGTGGTCGACGTCGTGGTCGACGTCGTGGTCGTGGTCGACGTCGTGGTCGTGGTCGACGTCGTGGTCGTGGTCGTGGTCGACGTCGTGGTCGACGTCCCGGACGTCGCCCCACGGGGAGACTCTGTCGCGGCGCACGCCCCGACGATCAGGAGGGCGAGCGCGACCGACGACCAGCGATCCGCGGGGCCCACGTCAGCTCCCGGTCAGGAGCTTCCGGATGAAGTCGCGGATCTCCTTGGGGAGCGTCGAAGGGGGTGGTGTCGTCGAGGGGCGGACCGCCGACCGGGGGTCGAGGCCGGCCAGCATCAGGGCAACTTCGTACGGGCACTCGTCGAGCAGGAACACGGTCACCGCCTCGGCCGCCTCGGCCATGGCTTCGTGACGCCCGACCAACGCGGCGTTGATCGCCGCCATCGCCGCTCGTGCATCGAACTCGCCCTCCGACTGGTTCATGTGCGGCATCGTCGCCTCTCGCCAGAGTGTCGCAAGGCGCTCCGCCGAGCCGACGACGCCCACGGGTGCCCGTTCGAGCAACCAGCCGGCGAGGAGCGACATCGCCGAGGCCGCCTCCACGTACACCTGGGGATCATCCGGACCGAGACCCGACCGGAGATCGGCCAGACGGCTGCCCTCCCGCTGCAGGTGCCCAGCCAGGTCCGGGCAGAAGGCCTCGGAAACGGTCGTCGGAACGGCAACCTCGGTGGTCGTCGGAACGGTGACCTCGGTGGTCGTCGATTCGGGATCCCCGGATCCACCGGACGGCTGCGTGGTCGACGGCGGCTGCGTGGTCGACGGCGGCTGCGTGGTCGAGAGCACCGTCCAGGACGGGTCGATGGTCGGTCGTTCCGGCCCAGCATCACTCCCGCAGGCACCGACAGGCACGGCGATGGCCAGCAGGACTGCAACCGTGCGGAACCGCATCCGTCAGCCCTCGTGGGTGAAGCCGGCGCCGAAGCCGCCGAACAGGTCGAAGACGATCGTCGACTCTTGGCCGCACTGGTCAGCCACGTGGACACGGAGCCGGTTGGTCGCTGCAGGGAGGTCCACGGCGTTCATGTCCTCCAATCCTGCCCCGATCCGACTGATCGCAGCGAGCAGGGCGGTGTCCCGGGCCTCGGGGCCGTCGCCCTCCATGCCCGCCACCGCATCGGCGAACGCCTCGGCGGTGACGATGACGGCGTCGTGGACGAGGACCGCGGCACCACGGAGGTCGTCTGGGACGTTCGTGGCGAGCCAGGCGAACACGCCCTCGGTGACGTCGAACAGCGATGCGTAGGCGACCGGGTCCTCCGAATCCCCCTCGAGCCCCCCCTGGCCCATCACCAAGCGCAGCACATCGTCGACGACGTCGAGATAGCCGTCGCAGAACGGCGTCAGGAGGCCTGCGCCCTCGAGCGAACAGCGAATCAGGTTGGCCATGAGGGGGGTATCGACCAACAACGCATTCATCGCAGACCCGTCGACGGTGACGCCACCGGGACGGGAGAACTGGGTGACGAGGATCGGGGCCAGGTGGTCGGCAGTGACCCCCTCGAGGACACAGTCCGGATCCACGGTCGGCGCTCCGGGATCGTTCGCCATGCTGTAGGCGAGCCCGGTCCGGAACACGTCCACGACGACCCCGCAAGCCACGAGGGCCTCGACGGTCATCTCTGCCTGATGCGGCTTTGGCCCCTGTGTCGAGATCGACAGGACGACCTCGGGCCCGCTGGCTTCGAGGAGTGCCTGGGCCACGCAGCCCAGGTCGGCGACGGCCAGGTCCTCCAGCACACCGTCGGCGCCGGCATCGGCGACAAACCGGTCGCGGACCTCGTCGAAGCCCACGATGGTCGTGGTCGGCGCAAGGGTCGCCGTCGGGACGGTCGCACCGTCCGACTCCGGGGCGGCGCAGGCGCCGGCCACCAGGACGAGCAGGGTGACCATCACGATCGTCGGCGCGACGGCGCGGGTGGGTAGGCACACGATGGGAATGCCGATTCGCCGGTTCAGGCGTCGGCGAGCCCGAACGCCTCGTGGAGGGCCGTGACGGCCTCCTCCACCTGGCCTTCGGCGACGACACAGCTCACGCGGATCGCCGACGTGGAGATCATCTGGATGTTGACGCCCGTGCCAGCGAGGGTCTCGAACATTGTCGCCGCAACGCCCGGGTTCGAGCGCATGCCCGCACCGACGACACTCACCCGGGCGATCGCCGCATCGGCATCGACCCCAGCAGCCCCGATCTCGGCGACCAACTTCCGTGTCTCCTCCATCGTCCGGTCGAGGTCGCCCTTCGGCACCGTGAACGAGATGTCGGTAACGCCCCGGTCCGAGACGTTCTGCACGATGAGGTCGACGTTCACGTCGAGATCGGCGAGCGCACGGAAGAGCGTCGCTGCCACACCGGTGCGGTCGGGCACCCCTGCGATCGTCATCTTGGCCTCCGAGGTGTCGTGCGTGACCGCTGAGACGATGGCCTGTTCCATGTTTGGCTCCTCCTCGTCGACCCACGTTCCCTCCTGCCAGGTGAACGCTGATCGGACATGTAGGCGCACCCCGTGGGTGCGCGCGTATTCGACAGACCGCATCGACGGCTTCGGGCAGCCGGAGGCGGTCATCTCCAGCAACTCCTCGAACGACACCGACGCCATCCGCCTGGCCGTCGGGACCAGCCGGGGATCGGTGGTGAACACCCCGGTCACGTCCGTATAGAGCTCGCAGACGGCGGCCCCGAGCGCATGGGCGAGTGCCACGGCGGTCGTGTCGGAGCCCCCCCGGCCGAGGAAAGTGACGTCGTTCTCCGTCGACACGCCCTGGGAGCCGCCCACCACGGCGACACGCCCGGCGTCGACGGTGGCACGCACCCGGTCAGGTCGGACCTCGAGGATCCTGGCGTTGCCGTGGTTGGCGTCGGTCAGGAATCCGGCCTGGCTGCCCGTGAAGGAGTCAGCCGGAACGTCCAGGTCGTGGAGTGCCATGCACATGAGCGCCATCGACTTGCGCTCACCCGCCGTGATGAGCATGTCCATCTCGCGGCCGGGATGCGTGGCGGAAACCTCCGACGCCAGGCGCAGCAGGTCGTCGGTCTCGTTGCCCATGGCCGAGACGACGAGGACGACGTCGTCACCGTGGCGCTTCGTGCGCGCGACGTGGTCCGCGACGGCCCGGATGCGGTCGGGGTCGCCGACCGCGGTACCACCAAACTTCTGGACGATCAGTGCCACGAGCAACCACGCTACCTGCGCTGCCCGGCGGGACTGTTGCAGGTTTCGGGCACTGCGGCGCCGAGGGGCCCCGTTGTTAGGGTGCCGCCCCATGGCCTTGAAGACCAGGCGGGCCGCGCGGCCCCCCGCCTCCATCCATCGCTACTCACCCCGCACCAGGCTGCTAGCCGGCATCCTCGCCGTCGTGATGCTCGGCAGTCTCGTGACGGTGGGCATCGCCAGCCTCGCCGACCGCGGAGGCAGTGGCGGCGGCAACGAAGCCGTGGTGCCGAACCCCTGCCCGGCCCTCGACAAGTCCGACGGCCCCCAATACGACTTCACCGCCCGTCCCATCTACTGCTTGGCGAGCGGGGTCGCCTACACGGCGGTGTTCGACACCAGCGAGGGCGAGATCCGGTTCACTCTCGACCGGGCCCGGATGCCGGAGACCACCAACAACTTCGTGGCCCTCGCCCGCTACGGCTACTACGACAACACCCTCCTGTTCCGGATCGACCCGAGCATCGGCATCATCCAGGGGGGCTCGCCGACCACCAACGACTGGTCCGACCCGGGACCCGGCTACACCATTGCGGACGAGGGCGGAGTCTTTAGGCGCACTGCTGACGGAGGCGCCACCGGTCCGTTCTCCTACGAGTCCGGCCAACTGGTGATGGCCCGTTCACCGGGACTGAACAGCTCGGGCGCCCAATTCTTCCTCACGACCACGGAGAGCGTGTCCCTCCTCGACAGCCAGGGCAGCTACCTGCTGTTCGGCGCCACCGACAATGCCGGCCAGAGCGTCCTCGACGCCATGATGGACCTCTACGTCGTGGACCCCGAGTCGCCCTATGGCGGCGGCCCGAGCCACGAGATCATCGTCCACTCGGTCTCTATCGTCGAGGGCTGACCGGCCCTCCCCACCCGGTCGGCCACCTACCCTCGCGGCGTGCCCACCGAGCCACCCACCACCACCTGGCTCTTCCCGCCGGCGAGTACGGCCGATGGACACGGGGTCGTCGGCATCGGCGCCGACCTCGACCCGGGCACACTCCTGACGGCCTACCGGTCCGGGCTGTTCCCCATGCCCGTCGAGCAGGACGGTGCCGTCGCCTGGTGGTCCCCGGACCCCCGGGGCGTGCTCCTCCCCTCCGACCTCCGGGTGAGTCGGTCGTTGCGGCGCTCCTGTCGGCGCTTCGAGGTCCGGTTCGACACCGCCTTCGCCGAGGTCCTCGAGGCATGTGCCGACCCCGACCGGCCATACCGCTGGATCGACGTCCAGATGGCCGAGGCCTACACCGAGCTCCACCGCCTTGGCTGGGCACACTCCGTCGAGGCCTGGGACGACGAAGGCCTCGCCGGCGGCCTCTACGGCGTGTCCCTCGGTGGCCTGTTCGCCGGGGAGTCGATGTTCCACCGACGCACGGACGCCTCGAAGGTGGCGTTGATCGGGCTGGTCGAACTGCTCGGCACGGGCGGCGACCGGCTCGTCGACGTCCAGTGGGCCACCGCGCACCTCGCCGGCCTCGGAGCATCCGAGATCACACGCGACGACTACCTCGACCGGCTCCCCGGATTGGCAGGAGCCGTCGGCCCGAACTGGGTGGACCCGGCGCAAGGAGTGGCTAGCTGACCGACTGTCGCAAGGGGAGGCGGGAGTCGGCCCACCAGCGACCAGAGAAGCGCCAGGTCGGGACATCGGCCTGACGGGTCGCCACGGGGTCGGGCCAGAGCTCGCGGTACGCAGCGAGGATGGCCTGGAGCTCGGCTCCGGAGGCCCCCGGAGCCTCGATCCGGGTCGTGGTGTCGAACTCTTCGACGACCAAGAGTCGTGCGGTGGCGCCTTCCGGCGTGGAGGAATCCATCGTGGCCTACAGCGGTACGTTGCCGTGCTTGCGCTGGGGAAGTTCCGCGCGCTTGCCGGCCAGCATCTCGAGGCCGGCGACCAACCGGACGCGGGTCTCGGACGGAGCGATCACGTCGTCAACGAAGCCGTGTTCCGCCGACACGTAGGGGTTGGCGTAGCGCTCGGCGTACTCCTCGACGAGTTCGCCCCGGCGGGCGACCGGGTCGGCGGCGTCGGCCAGCTCACGTCGGTACAGGATCTCGACGGCGCCCTGTGGGCCCATGACGGCCAGCTCGGCCGACGGCCAGGCCAGCGACAGGTCGGAGCCGACCGACTTGGAGTCCATGACGACGTAGGCGCCGCCGTAGGCCTTCCGGGTGATGACCTGGATGCGCGGCACCGTGGCCTCGCAGTAGGCGTAGAGCAACTTGGCACCGTGGCGGATGATGCCTCCGTACTCCTGGTCGACGCCGGGCAGGAAGCCGGGCACGTCAACGAACGTGATGAGCGGGAGGTTGAAGGCGTCGCAGGTGCGGACGAACCGGGCGGCCTTCTCGGAGGCCTGGATGTCGAGCACCCCGGCGAGCATCATGGGCTGGTTGCCGACCACTCCGACCGACCGGCCATTGAGGCGGGCGAAGCCGCACACGATGTTCCCGGCCCAGGCCGCGTGGTACTCCATGAACTCGCCCTCGTCGACGACGGCGGTGATGACCTGGCGCATGTCGTAGGGCACGTTGGCGCTGTCGGGCATGAGGTCGTCGAGCTCGGGGCACAGGCGGTCGACGGGGTCGTCGCAGGCGACGGTGGGTGGCATGTCGATGTTGTTCGACGGCAGGTACGACAGCAGTGCCTTGACGTCGTCGAGGACCTGATGCTCGTCCTCCGCCACGAACGAGGCCACGCCTGACTTCGTGGAATGGCTACCGGCGCCGCCGAGTTCCTCGAGGGAGACCTCCTCGCCGGTCACCGTCCGGACGACGTCCGGGCCGGTGATGAACATGTGCGACTTCTCACGGACCATGAAGATGAAGTCGGTCATGGCCGGGCTGTACACGGCGCCGCCGGCACAGGGTCCGAGGATCACGCTGATCTGCGGGATCACGCCCGAGGACTGCACGTTGCGGTAGAAGATGCCGCCGTAGCCGTCGAGGCTGACGACTCCCTCCTGGATGCGGGCGCCGGCGCCGTCGTTGAGGCCGATCATCGGAGCGCCGACCGAGTGGGCCAGGTCCATCACCTTGTGGAGCTTCTTGGCGAAGGCCTCCCCGAGAGCGCCGCCGAAGACCGTGAAGTCCTGGGCGAACATGAAGACCCGACGGCCGTCGATGGTCCCCCAGCCGGTGATGACGCCATCGGTGTAGGGGCGCTCCTCGATGCCGCTGTCGTGGGCCCGGTGGCGGACCAGCAGGTCGAGTTCATGGAACGAGCCCTCGTCGAGCAGGTAGTCGATGCGCTCGCGGGCGAGCAACTTGCCCTTGGAGTGCTGTCGTTCGACCGCCCGTTCGGAGCCCGCGTGAAGGGCCTCTTCCCGCCTCTTGCGGAGGTCGTCGAGCCGGTCGCTCATGGAATGCTGCGCCATTGGGGGCACAGGGTAGCGACCGGAGGCGGTCCGGCCGTAGCGAGACGCCCGGGTCAGGCCCGCTGGGCCGCCAGCCGGTCGGCACGCTCGGCGAGGCGCGGGCCCTCGAGCCTCCGGCACATCTCGGCGAAATGGGGCCGGGGGCCGTTCCAGCAGAGGTCGTCGACGTCGTCCATGACCGGGGCATCGAGGTCGAGCGTGGCCAGGCGCCGGTAGAGGCCGGCGTCGTCGCGCCCTTCGGCAAGCGCCGCCGCCAGGCGGGCGGCACTGCGCACGGTCACGTCCCAGTCGTCGGCGTCGTCCGGAATCTCCTCGAGGTGCAGGTAGCGGGCCAGCACGGTTGACGATGACTTCGCCCCCCACCCGGGCAGCCCGGGGATGCCGTCGGCGGTGTCGCCCACCAGTGCCAGGTAGTCGGGAATCGACTCGGGCCTAACGCCGAAGCGGTCGATGATGCCGTCCCGGTCGTAGACCACGCCCTTGCGCCGGTCGAACTGCACGATGCGGAGCCCGTCGTCGACGACCTGGGCGAGGTCCTTGTCGGGGGTGCAGATGAGGATGCGGTCCACCCGGGGGTCCTCAGCGGCCTTCACCGCCGCTGCGCCCATGGCGTCGTCGGCCTCGTGCTCGACCATGGCGAAGACCCGGAAGCCTGCCGCCGTGAGTGCCGCCTCGAGCAGCGGGAATTGGGAGAAGAGCTCCGGCGGCACGCCCTCGCCGGTCTTGTAGCCCTCGAACATCTCGTTGCGGAAAGACTCGACCACCTGGTCGGTGGCGATGCCGACGTGGGTGGCGCCCTCCTCGAGCATTCCGAGGATCGAGCCGACGACCGCCCGCGTGGCCGCCACCTCGACGCCGTCGGCCGTTACGTGCGATGGCACCGCGAAGTGGTGGCGGAACAACTCGTACGTTCCGTCGACGACGTGAACCTCCACGCTGCGCCTCCTGGCTTCCGGACGATCTCGGACGTGTCGCCCCGCGCTAGCGCGGTTCCTCGACCAGTTCGATGAGGGTGCCGAAGGAGCCCCTCGGATGGACAAAGGCAACCGTCGTGCCCCGGGATCCGGGCCGGGGCGCCTCATCGATGGCCCGTCCACCGGCGGCCACGATGGCGGCGAGTGCCTCGGCGCAGTCGTCGACCCGGTAGCCGACGTGGTGGATGCCCTCACCGCGCTTGACGAGGAACTGGCTGATCGGCGAGTCGGTTCGGATCCCGGTGGTGAGTTGGAGGTAGGACTCGCCCACCCGCACCATGGCCTCCTCGACGCCATCCTGTTCGACGACCTCCCTGTGGCAGACCTCGGCACCAAAGGCCCGGGCGTGGTAGTCGATCGCCGCCTCGAGGTCGTGTACGGCGATGGCGACGTGGTCGATCTGGGTCAGCAGCATGCGGGGTCCTGGATCACTGGGGGTATGGCTGGCGGGCGGATTGCCCGCTCCCATCGTGGCACGCCACGACGGACGGATGGCCCCTGCGCCCTGACCTGTGGAAAACCTGCCTGACTTGTAATGATCTCGTAAATGTTGTAATCTGATCGCAACACGTTGGGAAGACCCCTCCACCCAACTAAGGGAAGCGCCCTCCGAAGGTTGCCGGTACCGCCCGCAACCGGCCCCGGGGGGCGTTTCCTATTTTTTCCAG
>Ga0207962_1000302_pt1 | contig 15805 bp, 21 predicted proteins | sample Knorr_S15_td_AAI_FD_185603 | JGI IMG/M metagenome (GOLD analysis project Ga0207962, IMG submission 185603) | Marine microbial communities from Southern Atlantic Ocean transect - Knorr_S15_td_AAIW_ad_750m_LV_A (SPAdes) (version 2) | ecosystem: Environmental > Aquatic > Marine > Oceanic | place... | reverse complement strand
CCGCTTACACGTAGAAATTCTGATGCAGCCTTTGGATAAACTGTCTTGTAAATTCTGTCAGAATGGACTGGACCAGGGTTAGTTCCAATCGACATAACTCCCTTTTCTAGAAGCTCCCATGACATTGCCTCTACAAGCCTATTTTTTGCTCCCTGAGATGCGGTATATGGACTTCTGAATCTGTATGGTCTTTGTTCCAACGGTCTTTCTTCCGCAAAAAATGTTGAGATTGTAATAATTTTTGCACCTTCCTTCATGACTTTTAGTGCCTGAACTGAAGTCCAAAAAGTTCCAGTTAGGTGAATGTCTACGGTACTTCTGAACTGATCAAGCGGTGCATGTGCAAAACATGTCACAGGACCCGAGACTCCAGCATTGTTTACGACAACATCCAGGTTGACATTTTCACTTTTTAACGAATCAAACATACCAGTAACAGCCTTTTCATCACTGACGTCTACCCCATCAAAAATTTTGACGGTGGCGTTGCTTTGCTTTTCTTTGATAATTTCTTCTAGCATTTTTGCAGTTTCTACTAATGGCTCCTTTCTTCTTCCCAGGACTATGGCACTTGCACCATTTTCTACAAATTTCTTTGTGATAGCTTGTCCAATTCCTGTACCACTTCCAGTAACTAGCACAGTTTTATTTTGAAACTTTAGCATGAGATCAAAAATTAGTTTATCATGTATTTATTTTGTTGTTAATTACTAATCCAGAACAACTAGAAATGTTAAATTACGTGCTAAAATCAGATACGGCATGGAAGATTCTGAACCTGAAACTATTGTAATAAAAAACTGGCCTGAAAAATTTTCTGACATTTTAAATGAGATTGGTATTAGTGCGACCCCTAATGAGATAGGAGAGGGAGAAGTTGAGAAGGGAGACTACTATAGTAGATGTTTCTCACAAACCACTAGAATGGTTACCAACAAGGGCTCGTTGAAAATTTCTGGCGCAAATATCGATGCAGTACAAATAATACAGAAGGGATAAAATGCAAGATCCAAATCCACTTCCATGGGGCGCTCAGGATAGATTTCAAGCTCATTTTATTGTAAAGCGAGACCTCGGCGAGAGAGTATTAGATTTTACTGCAAGAACTAGACTTAAAACTACAGGTCACTTTGGTTCAAAAAAAGTCACTGGTGTAAAATGGGAAGGGGGTAAACTTGCTGATGAGTTGAACTCTGATTCGTCATTGAACGACATGATTACAAAGCAATCAGTGAGTGATGCAACAATTTTTGTTGATCCTACAGATAATGGAATACGTATTTATGGAAAATGGAAAGATAGTTACAATTTTGGGATTACAAAAGAATTGTTTAATGCTTACGATAATATCGCTGGCCACATAAAGAAACTTTCTACGATTAATGCTTAACTATAAAGAAATTTAGGCTCTCCACCAGTCAAGAGCTAAATAATCAACATGTGATTTGCCTTTAGGAATTGCCAAGATGAATTGTTTTCTGACACTAGTTGATAATCTACCTGCCAGTACAACGCCTGTAGATGTAATGACATCACTCTTGTTGTAAACTTGTATCACGTATGGCGCATGATCAATGCCAGGACCTCTTTGGTATACTGCAAAATCACAACCAAATTTTATTCCTGGATTGATAACATATCCTTTTTCACGAAAATCCTTGTATACTTGAAATTTTTTGTCAAAATTATGATATTCCTTTTTACAGATTTTAATAATTTCGTTTAAGGATATTTTTTTATTATTTTTGTAAATTTTAATTTTTGATATTTCTTGAAGATAGCATCCTTCAATAAGATCTAAAATTAGTGGAACATTGATTTCATCAGTTTTGGGTTTTGGAATTCCAATGGGTTTTCCAAAATAACCATGTTTGAATAAGTTTTGAGAATCTTTGATATCCCAAATAACTATTCTATTTTCTATAAGGTCGCCTTTCAAGTTAAAGACTCAGTGCCAATAAAATGAATGAATCAGAAACTTCTTGACATTTATCAGCCATTTCTTCTATGCCCTCAATCACATCTTTCATTAACAATAGTTCTTTAGTGTTAGTAATATCATTTAGGACAGTTATAGTCATCTTTCTATATTTTATATCAATCTCTCTTTCAATTTTCTGTGTTTCTTGAGCAAGCTCAATTGATTTATTAGAATTAGTGTTTAGACTTCGTATAATCTCATTTAATTTGTATACTTCATCGACAACAAGCTCAATAAGTTCAGTTAATTGTTTGTTCAAATCAGCATTCTTAAGTGTAGTACCCTTGATGTTTGAGAGTTTAAATGCAATACCCGTTATATAACCTGCAATCTCATCCATTGTATAAGCAGTATTTAGTAAGTTATCTCTGTTAATGATCAAACCTCCAACATCTGATACATCACGTGTTATTTTGCGTCGAAGGTTTTCTACTTCTTCTTCAATACTCGAAATTTGTTCAAGCGTATTTTTCACTCCCGATTTGTCTTTTTTAACCATCATGTTTGGTAGTACAGATAATCCTCTTGCTGCGTTTAGAATTCTATTGATCTCATCTTGCAAAACAGCAATTGCTTTTCTTTTTGCTTGGACTTCTAATTCACCGCTATACATAGGAGACTTAGAGTTATCTTGACGGTAAATTAATCCTTTCTAGAGATTTCAGCCTCGAAATCCCTGTTTTTCATGCCTATCTTAATTTGTCCTTGATATAATGCAACTATTTCCCTATCAGTAGAAGCATCCTCTGCAGATTTCTCAAGTCTAATTTTCCCAGTAAATTTTGGAAATCGTAATGCAAGACCACTTCCTTTTCTTATGATATTTGTGGCGGTTTTGTGAATGGGGCTTAATGTGATTTCAGAAGCAACTACTTCAATCACCAATTCTGGGTCAAACCAAACATCAGATTCCATTTCACTATTTATTTTCTGATTTTTCTTTAGCGTTACTTTATTGGATAGAATCTGGTATAACTGATCTAAATTTTCATCAGTAAAGCCAGTTCCTACTTTACAAATACTTGAGAATGTATCATTCTCATCATTATAAGTTGCCACAAGCAAGGTCCCATACCTACCAGTTCTTCTACCTTTGCCAAAAAATGCCCCTATGACAACAAGATCAAGACTATCTCCAAGCTCATTGCGATATTCACGCTTTAATTTTAGCCAATTACTGCCTCTCATACCTGCTCTGTATTGACCTTCAAGTGATTTTAGCATCAAACCCTCACATCCAGAATTGATCGAGTTTTCAAGAAAATCTTCTATTTGATCATCAGTTGTCACAGTAACCATAGGTACTAATTTTGCAAATTTGTCTTCAATCACAATTTCTTCCAGATTTTTTCGTCTTTCTTCATAGGATAAACCCAAACAATTTTTTCCATCAAAATAGAGTACATCAAAAAAGTTTAGTGTTATTGGAATTTCCGAAACAGCCCTCTCCAAATTATATTTTCTTCTACGATGCATTAATTCCTGGAATGGTAAAAATTCTCCAGTATTTTCATTCACAGCAACTGCTTCTGCCTCTAAAATTGCTTCTCTAGTTTTTAGTGACTTGGAAATATTTTCTACAATATCTGGATAGAATTTTGTTATGTTTTCTAACCGTCTTGAAAAAAGTATAACCTGTTTATTTTTTAGATGAACTTGTACACGCTCCCCGTCAAGTTTGTATTCAGCTGCAAATTTTTCCCCCATTTTTTCTAATGCTTCTGATTCACTTTTAACGCGATCAGCTAGCATGGGTCTAACAGGATTGAATATAGATATTTGGAATTTTTCTACACCGTTAATTCCTTCTTCTGATATTACTTGTGCTACTTTGCCTAGATCACTTGATACATTGTAGGCGTCTTCTACTTGATGCCTTTTTTCTTTACTACCTGTAAACGCTATTGTTAATGCATCAATAATTGTATTATCTGCAACTCCTAATCGTAATGTCCCCAACAGAATTTTAAGAATAAATTTTCCATCTATGGGCATAGCGTCATTTAACAAACTTGATATGTATTTTATTTTCATATCTTGTGATCCTTTTCCTTCCGTTTTTGCAATTTTGAAAAATGTATCGTAGACGCGTTCCAGAGTAATTGGTTCATTAACAAAAGTTGTTTGCTTCTTTAACTGTAGAATTTTTTCAGCACTGTGACCTAAATCTCCGTCATCTTGGTAGATTTCCTGAATTTTTTTAACTGGGGTTCCTGAAGATTTGGAAAGAGATCTTATAGCTAATTTTTCTGCCATACCCAATTCAATTCCCTCAAAATCAGGTCTGATCTTACTCTGGATTAGATAAACAATTTTTGGAAGTAAATCTTGTGGAGTTTCTTTGAACAGACCTACCAAAAAATCAGTCAGTTCTAATCTCTTTGTCGTACCTTCCATATTTTCAAGCGTTTTAGCAATTATTGAAAATTCCATTTTGATTTTTTTTGAATTACTTGAATAATAAGTTTGAATTTTTAGGCTAAATTACCAATAGGATTCATACGTACTTGGAATTTGGCTAATCTGGATCTTCATACGATTCTTTTTTCCCATCTTGTTGTGAATTACTTTCGATTGGTTTCATTTTTGCATGCAAAACATCCATTATGGAGTTGTATCCTTCTGCATATTCTAATTCAGATGGAACCAAAGTTGCAGGATGGATAAATCCTTGACTTCTCATTGCTAATGCTTTTTTAGTGGCGTTTTCTCTTACCAAATCCCAATCTGGTGTAGAAAATCCATCAAACGGTCCTGTCAATTTACCATCATGCATACTAAAGACTAAAGCTTCAACTATTGGAATACAAAAATTAACTGTTGCAGCAGAATTAAGTTTCACTGGCATCAATGGCATGTTGTGACTGCCTCTTGTATTACCAGCAACATAATGTGGGTTGTTAAAAACACTGCCAGCTTCTTCTGTAGCTGGAAATTGTTTTTGTGTTCTTACAACACAAATCGGGTCATCTTTGCCAACATAAGTCCCAGCAATATTGTGTAGCCTATCTGTTGAAGCATCCATTATTGGTTCATCATCTTTTGTATACACTGAATCAATTACATATCTACCAGGATACATTAATGCAGCTTCAACTATCGGTTTATCTTCCCAGAGTGAAAGATTTGCAATTTTTCCCTTCTCCACATCCATGATGTTCATTTTTACTCCTCTTGCAAGTGATTTGTTTACTATCAGACCTGTGTTACTTAACGAATCAACAAATAAACGATACATTGGATAATTAAAAGCACCCGGCTCTGTTTTATCAGCTGCAAAAACAGTAAACGCTTCATTAGCTCTTTCCTCAAATTCCATCTCAGCTACACCTGGACCCATTCCTTTGATGTTTCCTGAAAAAGAATCCTTTAACAGATCTTGTCCAGCACCATACAATCCCTCTTGTTTAGCTATTTCAGTTCCAGCCATAAAAGCATCCCAAGCAAGTTGATGTATGTCTTTGTTGTTAACACCATGTGTGTGCGCCATAACAATGTGAGTATCATCACCACAATATCCAATATAGTGATCTATTAGCAAATCTCCTGCACCTTTGACAGTATTTTTAATTGCATTAAGAAGACCATCGCTTGGAAGTGTATGTCCACCTATTCCTCCAACATCAGCCTTGATTACTGAAATTGTTATTTTCATGAATTTTCTAATTATACCTTTGATTTATAGTGTATATGTAATTTTTTAAATGAAAAAAAGAAGAAAGCGAAGACTTGAAAATTTATTAAAAAATCCAAATAGTAATAAAGCCCATGTCACTTTGAGTTCGATATGGCAGATAAGGAACATCTTAACATGATAATTACTGGTCACATTGATAATGGTAAATCTACCACAATGGGTCATTTTTTGATGGATCTTGGAGTTGTTGACGAAAGAACAATTGCTGCACATGCTAAAGAATCGGAGGAAATAGGCAAAGGAGATACTTTCAAGTATGCTTGGGTAATGGACAACATAAAAGATGAAAGAGAAAGAGGAATTACAATCGATCTTGCTTTTCAAAAATTTGAAACTCCCAAATATTTTTTCACATTAATTGATGCTCCAGGCCATAGAGATTTTATTAAGAATATGATTACTGGTGCTTCAGAAGCAGATTGCGCAGTTTTAGTTCTTTCAGCAAAAGAAGGTGAAACAGACACTGCAGTAGCTCCTGGTGGTCAAGCCAGGGAACACGCATTTTTGTTAAAAACATTGGGTGTAGGCCAAATAATTGTTGCAATTAACAAGATGGATACTAGTAAATTTTCTGAAGCTGCTTATAATGCTGCAAAAGAAAAGGGCGAACAACTTGTGAAATCAGTAGGTTTCAAGGTTGATACAGTTCCATTTATTCCAGTGTCTGGTTGGACAGGAGAAAATCTTGTAAAAAAATCTGAAAATATGCCGTGGTATAAGGGCAAAACTCTTCTAGAAACATTTGATGAATTTAAAGTACCTGAAAAACCAACAGGCAAACCTCTACGTTTACCAATACAAGATGTATATTCAATCACAGGTGTTGGAACTGTTCCAGTAGGTCGTGTTGAGACTGGTTCAATGAAACCTAATGACAAAATCATCGTAATGCCATCTGGTGCTACCGGTGAAATAAAATCAATTGAAACACATCACACAGAAATGCCATCAGCATCAGCTGGTGACAATATTGGTTTTAACTTACGAGGAATTGAAAAGAAAGATATCAAGAGAGGCGATGTACTTGGAACTCCTGACAAACCTCCTATGGTTGCCAAGGAATTCAAGGCACAAATTATTGTAATACACCATCCAACGGCAATTGCTCCAGGATATACACCAGTTATGCATTGTCATACTACTCAGGTTGCTGCAACGATATCAGCCTTTGAGGCAAAAATAAATCCAGCAACTGGTGCAACGGAGGAAGAAAACCCCAAATTCCTTAAAGTGGGTGACTCTGCGATTGTGAGAATTAGACCAGTTCGACCAACATGCATTGAAACATTTCAGGAATTTCCTGAAATGGGAAGATTTGCACTGCGAGACATGGGTTCTACAATTGCAGCAGGTGTTGTTAAAGAAATTACTGAAGAGCATAAAGTCTGAGTCAATGTAAATGACTCAATCTGCTCGCATCAAACTTACAAGCAAAAGCTTATCAAAAATAGTTAATGTATGCGACGAAATAATGAATATAAGTAAAAAAACTGGCGTCAAAATGAAAGGACCAGTTCCGCTCCCTATAAAGCGACTTAACGTGGTTACAAGAAAATCTCCTTGCGGTAGTGGCACTGAAACTTATGAAAAATGGGAAATGAGAATGCATCGAAGGCTCATTGATCTTAATGCTGACGACAAAGCGATTCGTCAACTTATGCGACTAAAAATACCTGATGATGTATACATAGAATTATCGCTCAAATGATTATGCTTTTTATTATGGTTCTAGGAAGTGATATCTATGGTTGAGGAAATTAATTCTGATGTGGTTAGTGATGATTCTTCAGATGATAGTTTTCAGGACGAACAATTAGATGTTCTATATACTTGCCTTAGATGTAATACTAAGGTAAGTGTTTCTGAATTAAGTAGACTACCAGAAATAAAATGTATTTGTGGTTTTAGGGTTTTTACTAAAGTAAGACGCCCTGTTGTAAAATCAGTTAAGGCAGTATAGTTTACCCATTTTGGGCTTTTTGAGAATTCCAGCAATCTTTGCATAACTGCCCTTTAATTTTCCAATCACCCTTTGGGTTGTATCTTATAAAACCCATTTTGTTACCACAAATACTACAAAAATTTTTTTCTTTTCCAAAACCTGATTCTTTTTCGTCAAAACATTTTTTGCATAACAACCCCTCCATGTCCCATTGCCACCTCGGTTCCCATAGTTCTGTTATTTTGTTTTTAATTCCGCAGATAACACATTTTCCCATTAATGATGCATCGTATGACTGATGCATTTTATCCAGATAACAATCTGCACATAGAGGTGATTTGATACCCCATCCTCTTTTTGCTTTATGTTTATGCGTAATTTGTTTATTACAAATGGTACAATTTGATGGTTTTCTACTAAAAATTCCCATTAAGATAAATATTTTTTAAAATATAATATCTTTTGCAGTATTTAGAATATAGTATAAAATCAGAGAAAGACTTGATTAATTATTGATTTTTCTCTAGTATTTCTTCCACTGCTTGACTAGGATCTAACATACCACATTTCTTTGCATATTTTACTACTTCATTATATTGATCTTTAGTAAAGCATATTGGCATTGTTCTTTTTGGCATGTTTAACAATATTTTTTCAATTAATATCCTTTGCTCTGTATAATTTTTAATAAAGTATTTGAGTCCATAATACAAGAATTGTTAGATGAAAAAAAGACAGATCTTAGTTATTGGAGATAATGAAAGTGGCTGCACACCTGAATCAGCAAAACTTGCATATGAGATTGGTTCTGAAATCGCAAGATCTGATTCAGTATTAATTACTGGTGGATTAGGTGGAGTGATGCGTGCCGCATGTCAAGGTGCACAAGATGCTAATGGTATTACTGTTGGTATAATTCCTCAAAATGATCCATCTCATGCAAATGAATTTTGTGATATAATAATTCCTTCAGGTATGGGATTAACACGTGATTTCCTTAATGCACTTTCTGCAGATGGTGTTATAGTTGTTGGTGGTGGTTCTGGAACTTTATCTGAAATTTGTGCTGCATATATGTACAAAAAACCTATTGTCACATTAAAAAATTCAGGCGGTACCGCATCAAAGTATGCTGATCAATATCTAGATTACAGAAAAAATGTAAAAATTGTTGGAGTTGAAACTCCTCAACAAGCAATAAAATACATTCTAGAACAAATTAACACATAGAAACTAAAAGTGGATCTGGTTCATAAAATTTACCATACTGAGCAGACAATTTTTTCAACTCGTCCACAATTTTTTGTATTCCTATCTCATTTGCAGTTTGAAATAACGGTTTTTTAAGACCCAGTCCTAAACTTGCAGCTTTCTCAACCTCTTCAATGTCGCTTGCCTCATTTGTAACAAGCCAAGCTGCATTGTTTAGAACATTTGCGATAATCTGTGTAGGATTACACTTTTGTGCCAACTCTTCTGAAAGTTGAATTCTTTCATACTTATCATCAGAATATTTGTAGAATCCTTCACCACTTTTCTGTCCAAGTTTTTTTTCATTGAAAAGACGCTCAATCGTTGGATGCGGTAAAATCACTTTTTTATCTCTCAGATGCATTTCCACGGTTGCTTTATGGATTACGTCCATTCCTGTAAAATCAGCTAATTCAAAAATTCCCATTGGAAATCCAAGATTAAATTTTACTGCAGAATCAATTTCTGTTTGCTGGATTTTTTGCCTTTCCATTATATAACAAGATTCGTGGACAAGTGGGATGAAAAGCCTATTCACAATAAAACCCGGAACATCCTTTCTACAGGTTACTGGTATCTTTTTAACAGATTTAACAAAATCAATTGTTAGATTAACTACCTTGTCTGAAGTTTTTTGCCCTGGGATAACTTCAACTAGCTTCATAAGTTGTGGTGGATTGAAAAAATGTATTCCGATGAATTTTTCCGGGCTTGAAACTATGTTCGCAATCTCCGTTATTGGTAATGTGCTGGTATTAGATGCAAAAATAACCTGATCTCCAGCCACTTTATCTAATTCTGTATATACTTTTTTCTTCAGTTCCATAATCTCTGGTACAGCTTCTATTACCAAATCGCAATCATGTACAGCATCTCTTAAATCTACTACTAGTTTTATTCTAGAAATTATCTCGTCTCCTTCATCCTTAGAAATTTTTTCTTTTGAAACAAGCTTGTCTAAACTCCATCTGATCTTGCTGATCGCTTTGTCTAAGAATTGTTGCTCAATATCTCTAAGTGTTACATTATAACCAGCCATTGCAGATACCTGTGCTATGCCATGACCCATAATACCAGATCCTAACACAGTGATATTTTTGATTCCCATAATGTCCAAGAAAATTAATATCCTTTATAATATGTCTCTTAGATACGCAAAATATGGGCTTGTTTGGAAAAAAAGATAAGAACAAAACAAAATGTGATGTATGTGATCTAGAATTACCTACACCCGAACGATTGGAGAGGCATAAAAAGAAGGCTCATGGCAATGTTCCAGAAAAAAAGATGGATGAATCTGGTGGCGGCATGCAAGAAGGGGGAATGTGGTGACCCAATTAACCATAAAATTTTGGTAGATAATTATGGAGATGAATAGCTCAAAAAAAAATGCGTTGATGTTTCTATGTGCTTTTATTGCTGCTGCTGTAGTAATGTCGACTTTAATATTTCCATTTTGGAATCTAATACGGGCAGATAATTTTGAGGAAGTAGAAATTAGGCTAAATGAAAGGGGAATGTGTTATGTTGACACTTCAGATAACATACCTAAAACCATTGACAACTGCAGTTATCAGGTTGGTGATATTGTGACTGTCAAATACGGTCAAGGACTCGCATGGGCGGAAATTGTAAACCCATAATCATTTGCTTTATACTTGACAAAATATTTTCCAAAATATGGATTGTATATTTTGTAAAATTTCCAATAAAGAAATACCGACTCGAATTATTACAGACACTAAGAACTCGATTGCATTTTTAGATGCATTTCCATTATCGGCTGGTCACACTTTAGTTATACCTAAGAATCATTACGAAAAAATCCAAGACATGCCAGATGAGGTAAGTGCAGATTTGTTTAGTACTGTGCATAAAATAATTCCAAAAATTGACAAGATTTCAGGTGCCACTCTTTTGGCAATTCATAACGGCAAGGAAAGTGGGCAGGAAATACCACATGTTCATGTCCATCTGATACCAAGACGGTCTGATGATTTAGCTGGGCCAGTTCATAGTATGTTCAAAAACAAACCAAAATTATCAGATGAAGAATTAGATGAATTGTGTGCTAAAATAAAGAACAGTTGATTATCTAGGGTACAGTCTTCTTCCAGAGTCTTCATCATCCACTAGTATAGCCTTTGTAGGACATGTTTCTGCTGCATCCATAATCTTTTCTTCTTTTGCACCATGTAGATTATAAACAGTTGATTTTGGATTAAAGTGCGTAAGTTTATCTACAGAAAAAACCTTCGGTGCAATTGTTTCACAACTACAGCAGCCTATGCATAAACTCTTGTCTATATTTACTGATAGATTGTGATTGTGTGGACCACGTTGTTTTTTGAAATCATTCTTTTCAGATTTTTTATTAGTTTTTTGTTTTTCTTCATCCCAAAATGCATTTTCAAAATTATTTCGCTTAGATTTTTTATTAGCATTTAGTTCGTAATCATCCCAAAATGCCTTTTCATACTGTGTCCAGAATTCTTGGTTAGTTTCAAAATCTTTTGTGAATCTACTCCAATCCTCCTCTGAATTCTGCCTATTAGAATACTTTTCCCATTGTGAATTACTTTGGTGATTATTCTCACTGGAATTATTATTTGGTTTTTTTTGGTTTGAATTATACTCGCTATTTTGCTTTTTTAAGTAATGATAAGCGTCTGTAACATTCTTGAATCTGTCTCCATTTTTTTCATTTTTATTTTTGTCTGGGTGTAATTCCAATGCAAGTTTTCTATATGCATATTTCACTTCATCAAAAGTAGCATCTCCATCAAGCATTAAAATTTGGGCAGCTTGCCGTCTGTTCATACAATCCTATAATGTTATACATCTTAAAAATAGTTTCATGAACATTTTAAGGTATTTTACCTGTAACATTTGATCTGAAATCTGATTCATACCATACAGTCTTAGGTTTTTCATTCTTCTTCGGATAGAAATTCACAGCTATATGCGAAAAAACTGTACCTTTTCCATTTGCCTTATTTCTATTGCCATACGCACCATGTGTATGTAGAATTTTTGGTGGTATGTATACTACATCACCACGACTCAAATTGATTCTTTGAGTTTGCTCGATCTTAAACTTTGTAATACCTTTACCGATTTTTTTATAATAAACTAAAGTGCCAACACCCCTGGTCACAATAAGCATTTGACCTCCAGTATGAGAATGAAGTTTGGTTTTAGCTGATTTTTTAAATGTTACATGATACATGTCGTGTTCAGATGGCTTAGTAATACCAGAAATTTCTCGTAGTGTTACTGGACCTGTAAAATAGTCATTTTTTACTTTTTTAATTGGTGCTGTGTCTATATTGCCTTTTTTCAATTACATGATGGTAAAAGACAATAATCATAAAAACTATGCTCACATGAACAAGTAGTACATTGATTGACACAAAGCACAAAATTAAGACAGTGGTTTTACGACCTTTAGTTGATTCTGATGAAATCGAGCAAATTATTGAAAATAAAAAAACATTGTTTTTTAGAAAGTTGTTACAAAAACCTAAAAAAAATGAGGTACACGTACATTCAATAAAACTAATTTATGAAGCATTTTTAATTTTGTCAGGAAAATACAGTGCAAATTTTTATCGTAAAGCAACACATCCCATTAGTGTAGACTACACTGTCAAGGAAATTATTTTTGGTGATGTGATATTTCCAATAAAACAGGGTAAAGGCGTTTTAGGAAAGCTTGGTACTAAGATAAAGTCACGCACTAAAAGAAAGCATAAAGTTGATTTAGACTTGGAGGAGCATGTCTTTTTAGAGGATCAACAGGAGATTTCATTTGATCATCATGGAAAAGAAATCAAGATGCCATACAAAATGAGCTCTGAGATTATTGAGAGTTATCCAAAACGTACACTAGAAAAAACTGACGGTATTGTAAGAAAACCTGAAATTACTTATGATGCGGCTGTTGGCAAATTGGTTTCAAAGTTAAAACAGTCTGTTTCAATTGGAAGACGTAACCTGGTAGAAAAAATTGACATAGACGAAATAATTGAATTGTATGTACCAATATATGAGGCGAGGTTAATCGGACCCAGAAAAAATGTGCGTATAATGCGAATTGATGGAATGAGAAAGAAAGTCTTGTAATATTACTTAACAAGTTTATTAAATCTAGGATCGTCCAACAGATTATCAAAAAATTTTTCCTGAATTGCCCATTTTTTGATAGTTTTTCTATCTTTTTTGATTGCTTGTCCTAAAAGATAGATAGCCTCATCTATATTATCCAAAGCGGCATTACTTCTTGCCTTAGCATAGATGACATTCACATTATCCTTATGAATTTGTAAAAGTTTATCAAAAATTTCTAATGCCTTTTCATGTTTACCTAACTCTGCCATTTCAATTCCTTTATGGAAAAATGCGTCCATATGTTTTGGATGTTTTTTATAAATATTTTCAAAACAATTTAGCGCTTCCTCATGTCTATCCAACTTTCCTAGTACTATTCCCCTGTAAAATGCAGCATACACATTACCTGAATCAATTTTTAATGCTTGGTCTAAATTATCTAAGGCTTCATCATGTTGTAATAATTTATCATATAGTACACCTCTGTTGTAGTACGCCGGTGCATATTTTGGATCCGTTTCAATTGCCTTGGTATAATATTCTAATGCACCCTCAGTATTACCCACTTCTGCCAGTGAAATAGCCCTGTTATTAATTGCAGAAACATCCTTAGGATTTAGATCAAGTACCTTGTCAAAACAGGTAATCGCATCTTGATATTTTTTTAATTGGTTTAAGGCTAGACCCTGATTATATAGCGCAGTGGTGTTTTTTGGATCTTGTTTTGTAATCTTTTTGAATAATTGAATTGCTGCCTTTGGCTGTCTTTTTTCCATAAATGACATTGCCTGATAAAGCAAATCCTCCGTTTTTTCCTTTCCAGCAAAAAATATCATTAAAATCAGCTTGTTCTAACTTGTAATTAGAGTTATTTTTTAAACCTTGTAAGATATCTGTCAGTAGATTTTGCCATTGCAGTGATATCTGATTTTGTATGTACATTTGACAATGCACCCAATTTCCCAGGCAAAAAGAAAATTCCATCATTAGCAATCATATGAAAATGATAATCGTGTAATTTTTTTGTGTTACATTTAGCAGCATCCATTGCATTTTTAACCTCGTAAATTGTGCCGTTTAAAAAATGCGTCAAAAACAACGAACCAATTCCTGTCGTAATTACACGTCCATCAAATTTCTTATCAAGCATTTTCCTAGTTTCAGTTCCAAGATCATTTAATTTTCTATAAAGCACATTACCACTGTTTTTTAGTTTAGATAAAGTAGAATTTCCAGCCATCATTGTAAGAGGATTTGCAGAAAAAGTACCACCACCAATATATGCACGACTAGATTTTGATAATTCAGATGTATTTGCATATTTCATAAACTCATTTTTACCACAAATTACACCGATTGGAAATCCACCACCAACTATTTTTCCAAGAGTCACAATATCAGGATCAAGGTTCATTTTATTGTAAATACATCCATATCTGAATCTGAAACCAGTAACTATTTCATCTAGAATAAATAACGTGTTATTTTTATGGCAAAATTCTTCTATCCCAATCAAATATTCTTTTGTTGCAGGAATACATCCTCCTCCACCAAGAACAGGTTCAATAATCACTGCCGCTAAATCATTCTTTATTGACTTCAAAACTCTGATCGAATTTTCCAAGTCGTTATATGGTAATGAAACAATATGCTTTTCGTCAGTTAGCCCACCACTCTCAGATTTTTGGAATGGCCAGTTTATTGTTTTAAGTAAATCTGTAGTATAGCCATGCCAACCCCCATCAATCTTAGCTATTATTTTTCTTTTTGTTGCTGTCCTAGCAAGTCTGACGGAATACATCGTAGCTTCTGTTCCTGTTGATACATATCGGATTTTTTCAGCTACAGGAACAGCTTTTGAAATTTTTTCTGATAAATCAATTGAATTCTTACTAACAGTTCCATGCATCCAGCCATTATTCAGTTGTTTTTTTGTACTGGTTAGTACATTTTTCGGTGAATGCCCTAAAATAAGGCTCCAATGACCCATCCAATAATCTACATATTTGTTTGAATCAACATCAATCAAAAATTTACCAATTGATGATTTTGTTACAAATGGATAGGGTTCAAAAAATCTAATATTGTGATGAACTCCATTGACATGATATTTTTTAGATTTTTTAAATAACTCTGCTGATATCCTAGTCTTTTTTTTATAAATCTCTAAATTTTGTTTCATCTGCTTTTGTTATCTCAAGAATCATGAATATATTATGATCGCAATTAAAGATCATTTTTGAAAAATTTGTTGCATAGTTTATATGTATTTCATTTATGTTGAATCTTGCATACGTAATACAAGTGCGGCGCTTGTAATGAAGTATGGTATTGTACCACTTTATGATTTACAGGCCTCCAGTTACGCATACAAAATGAGGATTTGATTGAATGATTGAATCTGAAATGTGAAGATTATGTGCATTCCGTTAATTCCAATAATTTGTACAATTTGTACTTTTAGTGATTCAGAATCCGGTTGATCCTGCCGGACCTGACTGCTATCGGATTGATACTAAGCCATGCGAGTCTTTGCAGTAATGCAAGGCGGACTGCTCAGTAACACGTAGTCAACTTAACCTATGGATGGGTATAACCTCGGGAAACTGAGAATAATTCCCAATAGATCATTTATCCTGGAATGGTTAGTGATTGAAATGATTCGTCGCCATAGGATAGGACTGCGGCCTATCAGCTTGTTGGTGAGGTAAAGGCCCACCAAGGCTATTACAGGTACGGGCTCTGAGAGGAGAAGCCCGGAGATGGGTACTGAGACACGGACCCAGGCCCTATGGGGCGCAGCAGGCGAGAAAACTTTGCAATG
>Ga0207962_1000298_pt1 | contig 15837 bp, 12 predicted proteins | sample Knorr_S15_td_AAI_FD_185603 | JGI IMG/M metagenome (GOLD analysis project Ga0207962, IMG submission 185603) | Marine microbial communities from Southern Atlantic Ocean transect - Knorr_S15_td_AAIW_ad_750m_LV_A (SPAdes) (version 2) | ecosystem: Environmental > Aquatic > Marine > Oceanic | place... | reverse complement strand
AGAGGTGTTGCTACAGGACTAGGTGTTCATTTGTATATAATGCCGATAGAAACATTGGGGGCTGCGGCAGTATTTGTTTTCACCTTGTGGATTTCAAAGTATGTTTCTCTCAGCTCTATTATTGCAGCGATAGCTCTACCAATATTTGGTGTATTTGTTGAGTCCCCGTTCTCGTACAAATACATGTCTTTAGGGATTGCCATCCTAATAGTGTGTAAACACTACGAAAATATTCGCCGCATTGTCACAGGAACAGAACCACGTTTCCTTAAAAAATAGAATTTGACAAAAACCTTTTAAGGAAAATATAATAAGGCATCCTGTAAACTCTTAATTAATCAGATATTCGCGGGAGTAACTCAGTGGTAGAGTGCAACCTTGCCAAGGTTGAAGTCGAGGGTTCGAACCCCTTCTCCCGCTCCACTTTTCCTCTCTTTTATTTTAAATTCACATTTCAGGCACCGTCGCCAAGTGGTAAGGCAGAGGTCTGCAAAACCTTTATCGGCGGTTCGAGTCCGCCCGGTGCCTCCATTTTCCTCAATTTATTACTGTTTAACTACTGGTTATTCCTGACTAACAAGATCGCTAGATGAATTCACTATTTGCCGGATTTGCAAAACTCATGTGGGGACCGTGGCTTCTGATCCTTCTGTTAGGAACGGGGGTGTGGCTATCGATCTGTTTGAGAGGGATTCAAATCAGAAACCTTACATACGCGTTTCGATTAACCTTCTCTAAAGAGCGTGGTGGAGAAGGGGATATTTCACATTTTGGATCATTAATGACCGCCTTAGCAGCTACGGTTGGCATGGGAAATATTGCTGGCGTGAGCACGGCAGTTGCATTGGGAGGACCAGGCGCAATTTTTTGGATGTGGATAACTGGATTGGTAGGAATGGCTACCAAATATTCAGAAGGTTTTTTAGCTGTCAAATATCGTCATATTAATGAACATGGTGAAATTTCTGGTGGCCCAATGTATTACCTTGAATACGGTTTAGGACAAAAATGGCTTGGCACTTGCTTTGCTATTTTTGGGGCCTTAGCCGCATTTGGCATTGGTAATATGATTCAATCAAATACCACGGCCCGCGCCCTATCCGTAACGCTAGGAACCAGTAATTTTTTGGTGGGAATCGTTTTAGCCTTGCTGACCGGAATGGTGATAATAGGAGGAATAAAAAGAATTGCCGATGTCGCAAGTTATTTCGTACCTCTAATGGTTTTAATTTATTTTATTGGAGCCACCATTGTAATACTTAATAACTTATCTCATCTGGGCTCTGGAATAGTATTGATCTTTGAACATGCTTTCACAGGAACAGCCGCTACCGGCGGATTTGTTGGGGCCACTCTGGCGCAAACCATTCGCTTCGGTGTAGCACGTGGACTCTTTTCAAATGAGTCCGGGATGGGCAGTGCTCCTATTGTTGCGGCTGCCGCAAGGACCAACCACCCAGGAAAACAAGCCCTCGTTTCCATGACAGGAACCTTTTTAGATACGCTGATTATTTGCTCCCTTACCGCACTGGCTTTAAGTTCTTCAGGTGTTTGGATTTCAGGAGAAACAGGCGTCGCCTTAACCATTCAAGCTTTTTCAAGTGGCTTGCCTGGGCAATGGGGGAACATCATTGTCAGCTCAAGCGCAGTCACTTTTGGTTTTTCTTCTATATTGGCGTGGGAGTATTATGGCGAAAAGTGCTTTGAATACCTTTTTAAAGAAAAGTGGATAGGTCTTTATAGATATGCATGGGTACTTTTTGTGTTTATGGGTGCACTCTTTGAATTAGAGATTGTATGGAACATTTCTGACGCAATGAATGCGCTGATGGCTGTCCCAAACTTGATAGGGCTTCTACTACTAAGCAAAATATTGACCCGGGAAACTCGATCCTTCGAAGAAGGTATAAATAAGGGAACGATTAATAAATTTGACTGACATGGCTATAGTTTTTAGTTTTATATGGCTGATGGATAAAGATAGCACAACCTGAAAAATACTAATCAAACAGAGCATCTACGAACGATCTTGGATCAAAAGGCTGCAGATCATCAACCTGTTCGCCAACACCTATAAACCGAACTGGTAATTTTAGCTCTCGAGCAATACTAAATAATACCCCTCCCTTAGCTGAGCCGTCTAACTTCGTCATCACAATCCCGTCAACATCAAGCTCCTCGTTAAATAATCTCGCCTGAGACAAGCTATTCTGTCCTATAGAAGCGTCAAGGACCAGAAGGGTTTCATGGGGCGCCGCATGGACAACTTTTTTAACAACACGTTTTATCTTCTTTAACTCTTCCATTAAATTCTTATTAGTTTGTAAACGCCCTGCTGTGTCAACGAAAACCCTATCGACTTTCTTTATTACGGCAGATTGAACGGCATCATATGCCACAGCAGAGGGGTCAGCCCCGCTTTTTTGGCTCACACAGGGAACATCTACACGTTTAGCCCAAGCCTGCAATTGTTCGGTCGCTGCCGCGCGAAAGGTGTCGCCCGCTGCAAGCATAACCTGCTCTCCTTGCGCTTTATATCTAGCAGCCAGCTTACCTATGGTAGTTGTTTTTCCTGATCCATTAATTCCAATCACCATAATTACCCAAGGACGTTCTGACGGGTATATTGTGTCTACTTGGATTCCCTCTAAAATATCCAAAAGAAGTTCTTTCAAGAGTTTTACAATTTCTTCTTTTTCGGTACCGGGTGACTCACGTACTTCTTTTTTTAATGCCTCCATGATCCAAGTCATTGTGGGAACACCCATATCTGCGGATAATAGAACCTCTTCCAACTCTTGCCATAATTCAGGTCCCAATTCCGTAGGGCCACTCACTACCCTAATAACTCCACTTGCAAAACTGTCACGGGTTTTCTTGAGTCCCAATTTTAGACGTGAAAAAAATCTACTTTCATTATCCTTTTCAGCTACATCTTTTTCTTGACCGCTCATAATTAGTTATCCTGATGCTTAGATACCAAGAGTTTAATGTAAAACCTTTTATAAAATAGCCTGCCATACTTGCAAGCACTCAAAGTGATGTCAAGGAATGAAACCATTACCCCGGATTCATGCTAATCTCAACGTATCAAGTTTCATCAAGCTACCCATCGAACTGCCATAAACACAAACAAAATAAAGCTTTAGAATTCATATTCTTAAAACAAGTCTGTTAAGTTTTATTTGATTTTAACCGCTATGAGACATAGACTTTATTGACCCAAGCGGTGACGGCTTTTTGCTGACTCCCTACCGGCACAAAATTTGTGACAGGCCTTGAAAGGAGACCCATATTGCGACGATTAAGAACGTATATCCTGGGTTATTTCAGGAGTTCTCAAACCAGTGCGGGAAAATCCTAGTCAAAAAAATATTAATTTATACCAAGCGAGGCTTTGATGAAGGTTGCTGTCTGTAATTCTGTTGGTATTGATGCTGATGGATATGCAATGATTCACTCCCCCAGTCGTTGGACCAATAGCACAAAGGATTTAAATATTTTCACCTACTACCCATGGGAACTGGCCTATTGTTCTTCTATACTTAAACGTGATACTGACCACGATGTGAGATTTTTTGATGGGTGCTTAGATAAACTAGATCATGATGCCTTTGTTGAAAAGATATCCGATTTTAGCCCTGATTATTTGATCATGGACTGCGCAACGCGGACGATCAATGCTGATAGCCGATTCGCAAAAGAACTCAAGAAAAGATTTGGAACAAAGTTTATCATCTGTGGACCACATGCCACCACCTTCCCCGAAGAAGTCAGTAAGTATTCTGACTATGTAGTTCTTCGCGAGTACGAAATGACCATCCTCGAGATTCTTCAAGGTAAAGACCCAAACGATATTCTAGGCTTGTACCCCAACCCCTTGCGTTCTCCCCTGGATGTTAACAAACTGCCATTACCCGAAGACGACGACGTTTCCAGACTGGCTTATGGAATACCTGGCGAACCTTCAAGCGAATACTTAGAGATTCAAGCCTATGCTTCACGTGGATGCCCATTGTCATGTAGCTTCTGTGTATGCGGGAATATTTCCTACGCGCATCCCAACTGGCGATCAAGAGATCCCCAAAACGTCGTTTATGAATTGCAAACCCTCAGAGAAAAGTACCCGCAATTGGAAGGTATCTTCTTTGACGAAGAAGTTCACAACGGCAGTAAAAAATATATGCTCGAACTAACCAAAGCTATTCGACAGAATGGCCTTGATGACCTGAAATATGATGTCATGTGCGGACAGTGGCCAATGGATGAGGAAGTACTCGATGCAATGAAAAGTGCTGGATATTATATGGTAAGACTTGGCATTGAAACTGCTGGAGAAAAAGCCGCACAGGGGATGGATTTAATGAAAAAGTTTAATGTCCCGCGCCTCAAACAACTCATGGAACACGGCACTAATATAGGGTTAAAATTTTACGGGACATTTACTTTTGGCGGCGAAGGCTCAACTGATGACTGCGACAAGAAAACCCTAGCGCTAATGAATGATCTGCTTGACCGGCAATTATTGTGGAGATTTCAACTTTCCATCAGCACACCACAACCTGGAACACCGTTCTACAATCGCATGAAACAAAAAGGATACCTGCGTAATGTTGATTGGAAACATTTTGATGGTGGCAACCATTGTGTAGTTGACAACCCACAATATCCAGCCGAGATGGTTATGAAAAATTTTCGAGAAGCTGAGAAGCTATACGAAAAAGGGTTCAACAATCGTTATACATCTACGGCAAAAGATAATTTCAACTCCATTGAAATCAATTCAACACGCGAAATTCTTCTTTTTCGCACTGCCCGCATGAAACAAGTCAATGACATCCTAGGATCCCTACACGAACAATATCAAGATAGCCGGATCTCGGTACTAGGGCAAAATGCAGTAACCAATGAGCTTAAGTTAAATAATTATGTAGATGATGTATTTCTATATGGAGATGGTCACTTTAATAACGACCTATTTCCCCGCCCTCTTCTACAAGATCTATCCAAGCGGAAGTATTCCTTGGGGGTCATTCCTTACCATAATATGTCTGGCAATGGATATGCTGATGTAAAAGCTATCGCGAGACGAATTGGAATCGAAAAAATGGTTGCAGTGAATATTGAGGGGAAAGTATTCGATTTGGAAAACCCGGGCGATCAGGGACGATCACACCTTCGGTAACGAACGAAGCGGAGCTTTAGCTCCGCTTCGGGGTATTTTTTTTGTCAACAAATTAAAACTACGCTATTACTCATGAAAGATACCACTAGGCCTAAAAAAATTCTTCTTATCAGGTCTGCGGCCAACACGCTAAACACCACCATAAACTCTCTAAAAAACGAGTTTCCGAGTTCAAAAATTACTGTCCTTGCCCCTGAGACTGCTCGAAAAAATCTAGAAAACAATCCCAACGTCGACGCTATGATCTCCGCCGGCACCATCAACCGCATGAGTCTTTTTAGCCTTAAAAATAAGGTGATTAGAAAAATTCGTTTTGGCCAGTTTGATCTCGCAATAGCGCTCTACAATATTGATCATGGCATGGGATATTCCAATATCGATTTTCTGGCTTGGCTTTCTGGAGCAAAGAATATTCGAGGATATAATGTCCGAGGAACATTTATTGAGTTCAACGGATGGGGAGTACTCAAAAAATATTTTCTCGAAAAAACCTCCTTTACTTGGTTTGTTATAAATGCATTTACTACAATTGTTCTATTTGCATTTATCACATTAGGGTTTTTATTAGAGTGGCCTATCCGTAAAATATTTACAATTACTTCCTCCCAGGACCCCTCCCAAAAACAGAAAAAGGCAGGTCTTTCACAACACACAGAATCTTCAAGCATTCACGGCATTACACCAAAAGTTCACCAAAAAGTTTAGTCCTGATCGGAGAAGGAAGCTTAAAAATGAAAATTGTTATTGCTAATTCGGTCGGCGTCGATACCAACGGTTACCACATGGTGCACGTCCCATCACGATGGTCTCTGGGAGTAAAAAACCATACCAACTGTAGTTATTATCCTTGGGAATTAGCCTACACATCCTCGCTTTTGAAACGAGAAACTAATCATGAAATTAAGTTTTTAGACGGTGTTCTAAACGCTTGGGATTTTGATACTTATATTCAACGATTGCGGGAAGAGAAACCGAACTGGTTGGTAATGGAAAGTTCGACTCGTACAATCAGAGAGGACCTACGTCTTGCGGAAGCTATTAAAAAAGAATTCAAAACAAAAGTAATTATGACTGGCCAACATCCTATGGCCAACCCCGAAGAAGTGCTAAAGGTAGCAGATTTTGTGTGTGTCGGCGAATATGAATTTGCAGTATTGGATCTTGTCCGAGGTAAAGATCCGAAAATCATTCCCGGAGTTTACCCCAACTCAAGAGGCGAACTTCCCGACATCAACCTCTTACCATTCCCAGAGGATGATGATGTCCGAAGAATAGATTACCATGAACCAAACTGCCGCTTTAGACAAATTCAAATGTATGGATCTCGTGGATGTCCAAGACGCTGTAATTTTTGTGCTGCTGCAACGTTATACTATGATCAACTAAACTGGAGACCACGAAATATTGACAGCATAATTCAAGAAATTAAAGGATTAAAAGACAAGTACCCTGAAATGGAAGGAATTTTTTTTGACGAAGAAACGCATAATATTCAAAAAAATTTCAACATCCAACTTTCACGGGAAATCAAAAAATCTGGACTCGACGATTTAAAATACGAAGCAATGTGTGAATATATTTCACTTGATGAAGAAGCCCTCGTCGAAATGAAATCTGCTGGATACTATAAGATCCGCTTTGGTATCGAAACAGGAAGTGATCACGTAGCAGAACAAATGACCCTTGGGAAAAAACACAACCTTGAAAAATTGCGCTCTATTCTAAATTTTGGGAAAAATATAGGCATGCTGTTTTACGGAACTATAAGTGTTGGAGGACTTGGATCTTCTCCTGAAGAAGACCAGAAAACGGTTGACCTTGTCTACGAACTGGCAAGTAATGGTTTGATGCAGGAAATACAAGTTTCTATCAACACACCTCAACCAGGAACCGATTTCTATAATAGCTGTATTGAAAAAAATCTAATCAAGACCCAGGTAACCAATGATAATTTTGATGGTAATGGGCATGTAGTGGTTGAATACCCTAATTACCGCGCTGAGGAAATCCAAAACAAACAACACGAAGCCTTAGATGCTTTTGATCGTGGAAAGGCAAAAATTGGTGCAAAAACATTCATGGATATTGCAAAAGACTCATTCAAGTCTATCCCTCAAAACTCTACTGTCCTTGTATTAAGAAGCGCAAGACTATGGATGATTCAAATTATTATCACTGCGACGAACCAATATAGAAAATCAAACGTGGACCTACTAGGGCAAAACGCGATAGTAGAAGAATTAGAATCAAACTCAGGAATTGATCGTATTTATAATTATGGTGATGGGTTTTTCTCTCTAGAAACTATCGAACCCCATTTAATAGAACAACTCAGAAACAAAGCATACGAATACGTTCTTTTACCTATGGCCAACAATCACTTGGAAGGATACCGCAATGTTTTGGATGTCGCTCGAATCATTGAACCGAAAGTAATCCTCGGAGTTTACCCCGAGGGAAGTGTTTTCGTGATCAAAGAAAAAAAGGAAGATCCGATAGCCGCGGTGTGAGGATTTTATCTCTTAGATTTTTTAGATCATGCCGCCTGTTTAGCTTCGGAAACAGGTTGAACTGGATTATCAGGTTTAGGATTAACGATATTTCTTTTCAAAAGAATATTCACTAAATTCTTATCTCTACATGTAACGGCCATATCGATCAACCCGTCATGATCAAAATCACCCACAACAATTCCTTGGGGATGCTCATCCACAACGTGAGCAATAGGGGGCCACGTAAAGGTTCCGTCACCCCTCCCAAGGGAGACAGTTATTGAATCATCTGTTGGGTTAGACACCGCTAAATCAGCCCTACTATCCCCAGTAAAATCAGCAACTACTACAAATTTCGGGAAAGATCCGGAAGCAAAGTCTTTGAGGGTTGTGAAGGTTTTGTTTCTATTATTTCGAATTAAAGTCATTGAATGAAGAGCATTGCTTGATGAAACAAGGTCGTCATAGCCATCATTATCAACGTCTATATTTGCAAGTGTCAACGGCTGTCCACCTCCTTTAATGATATTTGAGGATTCGAAAGTGCCGTCGCCCACACCCCACAAAATCTGCACCCCAGTTTTACCCGACCCTGCTAATGCAACCCCAATATCAAGAATCTTATTCTTATCATAATCACCTACAACAATCGCTGTTGGCTGTCCTTTTACTTTAATTGGTACTGGATTCTTAAAGCGTCCCTTACCCTTTCCCAAAAGAATCATTACCTTATGGTAACGCATGGTAACGGCAAGATCATTAATCCCGTCTCTATTAAAATCCCCTGATACCATGTTAATGGGAATTTTCCCTGGTCTTAAAGTTATTCCTGTCTTCTTAAAGTTCCCAAACCGAGAATTAAAATAAATATTAATAGTCTGGTCTCTATAGTTCAATACAGCAAGGTCGAGGTAACCATTATTATTAAAATCTGATGTAACAACACAAATAGGATCTTCACCTGTATTCATAATTATCTGACTTTTAAATGTCCCATCCCCATTCCCTTTAAAATAGGATAGGGTGTTGTCTCCACTGTTGGTAACCACTAAATCTATTTCCCCATCCCGATTAAAATCTTCAGAGATCATAAAAGAAGGTTCAGCGCCTGTTTCCATAACAAAATTAATAGTAAACAAACGAGGCATCTTTTTACGGATCTTACCTGAGTTAGGACAACCTACAATAGCCCAAGCCAGAACCAAAAAAAAGAAAGAGCAAATAGTTTTTTTCATTTGAGGATTAATTTTGGGAAAATTGACCGTCTCATGAGATTACCACAGCTATCAGACTGGAACAAACTAAAGGAAAAATATAAAATTTATTCTAGGCAATGCAAAATACGAAAAGAAACGAAGAGGGGCTTAGCGAAGTATCATTCGAAATAAAGACGTATCTATTGGAAAACTTCGTCGTAAAAGAATGGGTTGTGCATTTTTTCCTCACCCACAGTCGTAGCAGGACCATGTCCTGGGTATAGACGCGTATTCTCGGGCAGTGTTAATAAATTTTTAGTAATAGAATCGAACAAACCCATCCAAGAAGAGTTGGCACGTCCCATAGAACCGGCGAAAATAGCGTCCCCTGAAAAAACGGAATGGTTTACCTTGAAAGAAATTCCTCCTGGGGTGTGACCACGGGTAGGGATAGTCGCGATTTTTAACTTGCCTAACATAATTGAATCGCCCCCCTCTATTATACGCAAGTCACGACTCCCAGAGGGACGTGGTTCTATTTTATCAACCCAGGTGGGGCATCCAAACTCTCTATCCAATTGGGCCAAACCCCCAGCATGATCCGGATGTGTATGAGTCAACAAAATCATTTTTGGTTTAACACCTAATGCGCAAGTTTTTTTTATTATTACTTCCGGATTAGCACCGGTATCTATGATCGCCGTTGCGCGAGTTTCTCGACAAATCAGCAAATAGCATTTTACTGGGTAACTGCCCATAAACACATTGAGACAAATGATATCGAAATGGCCAGGGTCTACAGTTGTCTCTTTTGGGGTCCATTTACCACCAGCAATAGCAGCCAGAGAAGGACCATGTAAATTAAGGGCATTGGCTATTTTAAAAATAACCTTTTCCTCTGGAATCCACTCGTAATTTTCAATGCGCACAATATCTTCTATGGATATTCCCGTTGACTTTGCCAAGTCAACCTGACTCCACCTTTTACCATCTCGAGCCTTTTCCAAAATATCACCTAACTCATCTTCCAGATCCATATCTCTTCTTCCTAGAAATAATCGATTGTACCAAATCAAATTAATTAATGACTAGCGGTCAAAATTCACAAAGATTTTTTTCTATCAATTGAGAGCATGATCAACAAATAAATCTAAGAAACTTTCTGTTTTTAGAAACCATTTGGTAAAAACGCTCGGCAACTAAAGCAAAACCAGGAGTATTTTCATACATCCATAGGGGCCAGGTTCTCCCAGGAACACAGGCTAGAATTCTAAAAATTGCTTCTGCCCCTTTAAACACATTTTCCTTTAGATCAATCCAATGAATCGAACGTTGACAATCCTCAATTAGAATTTTCGGGAACCGTTCGCGCGATGATTGGAAAGGTAAATACTCAACTTGATCCTTTGTTATTGCCTTTAACCACTCGACCCAACAAGCACAAAAGCTGCACTCACCATCATATAGCAATGTCGACCTCGCCTCATTCAAAACCAACCTCTCAATCTATAAAACTTTCGGCCAATATGATTTGTGATAACGAATCATTAACAGTGTAGAGCATTCATTTAAAATCATACAAGAAAACTTTAAATAAGGTCATCTCAAACTTTCTATCCTAAAATTCATAGCAAAACAAAGGCCAATGATTGATATAATCATTAATCACCTAATTTTTATCCCTAAAGACTTGCGTTATCCCTAGACCTAGGCTATTGTTTCTCCTTAAATCAACGTACTAAAAAACTACCCAAATCGATTCACTGCATTACAATTGAATCCGCGATATCGAAATCTCACTTGATACGAGAACTCAATAATGGCAAAAATGACGCGCGAAGAAGTGGAAGAACGACTTGAGGAATACGCTGCATACAAAGCTGTCAAAGAAGCTCATGAAGATGTAGAAGAAAACCCGCCCGAGACAGACGATGATAGTCTGGAGAAAGGAGTGGACAATAACTCTCAAAATTCTGATAAAGAAAAAGAAGATGAAACTGACGAGGAAGCTCTTGCAGAAGTTGCTCCTCTAGACGAAGAACCGCAGGATGAAGTAGACCTCCCCCCAGTCCCATCGCTTGATAATTGTGATCTTTCAGAACTCGACTTATCAGATCTTAATTTTCTGAGTATCAGTATACAAAACGCAAACCTTACAAAAGCAATTCTCAATAGGGCTAACCTATCTAACTCCTCTCTAATAAAAACCAATCTAAAAAATGCAAATTTAAACGACTCGAACTTGTCAGAAGCTGACCTTTCAGACGCTAATCTCAGTCATGCAATTCTGGAGGACGCTAACCTTGAAGGAAGCACACTCAACGGAGCAAATCTAAGCGAAGCGATGCTGGAACGCGCTAATTTAAGAAAGTGTAAATTAATCGAATCGAATCTTACTAACGCGAACCTGAATGAAGTTACATGCGGTTTAGCTGATTTTAGTCGATCAGAATTAACCAATGTAAAAGCCGTAGGAGCTGATTTTAACCGAGTTAAATTAAGCGGCGCTAACTTAAATAATGCTGACTTCACTGATGCGAGGCTAAGCATGGCTGTCTTCTTTGAATCAAAATTCATAGGCACCAATCTCAATAGGGCACAGATCAAAGGTTCAAAACTTGTAAAGGCTGAGTTTACTGATGCTTGCTTAACCCGTGCTGACCTCACCGGAGCAGACATTTCAGATGCAACACTTAAAGGAACAAATCTTTTGAGGGCAAAACTTGGAGGAGCTATTCTAAGGCGCACTCACATACTCAACTCAAATTTAAAAGAAGCAGATCTCAATATAGCCGATCTTACGAACGCTAAACTTGAGAAGGTTGAATTAGACGGAGCAGACCTTGGGCGAATAAAGCTGAATGATGCATCTTTACAAGAAGCTCAACTAACTAAAGCAAACATCAGCAAGGGAAAACTTGCAGGCGTTGATCTTTCAGGAGCCGACCTGAGCGGAGGAAATATGAAGGGGGCAGATTTTACTGGAGCAAAATTGACAGGGGTTGATTTAAGCCGTGCTGATTTAACAGAATCAGTTCTGGAAAACGCGGAAATTAAAAACTCATTTCTAACAGGTGCTGATATTAGAAATGCTAATTTAAAAAATGCCAACCTTGAGGGAAGTGACTTATCCGGAGCAAAACTTACCAAAGCAATCTTCCATCAGGCTAATCTCAAAAACTCCAATCTTCACAGGGCAGACCTAGAGCATGCTGATTTTTCTAAAGCAAATCTATCGCAAGCCAACCTAGCCGGGACGAAACTAGCAGATGCAAACTTCTCAAATGCTATTCTCACTGACGCTGATTTTAGTGGGGCAGACACAACCGATACCGATTTTTCTGATTCCAAAGGTTATAAAAAACGGGACTAGCTCTTTTGAATGCCTAGAAATATAATTTCTTTAAATACATTTTTAAAATCTTGAATTTAACAAATGTATAATTTATAATTTATAAATCTCCTATAATAAATAGATTGTTATAAAATAAATATTATGGCCCCGACTCAAAAATGGCCGTTAAGAAAACGACCTTTAAATTTAGCTGAGGCACTCCAATTACGCGATGGAATCGAGTTATCCAAAAAAGTCCTTCCTGGGTGCGCTGTCGAGAAAATCCTCCAAAGAACAAAATCTGACGACCTGCCTATATTCAGTCTGAATTAATTTTCATCAATCCTTTAGTTAAAAAACTCAAGATATATTTTATTTTCTACTTGGTTATTTTATTTAACTTAAAACTTACCTCATAAAAAACACTAAATAATGTTGAAATTCATGGCTTGGATGGTTGCGTTCAGTGTAATTCTCGGCTTTATTTTAATGATCTATAAAATGTAGCCTGTCACACAATTTATTACTGGCCTTTACAACCAATCTTCTAAATCAAACTGTTCTATACACTCTGGACTTCTCATGTCCATAAATAAGTCAGCTTGATCAAAATTTAAATTAAAACTTGGGAGCCTCTCCCATGTCAGCTCAGCCTCTTTTACTCTCTCAATATTTTGATTCAATTCTTCCTCTCCACCAAATTCCAATACTACTTTAAATCCGGTAGCTGCTTTAAACTGCAGCAGGTATCTTTTATCAGCCACACATTACCTCCAAAAAATAATTATGCTCTTGCCTTAAATATATTTAGAAAAAATATCTCAAGTAAAAATTTCGCTTAATGAATCCTATTATTAAACTCACACGTTGAATTGCACTCTACTATATAGGATTATATAACTCTATAATTCAACCAAGTTAAATAATCTTTCTCTATGAATATAGCTACATGAGCTCACCTAAAGAAAAACTTATTCCCGTTACCTTATTGACTGGCTTCTTAGGCTCCGGAAAGACTACGCTTCTTAACCATATACTTAAAAATAAACATGGGAAGCGAATTGCTGTCATTGAAAATGAGTTTGGCGATACGGATATTGATTCAGATCTTCTCATTGGGAAAAGTGATGAAATATTTGAAATGAAAAATGGCTGTATCTGTTGTTCGGTGCGAAGCGATCTAATTGAAACTTTGAATCGGTTAATGAATCGTCAAGATAAATTTGATTACGTAGTTATCGAAGGAACAGGACTCGCTTCTCCTGGTCCAGTAGCCCAAGCATTTCTCCTAGAAAATGAAATCAATCAATCACTTTTTTTAGATGGCATCATCACACTAATTGATTCCAAAAATGCCTGGAACCATCTTAAAGATGTTGAGGTCGCATGGGAACAAATAGCTTTCTCACATGTCCTACTTCTTAATAAGTCTGACTTAGTATCCCACGAAGAATTAAAAAATTTAGAGAACCATGTTCGTGCCATTAATCCCACAGCAATACTATTTAACACTAAAAATGCGCAAATAGATCTAAATCATCTAATAGACATTGGTGGTTTTGATCTTAGTAACGTTAATCTTTCAGACAATGAGTTCCTTGACCATGGCCTTCACGATAACCACCATGAACATGAAAGTGAAATAACCTCTGTCTCAATTGCTTGTTCTGGCACCATTGACCCTGATAAATTCAACCACTGGTTAAGGATGCTGTTAATAATGGAAGGAATGGACGTATTTCGGTCTAAAGGTATCCTCAATGCCAATAATTCAGACAAACGTTATATTTTTCAGAGTGTCTACATGTTGTTCGAAGGCCGTTTTGAAGATCCATGGAATAATAGATCTAAAGAAAATAAAATGGTTTTTATTGGTCGAAACCTTAATAAAAAAAGGCTAGAAAAGGGCATTCAGTCTTGCATTGAATCCTAATGCGAACAAATGAAAGATAGAGAAATCACCTCAATCATTTTAAAATTTTTTAGTCAGATAACAAACACTAACACTTCCATATTTTTTATTTAATTTGTATCTCAATTTAAATACCTCAATCTATACCTAAAAATGCTTCTCTTTCGACCTTAACTTTTTATATGCCAAGCCGATCTTTCATTATATTTTGCAGCCAATGCAATGGGTATATTTTAAGGTGTCGAAAGGAAGGTTCCGGCACCCTCATACGTATTTATGTTAAACAAATTTTAGAACCTGAGTTTTTTAAACAATTTAAAAACTCAAAACTAAAATCAGAAATCCCTCCGCTTGAATGTTCTCAATGTAAACAGAAGCTAGGAATACCGAAGATACATGAACCTGGAAACCGCCCTGCATACCTAATGATCAAAGGGACATTCTTTAAAAAGGAATCGTAGATAAGTTTTCATACTTCTTTAACAGAGATAAACAAACTGTTTTAAATTGGATGCTTTTACTTTAGTTCGCATTTAAATCAGTTTTTTTCTCTAATATGGAGGGAGCGTAGTCAGCCTTTTATCTTCAACCGGTCCACCTACAGTAAAGTGATATAAAGATTGATAACTCATATCTTCTATCCCAAAAATATCATGAACTGGGTCATCAAAAAAACACCCGATACCAGTACTTCGAATACCGCTGACCTCTGCCTGCAAATATAATACTTGTCCAATAGCGCCACACTCCCAAAATAACCTCGGATAAAACCAAGAACCGTATTGGGTTAAAGGTTTTTCAAAGGCACTTATCATTCCAAGACTGAAGCACCCATCTCCTGCTATATCCTGTCCACAAGAGACAGACTTTGATGCACCTAGATAGTCGCCTTGTTCAAGTAAAAATAAATCTAAATCTGCTGGACAAAAATCTGGCTTTTCCCACAAAAACTCTTTCTTAAAATTTTCCCTCAGCTCCCTTAAATATTTTTTATTTCTTACTAATAAATATAAACCGGTTGGAAGATCATTCACACGGTGAACAAACAATCCTAAATGTACTTGTGGCTCCCAAGGAAAAGATTGAAATGGCGCCGGATTTAACTGCGGATTAGTTTTAATTAAAAACTGATAAAATGTCTTCCGATCGATTCTTGTTTTCCTGTCCATTGAAACAGCACTTCTTCTTTGATGGATAGCTTTTTGGAGAGGATAAGTATCGTTATCGAGAAGATCAGATAATACCTCTAACTCTCTTTCCAAGTTTAAGTGACTTTCAGTAAAGGGTTTCTCACAGCTTTTGGAAGCCTCTTGTATTCCTTCCCACTCAAGATGATCACTACTTAAAATATTCGGTATCCCATGCCAGGTTAATTTTAAAAAATCATCGGCGATGAATTGCTTATTGATATTAATTTTCGAGCACTCTTGATTAGGGATAATAGCTATTAAGCAATCCGGCACCTCTACTTCATTCTCATTCGTATGAACTAACCCAAGAATACATTCCAAATCTTTAGTTGAAAAACGGTCCACCAAGTTAGCTCGCCACCCCAAACAAGCACAGGAAAAATTGATTGCTGCCATTGCATGGCCTAAGTCGTGATGACAATAACGAAACGCTCTCAGCCCATATTTCCAAGCTTCACGCCAGTAAATAGAGCTCAATCCTATAAATATCATATTAGCAGGCAATCCTTTCACCATTTTGGCCCAAAC
>Ga0207962_1000287_pt1 | contig 16046 bp, 13 predicted proteins | sample Knorr_S15_td_AAI_FD_185603 | JGI IMG/M metagenome (GOLD analysis project Ga0207962, IMG submission 185603) | Marine microbial communities from Southern Atlantic Ocean transect - Knorr_S15_td_AAIW_ad_750m_LV_A (SPAdes) (version 2) | ecosystem: Environmental > Aquatic > Marine > Oceanic | place... | reverse complement strand
AACTTACAGTTTTCTCAATCATTTTATTTCAGAGTTAGGTGAAATAGGTGTATCCCCTCTTGCACATATATTCAATGGAGGGTTAATCCTAGGCGGCTTACTCACTTCTTTCTTTATGCTAGGATTAGCTACCCATATAGGCGGGAACTGGGGGTTAGGTTTAGGAGTAATTGGCTTGGTAACAGGTATATCTGTGACCCTTGTAGGAATATTTCCTATGAATCAATTGGCAATTCATATCCTAGTAGCAAACACTTTTTTCTACGCGGGGTTGCTGATGGCTCTTGCTTATAGCTTATATGTTATAAGCAGTCACCAACCACGGTTACCTAAAGTTACAGCATTAACAAGTGGTATAACAATGTTGGCCTTTGCTGTATTCGTATGGTTTCTCCCGCCCCCCCTTGAAGATGTGCAAGTCATTAGTGAGATTTTAAAAAATCGACCAGAAATATGGACGTTGCCAATTCTAGAGTGGCTTGTGTTTCTTTGTGTAATGGGTTGGATTGGCTCAACAGCCTCATTAATGAGAAAATCAATGAAAAATTAGAAATTGAGAGATGAAACTATGAAACTTTTCGACAAATATGTTGTTCCCAGGCTTTTAAATTTTAGTTGTGGGTTAAAGCCCATTCAATATCAGCGCAAGAAAGTTGTACACCTTGCTGAAGGAGAAATTTTAGAAGTTGGAATAGGCTCAGGATTAAATCTTCCTTATTATGAGGCTTCCAGGGTCAAAAAAATATGGGGACTTGATCCATCGGAAGAACTTCATGATATGGCAAAAAAAGTTGCTTCAGGATTAGATTTGAATGTTGAGTTTTTACTTAACAGCGCTGAGGAAATTCCTCTTTTAGATGGTTCTGTAGATACCGTTCTTATAACCTATACTTTATGTTCCATTCCTGAAGTTGAGGAGGCAATCAAAGAAATAAAGAGAGTCATAAAACCTGGTGGAGCTATGATATTTTGTGAACATGGTAAGGCACCTGATGCGAGCACACGGAAGTGGCAAGAAAGGATTAATCCTTATTGGAAAAAAATATCTGGAGGCTGCAATATAAATCGGGATATACCAAATCTTATCGAGTCGGCAGGATTCTCAATCTCTCAATTGGAGACCATGTATTTGCCAGGTACGCCAAAGATATTGGGTTATAACTATTGGGGGTCTGCTAGGGTATAGTTACATTCCATGGGAAAAGGTATTGGGATACATTTAAACTAGGATAAATTAAGGAAGTAACAATGAAAGGTCAAATGATAGGATACGTAACAGTTGGAACCAATGATTTGGAAAGGGCAAAGCAATTCTACGATAATTTATTTGGAGAACTTGGAGCGCGTGCTTTTTTTGCCAATGAGAGAATCGTTTTTTGGACGGTCAAGGATGGCGCTTCATCGTTTGCAATAGCCAAACCTTATGATGAAAAGGAAGCTTCTGTAGGCAACGGGAACATGGTTGCAGTACATGTTGATTCTAGGGAGCAGGTGGATGCCATATATGCTAAGGCTATGGAACTTGGAGCAACTGATGAAGGACCACCTGGGGAAAGGATGCCTACTTTTTATGGAGCTTATATCCGAGATTTAGATGGCAACAAATTAGTTTTCTATAAAATGACAACTCCATAAAACCCAAAAAGTTTTATAGATTGAAATATGTCTGACCAAATACACAACATTAATGTTATTGCCAAGGAGAAATTGCCTTCCCCAAAAACAATAAAGGCAATTTTACCGTTGACGCAATCAGCCAGGGAAACTGTTATCAATAGTCGTAATGCTTTGGTCTCAATACTCGATCGAAAGGATAAACGTCTTATTGTAGTGGTAGGCCCGTGTTCTATACACGACATCGATGCGGCAAAGGATTATGCCAGTCGATTAAAGCATTTATCCGATGATTTATCCGATGTGTTTCATGTTTTGATGCGTGTTTATTTTGAAAAACCCAGAACAACAGTTGGTTGGAAAGGCCTGATCAATGACCCCAACATTGATGATACCTTCCAAATAGACAAAGGGGTTCATATCGCCCGTTCACTTTTGATCCATTTAAATGAAATTGGTATACCTGTCGCAACCGAAGCCCTGGATCCAATTATGCCCCAGTATTTGGGGGATCTAATCAGCTGGACCGCAATTGGAGCAAGGACAGCGGAATCGCAAACTCACAGAGAAATAGCCAGTGGGTTGTCCACTCCTGTCGGTTTTAAAAATGGTACGGATGGTTCTCTATCAGTTGCCATAAACGCCATTAAATCAGCTCGAGATTCGCATCACTTTCTGGGTTTAAATGACAGTGGTCAAGTCACTGTTTATAAGACCAAAGGCAATCGATACAGTCACGTGGTTCTAAGAGGTGGTCCAGAGCCCAACTTCGACAAAAAGAGCATTGCATTGTGTGAAAAAAAACTAAAAGCAGAAGGTTTACCTCCAAGAATCATGATCGATTGCAGTCATGGGAATTCCAATAAGGATTTTAACTTACAGCCCATGGTTGCTCATAGCAGCATTGATCAAGTACTTGATTACAATCATTCCATTATTGGGTTCATGTTGGAAAGCAATATTGAGGAAGGCAATCAACAAATACCTGAAGACTTGTCTGAATTGAAATACGGGGTTTCTCTCACCGATGCTTGCATGAATTGGGAGACAACCGAAGCTCTTCTTTCTGAAGCCGCAGAAAGGCTAAGGGCAAGATGATGTGTTAGGATGGTTGGATTATGAAAAAAGAATTTGCAAATTTTAAAGAGTTTTACCCGTTCTACATCGATGAACACAAGAACAAATACACCAAATTGACCCATTTTATTGGCACTTCGTTTTTTCTTTACTTCATTGCCAATCTTTTTGTTACCGGTGAATTTAAGTTTTTGGCTTATGCATTGATTGCTGGGTATGGATGGGCATGGTTTGGCCATTTCTTTATTGAAAAGAACAAACCCGCCACTTTTAAATACCCTTTTTACAGTGCTATTGGTGACTTTGTTATGTTTTCTGAGATCCTCAGAGGAAAACATAAAATCTTTTAACCCGAGTCTAACAACAGATCATGAACACAGATTTGTTTGATATATCCTCTGTCTTAACTGAAGAAGAGCAGTTGGTGCAAGACAATGTGGGTCGATTTGTCAATGACAATGTACTCCCAATTATTCAAGAATGCTTTGAGAAACATCGTTTCCCAGCCGAATTAATCCCAGAAATTGCTGCATTGGGAATTCTTGGTAGCTCCATTGAAGGCTATGGATGTGCAGGCATGAATGCCATAAGTTTTGGCTTGATTTGCAAAGAATTGGAAAGAGGGGACAGTGGACTCAGAAGTTTTGCCTCGGTTCAAAGCAGTCTAGTTATGTTCCCCATTTTTGAATACGGTAGCGATGAACAGAAAGATCATTGGTTGCCTAAATTGGCAAAGGCTGAAGCAATCGGTTGTTTTGGACTGACCGAGTCGCAGGGAGGGTCAGATCCCATGAACATGAAAACGCATGCTAAACAAGATGGCGATGATTGGATCATTAATGGTTCTAAAATGTGGATCACCAATGGTTCAATAGCCGATTTAGCATTGATCTGGGCAATGACCGAAGATGGAATCAAAGGTTTTCTTATTGAAACCGAGAGCAAAGGCTTTACTGCCCATAAAATTGAGAACAAGTTTTCCCTCAGAGCATCCGTAACCTCTGAGTTATTTTTTGACAACATCAGGATTCCCAAAGAGAATGTTCTACCTGGCAGCGTTGGTCTGAAAGGACCTTTAAGTTGCCTGACCCAGGCAAGATATGGGATTGCTTGGGGGGTTACTGGAGCGGCTGAAGCCTGTTTGCAGCAGCTTTTGGACTATGTCGACAGCCGAGTTTTATTTGATCGATCACTTTCAGAAAATCAGGCCATCCAAATACGACTTGCCGATATGCAGAGAAGACTGGTCGCTGCAAGCCTCATTGCATTGAGATTGGGACAGCTTAAAGATGAGGGAAAAATGAATCCAACACAAGTCTCGGTTGCAAAATGGAACAACACCAGAATGGCTCTTGATGTTGCCAGAGATTGCAGAGACATGCTTGGTGCTTCAGGAATCAGTGCGGAATATGTACCAATACGCCACATGCTCAATTTGGAGAGTGTGATTACCTACGAAGGCACTGAAACCATTCATCAACTGGCCGTTGGCAGACACCTGACAGGAAAAAATGCTTTTTGATTAGAGGTCTTTATTTTCTTGAAAATAAAGATCAATGATTTCATCAGACACAGCTGTTGCACCAATCTCCTCGTTATTGCATAACACAACGACAGAGAAACGTATCTCAGGGAATCTGGTGTAATGGGTAGTGTAAGCAACCCATGAGCCGGAGTGTGACCATCTTTTGTATCCATTGTAGTAGGCAAGATTTTGGGCGAATGCATAGGTGTGTTGGCCTTCTCGTTCTCTTGAAAGTGTTTGGTTTCTTTTTTTGACTTTTGTCTCTAAAAAAGTTTGCTCCATCGTTTTAATCAGCGATGGTGTTGCTGCACCAAGTTTATTGTCGTAAAAATTTTGATCCCATTTTATAAAATCATTAATGGAAGTGTAGACACCGCCGTCGCCTACCCAGCTGAGATTGGTCATATTGATTTCGTATTTACCTGGTTGTCTTTTTATCGGGGAGTAACCATCGGCTCTGTTTTTTACGATGAGGTTGACATTATCGTTGAAAAAGGAAGCATCCATGCCGAGAGGCTCAAAGATCTCTTTTTTAGCAAATTCTCGCAAACTACTACCGCTGACATTCTCGACGACCAGTGAAAGGAGAGCATATCCGGTATTGCTGTAGTGAAATTTGGTTTCAGGCTCCATGATGAGTGGTAATGTTTTAATCATTTCATAAAATTCACTGTTGCTCATGTAATCTTCGTTACCCCATCTAAATTCTTCACCAACAGCATTCTTAAAGCGATTTGGATAACTACTGACCTCGTAATCACCAAGGCCACTGAAATGATGAATCATGTGCTTGATGGTGACTGTTTCTTGGTAATCAATGAGGTTTGGGATGTGTTTATCCATTGGATCATCAAATGAAAGGAGATTTTTTTCTTCCAATAATGCAATAGCCATTGCCGTAAATTGCTTGCTGACAGAGGCCATCCGGAATATTGAATCGGGGGTAATTTTAATACCGTGTTCAAGATTAGCCATGCCGTATCCGGCATTGTGTATGTATTGGTTGTCTTTGATGACACCAACTGCACATCCTGGCCTGCTGTCTGTATTGGTTTCTTTGAAAATAGCATCAACTTTTGAGGAAAAACTCTTTAAATTGGATGCATAAAAAGAATTAAAAGTAGGGCTCATCATCAAAACGATCAGGGCAATTTTATATCCATTAAATCTCATAATTTTCTCGTTAATTTATTTATCAAACTCTCTTAAATCCGCTATCATTCGATCTTATTCAAAAAAAGGCTGGATAGATACCATGATTATATTGAAAAAATATTTTATTCTCGCGTGTGTTTTAAGTTTTTCTCTGACAGCAAATGCTTTGGAGAATATTCCTGACATCGAGTATGAAAAATTCACTTTACCCAATGGCCTGCGAGTGCTGGTGCATGAAGACCATAAAATACCTGTCGTTGCTGTCAATGTTTGGTATCACGTAGGATCCAAGGACGAGGAACCCGGAAAAACCGGTTTTGCTCATTTGTTTGAACATTTGATGTTTAATGGCACAGAAAATTACAACGATGAATACTTTGGTCCTTTTCAGCAGGTGGGTGCTACCGACATGAATGGTACGACCAACAACGACAGAACCAATTATTTTGAGAATGTTCCAACACCCGCTCTCGATCTTGCCTTGTGGATGGAGTCTGACAGGATGGGCCATCTTCTAGGTGTGATTGATCAAGACAAACTCGATAACCAAACCGGCGTCGTCCAAAATGAAAAGCGTCAGGGTGAAAACAGGCCCTATGGAAAGGTTTTTCTCCAGGCAGCAGAAGCAACATTTCCCGAAGGTCACCCGTATTCTTGGACCACCATAGGATCGATGGAGGATCTCAGTGCAGCTACACTGGAAGATGTGCAAAAATGGTTTAAGACATACTATGGGCCCAACAACGCAGTGATTGCTTTGGCTGGTGATATTGATCTGGCAACCGCAAAAAAACTTGTCAGTAAATATTTTGGAGATATCCCAGCAGGACCCAGCCCAATCAAGAAAAAGAAATGGATTGCCAAGAGGAGTGGGCAGAAGCGAGAGATAATGTATGATCGCGTGCCCAATACAAGGATTTATAAGACCTGGAACACGGCTGAAATTGGTACCCAAGACCATGCGCAGCTGGAATTGATTGCATCCTTGTTATCGGGTGGAAAAAATTCCTATTTGTATCAGAAGCTAGTCTATCAAGAGCAATTGGCAACCAGTGTTGAAGCTTTTTATTACGGCAGAGAAATCGCTGGGCAATTCTGGATTTACGCTGATTTAGCCAAAGGAAGAAGTCTTGAAGAGCTGGAGCGTGGCATTAATCAGGTGGTTCATGATTTCATCAAGCGTGGCCCCAATAGCAAGCGCCTGAAAAACGCCAAAACCTCGCTTCAGGCCGCGTGGATAAAGGGTTTGCAAAGGGTAGGTGGTTTTGGTGGAAAGTCGGATATTCTGGCCAACGGCGAGGTTTATTTGGGCAATCCTCACGCGTACAAAACCCTTCTAGAAATAATTCTTAATGCCACCGCAATGGAACTTAGAAATACGGCAACAACCTGGTTATCGGATGGAGAATACGTATTAACGGTGATGCCTGAGGAACAATCCTCTTTGGTTGAAACCAAAGTTGATCGAACCCAACTTCCATATCCTGAAGATTTTCCTCAATTGGACTTACCTGACATTCAAAGAGCAACGTTGAGCAATGGTTTAGAGGTCGTTTTGGCAGAACGGCACGATGTACCGATGATTAATCTTTCGTTACAGATGAAAAATGGGCATGCAACAGATCCAAGCGATCAATCAGGTCTCGCTAGTTTTTCCATGTCAATGTTGACGGAAGGCACTAAGAAATATGATGCGTTGGAGCTCAGTGAAAAGTTGGAAGAACTCGGCACTGATTTGTATACCAGTACTGGATTGGATTCTTCAAGCGTTAATTTATCAGCGTTAAAATCCAATTTTATACCGTCTTTAAAAATTTTTAATGAAGTCATCACTGAACCAGCGTTTGAACAGCAAGAGATTGAGCGAAAGAAAATAAGATGGCTCGCAGCCTTAGATCAGACTTTACTGAGCCCAAATGGGATAGCCACTCATGTTATTCCTGAAATTCTCTATGGGACCAATCACCCGTATGCAAAGCCTTTCAATGGAGATGGAACAAAGGAATCAATTTCATGGAGGATCGAAAGAGAGGATTTAATCACTTATCAACAAAGTTATATCAATCCAAGCAATGCAACCCTTCTTGTGGTTGGGGACACGACACTTGAAGACTTGTTGCCAGAACTTGAAGCCGAATTAGGGGGTTGGAAAGATCATTCATCCTATCGAGACTCTGACCTGGATTATTCAGTATCCACTGCATCAGGGGACCGCAAGATTTTCTTGATTGACAAACCAGGGGCAATCCAATCGCTCATTGTTGCCGGGCAATTAATGCCAGGTATTGGTACCGAGGATGAAATTGATATTGGTTTCATGAATGCAGTCATGGGAGGCTCTTTTACCGCAAGGATTAATATGAACTTACGCGAAGACAAGGGTTGGTCTTATGGTGCACGCAGCCGGCTGTCTGCATACAAAGGACCAAGACCAATGCTCGTAACGGCTCCTGTTCAAACAGACAAAACAATTCAGTCAATTCAGGAAATCATTCGTGAATACGACGAGTACCTTTCGGATCGACCTGCAGAAGAGATCGAACTGGAGAAGATAGTCAAAGGACGGTCTTTGGCCCTGATAGGCGAATTTGAAACCTTTGGCGCATTAATGTCAGGTCTTGGAAGTATAGTAAAATTCAATCGTCCCGATAATTTCCTGGAAACCCTGCCACAAAAATACCAAGCGGTTGAAATCGGCGATGTTAATGCCACTGCTCAGACATACCTCAAACCTGGAGAATGGACTTGGGTAATAATAGGAGACTTAACTCAGATCGAGCAGGGTATTAGGGATTTGAATCTAGGCGACACCGAAGTTTTAACATTGGATTGAATGCTCTTTTTCAATATACTGCATGTTCTAATAAGGCAGCAGTGCAAGAAATTAGTATTTTGATGGGTCCCCATCGTCTAGAGGCCTAGGACACCGCCCTTTCACGGCGGCAACAGGGGTTCGAATCCCCTTGGGGATACCATGCCATGGAGGCGTCATGAGAAAACTATTATGCTTAATCGGATTACTGACGCTTAATGTCTTTGCCAATGACTTACCAACCGATGGTGCCTTTCAAATCAACCACCCTAATGGAAAGCTTTACCTCAAAGGAGAGCTTAAGAACGATCAGAAAGAGGGAACATGGGAATTCTATTACGACAACGGACAGTTACAAGCAGTTGAGAAGTACAGTGGTGGAAGTCCTGTGGGTGTTTGGAAGTACTATGGGGAAGACGGTAGTCTCGTAAAGCGGGTTGATAAGCTGATTGAAGGCTCGGACCAGTGTGTATTTTCTAGTGATGGTGCAGCTTTTTGTTGAAATATTTAAGTCATCGATATATAAGGAAATATTAATACGCAAATAATAGTTCATAAATCAGAACTAAATACTCACTGAATCACCGGGTATTCAAATTTAAAATCATAAGGGTCATCGTCAATACCAGAGTCAAAGGTATTTGCGTACATATGTCCTGCATAAACTGCATGAAAAACTGCCCCTGGTGAATTTGAATCGCCTATGTTGTTTAAAGTCTTAATCCCAGAATCTTCAAGCAATGACTGATTTGCACTTAGCTCCTTAAATAGGGAATCAACCGGCAGACGCATACCTACTATTACCAGCGACCTTCTGTCTACGTCCATAATTTCTTTTGTTATCTTATGAGTCAATGTCAATGATTCATTTTTCAATTTACTGATTCGGTATTCAGTTATGGTTTTGATATTTTTTTCATACATCTTTGCTTTGATTGCATTGACCTCGTTGCTCATAAAGCTCCATGGAGAAACATTTTCAAACGGGGTAATGATGGTAACTTCATGCCCCAGATCTGCAATATACTCAGCGATAAGGCCGCCCATATAATAATAATCAAAATCATAAATCACTACGGGTGATTGAAGCTCACAACCTTTAAGAACATCATCTGGAGTGAATACACCTTCTTGTTTTTCTACCGGCTGGGGAACGAAGTGTGTATCTAAGATAGATAACTCCCAAGTTGATCCTGTGGCTGTCACAACATGATCAAAACCCAATCCGAGTATATCTTTGCTCTGCAGTTCATTTTCAAGAAAAACATTCACATTAGGCAACTGTTGTATCTGGTTGGTCCTATAATCTGTTACCCTCCGATAGGAGGACATGCCCGGTAGAATAGATTCCCTGTTGATTCTGCCACCAAGTTCTTTGTGATCATCTGCAAGAGTCACCTCATAACCTCTCCTTGCCAAAGAGAGCGTTGCCTCAAGGCCAGCAGGACCTCCACCAATTACCAAAATAGACTCTTCAGAGGTTTTAGGTTTCATAATCTCAGGATGCCACCCTCTCCGCCACTCTTCTCCCATGCTTGGATTTTGAGTGCAGCGGACTGGTATGCCTTGGTTGTAACAGGAAGCACAAATATTACAGCCTATACATTCTCTAATATCATCTTCTCTTCCTTCTTTGATTTTTTTGGGTAAGAAGGGATCTGATATAGAGGCTCTAGCAGAACCCACCAAATCCAGAGTCCCGTTATTAATTTGGGCAACCATAATATCAGGAGATGTAAACCAACCTACTCCAACCACAGGTGTAGAGGTTAGATCTTTAACGAAACTATAATATGGCTCCATAAAGCCTGGTTCAGCAAAACGACCGCTAGGGGTCTCTTTTACCCATTCAGACAATTTTATATCCCATAAATCTGGCAGCTCTCCAATCAATTCAAACAATTCATGGGCCTCTGTTTGACTGGACTCACTCTTAAATTCCAATAATTCATCAGTGGAGATACGAACGGCTATCGCAGCTTTATCGCCAGCAATCTCCTTCATGTCGGTTATTATTTCTTTGAGTAATCTTGACCGATTTTGCAGAGAGCCACCATATTCATCGGTTCTAGTATTAAACAATGGATGTAAGAAATGATAAGGCAGGAAACCCATGCCTGCATAACAATAAATGATATCAAAGCCAGCTTTCATGGCTCTTTTTGTTGCATCTATATGCCATTGTTTTAAATCTTTAATATCTTTTTTGTCCATAATCTTAGGTGCCTGAAGACTCATGGTTTCTATTTCACTGGTCTTTTCTTGAATACCTGATGGTGATATTGGCGTCATTCTAGTATGTCGGTTAGGCGCGTAAGCACCTCCATGAAAAAACTCAATTCCAGCTAGAGCATCGTGAGAATGAACAGCCTCAACCATGGGAACATGTGAATCTATATCCCGATCAGTCCAAAGTCTCGCAAATGGCAAAGGACGATCGTCGCTACTTGGATGAATAGAGCAATAGCCTGTATTAACAACCCCCCAGCCACCTTCAGCTTTTATACCTCTTTGTGCCGCTCTTGTATTAGGCATATCATTACCTGAACCCATAGCATGAGGGACTTGATAGAATCTGTTCTTTGCTGTAACAGGTCCTATTTTTACTGGTTCAAATAGGATTTTATATCTGGGGTTCATCATTTAACTCATCAAACTTTACTTGCAGGAAGAAAAAGACGCCCAAAAAAGCAAAAACTACCCCACTATTCAAAGCGATTACCCAATCAAATTGAGCTACCATTATTGGGATTAGAGGTGTTGCTATAACTCCACCCAGGTTTCCACCTGTATTAAGAATACCTCCCGCAGCTTGAGGTTTTTTAGAAACAAAATTTATACTCGACCAGAATGGTCCTTCTGTTAATTCAATAAAGCCATAACATAAAGACAAAGAAAGAACTGCTAGGTAGGGATTTTCAGTAATTGAGCCAAACATCAAGAAAGCAGCAGATGGAATCAAACCAATAATGACAGGAATTCTATGTCCCCATTTTACACCATAGCGTTTTTGAAGTTTATCGCATAGGTAACCACCTACAGTGGCTCCTATGGCTCCCATTAAAAATGGTAAACTGGCAAGAAGACCGCCCTCTAAAATACTAAAGCCTCTAATATTAACTAAATAAATAAAAATCCAAGAATAAAATATATAGAAAACATAGTTCATAGAACCATAGCCTAGCGCAGCATATAAGACATTTTTTTCAGCGAGAACCTCCTTAACCATTGACCAAGACATCTGATTGTTATTAAAGTCAGGCTCACCTATTAATTCCAGTTCTTTCTGATTAACATCTGGATGTTCTTTAGGCCAGTCCGTTGAATATTTCCACCATATTAAAGAACCAATCAGACCCATTAACGAGATTATGAAAAATGTTGATTGCCAACCAAAATATTGAGTTAAAAGAACAATCATCGGTGGCGTGGATGCTGATCCTAATGCGAGTGCTGTGGAGTTAAGTCCATTGGGAAGCGCCCAAGACCCGGAAGGAAACCATCTTGCTATGACACCTCCTCCTGTTGCAGGAAATAGAGGACCTTGGAATACACCTAGTAGAAACCGAAAAATGAATAAAAGTGGAATCATTAGAGCTATTGAGAAACCACCCATTACAATTAAACCAGTAATTATTGTAATTAAAGACGATCCTAGTGTAACGAGGACAAGTGTTGTTTTAGGTCCTATTTTCTCTGAGATTAGACCTCCCGGAAACTGAAAAAGTGTATAACCCCATATAAATGAAGAAAGAAGCCAGCCCAATTCTATTTGTGAGATGCCTGTATCATCCATCAAAAATTTACCAATGACCGAAAGATTGCTTCTGTATACATAAGCAATATATCCAAGGACAAGTGTGATGAATAGAACTCGCCAACGTATGTTTGTTGGTTTGGGGTTGTTCATAAAATAATTAAAAAAATGATTCTGATAACTGTATCAAAATATTCTCAAGTCAATAGAATCTAATTTGATTTAATTGTAATTATCTTCAAATTAGGATCTGACAAGATTTCTTCTTCCTTAAAAGGCAGCTTGATCCATTTTTTTTCTGAGTACAGTTCGGTTTGATCTTGATAATGTGGACTGGCAGGATCAGAGGATTGTGAATAACTCAATATTCCCTCAGCGACCACCCCATCGTCGTCCCAAGTCACTGTTTGGATGTAGCTGTTGCCGTGAAGTATTTCCGACCATCCCTCGCCTTTGGTTAGTTTGGCACGCATTGCACTGAAATTACCTGCATCGAAACCTCCACCAAATAGGGGTATTTTTTTACCGTTCCTGATCTCGTACTGGAGGTCTCCCCATTTGGCATCAAGCGGAAGAAGATTGTCATCAAATACATCCACCGCATAATCCAGTGATTTAATCAATTCCGAGCGGGTCCCTGGGTCGTCTATAAGCAGTCCCCTTGGGGTATCTAGTGGTTTTTGCGGATCAAACGGGAGAACGTGAAGATTGTCAATTTTTCGTGCTTTTTGCCAGAAGAGATAAAATACCTGATTGCCAATGCTATCTATGTTGGTTTTCATGTCCCATTGAGCCAATACCTGGCAGGCTCGAGAGGACTTTTTGGTTAAATCATCTGGGTACTCTTCACACATGCTTAAGAGATCCTCCAAGAACCACTCCCCTGCTAAATTGCGGGCAGCCAAGGTAACTGCTTGCAAGTTCTTAAGAGAAAATAGAGGCTTGTCATCAATCCCATCACTGCCGTCTATGCGTTGTTTAATTTGCAGCAATGCAAGTTGGGACCTCAGTGAAACCTGGTAATCCTCCCCTCCCATAACTTTCAAATATCCCGTCAATGGTTTATCCAGGTTGACCAGCCAATAACTGTCGTTGCTGTTGCTGGCATATTGGTTGGTTCTGATTGATGCCAATTTCTCCCCCGGTATCAGTCCTTCTTGAGGAGAAGCTGGGTCCACAATCCAATCGCATTCTGAACGATTTCCAGCCAATACCGGAATCCCAGCTGGGTTTCTTAAAAGATCAACAGACGATCTATTGAGAGCTCTCCCGGTCTCGCTCGGTTGACAATCCAACAGTTGTTCATCGGTAAGATAAGGAACCGTGGAATAGTCTCCATAAAAAGCTTCACCATTAGAATTGACAGCGATCGTGTTAATAAAACTTAATCCCAAATTATCTTTGATGGCACCGACAAATTGGTCAAAACTCTTCGCTGTCGACATGCCAACCAGGGTATCGCCAACTCTGGTATTTTCCATGGCCACATCACGTATTGCGAATACTTTTCCATCTTTATTCGGCCACCCAGTAAGGCTTTCATCGTCAAGTAGAATGCCCACATCCAGGAGCAAACCGTAGCGGCTGAAATTGAGTTTTATGGTTTCTTTGGTCAATGTTCCATCGTCTTCCTTGACTTCCACTGTCACCGGCATTGACCTGATTCTGAGCCTTTTTCTGTCAAAGAAATAGACATCGCGGTCCTGATCACTCAAATCGAGCTCGTATAAGGTGAATCGGTTTGCATTTGATACCGTGTGTGTCCAAGCAAGCTTGTCGGTAAAACCAACGTTGATCAATGAACTTCCAAGAATCGTAATTCCCATAATATTCATCTCGCCTGGGATTGTCATGTGGACTTGATAGAATCTTCGGGGTCCCCTCCACGGGTAATGCGGATTACCCAAGAGCATGGCTTTGCCAGTTTGAGTGACTTCGCTGCCCAGTGCATAGGAATTGCTGCCCATTGTTTCTGACAATGCAAAGTTTTTAGAACTCAACATTGAATGGTCGCTTGTTTCCTCCATTCCCAAGGCAAGCACGGCATCGGCAACCCGGGGATCTGAAAAAGAAGCGAGCAAGGTAATGTATATGGACATTCTGAAAACATCGAAACGGTCAATGGGTCTTAACCACTCGGCATCAACACAAGCTTCGTGTCTGCCAGCAGGAATGTTCTTAAGGTAATGATTGTAACCGGCCGCATAACCTTCTGAAACACTGGCCATTCGTTTATCAACTTGGAGTAAACCCATACGAATGATCGATTTTCTACCAAAAAACCCAAGCAATGCGTCATTGGCAAGATGCTCGTTGGATCTACCAAAATGTTTGGCCATCTGCCCATTCACACGGATAACATGTTTAGCAAATGTACAAAGATTATCACTGGCAAATTGATAACCATAACCAAAACCTAAATCGCCCCAATTCTCAGCCATGATATGTGGTATGCCATAAGAAGTAACCCGAATGGTAGCTTCATAGTCTTTGCCTCCAAACCAACCGCAAGATGCAAGAGAAAATGAAAGGAAGATTGCAATCGTGAAATATATATTTCTTTTAAAAGTTGTAATCATAGATCTAGTTAAACATAGATGCCAAAAAGATAAAAACCTTGTTGTAAAAATTCTAGAACCATTCCTTGAAAATGCTTCTGACTACAAATGTTAGGTTTTTGAACTCTCTTAATCTTCTCCAAACATAAGGCAACCAATTTTCACCAAATGGCAGATAGATTCTCACCTTATGACCTTGATCTTTAAGTTTTTGCTGAAGATCACGCCGGATTCCATAAATGAATTCATAGTCAAAGCGATCGGCATCAGGTTTAGATAATATATCATTCAGTATGTTTTCATCGTGAGTTGCCACAGCACATCTCCGGTCGATTTTTGTTCCGAGCAGTTCTATCAAACGCAAGTAGTTTTCCTGTATTTCCTGATAACTTTTGAGAGCAATAGATTCCTTCTCAATGTATGCACCCTTAACCAGTCTAACTGAAACATTGTTGTTCATGAGCTCCCTCATGTCATCTTTAGTTCTGAAGAGTTTTGCTTGAAGAGCAACACCCATAGTTTCAGGGTATTTTTGGTTCAATTTCAAACACATATCCAATGTTTTATCGGTTATTTTGGAGTGCTCCATATCGAAGCGGATGGTATGCCCATAGTTGTGTGCTTTTTCAACCACCTGCTGTATTAAACTCTCGCAATCTGTTGGACTGATCAGAAGCCCAAATTGTGAAAGTTTAATAGATAGATCTATCTTACTATCTTGGTAATCATTGAGTATTTCGGAATATTTATTTCGAGCTGCAGTGGCTTCGTCTAGAGTTTTACTGTACTCACCAACATAATTAAAAGAGAGTGCAAAACCATCATCAGATAGTGTATTTGCAGTAGCTTGAGCAGACTTAATATCATCTCCTGCAATGTATCTTTTAGCAAATGGATACAGGAGTTTCATGACCAATAAAGGAAATTGTGAAATAACAACTTAGCGATCCTCACATCCCCCGAGTGAAGGTCTATAAACTGACAATGGGCTTTCAGACTTATCGAGTTCAATAAAATCAGTATCCCAGTGATTCAATGTAAGTTGCCAACGGCGTTTTTCTCCAGCCACATAATCATCCATTTGATCACCAAATAACTTATTTATTAACTCAGTACGATCCAGTGGAGCAACCTTTCTGTCTTGTGATTTTGGAAACAGAAAAGAAGCAGCAAAAGTCCACTGCCCTTCCAGACTGTGGCCATCTGGGACAAAAAGTTTGTGTTGCAATAGTGTTCCGTTATCCAAGGCGTATTGCATCAATGGATAGTGCCATTTCATATACAGCTCTAGCCATTCGTCTTCGTATCCTCCCTTCACTGCATAAAAAGAAATACCAAACGGCTGCATGCATTTGCCCCGTCCATTGTTTCCTTGAGCATTTACAAGTGTTGTTAATACAAAGGTCAGAGAAAATAAAAGTAACATTTGACGTATTCTTAGGGTCACTTTCTATTCCCCAAGCTGTTTGGCTGGGGGAGAAATATGCGGAATAGTGTTTGTCTTGGCCCAATTGTTCAGCGCTGCAATATCTGACGTTGAAATTTCAC
>Ga0207962_1000286_pt1 | contig 16054 bp, 12 predicted proteins | sample Knorr_S15_td_AAI_FD_185603 | JGI IMG/M metagenome (GOLD analysis project Ga0207962, IMG submission 185603) | Marine microbial communities from Southern Atlantic Ocean transect - Knorr_S15_td_AAIW_ad_750m_LV_A (SPAdes) (version 2) | ecosystem: Environmental > Aquatic > Marine > Oceanic | place... | reverse complement strand
GTACCTGCGCGACACTCCGCTGATGATCATCGGTGAGGGCACCAGCGAGATCCAGAAGATGGTCATCGCCCGCAAGCTCCTCGAGCGGTACCCGGCCGAGTGAACGCACCCCCCCCGGGAGGGCCGGGAACCGGGGGCACCTCCCTACTTGGCAACTCCGTTCCCCGTCGGGAGGACGCCAACCTGGTACGGGGCCGGGGCGGCTACGCCGGCAACGTGGCCCTCGACGGCATGCTGCACGCCCACTTTGTACGTTCCACCGTCGCCCACGGCGAGATCCTCTCCGTCGAGGTCGACGACGCCCGGACGATGCCCGGGGTCGTTGCCGTGTACACCGCCGCCGACCTAGGTCTCGCTGACCGTCGGCCAGCCATGAAGGTCTATCCGGAGGCCATGGCTCGACCATTCCTGGCCCGAGACCGCGTCCGGTTCGTAGGTGAACCGCTCGCCGTCGTCCTGGCTGACGACCCTTACCGGGCCGCCGACGCCGCCGATGCCGTGTGGGCCGATGTAGAACCGCTCAAGGCGGTAGTCGACATGGACGACGCCCTAGCTGCCGAAACCCTCCTGTTCGACGACCTCGACCACAACATCTGCTGGGAGCAGTCGGCCCGCACGCCCATCGACTTCGTCGACTGCGAGGTGGTCGTCGAGGCCGACCTGGTCAACTCCCGGGTCGCTGCGGTTTCCATTGAGGCCCGAGTGGCCACCGCGACCTACGAAGACGCCCGGCTGACCTGCTGGGCCAGCAGCCAGGGCGCCCACTCCCACCGGGATGATGTGGCCAGAGCACTCGGCCTCGATACGGACGACGTCCGGGTGGTTGTCACCGATATCGGCGGCGGCTTCGGTGCCAAGGGGATGGCTTCCGAGGAAGAGATCGTGGTGGCGCAACTAGCTCGACTCCACGGCCGGCCGGTCCGGTGGGCTGAGACCCGCACCGAGAACCTCATCGGCTATGTCCACGGCCGGGCCCAGAACCAAACCGTCACCATGGGCGGCACACGAGACGGTCGCATCACCCACTACCGCCTCCGGGTAGTCCAGGACAGTGGCGCCTACCCCAAGTGGGGGGCCTTCCTCCCCGAGTTCACCCGGTGGATGGCCAGTGGGGTGTACGACATCGCCAACGTCGAGTTCTCCTCAACGTCGGTGGCTACCAACACCGCCCCTATCTGCGCCTACCGCGGTGCGGGCCGGCCCGAGGCCACCGCGGCGATCGAACGGGCCGTCGACCTGTTCGCCGCCGAGATCGGCATGGACCCGGCCGAGGTACGCCGGGCAAACCTTCCCGGCCCCGACGCCTTCCCCTACACCAACGGCACCGGGACCGTCTACGACTCCGGGGACTACGAGGTGGCCCTCGACCGCGCACTCGCGGCCGCCGACTATCCGGGCCTGCGGGCCGAACAACAGCGACGCCGCGCGGCCGGTGACCTTCGACAACTGGGCGTCGGGCTCGGCACCTACGTGGAGGTCACCGGATTCGGTGGTAGCGAATACGGCCGGGTCGAGTTGAATGCCGATGGCACGGTGCGGGCCGTCACCGGCTCCACGCCGATCGGCACCGGCCACGTCACCACTTGGGCCATGCTGGTCGCCGATCGGCTCGCCATACCCCTTGACGATGTTGCGATCGTTTATGGCGACACCGACCTCGTGCCCTCCGGCGGGACTACTGGCGGCTCCCGGTCCGTGCAGTTGGCTGGTTCGGCCATGGTCGACGCCTCCGACAAGCTCGTCGACGCCGCTCGGCAGGTGGTTGCCGACCTGCTTGAGGCGGCGGTCGATGATGTGGTCCTGGACCGGGAGGGCGGTGGGTTTCACGTGGCTGGCACTCCGGCGCTCTCCCGTACCTGGGCCGAGGTGGGAGCGGCCACCGAAGGGTCCGGTAAGGGTCTCTCCGGTCTGTCGGACTTCTCCCAGGAGGGTGCCACCTTCCCCTTCGGCACCCACTTGGTAGTTGTCGAGGTGGACACCGAGACCGGCTCGGTGGTCGTAGAACGCATCGTGGCCGTCGACGATGCTGGCATTCTTGTCAACCCGCTTCTGGCCGCTGGCCAGATCCACGGCGGTCTAGCCCAGGGTGTCGCCCAGGCTCTCCTCGAGGAGTTCCGCTACGACCCTGACGGCAACCCCCAGACCTCCAACCTGGCCGACTACACCGCGGTGTCGACTATGGAGGTCCCCAGTTACGAGAGGATCGTCATGGAGACCACCACCCCGGTGAACCCGCTGGGGGCCAAGGGGATCGGCGAGGCCGGCAGCATCGGATCCACAGCCGCGGTGCAGAACGCGGTAGTCGACGCGCTGGCTCACCTGGGCATCAGACACCTCGACATGCCCCTCACCCCGGAACGCATCTGGCAGGCCCTGGCCGGGTCCTGAGCGGGAGGCCCGGCGATCACCGGACATCGCCCGCCCGGTACGTTGGTCGTCCATGGGAGCAGGCAACCCTTACCTGGTCGAACGGCTCCAGGAGTTTGGCGTCACCGTCTTCGCCGAGATGTCCGCCCTGGCCGCCGACACCGGGGCCATCAACCTCGGACAGGGGTTCCCCGACACCGACGGGCCATCCGTGGTGGCCGAGGCGGCGGTGGCCGCCATCCGGGCCGGCCACAACCAGTACCCACCTGGGCCAGGTATCGAGCCACTCCGTCGGGCCGTGGCCGACCACCAGCACCGCTTTTACGGCCTCAACGTTGACCCCGACGAGGTGCTCGTTACCGCCGGGGCCTCCGAGGGGCTGGCCGCCGCGCTGCTAGCCCTCGTCGAACCCGGGCAGGAAGTCGTTACCTTCGAGCCTTACTTCGACTTCTACGCCGCGGCTATCGCCATGGCCGGAGGTCGGCGCCGGGTCGTCACCCTCCACACACCTGACTACTCCTTCGACCCCGACGACCTGGTCGCGTCGATCGGTCCAGCGACCCGGATGATCCTCCTCAACTCGCCTCATAACCCAACCGGCAAAGTCTTCGATGCCGACGAACTGGCCTGGGTGGCCCGTCTGGCCATCGAGCACGACCTGCTGGTGGTCACCGACGAGGTCTACGAGCACCTGGTGTTCGACGGCGCCACTCACATCCCCATCGCCACCCTGCCTGGCATGGCCGAGCGCACCCTCACCGTCTCCTCGGCGGCCAAAACCTTCGGGTTCACTGGCTGGAAGATCGGCTGGGTCCACGGACCAGCCGAACTGGTGGCCGCGGTGCGAACCGCCAAACAGTTCCTGACCTATGTGAACGGGGCCCCCTTCCAGCACGCACTAGTTACTGCCCTCGCGTTGGACGACGACTACTTCGTCGGACTGGCCACCGATATGGCCGCCAAACGTGATTTGCTGTGCGCCGGCCTGGAAGCTGCCGGCTTCGAGGTGTTCCGCCCAGGCGGCACCTACTACGCCACGGTGGACATCACCCCCCTGGGTGCCGACTCGGGCGTCGATTTCTGCCGGGCCCTCCCAGGGAGGTGCGGGGTGGTGGCGGTGCCCAATGAGGTGTTCTACGACAACAAGAAGGTCGGCCGACCACTGGTTCGATTCGCCTACTGCAAGCGTCCCGAGGTGCTCGCAGAGGCCGCCGCCCGGCTTTCCACGCTCAGGCAGGTCCAGTGATGCGGGTGGCGGCTATCCAGCACGACGTGGTCTGGGAGGACCCGCCGGCCAACCACGCCCGTCTGACTCCCCTCATCGCAGAGGCCGCCGACGCCGGAGCCCGCCTGGTGGTGCTAACCGAGATGTACGCCACTGGCTTCTCACTGGCCGCTAATCGGATCGCCGAAGCCGCCGACGGTCCCAGCGTGGCCTACCTGGCTGACCGGGCCGCCGAGCACGGCCTGTGGGTCGCCGGCTCGGTCCCGGTGCGCGACCGGCCCGACGCCCTACCGGTCAACCGGATGGTGGTGGCCGGTCCGGACGGCCAGAACCACCACTACGACAAGTTGTACCCGTTCACCTACGCTCGGGAACACGAGCAGTACCGAGCCGGGGACCGGCCGGTAACCATCGACATCGAAGGTGTGCGGACCAGCCTGTTCGTTTGCTACGACCTGCGGTTTTCCGAAGCGTTCTGGGATCTGGCCGCTCACACGGACCTCTACCTCGTGGTCGCCAACTGGCCGGAGAGCCGTCGTTACCACTGGCGCACCCTGCTGCGAGCTCGGGCCATCGAGAACCAGGCCTGGGTGGCCGGGGTCAATCGGGTGGGGGAGGGCGACGGGCTCACCTACGTTGGCGACACAGTAATCGTCGACCCTCTCGGCGAGCCGGTCGCCGAGGCCACCGAGGGAGCCGAGGAGGTGGTGGTGGCCGACGTGGATCCGGCTCGGGTGGCTGAGGTACGAACTGCCTTCCCGTTCCTGCCTGACCGACGCGGCTGATGGCCGCCCCGGCCGTACTCGCCCGGTGCCGGGCATTGGTGGAACCGGCGTTGGCCGCCGCGGTTAGGGAACTGGCCGACGAACTACTCCCGGCCATCCGCTACCACTTTGGTTGGGCCGACCCGGAGGGCGCTCCGGCCGAGGTGGACACCGGTAAACGACTCCGGCCGGCCCTGGCCGTGCTGTCGGCCGAGGCCGTCGGGGCTGAGGTTTCGGTCGCTCTACCGGGAGCGCTAGCGGTCGAACTGGTCCACAACTTCTCGCTGGTCCACGACGACGTCGTCGATGGCGACACTGAGCGCCGGCACCGGCTTACTGTGTGGGCGGCCTTCGGCACCGACGAGGCACTCATTGCCGGCGACGCCCTCCATACCCTGGCCTTCCAGATTCTCTTGGCCGAGGCCGACCCGCCTCGAGTGACCGCGGCCCGCCGTCTGGTGAGCGCCACCATGGCGATGATCGCCGGTCAAGCCGCCGATATGGCCCTCGACGACCAGTCGGTGGTCACCCTCGAGGACTGCCTGGCCATGGAGGCGGCCAAGACCGGAGCCCTGCTGGGCTACGCGGCGTCGGTAGGTGCCGTGTTGGCCGATGCCGACCCGGCGACCGTCGACGCCCTCGATTCCTACGGGCGCCAACTGGGTCTGGCCTATCAGGCGGTCGACGACGTGCTCGGTATCTGGGGCGAGCCCGAGGTCACCGGCAAGCCCGCCGGCAACGACCTGCGGCAACGTAAGAAGTCGATGCCGGTGGCCGTTGTGCTCTCCGCCGGCGGTACGGCGGCCGCCGACCTGGATGCCGTCTACGGGCGTCGGGGTGCCCTCGACGACGACGAGGTAGCCCGGGCCGCCGCCATCATCGAGTCGGCAGGCGGCCGGGAAGCCACCCTGGCCGAGGCCGGCCGGCGACTCGAGGCGGCCCTGGTCTCCCTTGAGGGGGTGGAGCTCGACTCCCGGGCTCTAAGAGAACTGGAGGAGGTGGCCCGTTTCGTCGTCGAACGCGATGCCTGACCGGTCCGTGCCCGTCCGGTCTATTCCGGTCGGGGCGGCTCAACTTCGTCCTATAGCCGGCGGATGGCCCCTAGACGGACCACCGCCCGCCCCTCCCTGCGGGAGGCGGCTAGGTCTACCGAACCTTCTAGAACCCACTCGTCGAACCCCTCCGGATCGGCGATCCCCTGAATGACCGGCCAGGACGACCCGTCCGACTCCTCCACCCGGAAGTAGGCCGGACCCCGGGCCCGGGCGTCGGTGGGGAGATCCAGATGGTCGTCGAAGTAGGGGGCGATGGCCTCGGCCAGGGCCTCCGGTGTCCACGGTCGATCGCCTACGGCCGGAACTCCGGCCAGAGTGGCCAGGTCGTCGGTGCGCCGTCGGGCCAGTAGCTGCACCCAGCGGAACGTCTCGTTACGCACCATCACGCGAAATGCTCGGGCATGGGCCGTCACGTCGGGCCGCCCCGGTTCCCGGTCGGGTTCCGGTCTCTCACCGCTGCCAAAGGCCGTCTCCGGGTTGCGGAGGATGTCCCACTCATCGAGGAGGCTCGAGTCGATCTGGCGGACTGTCTCGCCCAGCCAGGCCTCCAGGTCGTGGAGGGCCACGGTCTTGGTCGCCTCAGGAACGGTTTGGATCAGCGCCTTGTAAGCCTCGGTCAAGTAGCGCAGCACCACCCCCTCGGAGCGCTTCAGACCGTGGAATTCCACGTACTGGCGGAAGTCGAAGCCGGTCTCGAAGAGTTCCCGGGCCACCGACTTTGGGCGCACCACTTCGTCGCCCACCCAGGGGTGGTGGGCCCGGAACACTTCGAAGGTGCCGTGCAGAAAATCGGCTAGCGGCCTGGGTGGCTCCACCTCGGCGAGGCGCTCCAGGCGCTCCTCATACTCGACGCCCTCCATCTTCAGGCGGTCCACCAACTCGGAGCGCAGCCGGTCCAGCTGCGCGGCGACGATCACCCCCGGGTCGGCGAGCACTGCCTCGAGGACGGACAGCACGTCGAGGGCGTGCTCTGTGTCGTCCCGCTCCGTCCCTGGTTTCGGGGCACCGACGGTCGGTGCGACGGTCAAGTCGGGGATCACTTCCAGGGCGTAGAGAGAGAGAGGTTGGTGAAGGGCGAACTCGTCCTGGAGGTCCACTCCGACCCGCACCCACCGGCCATCGGCGTCCGGCTCGTCCAACTCCTCCACGATCCCAGCGTCACGCAGCGACCTATATATGCCAACGGCCCGGCGGATGTGGCCCCGCTGACGCTTTCGGGGTTCGTGGTTGTCGACCAGTAGTCGCCGCAGGTCGGCCCGGCCGTCGCCGGAACGAGACAGGACGTTAAGCACCATCTGGTGGCTGACTTCGAAGCTGGATTCCAGGGGTTCCGGGACCCCGGCCACGAGGCGGTCGAAGGTCTCCACGTTCCAGTGGGCGTATCCGCGCTCCGGCGGCTTCCTCTTCACGATCTTCTTTCTTCGCGACGGGTCGGCGGCCGCCTTGGCCTCGGCCCGCCGGTTCTCGATCCAATGCGCCGGGGCCTGGACCCATACGTACCCGCGGTCGTCGAACCCCCGTCGTCCGGCCCGCCCGGCGATCTGGTCGAACTCCCGCACGGTCAGGACCCGGGTGTCGGATCCGTCGTACTTACACAACTGGGTAAACAGCACGGTGCGGATTGGCACGTTTACCCCAACACCGAGGGTGTCGGTCCCACAGATCATCTTCAGGAGGCCCTGCTGGGCGAGCTTTTCGACCAGGCGTCGGTAGCGGGGGAGCATCCCGGCGTGGTGGAGGCCGATGCCGTGAACAATGAACCGGCGGAGGTCCTTGCCGATAGGGGTGTCGAACCTGAAGCCCTCCAGATCGTTACGCAGAGCCCCCTTCTCGGCCTTGGTCAGCACGTCGAGGCTGCACAGGTCCTGGGCCTTGTCGGCGGCCGCCTTCTGGGTGAAGTGCACTATGTACACCGGGGCCCGATCCTGCTCGACCAGGTCGGTGATCGACTCGTGCAGAGGGGTCTCCCGGTAGGCGAACTCGAGGGGAACCGGCCGTTCGGCGTCCGCCACCACCCCCACCCTCCGACCGGTACGGGCTTCGAGGTCTTCGGCGAAGCCCTTGGTAGGTCCGAGGGTGGCCGACATGAGTAGGAACTGGGCATCGGTCAACTCCAGGAGCGGCACCTGCCACGCCCAGCCACGCTGCGGGTCGCCGTAGAAGTGGAACTCGTCGGCCACCACCAGGCTCGCGTCGCAGGCCCGGCCCTCCCGTAGTGTCCGGTGGGCAAGAATCTCCGCCGTACAGCAGATGATCGGAGCTCCGGGGTTGACCGCGGCATCGCCGGTGACCATCCCGACCTTGTCGGCTCCGAAATCGGCCACCAGGGTGAAGAACTTCTCGCTGACCAGTGCCTTGATAGGTGCCGTGTAGACGCTGCGCCGCCCGGCGGCCAAGGCCGCAGCATGCCCGGCGGTAGCCACCAGCGACTTACCGGAACCGGTGGGAGTGGCCAGGATCACGTGGTTGCCGGCCAGTAATTCGAGGATCGCCTCCTCCTGGGCCGGGTAGAGGTCCAGACCCCGATCGGCGGACCAACCGACGAAGACGTCCAGCAGGTCGTCGGGTCCGGCCCCGGCCGGCAGGCGGTCGGTAAGGGTGTCGTTCACCGGACGGGCCTTAATAGCGCGGCCCGCTCAGCCTCCACGACCGGGTGGGCCAAGCAGTCGGGCAGGTGATCGTTGACCATCCCCACGGCCTGCATGAAGGCGTAGATGGTGGTCGGCCCAACGAACGACCAGGCGCGCTTTTTTAGGTCGCGACTGAGGGCGGCCGAGGTCGGCGTGGAAGCGGGGATCGATCCGTCGATCTCCCGCACCGACTGGTCGGGTTCCCACGACCACAGCCAGGTGGCCAACGACCCGAACTGCTCGGCCAACTCGAGGCAGCGCGCGGCATTGTTGACTGTCGACTCGATCTTCCCCCGGTGGCGAATGATCCCGGCGTCGCCCAGAAGGAGTTCGACCTCGGTCTCGCCGTATTGGGCCACCATGGCCGGGTCGAAGCCCGCAAAAACCTCCCGAAACCGGTCCCGCTTCCGCAAGACGGTCAGCCATGACAGCCCCGCCTGGAAGCCCTCCAGGCACAACCTCTCGAACAGGGCCGTCTCCTCGACTACCGGTCGACCCCACTCGTTGTCGTGGTAGGCCCGGTAGTCGTCGTGGGGGCCGGCCCACGGGCACCGCACCACCCCGTGGTGGTCGCTTAGTTCCTGTTCCACCGGATCCCCGTCCCGTCCTCGGCGACACTACGCTCCGGCTTCCGTGAGAGCCGCGTCACGGCTCGGGAGGTAACCGTGCTCATCATCACCGGACACATCGCTATGGACCCCGACAAGGTCGACGATGCCACCCCGCACCTGGTGGCCCTCATGGAGGCCACCAGGGCCGAGGAGGGTTGTGTCGACTACGTCCTCAGCCCCGACCCATCACGGCCCGGGGTGGTGTGTATCTCCGAGCGGTGGGAGACCCAGGAGGCCCTCAACTCTCATATGAAGGCACCACACACGGCCGAGTTCCAGTCGAAGGTCGCCGGGTTCGGGGTGACAGGGATGTCGGCTACTAGCTATGAGGCAGCATCCGAGACGAAGCTGATCTGACCGACGCCTGTTAACCGGTCCGGCTCAGATCGGGACGTCGGCCCCGACGGGGATTCCGTCGACCACCTGGTCGAGGTACTCGGACAGTCCCCAACCGACCTTCCCGTCGCAGCGGTACTCGGTCAGCCCCTCGGTGATCCGGGTTAGGAGGTCCTCGCCGTCGGGGGTGGTACGTCGGTTACGCAGGGGGATCAGCGACACCACGTCTCCGGTCACCTCGTAGGTGCGCTCGTCGGTCGAAACCGTTGCCCTCAGCGCTGTCTGGTACCAGTCGTCGTCCCAGTCCGACTCGATGGACACTTGGCGGATGAGGTGGTAGTCGTCGCCGTGCAGGACCATGCCGCCCCCGGCTGCCGTCACCCCGTCGGCACTGATCAGCGAGATCATCATGGCGAAGTCCTCGCCGAAGGCCATGGGCAGCCACCGATACCAGGCGATGGCCTGCCAGTAGCGGGGACCCCACGACTTGTCCCGAAGCCCTAGCCCGTCGACGTCGAACCGCTCGCCGTCCACCTCGACGGCGCCCACGGCGGCCACGTGCTGCTCGTAGTGAGCCTTGGAAAAGGACCGCTCGGCGTCCCGGTCCGGCTCCTCACCGGTCTCTGCGTCGATAGTCCGACCGCCGAACATGGGAGCGATGCCTCGGTAGGCCAGGTCCACGGTGCAGGGCACCAACGGGTTCTCGGTGAAGGCCCGCTTCGGGTCGGCCATCCGACCGGGCTCATCGAGCAGGCAAAGGTTGCCGTCGTAGCGGACGCGTAGCCTCTCGAACGGCTCCTCGACCTCGAAGCTCAGGCCACCCGCGTCGAACACCTCATTGGTGGAGATCCTCGGCCGCTGGTACATGAACCCCACCCGGCCGTCGGGCAGGTACACGCAGCACGACATCTCGGCGTAACCCTCGTTGACCCGGTTGCCGAGCCGAAACCAAGCACCGAGACGGCTGTGGTGGTCGACCACGTTGAAATACATCGACTCGTTGTAGTTGGGGACCGGGTCCGGTCGGTGGTTGTACTCGTCCTCCGGTTCCAGGACGAGCCTGACGGGTCGCTGTTCGTCGGCCACCTCCGGAGTCTGGCAGGCCAGACGACCGGCCGACCGACCAGGCTTCGATCCCGGGCCCGACGGGGTGTAGGTTCCGCCGCCATGGACATAACCGCAGTGGCCAGCGTGACCGAAATCGTCCTCAACGGTGCCGCCGAGAAGGGCGACGCAGACATGATCGTCATCGGCGAGGACCGAATCTCGTGGAACGAGATGCTGGAACGATCGGGCAAAGTGGCCAACGCCCTGACCGCCGAAGGGGTCGGAGCCCACGACCGGGTGGCCTTCATCGACAAGAACTCGGTCGAGTACTTCGAACTGGCCTTCGGGGCGGCCTTCCTGAACGCCGTGGAGGTCGCAGTCAACTGGCGCCTCGCCCCGCCCGAGATGGCCGGCATCGTCAACGACTCCAAGGCCAAGGTCCTGGTGATCCACGAGGAGTTCGCCGAGCACCTAGCCGCCATGGAAGGCGACCTCACTCACACAACCCGGATCGTGGTTATCGGCTCTTCCGACGAGCACGTCTCATACGCGGCGTGGCGGGATGCTCAGGACCCAGCGTGCGATCCTGTGGCGCCGGCCGGTGACGACGTGGCTATGCAGCTCTACACCTCGGGGACCACCGGCCTACCCAAGGGCGCACAACTCACCAACGACAACTTCCGTGCCATATTCCAGAACGTCGACTGGTTCATGGACGACTCCAGCCGCAACTTGGCCGTCATGCCCCTCTTCCACATCGCTGGGGGTGGTTGGGCGCTCTACGGGATGGGCTGCGGTGCGACGACGCTCATGACCCGGGAACTGGACCCAGCGGCCATTCTCCGGCTCATCGAGGCGGAGTCAATCACCCACGCCCTGTTCGTGCCGGCCGTCCTCCAGTTCTTCCTGATGGTGCCCAGCGACGGCATCGACCTCTCGTCCATGGAGTGGATCGTCTACGGGGCCTCCCCGATCACCCAGGATGTGCTCGTCAAGTCGATGGAGCAGTTCGATTGCGGCTACCTCCAGGTCTACGGGCTGACAGAGACCACCGGTGGGGTCACCCAGTTGGACTTCGAGGACCACGACCCAGGCGGCCCCCGGGAGCACCTCCTCCGCTCGGCCGGCAAGGTCATCCGCGGCGTGGAACTGCGAATTGTCGATCCAGACACCGGTGAGGACATGCCGGATGGCCAGGTCGGCGAGGTGTGGATCCGCTCCGCCCAGGTCATGAAGGGCTACTGGAACCAACCGGAGGCCACCGCCGAGTCCATCGACGAGGACGGTTGGTTCCGTTCGGGCGACGCCGGCTACCTGGAAGACGGCTTTATGTTCATCCACGACCGGGTCAAGGACATGATCGTCTCCGGCGGGGAGAACGTGTACCCGGCTGAGGTGGAAAACGCCCTCATGGGCCACGAAGGAATCGCCGACGTGGCGGTGGTCGGGGTACCCGACGACCGGTGGGGTGAGGTCGGCAAAGCCTTCGTGGTACCGGCCGGCGACACGGCCCCCTCCGCGGAAGAAGTCATCGCCTTTGCCCGAGAGCGCTTGGCCGGATTCAAGTGTCCGGCGAGCGTTGAGTTCTTGGAGGCCATCCCCCGCAACCCGTCGGGCAAAATTCTCAAACGAGAGTTGCGCGACCCCTACTGGGAGGGTCGGGACCGCCAGGTCTAACCAGGTCCACTACCGATCGGCCCGACATGCGAAGCCACTAGGTGCCCTGACTAGGGTCCTCGCCCATGGACACCAACATGGACGGAAAGGTCGCCATAGTCACCGGCGGCTCACGGGGGATCGGCAAAGCCATCGCCGCTTCGCTGGCCGGGGCCGGGGCGAGGGTGATGATCACCAGTCGTAAGGCCGACGCGTGCGAGGCGGCGGTCGCCGAACTAGGCGAGCTGACCGGCGGAGACCTGGCCTTCGAGGCAGGGCACGCCGGACGCCAGGAGGACATCCAACGGGTGGTCGACGCCACCCTGGCCACCTTCGGGGGCGTGGACGTGCTGGTCAACAACGCGGCCACCAACCCCTACGCGGGGCCGACGATCGACGTGGACGTGCCTCGCTGGGAGAAGACCTTCGAGGTGAACGTGACCGGGCCTCTTGTGTGGACCCAGGCCTGCTGGCGGGCCTGGATGTCCGAACACGGCGGTGGAGTGATCAACATCTCGTCGGTGGGCGGCCTGTCCACCAACCCGATCCTCGGCCCCTACGACATCACCAAGGCGGCGCTCATCCACCTGACCAAGCAGTTGGCCGCCGAACTGGGGCCTGGAGTACGAGTCAACGCCATCGCCCCGGGGCTCATCAAGACCGACTTCGCCCGGGCCCTGTGGGAGGGAGGCCAGGGCGAGGTGGTGGCCAAGGCCTATCCGCTCAAGCGCCTCGGGGAGCCCGAGGACATCGCGGCGGCCGCCCTATACCTGGCCAGCGAGGCTTCCGGCTGGGTAACCGGCCTGACCATGATCGTCGACGGCGGTGGGCTCATCGGCTTCTCCAAGATCGCCTGAGTAAACAATGACCATGGAACTGGTCATGGTCGGGACGGGCAGCCCCCTCCCGGATCCGTTCCGGGCCGGCCCGTCCCAGCTGGTCCTGGTCGACGGACGGGCTTTCCTGGTGGACTGTGGTCGAGGAGCCCTGATGCGCCTGGCCGGCGCGGGCATCAGCCCAGCGATGATCGACCGCCTGCTGCTCACCCACCTGCACAGTGACCATGTCACCGACGTCAACGACCTGATCACCACCCGGTGGATAACCGGGTTTCCTGCTGCCCCGCTGCCCGTCGTAGGCCCGACCGGTACCGAGAGGTTCGTGGAGGCCACCCTGGCCATGCTGGCCCTCGACATCGGCTACCGCATCGACCACCACGATGATCTGGAAGAGCCTCCACGAGTGGAGGTCGAGGAGGCCGACGACGGCCTGGTGTTCGACGACGGGGAGGTGCAGATCACCGTGGCGCCCACGGACCATCGGCCGGTGCATCCCACGGTCGGCTACCGGATCAACGCCGGCGGACGGTCGGTAGTGTTGGCCGGCGACACGGTGCCCTGCGAGGGCCTTGATCGGCTGTGCGACGGCGCCGACGTGTACGTCCAGACCACGATCCGCGATGACCTAATTGGCCAACTGGGTGTCCAACGGATCCTCGAGGTCCGCAGCTACCACTCCACGGTGGCTGATGCGGCCCAGACCGCGGCGCGGGCCGGGGTAGGCACCCTGGTGCTTACCCACTGTGTGCCCGCTCCGCTTCCGAACCAGGTGGACGAGTGGATCTCTATGGCCGCCGAGCACTTCGATGGGGAGGTGCTTCTCCCGGCCGACCTGGATCGTGTCCCGGTCGGCTAGACGCGGAACGGCCGTGTCGGTCAGACGTCCAGTTGGACGGCGAGGGACTCGCAGGAGTCGATGAACTCCTCGACCATTTCCATGACCACCTGACCGGCGGGTCGGGACCGGCTCATCGACCCGACGATCTGACCCACGAAGTAGGTGGCCAACTGCTCGGCGCCCGAACCGGCCCGGTGGGCAGCCCGGTTGATCCGGGCCTGCGAGCCGTCGGTGAGGATCGGTTGGAGAGGCATGCCCAACGGGTCCGGGGTGTCGTCCCGGTCCCACTCGTCGGTCCAGGCGCTGCGCAGCATCCGAGCTGGTTTGCCGGTCAGCGACCGTGACCGGAGGGTGTCACCGGATCCGGCGGAGAGCATCTTGTCCTTGACCACCGGGTGGGTCTCGGCTTCCTCAGTTGTCAGCCACACCGAGCCACACCACACACCGGCCGCGCCCAGCGCCATAGCGGCCGCCATCTGGCGACCCCGCCCGATCCCTCCGGCCCCGAGTACCGGCACCGGGGCCACCGCATCGACGATCTCGGGGATCAGGACCATGGAGGCGATCTCGCCCGTATGGCCCCCCGCCTCGTAGCCCTGGGCGACGATCAAGTCCACGCCAGCGTTCACGTGCCGCTCGGCATGGGTCCGGGCGCCGGCCAGGGCGGCCACCGGCACGCCCGCCTCGTGGCAGCGGTTGATCATCTCGGCCGGTGGGGGGCCCAACGCGTTAGCCATAAGAGCCGGCCGGTGGGCCAGGGCGATGTCGATCTGGCGGGATGCCCGGTTGGCCGAGAACGGCGCGTCGGTCGAGTCGCTGGTCAACAAGCCGAACTGTTGCTGGTCGACGGCCTCGTCGACGGGGACGTCGTAGCGATCAAGCAGTTCGTCAAGGAACTCCCGGTGCTCGTCGGGGATCATGGCCACAATGTCGACCATCTTCAGCCCGCCCTCACCGTCGCCCGCGTACCGGGCCGGGACGATCAGGTCGATCCCGTAGGGGCGGTCGCCGACCTCGTCTTCGATCCAGTTCAGGTCCACCTCGAGGGCCTCGTCGCTATGGCCTACCGCCCCGAGGACGCCCAGGCCGCCGGCTCGGGAGACGGCGGCCACCACATCGCGGCAGTGGCTGAAGGCCAGGATCGGGAACTCGATACCGAACATGTCGGTGACCGGGGTCTTCATCTCGGTGCTCCTCGTCAGACGTGTACGGTGCCGTCGGGCGCCAACTCGACTGGTTGGCCTGCGTGTTCGCTAACCATCATCGCGCTGAGCAGGTCCGGGTCGGTGGTCCGGCCCCAGGTTCGGGCATCGTCTGGGGTGCGCAGGGCAACCAGTGCCCATTCAGGTGAACCGGCCCGGTCATGGATCACCGAGTAGGCCTCCACAGTGGCCGAGCCGACGTGCTGGTGGTCGGCGGCCCGGGTGGGTTCGGCGTCCACCGGCTCCTGGGGATGGCCGGAGCGGAACCGACCGGCTGGCGGGGGTTCATTGCCGTAGACGGCCATGGCGTGGCTGGTTACGTAGCCGCCGTTGGCGTGGATGAGACCTCGACCAGGCTCGTCGCGTAGCCGGTGGACCATGGCGGCTAAGGCCTGGCCGCTGTAGTTGTTGATCGGAGCACCTGCGAAGGTCAAGCCGCCAGTCACGGTAAGCGAACGATCAGTGTCAAGGCCCAGTTCGGACGCGCTGACCTGCACCGACGACGGGAAGCAGGAGTAGAGATCGACATGGGTGAGGTCATCGACACTGGTGTGGGCTAATTCCAGGCAGCACCGGCCTGCGTGGCGGATCCCCGGTGAGCGGTGCAGTTCATGCCGGTTGGTGAGACGTGCGGTGTCAGTAGACAGTGCCCCTGCGTGGATGAAGATCCACTGGTCGATGGGCACCCCGAGTTCGCGTGCCCGTCCAGCCGAGCAGATGATCACCGCTGATGCCTGGTCAACGTTGTTGTTGGCGTTCATGGCCACCGTGTAGGGGAACCCCACCATCCGGTTCCCGTCGGTGGGTTCCTTGACTTGGGCAGCGGTCAACGCTTCCTGGCGTGCTGCATGCGGGTTCCGGGAAGCCACAACGCTAAGCCCGGCCCAAAGGGCGGAAATTCGGTCGCGGTGTTCTTCGATTGTCTCGCCACGGGCGTGCCGTATAGCCGAGTCGATCACCGGGTAGACGAAGGCCGGAGCAAGCACTCCCCGCTCGGATTCAGCATCGTCGCTCATGATGAGTGGTGGGCCGAAGCGCTCAGCCGGCGGAAGCAAGGGGTCGAGATCGCGTCGCCGTTCAGTAGCTGCCCGGCGGGCCCGTCGGGCAGCCCGGTTTGCCTCACCACCACATACCACCGCCGTCGAGAGATCCCCCGCCTGAATCCGGCCGGCAATGTGGTTAATCAACGCCTGAGGAATGTGCCCGGAGAACTCGGTCAACAGGGTGGCTGTCCTGTCCGCACTAATCCGCTGGGCGATCTGACGGCCCGGATCGGGATAACTCCAAAGGCCACCGACAACCGCTATCAGTTCCAAGCCCCGAAGTACCGTTGTTGCTCCCGCGTCGACCGCCGCCGACCGGACAGCGTCCACCATCAACTCCAGGGGAGTGCGGGCCGCCGTGGGGTCCTCGATCCGGTCGGTGACCTGGGCGGCTCCGACAATCACCGGGGTTCGGGGGTCGTAACGCACGGCCAGAGCATG
>Ga0207962_1000283_pt1 | contig 16175 bp, 20 predicted proteins | sample Knorr_S15_td_AAI_FD_185603 | JGI IMG/M metagenome (GOLD analysis project Ga0207962, IMG submission 185603) | Marine microbial communities from Southern Atlantic Ocean transect - Knorr_S15_td_AAIW_ad_750m_LV_A (SPAdes) (version 2) | ecosystem: Environmental > Aquatic > Marine > Oceanic | place... | reverse complement strand
CATTTTTTCGCCGTGTTTCTTGTAATCAGCTAGAACTTTCTCATCTTTAGATGCATCCCAGTCATTACCTTCTTCACCAGCTTGAGATGGCCAAACCCAATGAAAGTATTCACCGTCAGCATAACTGATCTTTCCAATTGGCTTTTTGTCTCCTTTACAGAAGTCCTCTTTAATTGGCATTATGAATTCTATTACAATATATTATATAAATCTAGATTGGATCCTGAATCATTATTTTTAATTTAATAATATAACACTGTTTTCCATTCCTTACGTTCATATTTTTTCATTATACGTATCAAATATGGATATTATAAAATACGATGTTTACAACGGTCCAAATATTGGTATATATACCAAAGTCAATAATCAATTTGTTTTTGTACCAAATGGATTTGCAAAAACAAAAGCAGAGAACTTAGCAAATTATCTCCAAACTGATTATCTAACTATATCAATCGCAAATACCAGACTGCTTGGAATTCTTGCTGTTTTAAATAATCATGGAATGCTTTTGCCAAATACATGCTCACAGGAAGAGATTGATCATTTGAAGAAACATACTGATCTGAATATAAAATTATTAGATGTAAAATATAATGCTCTAGGAAATTTGATCTGTGTTAATGACAAAGGAGGAATAGTTTCTCCAACTATTGATAAAAAATATGTGAAAGAAATTGAAGATGTGTTAGATATAGAAGTGATACAGAAAAAAATTGCAGGATTTTATCAAGTAGGTGCTGTAATGTCAGCTACAAGTAATGGTGGAATAATTCATCCTCTCACAGATGAAGATGATGTAAGTACTTTCTCTAATATCTTAGGTGTTAAGATTGAACCTGCTACTATTAATGGAGGAATTCCATTTGTTTCATCTGGAATATTAGCTAATGATAATGCTATTGTGGTTGGTACAGTAACTAATGGGCCTGAAATCATGATGTTAACTAGAGCGTTTATAAATTAAGAATATCTTTTGGATTTGTAATCAATTCTTCTAAAGAAACACGTTTTTCAGTTCTATCAACCATATTTCTTAATACAATCTGCTTCTCTGAAAATTCTTGAGGTGCAAAAATGATAGAAAACTTGGAGCTAGATGATATCTCCATTTGTTTTTTCAAAGATTTTCCATTTAAATCAATATTTGTTGGTATGCCAAGACTTCGTAGTTTTGATGCAGTTCTAACTGCCTCTAATTTTAATTCCTCATTTGAATATAAAACAGATACAGTATCATGAGATTGGATATACGAAACATTTTGTGCATCAAGACATAGAATAATTCTTTCCACTCCTCCTGCCACACCTGTAGCACCAAAATCATTACGGCCAAATGTGTTTGGTAAACTATCATATCTTCCACCACCTACTAACGCACCTAAATCAGAAGTAGTATCATATGCTTCAAAAACAATTCCAGAGTAATAATCAAGACCTCTTACAATTCCAAAGTTAATTCTGATATTATCAATTCCTCTATGTTTTAATGAATCATGTAAAGTTACTAATTCATCCCAACCGTCTAAATCTGAAACATCAAAATTTTGTTGGATTTCTGATGGAGTACCTTTAATTTTTGAAAATTCTAATATTTTTTCTAATTTTTCTGATGAATAACCCTTTTTAGTATATTCTTGTAATATTTCATTTTTTGATTTTTTCTGAATTTTATCTACTGCTCTGAATATATCGTTTGAAAGAGAAGTTTCGTTTGATTCAAAGAGCTGATTGATGTATGATTGAACCAATTTTCTGTGATTAATATCAATAATTATATTTTCCATGGTAAGATTATCAAAAAATCTAGATGTGAATTCTATAATCTCCGCATCATAATCTAAGTTTAGATTTCCAAATATCTCAATGTTCCACTGGTGAAAAAATCTATACCTACCCTTTTGTGGTTCGTCATATCTCCAAACCCCTCCAAATGAAGAAAGCTTTGCAGGCAACTTCAACGTTTTCTGTGACGTTGCATATCTGGTCAATCCAACAGTAAAATCGAATCTGAGCGCAACTTCCCTATCACCCTTATCTTGAAATTGATATATTTCATCTCTAATAGAAGGTCCACTCTTTGCTTCTAATACAGATAAAAGTTCAATTGGTGAAGGCTCCATTAAATTAAACCCAAATACACTTGCAGTTTCCAAGAATTTTTGCCGTATGAACTCTATTTTCATCATTTCATTTTTCTCAAAATCCTTCATTCCCCGTGGTAATTCCATTTAAAAAAAAATCGTGAAAAATGCCTTTAAGACTTACTGTTTACTTTAACTCATTAATAACAGAAATTCATAGAAAAAACATGAGTTACAAATACCTTGAGCATTCAACTGACGCATTTATAGAAGTCAAAGCAAAAACCATGGAAGAAGCATTTTTGGTTGCTGGTAAATCGGTAGTTGAAACTATAATTGACTCGGAGAATATACAAGAAATTGAAGAGAAAGATATCAAAGTGGTTGGGGAAAACATCCATAATTTGTTATATAATTGGTTAGAAGAAATTGTGACTATAACAATAACTGACGGGTTTGCGATAAAGAATTTTTCCGTAAATATTAAAAAAAATAAGGAGTATCAAATCATTTCAAAGCTCTCTGGGGAGAAATTAAATCTAAAAAAACATAACTACAAGATAGAAATCAAATCTCCTACATTTCATTTAATGGAGATAAAGGAAAATGACGGAATATTAATGAGATATCTTCTTGATTTATGATTTATTTAATATGCATATGCTGGATCAATTGCCCGTTGGATCTCTATAATTTGATTTAACACATCTGTTTCTTCACTACTTAATTTATGCATGAATCGTTTGATCAGTTGTTTTGCATCTGAAGAAGAAGGTAATGTATAGAAAACATCTTCCTCAACTATTTGTCTTCCTATGGTAACATTTTGTACAGAACATGCCACTTCCTGTCCAGTCTTAACCACGCTTACAGTTTTACCGTCATGTTGTAATTGATGTATAATGCCAATTTTTTTTCCAGTTTTATTCATGAAAGGAATTTTTTGCCGAAGCTGACCTACGTCTACCCTGATCCCAAACACTGCAGGATTATTATTTCTAAATACAAAACCTTTCAAAAAAGTAAATTTAGATATCGGTGTTAATTCTTTGAAAACAGAATTTTCTTCATCCGCTTTATCATCATCTACCCATTGTGTATATGTATCAATTAGACTGTAGATTATTTTATCAGTGAAAACTTTGATATGATTATTATCTGCCTCAGTTTCAGCATCTTGTAAAACCTTTACATTAAATGCTAAAATTACACCCAAATGCCTATCATTTTCCTTTGTTGCCATAGCTTCTAGAATATCTCTACGTGTTACAGGTCCTATGTCAGCTTTTGAAATAGGAATTTGTTGACGGCGTAACATTTCTGTTATAGCCTCAAGTGATCCAATAGCATCACATTTCAGAATAACTCCATTTGTTTCTGTACTAATAAAAACAGATTGCATTTCATCTTCAATAATCTTTTTAAAATGTTCTATCTCTGCATCATCACTGACTGCATAAAGTGTACTACCAGGCAAAACACCATCTAAATCTGGTGATGCAATTTTTACACCTGCAGCCGCTTGTATGTGTTCTACTGGTTTAAATTTATCACGAGGATCCCTCATTTCGTCAAGAGGTTTTGGTAATAACAAAGCCTTAGGTTTTGTAACAATTACTGAATCTCTTTTTGCTGCTATGATAGAATCTTCTTTTCTCATTTGACCATCTATTAAAATCATATTTGCTGTAGGACCAAGACCTACTTCATCATTAACTTCTAATATTATTCCTCGGTTGGACTTTTCCTCTTGGTTTAATTTCTCTTTTAGATATTGTTGTGTCAATCCAACTAAAACTGCAAATAATTCAGGTATACCTACACCTGTTTTTGCACTAACAGGAACTATTGCGATCTCTTTTTTGTAATCATTAATCCTGTAAAATGCTTCTGACTGATATCCTAAAACAGAAAGTGCTGTAACAACATTATAGATTTTCTCATCTAGAAAGTTTTGGACCTCAACATTTTGTTCCTTAATAGATTGTGAAATAAATTGTGTTTCTGTATTCTTCCAACCAGAAACCATATCTGTTTTGTTTAATGCTACAACAAAAGGCACTTTACGGCTTTCTAGAATTTTTAAACTTTCATTAGTTTGTGGTTGAAATCCTCTATTTGCGTCAACGACTAAAATAGCAATATCTGCTGCAGAACCTCCTCGTGTGCGCAAATTTGTAAAAATCTCATGACCTGGAGTATCGATTACTAAAATTCCGGGGATTTTATGTTCAACCTTACTCAGTTTTTCATAAAGTGGTCCACAGATCTTTTGTATTGTTTCTACCGGTAGAAAACTTGCACCAATATGCTGAGTTATACCACCAGCTTCTCTTCCTTGTACACCAGTACCACGTACTTTATCAAGTAATGATGTTTTTCCAGAATCTACATGGCCTAAAACGGACACAATGGGTTGTCGAATGCGCATCTTTGATCACTAGAATACCACATTCACTTCCTTATCAAAACTTTCGCTTGAATCTGACGCATGAATAGAATTTTCAGTTATGTCTATTCCAAAATCTCCACGGATAGTTCCAGGAGCGGCATCCTTGGGATTAGTTTTACCTATAATTTCCCTAGTTGTACCGATAACGTTTTCACCCTCAATTACTGCCGCTACGACCTTCCTAGATGTAATAAATGAAACCAACTCTCCAAAAAATGGTTTAGAATTATGAGCAGAATAAAACTGCTCAGCCATTTCTACAGTAAAGTTCAATGCCTTTAGTTTTGAGATAGTAAATCCTTTTTTTTCAAAGCGTGAAAGAATTTCTCCCACCAGATTTCGCTTTACAGCATCTGGTTTTATAATGATTAATGTCTGTTCAGCCAATTTATTTTTTGACTCTAATTCCGCCTTTCACGTATTTTTTTGTCCACTTTAATTTTCTTGGATCACGTTTTAGAACAAGAGAGTTCTTTTTGCACTTAGCGGAACAAAACCACATTACTGTTCCATCATTTTTTACAAACATGGTACCAGAGCCCTTTGCTACTGGACGGTCACAAAAACTGCATGATTTTACTAACATACTCATTTATTTTCACTACCTAATCTTCTTAGCTTCCCTTTCAGTTTCTCTTAATATTAATATGTCAGACATTCTTATAGAACCCTTTACATTTCTTGTTAATATTCTTCCACGATCTTTACCATCTAAAATTTTTACTCTTACTTGTATTACTTCACCAGCAATACCAGTTCTACCTACAATTTGAATAACTTCAGCAGTAGTTAATTCGTCTGAATGTTGTGTTGAGCTCATTCGTCTGATTTGCCACCTTTTATTTTGTCTATCGAGGCAATTACTTCATCAATTATATGTTGAGCATCACCTGCATCTAAAATTACAGCAGCTGCCGCAGTTACTTCAATACCTAATGCACTACCCAAGTCTTGCTTGCTTGGAACAAATGCATAATGTGTTTTCTGTTCCTCACAAATAATTGGAAGATGTGCAACAACTTCTGGTGGTTCAACATCTTCAGCGATAATGACTAATTTACTTATACCTCTTTCAATAGCTTTGGTTGCTTCATTTGTGCCTTTTCTTACTTTTCCTGTCTCAGCAGCTACCCGAAGCGATTCTAAAATAGGGCTTACCAAATTTTCAGGCGTCTCAAATTTTACATAATACGGTTTAGTCATTTGTATCACCCAAAGGGATCATTTCCATTTTAAAAATTGTATCAAGTGGTTTTAAAAGTGTTATCTGAAAGAATTAATTGAATTTTATCTAGATATGTTCTCATTAATAGCTCAAGATTTTTTTGTGAATCAGATTCTCCATAAATTCTCATTATTGGTTCCGTCCCACTTTGTCTTACCATAATCCAGTTTTTCTTATCAAATACGATTTTTATTCCATCTGTAATATCAGCATCTGGAAACTCGCTTTTTAGTTCAGAAATAACCCTATTTGCAGCCTCATTTGTACATGAAATTTTATCCTTCGTAGTAAACGAGGATGGTAAAATCTGGAGTTCTTCTGTTATGGTTTTGCCAGAATCAGCAAGTAAATCAAGAACTAATGCCAATGTCATTGCTCCATCTCTAACATGATTATGCTTTCCAAACATGAACCCACCATTTTCCTCAAATCCCAAAAGTGCATTTTCAATAATCATTCTTCTTGAAACCTCAACACTTCCAACTTTGGTTCTAATCACTGAAGAATTTGTATTTGTAACAATCTCGTCAATTGAATTTCCAGAATTTAAACAGGTAACAATTTTGGAATTTGGATTTTTGTTTAAAAGATACTTTGCTAATAATAATGCTGATTTATCTCCTGATAATAATTTTCCTGCATTATCACAAAATATACTTCGATCACCATCACCATCAAAAGCAATTCCAATGTCAGCATTATTATTCAAAACAGTAGAAGAAAGTTCTTCTAGATTATATGGTGTAGGCTCCGAACCCCTACCAGAAAAATTTCCATCAATTTGCTCATTAATCATAATAACCTCACAGCCAAGTTGTTCGCATAATTTTCCCGCAGTAATAATCTGTGCTCCATTTCCAAGATCTAATACAACCTTGAATTTTTTAGATTTGATTTTATCTATATCTACTTGAAATTTTATTCCATCAAGATATGTTTGAATTGCCCTAGAATCGTTTGTCGTAGAACCCAGAGCAGAATTATTTTTATTCCATTTTTTTTGGAAAAAAATCTCTTCTATATTTTTCTCGTCATCACGTGAAATCTCAACACCGTCACTGGCAACCGGCTTAATTCCATTATATTCAGGAGGATTATGTGATGCAGTAATCATGATTCCCCCATCATACCCAAGTTTCTTAGTTGCATATTCCAAACAGGGTGTAGGTACTAGACCTGCTAGATGGCAGTCAAGACCAGCGGAGTTTAACGTATCACAAACCGTTTTTGATATTGTGGGACTAGAGTGCCTCCCATCATACCCCACAAGTATTGTACCGTGTTTAAAATAGGCTGAAATTGATAAAACAAGATCATGGACAAACTCTAAATTGAAATCTTCAGAAAAAATTCCTCTTACGCCATTTGTTCCAAACAGTTTACCCATGTATGCAATCCAATAACGATAAATTTGTCTGTTGTTGAACAATGATTGCGGGAGTCGCCCAGCCTGGTCAAAGGCGCAGGGTTTAGGACCCTGTCTTTTAGGAGTTCGTGGGTTCGAATCCCACCTCCCGCACCATTTCAATTATTTTTCCAAAAACCTAAGAATATAAGGAATCACTAATCATCTCTACCAATGAAGAAAACAATAGTTGGAATCACTGTAGTTGGAAAAGATAGAGAGGGCATCGTAGCACAATTCACAAATTTCGTATTTCAAAAGCACGGTAATATTGAAAAAGTAAATCAGAATGTAATAAAGGGTTTATTCGGTATGTATCTAGAAGTATCCTTTACTTCTAAGATTAATTTTAAGAAATTAGATTCGGAACTACAAAAACTAGGTAAAAAGATAAGGATGGAGGTTAATACACACTCTGAAACTAACTCAGAAAAAAATATAGCTATATTTGTAACAAAAGAGGATCATTGCCTAAAAGAGATTTTATCAGCAAGGCGTACTATCAAAGGTAAAATTTCTGTGATTGTTAGTACGGAAAAAGCTCTTGCGCCACTTGCAAAAAAAGCAAAAATTCCATTTGTCATTGTTAATGATAGAAACCAAGAAAAGGCTGAAGAAAAATTACTGAAACTTTGTAAAAAATTTGAAGTGGATATAATAGTCCTCGCAAGATATATGAGAATTTTAACGCCAAACTTTGTTTGGAGATATCCGGATAGAATTATAAACATTCATCCATCACTGCTCCCGGCATTTCCTGGATCTCTTGCTTATGCACAAGCATTTGAACGAGGAACAAAAATTGTTGGTGTAACATCACACTATGTTACAGAAAATCTAGATCAAGGACCAATAATTTTCCAAGACTCCTTCAAAGTAACTCCAGAAGATACTCTTGAATCAATAAAAAAGAATGGTCAGAAGTTAGAGGCTACTACTTTGTTGAAGGCTGTAAAGATGCATCTAGATAATAAGTTAGAAGTTCGCTGGAGAAAAGTTCACGTTAAATCTAAGTGAAAGTAATGGACGCTAGTGAGCTGTATGATCCAGAATTTAGAAAATTAATCAAGTCAAAAAAACCTACAGTCATAATTCCTGTTGGCTCTCTTGAGCAACATGGCGCTCACTTGCCTATAACAACTGACTCTGACATTGTTACAGAGATTGCTTCACGTTTGGCAAAAAAATGTGGTTTCATAGTTTTTCCAACTATCAGTTATGGAATTTCACATGAGCATGATCCATTATTCAACATAAGTATTCGGGATAATAGCTATAGAGACTTCCTATTTGTGCTTATTCGGTCACTATATTCTAGCATGGATAATCTAGGTTCTATTATAATTTTAAATGGTCATCATGGAAATGTGGAAGCCTTGAATGATTTGATGAAAACACGGGATGGTGTTGTTGATCAGGACTTTATGACCAAGTTAAGATGTTACTCATATTGGCATTTTATGGAGCATGAATTTGACCATGCTGGATTTGTAGAGACTTCAATAATGCTAGCTATTTCAGACAAGGTCAAGATGAAAAATGCAAAAAAGGGGTTAATAACAAAGGGCATGAACAAGGAGGAAATACAAAGAATTAACAAGCTTAGTACTAAACCAGGTGGATTTCCTAAGATTACAAAGAATGGGGTATGGGGTGACCCAACTGGTGCAACAAAGAAGGACGGACAGAAATTTCTTGCTGAAATTGTTAGAAACCTAGCAAAAAAGTGTCAATCTTGACTTACTGAGTAAAGTTGAAAATTATACCAGTGAATGTTTAATATACGGCTTCGTAACCAGTCACAATAAGTGTAAAAAATGTCCGTTGATATGGCAGTAAAAATATTGGATGAGAGTATTAACAAAACAGTACTGATCAAGCTCAAAGGCTCAAAAACCATAAGAGGTAACCTTCTAGGTTTTGACCAACACATGAACCTGCTACTCGACCAAACAGAAGAGATCCCTTCTGAAGGCGATTCTAAAGAACTTGGAACCATAGTTGTGAGAGGAGATAATGTCATAATGATATCTCCACCACCATCCTAAAGGTGAAAATGCTATGGTGAAAGGTACAACATCCATGGGTGGTTTTACTAGGAAACATGTACACATTAGATGCAGACGTTGTGGTAAAAACTCATATCATAAGCGTCATCGCACATGTGCCAGTTGTGGATTCCCAGATTCCAAAATAAGAAAATATTCTTGGATCAAATGGTACACCTAGATGCAAGAAATTAACTATAGTATAAAAAACGAATCTAATTCATTGGTCATAGAACGAGATATTCTTACAAAATCTATTTCAAGATTATATCAACAGGACCCTCAATTAACAAAAATACAGCAAGATAAACTTTTGACAAAATATCAATATCAGCTTAGAGTAGTAAATGAAAAAATCGAAAATTTAGAAAGTAAAAAGGAGCCAGATATTTTATCATCAAAAGATCAATCAATCAAAGAAATGGGTCAGAAGTTATCAAGAATAGAAAAAAGATTACAAGAATTAACAACAAAATTCACCCGACCTAATGAAGATGTGGAGAAGGTCAGCAAAAAACCAACTGAAAAAGCTAAGAAGGCTGATTCTCAAATTTTAGCAAAAAAGAATGAAGAGTCAAGTTTCTATCCACCAAATATGAAAACAGACTCGAAACCACAAAAAGATCTTGAGGTTGTTACTATGACTGAAGTACCCAAGAAGATACCAGAATTTTTTCTGACTAAATTTAAAGAAAAACAATTAGAAACAAAAACCATACAACATAGTACTGATACTCCAGTAGTAAAAAATTTAGAAAACGTAGTTAAGATTGCAGTACCTGAAACTAATGTATGTGAACGTCCAGAGTGTACAAATCCAAAATTTACAAATAGGCATTGTACGTTACATAGTAATTCAAATCAAACAAAATTTGAAAATAATGAAACTGAAGTAGTTATTCCGAGTTCCCAATCAGTAGAATCTCAACAGACTGAGATTAAACACCCTACCACAAACGAAAACACAAAGGAACAGGTAAAGGATGTTGATGAATCACTTGATGAAGATGATATTACCAAAGTAGTAGCGTCTATAGAAAAATCATTATCTAATCTAGATCAAGTAGAGGTAGAATAATTGACATATGATAGTGCCATTAAGGCATTATCTCAGGATGCACTAAAATTTGTAAAAAACAACCAAGTCATTGGATTAGGTAGTGGGAGAGCTGCAACTGCATTTGTAAAATCACTGTCCTTGCATGTAAAAAAAAATAAAATTCATGTAAAATGTATACCAACCTCTTTACAAATTAAATTGGAGGCAGAGAAGGGAAAACTTCATCTCATGGATACTGTACAAGATAAAATTGATGTTGTTTTTGATGGAGCTGATCAGATTGATAAGCAAAAAAATTTGATAAAAGGTGGTGGTGGCGCTTTGCTAAGAGAAAATATTCTGATTAGTGCTGCAAAGAAAGTAATTATTATGGCTGATGATTCAAAATTTGTAACAAATTTCAATAGAGATGTACCAGTTGAAGTTCATCCTCTGGCTAGAAATACAGCAACAAAAGCTATTTCAAAAATTGGTGGAAAGCCAATTATTCGAACACTTGATAGAGGATACCCATTTGTTACAGAAAATGGAAACATCATTCTTGATTGTGATTTTAATACAATAAAAAAACCAAAAGCACTGCAAGAAAAAATTCAAAGCATACCTGGAGTTTTAGAGGTAGGTATTTTCACCAGAAAACCAGATATTATTTACAGGGCACGAAAAGATGGGAGTTTTGATGTGATTAAATAGAATTATTTTTTCTAGATACTAATTTACCATAACCACATTTACCGACAACTTGGAAATCTTCAGACACTGTTTGTCCACGAACAATAGTTTTTACTGGCCAACCCTTCAATTTCCAATCTTCATAGATAAGATAGTCAGAAAATCCACCAAATAGATCATTTGTAACTTTCTGCTCTTTATTTAGATCAATTAAGGTGATATCTGCATCTGAATTAGGCTCAAATGAACCCTTTGTAGGATACATTCCAAATATTTTGGCGGTGTTCGTACTAGTAATATTTACCAACTGTTGTAGTGTAATTCTATTTTTGTTTACACCCTCACTAAGTAACAATGGCAAAGATGTTCCAATACCTGGAAATCCTGCTAACGCATCCCAAATAGTATCTCCATCTAGTTTCAGCTTTAATTGATTTGCAACGTGATCTGTTCCAATTGTATCAACTTGATTTTCATTAATTGCATTCCATACAGCTAAAACATCATCATCACTTCTTATGGGTGGCATTACTTTGGCAAGATATCCTTCTTGTTTTTCATAAGATAGTGTCAAATAATGAGGGCATGTCTCGGTAAATATTTTTGTTCCATTTTTTCTTTCTTCATTAATTTGTTGTAAAGCAGTACGAGAGCCTATATGGGCAAAATATAAAACACAGTTGAAATCTCTAGCAAGTTTCGAAATTGTTTTGATTGAATGTGACTCTGATTCAGAAGGTCTGCTTTTAGACCATGCAGAAAGTCCGTCAAGATTTTTTTCTTTAGACTTTTTTATTCCGCATCCGCATTGTTCGTAATCCTCTGCGTGAACCAAAACAGGACATCCAAGTGAGGCTGCATTTTGCACAACTTTAGTAATTATTTCAGAGTTTACTTCTACACATTCTTCTCGTAAGACATTCTCCCCAGGTTTCATATCCATATACACATGTCCAACTTCTCCTCCTAGATTCATGTACAGCTTGAAAGAAGTAACTCCACTTTCTACACAAAACTGCATTTCATTTACTTGGTTTAAAGTAAAAATTGATGCATGGATAGCATAGTCCACATAATGAGAATTTGAACTGGATGTAAGTTGATCTGATAATGATTTTTCATAAGAGTCACCTAATCGAAGCATTCTCATCATGGTGGTTACACCGCCGATTGCAGCAGCGTGTGATTCAGATTGTGCAGCCTGTTCTATTGGAGAGTAAACTCCGTAGTGTACATGAGGGTCTATAACCCCAGGAATGGATACTAATCCATCTGCATTAATTTTATGATCGCATGATGGTGTTTCATTTGTTAACTTTACAATTTTTCCTTCATCCAAAATCATATTTTTATCAATTATTCCAGTAGGTGTGATAATGTGTGAGCCTACGATCAATGTATCATACGTCATCTAATTCTATTGCAAAATTCTAGTATTTTTACTTGAGTAAATGAATAAAAACTGATTTTATAATGAATATTACAGGGCTGGTGGTTTAGTGGTATAATGCCGCGTTCGCAACGCGGATGTCGAGGGTTCAATTCCCTCCCAGTCCATCTATAAACTATTATAGATAAATCATGGAAAAAATGTGTAATGAAAGTTTTCAATGGAAAACAGGCTGCAGAAGATTATATGGCAAGTCATACCTTAACATTTTCTACTCCTGATTTGACTCTTAAGCGATTTTCATTTTGGCTTGGAGATATTGTTCCTGATCCAAATAATAAAGAAGAAACAATGCCCAGATTAATGACCTACATAGAAGAAAAAGACTTTGCGCCAACTCAGGTTATAGACGATGACAGTTATGAACCATCTGGTGCTGTATTAAAATCTGGACTTTATGGTAGTACAGATACTGATTCTGGTAGTCAAACAAAATTTTGTTCAGAATGTGGTGAAAAAATTTCTGCCTCAGCAAGATTTTGTACTGAATGTGGTGCAGGTCAAGAATAGTAAAAATTAAAGATTAAATTTTATTTCCGCAGTTTGTGCAGAACTTTGCATTTTGTCGCAAATCAGAACCACATGAGGAACACTTTGCAGTGTTTGATGGTTTTGAAACCAGTGATGGATCAGGTGGAGGTAGTGTCCCTGCATTATCGAAAGCGGTTGCAGTAGCTATTACAGATGCTGGACCACCAACAGGGTTTTCTGCTGTTCCAGAACGTGGTCCTGGTGGAGTTGCCATACCACCTGGCATCATTCCTGGCGTACCCATTCCTGGCATTAAACCTGGAGACTGTGTTCCACCCAATGATGCACCACCAGAAATTTTATCAACGGCTTTTTTAATTTCAAAGATTACTTTGATTGATAAAAATTCCAATGCAGAATATGCAACAACATAATCACCTAGTTTCTGAAAAAATTCCCTTTCCGTTAATTTTCCTTGCTTATACATATTGTTAGTGTCAAGAAATGATTCGTAGTAACCTTGAGATTCTTCAAATAATTTATTTAATTTATCATTCAAAAGATTTAATGTATCAACTTCTCCTAGTGACATGAATTTTAATCACATTTTACAATTATAATTACTTTAGGTTCTATCAAAAAATAATTGAGGCTAAATTATTCCAGTGCCTTATCAATCATTGTTTTGTAGGTTTCCTTAGAACCAGCACCTACTTGTTGAGCAACGACTTGACCATTATTAAATATCATTAAAGTGGGTATGCTGAAAACATTGTATTTTGACGCCAATTCATTAGCCTCATCAACATTCACTTTGACAAATTTAACCGTGCCATTATAATCACCAGACAGTTCTTCTACAACAGGCCCAACCATTCTACATGGACCACACCATTCAGCCCAAAAATCAACAAAAACAGGTGTTGATGAACCTATAACATCTGTTTCCCAAGTTTTTGTATCTGAAACGTGAACCACAGCCATATCAACACTAAAAAAAATCGCCCCTTAAATGTTCAGCTGAATTATGAGTTCATAGAATATATTTAAATGAGATTTTAGATATGAACACCTATGAGCTCCGATTTACGAATAAAAAAGTTAAGAGGTTCAGGAGGATATGTAATGGCTCAAGTTTCTGATGAACAGCAAAGAAAAGGAAACCTTGGTGGTCCAGATCTCTTTTTGGCACCTATAGGTAGATTGGATGAATATACAATTAAAAAATATTCTTGCAATATGTGTGACAAAGAATATGACGGTAGTCCAAAAATTGAATATGAACATCCTAACGAGCAAGTAGCTGATAATTTGATTCTTGTTGAACGAGGTCAATATCTTTGCATTGAATGTGGTTCACCTATTGCTGAGTATAGAGAATTTCAAAAATCAGATGAATCAAGTGACATCGGTAATGCAAAACCAACTGAAGTGAGTGCAGAAATTTTCCAGGAATTAAATAATGATACTCAAGAAGATTCAGAAAGTATAATGAATGAAATTATTAGTGAAAATAATGAGCAATTCGAAAATGTAGACAAGTCTTTAGAAACTAATGTTGAATCAGGTGATATAGATTCAACATTTAGTGCAATCACAGGAAAAATAGTATTTGATGAAAATGCTAAGCAGATTGGTGTTGCTAAACAAGTGGGCGTCAATTCCAAAAATGAAGTAGTTTTAGTTATAACAGATAATTATGGAGATGACAAAAGTGTTGATTGGCAAAAAATTAAAAAAATTGGTGAGATTGTATTACTCGGAAATACTGAAATTGAGAGAGAAAATATTCCAGCTCCGGACGGATTAGAATGTTCAAACTGTAATTTTGATAACAAATCTGATGCTAAGTTTTGTGAAAATTGTGGATCGAAAGTATAGTAAACACAACAAGATTTATCTAATCATCATAAAGGAAAAAACGTAACTTGGGATCATCTTCAATGAAAAGCATAGTAAAGGATATCATAATTGTAGGTATTTGCGTGGCAGTAATCTGGATTGGTCTACAAGCTTATTTTGGTGCCGTAAATCCATTTTATGTTGTATCCAGTGGAAGCATGTATCCACAATTAGCAATGTATGATATTATAGTAATCACTGGACATACGCCATTTGAAGACGTCAAAGTTGGAGATATTATTGTATTTGATAGACCGAAAGACCATGACAAAGTCATCGTACATAGAGTGGTAGCAGTAATTGATGATGACCCAAAAACATTGAGAACAAAAGGTGACAATAATCAGGCATCTATTCCTGGTACAGATTTCCCAATAACTGAGCAAGAATATGTTGGAACCGTGGTTCATGTCATTCCACAAGTTGGTTATATAACAAAAATTTTACAACCTCCAGTAAATTACATCATAATAGCTGTAATTGTTGGAATAATGATAATTAGACAAATAGCAAAAAAATACAACAAAAAAGATCTCATAATAAATGATGTAGATAAATCCAAATCAGACGAAAAAATAGATTATTTCTTAAATGATAAAGAATATAGCTCTGAGGATTTTCTAACTAAAGATGAAAAACCTGTTGACGGAATTAGTAAAGAAGATACTAAATCAATAGATGATATACCAGAATTTTTCCGCGATAAGGAACAGGAATCAGAAAAAGAGAAAGAATGAGATCATTCTTTGGAATTGTCTAATTTGAAAACTCGTTTGAAGTAATCAGCGTTTTCCAGGGTTTCTTCGCCTTTCTCTTGTACTTTTGCAAGATCTTTTGCAAGTTTTTTCTTGTAACCTAGTTGCATTTGGCGTGCAATTTGAATTCTTTGGGCTTGGGGTGAGCCAGCTCCATGCATTGATTCTGTAAGATAACCCACGGCGTTTCTACCCATTGTCATGTTTTCAATCAAACGTAAAATTCTCATCTTGTTTTCAACGTCAACACCCTTTTTTGCCTTCAGGTATTTTCTGAGTAGCGGTCCAGTTTCTGGACTTCTAAATTCAGCTTCAGATGGCAATGTAACCATTAGTCCGCCAGCAATGTCTTGTGCAAACCTGCCTATTTGATAAGGGAAGCGTGTAACGTTGTGTTTGCACACGTTTGCTAACATCTCGTCGTTTTGCCAAACTCCAGACTTCATTTTTTGAGATTGATATGAGGATGCAATACCAGTGCCATAGATCGACTCATTTAGATGAGTCATCTCAACTAGTTTATCTTTGATATGAGAAACTTTAGGCACGCCATTATAGTCTGCTATAGAAGCTGCAGCACCAATAAGAACGTCACCTACACCAGTCTTACAAACATAGCTTCGTCTGTGATAACATGTAAACCTCTCA
>Ga0207962_1000282_pt1 | contig 16209 bp, 19 predicted proteins | sample Knorr_S15_td_AAI_FD_185603 | JGI IMG/M metagenome (GOLD analysis project Ga0207962, IMG submission 185603) | Marine microbial communities from Southern Atlantic Ocean transect - Knorr_S15_td_AAIW_ad_750m_LV_A (SPAdes) (version 2) | ecosystem: Environmental > Aquatic > Marine > Oceanic | place... | reverse complement strand
TATTGTTCAGTTTCTTGTGCTTCAATGTCATCCAGTTCTAATTCTGACATTATTTCCTGGTATAGATCTGAAACCCGGGAAACGGGCGTAACAGTATAAAGTCCTGGTTGCTGCAAATGTCCGATGACCTTTATTTTAAATTCGCGTATCTCTGATAAAAGAATATGGATCTTTGCACTTGGGTTAAGTTTTTGAATGGAATCTTCTATTCTTTCTTTTGCTGTAAAAAGATATAAACCATCTAAGTGAACAATTCCCACAGAGGGAATTAATATTTTTCCTGATGGTGAAACAGCAAGGGTATAAGTGAAAATATCTTCACTTGAAATTATGTTAACATTGAACTCATCGCCCGGGCCGACAATATATTTAGTCTCGTCAATTGCTTGGTCGACAATTACTTTCGCTTTAGTTTGGGTTACAGTTGAAAGGCCACTGTTCCCGAGGGTATTGGAACCCTGCTTCAATTGAGCCATACGAAGAGCATTAATATCAAGCGTTTGTGCTTCAGAAAAAGCATAAACGCATATTGCTATGAATATGAATTTATTTTTCACTGATTTGTTGGATTTACTCGCCGAGGTCTCGACAGGAGACAAGGAATTACTGCTGCCCGAACGAATGTTCTATTACTTATATTGCCTTTTTTTGTTAAACTGGGCGCAGTTTATATCGATAGTATTCCTTGTGTGAATAACAAAACTTATTCTAGAAAAGTTATTAATCCAAATTATTCTTCGCCCGGGCAATTGCCCAAAATATTTTGATTTAGCCATAAGATTAGTAATGAACTATTATTCAAAATAAATTATTCCCATAATTATTGAGAATTGATAATGATATCACTTAGAAAACTGCGGAAAACTGCTAAATCATTCAAAGAAAAATTAGCTTTAAAGCATGATGAAACGAATGTTGATCAAATACTTTTGTTGGATGAAAAAACAAGGGAATTGAAAACAAAATCTAATGATCTAAGGGCAGAACGGAATAGTGCGTCTGAGGCTATAGGAGATGCGAAGAAAGCAGGGCATGATGCTTCTGATGCTATTAAAAAAACAAGAGAGCTAGGTGATCACTTAAAAGAACTGGAACAGACATTGAAAGAAGTTGAATACCAGTTAAATAGTTTGTTATTCCAAATTCCTAATCTTCCTCATGAAAGTGTTCCCAAGGGATCTGATGAATTGGATAACATTGAGATCAGATCCTGGGGGAAAAAGCCTGTGTTCTCTTTTCATCCTAAAAACCATTTAGATTTGGGAGATGCTTTAGAATTATTTGATTTCCAGCGAGGTGCCAAGATCTCAGGGAGTGGTTTCCCGCTGTATACCGGGCAGGGAGCCAAACTGGAACGTGCTCTCATTAATGGGATGATTCACCACCATGAATATGCATTTGGATTTAAAGAATTATTTCCTCCCGTTTTGGTGAAAAAAGAATCAATGGAGACTACAGGGCAATTACCAAAATTTAAAGAAGATATGTACCATACAGAGATAGATAATCTTTACCTGGTACCAACAGCAGAGGTCCCTGTTACGAATGTACATCGTGATGAAATTATAGATGAATCAGAGCTACCAATTTATTATGTTGCCTATTCTCCCTGTTTTAGGAGAGAGTCTGGTTCCTACGGGAAAGATACCCGAGGTTTATTAAGAGTACATCAATTCAACAAGGTCGAATTAGTGAAATTTACTACGCCCAAATCATCTTATGATGAATTGGAAACCCTAACAGCACAGGCAGAATCTATTTTACAAAAATTGGGTTTGCATTATCGCGTCGTAGAACTTTGTGCCGGTGATTTAAGTTTTGCAGCAGCAAAATGCTATGATCTGGAAATATGGGCACCAGGTGAAGAAAAATGGTTGGAAGTTTCATCCTGCAGTAATTTTGAATCCTTCCAGGCCCGACGAGGAAATATACGGTACAGAAGGTCTGAAGATAGTAAAGTTGAATTTCTGCACACATTAAACGGATCTGGAGTTGCTACGCCAAGATTAATGGTAGCATTAATTGAGACCTATCAAACAGAAAAAGGAACAGTGTTCTTTCCTGATGATGTTGCTGAATTTTTAGGTATTCAGGAGATCTCTTAATTGAGATATTTGTGGGTTCTTTTTAACACGGCTGTTTGGACTACTGTATTAGGATTATCGGGAATACTAGCATCTTTTTTCGAACCCAGGCGGGGGCGAACATTGGGCCATTGCGCAAATCTTTGGGGAAAATTGATTCTATTTTTTAGTGGTGTAAAATATACCATCAAAGGCTTGGAAAACCTCGATCCGGATGGGTCTTATATTTTTGCTGGAAACCACGCGTCTGGGTTTGATATTCTTTTGGCATTTGCCGGGCTACCATACTGGGTAGTTTCTGTTTCAAAAATTGAATTGAAATCTATTATTATTCTTGGATGGGTGATGAGCACTGCAGGCCATATTTTTGTGGATAGGGGACGAAGTGATATGGCCTTGAAATCATTGGAAAAGGCAAAATTATCTCTAATCAAAATGCCCCGGTCCGTATTATTATTTCCGGAAGGGACCCGTACCCGGGATGGATCTCTGGGGCAGTTTAAACGGGGAGGACTTATGATATCTGTGGATACAGGGATTCCTATTGTCCCGGTCGCGTTCAAAGGTACGTTTGAGATGTTAGAAAAAGGATCTTGGTCAATGAAGAACCATCCAGTTGAAATGCGAGTAGGAAAACCAATTTCGCCGGATTCATATTCTTACGAAACCAGACGGGAGCTTGCTAATGATGTAAAAACTAAAGTGCAGGAACTGCTTTCCAAGGCATAATTAATAAAGGCTTAATATTTCCGTGTTATTATCTAAAGAAGAGATTAAAGAGCAATGCAATGTTTGGAAAAACACGTCCAAATCAATTGTATTTACAAACGGCTGCTTTGATCTGCTGCATAGGGGACACATTGATCTTTTGGAAAAAGCAGCTACCTTTGGAGATATATTAATTGTCGGTTTGAATTCAGATAAATCGGTAAAAATAATTAAAGGCACTGACCGGCCTATTGAATCTGAAAATGTGAGAATTAAACATTTAATTGAACTGGGAATGGTTTTAGCCATTTGTCTTTTTGATAATGACACTCCTTTAGAACTGATCCAGATTATTAAACCTGATGTATTAGTTAAAGGTGGCGACTATCAGCCAAAGGACATCGTTGGCATTAAGGAGATTGTTAAGTGGGGTGGCCGTGTGGAAATAATACCCTTAACACCAGGGTACAGTACCACAATCTCCATAGAAAAAATGAAAAGAGAAGGTCTTGTATAAGGTAATATATAGAGATTATATTCCGTTGCGGAGTTTCATCTAAATCCCTTTGAATAAAACATTTAGAGTCATTATACCATTAGTGTTTTGCGTCAAGGCAGTCCTTGGTGCGGATGCGAAATCCGTCTCAAACGTATTCCCCAACTCCACAGTTTTTACATCTACAAATGATACTACCCTCAATATTGATGAAACACGAAACAGGTTTCCAGAAATCTTAAGAGATGCAAAATTACTCATGTCTGAGGTCATTATTTCTGATTTTAATAAGGATACTCTCGAAGTAGCATTCTTACTCAGTAAAATTTTTGAATTGCTTATGGAAGCAGACCAGATCGGTGAGATGAATTTGGAGGATAAGGAAGAATTTGATCGTTTTAACAGGACTTTCACGGATATGTACACACACAAACTGAATACCGTTCAAAATATAAATGCACCCATTATGGCAGAAAAAATCTGGACGGATATTTCAGAAGCCATTGAAATTGAAATGGGTGAAACAAAATTTACGGTCGTTGAAGACCGGGATGGACATATCCCTCTAGTGAGAACAAAGCAGGTAGATCAATATATTAATTATTTTCAAACGAAAGGGCGTAAACAATTTCAAATTTGGCTAAACCGCTACGCAAAATATAAAGGCTTGATCCTGCCCATCCTGGAAGAGCATGAAATGCCGGAAGAGTTTATCTATCTTGCTATGATCGAATCAGGACTTAATCCAAAGGCATACAGTAAAGCTAATGCATCTGGGATGTGGCAGTTTATTTATGCAACAGGTAAAAAATACGGTTTGTCCAGGGATTGGTATAAAGATGAACGCCGTGACCCGGTAAAAGCAACCCATGCAGCCTGTAAATACCTAAAAGATTTGTACACCCTGTTTGATAACTGGTATCTAACACTTGCGGCCTATAATTGCGGAGAAGGACGTGTTTTAAGAGCGTCAAAACTGCACCAGACCTATGATTTTTGGCAGATGCATTCATTGCCGCGAGAAACGCGAAACTATATACCTTATTTTTTATCAGCAGCCATTATTGCGCGAACTCCTAAAGCATACGGTTTTAAGGTCCCCAAGGTTGAGCCATTCAGGTATGAAACTATCACCCTTGAAAAAAGTGCTGATATTGCAGTATTAGCCCGAGTTGCTGGATTGAAACCAAATGTTTTAAGGGAATACAATCCAGAACTACGGCAATCTGCGACACCATCAGAAGGCAGTTATATCTTAAAGCTGCCCGTTGGTAAAAAAGATGGATTCCTTGTGGCATGGAACGCAATCCCTGAAGAAGAGCGGTTTGCTCCACAGTTTGTTGTCCATCGGGTCAGGTATGGTGAAAGTTTATGGACCATTTCAAAAAAATACAGTGTATCCATACATGACTTGGCAGCAGTGAATAAGATTAGAAATAGAAATAAGGTCCGGGTTGGTCAAAAATTAAATGTGCCGTTAAAGGGTGGCCGTACTTGGGGTAATGGTGAGAATGGAGGACCACCTGGTCACTCCAAACGAGTTTACAGGGTCAAGCGTGGCGATACTCTCGGCCAGATTGCAGAGGATCATGGAACACGAGCCAGTAAAATACGGCGGTGGAATAACATGAAATATGGCTCTCATTTGATCCATCCAGGACAAAAATTAGTTATCTGGGTGAAGTAAAATTAAAAGTTTATCAGGCGGATTTACGCCGGGAGTAAAAAGATGACAAAACAGAAGATTGTAGATCTTGTAGCAGAAGCTACAGGACTCACAAAAGTGGAAACAGAAACAGTTATGAATGGAGTTATGGGAACCATTATTGAATCCCTTGCAAATAATGAACGGGTGGAACTCCGTGGATTTGGCACGTTTGGAATAAAACACCGCATGCCGAAAAAAGCCCGTAATCCTGGTACAGGAGAGCCTGTGTATCTCCCAGAAAGATATGTTCCTACATTTAAACCCAGTAAACTTATGCGGTCACGCGTTAATGATTTGATAAATAAATAAAACGGACAATACATGCCAAGCGGTAAAAAAAGAAAAAAGAAAAAGATGAATACGCATAAACGTAAAAAGCGTTTGCGCGCAAATCGTCATAAGAAAAAAGATAAATAATTTATAAATCGGGTCTTTTATCAATTTCCAGACCCTTTTTCAGATTCCATTTGGATGAATAGTTTGATTGATGCCTGAATATCAGAGTTGTTATACCGTATCTAATCTGAACTCCCAGATACGAAATTTACTAGAAGGATCTCTTTCCGATATATGGGTCAAGGGTGAGATTTCAAATTTTCACCATCACCCATCTTCTGGGCATATGTATTTTACTTTAAAAGATGAAAACGGGGAACTGCGCTGTGCCATGTTCCGGGGTAACAATCAATTTTTAAAATTCAAACCAAGCAATGGGATGGAAGTTCGATTATTCGGATCCGTAACTGTTTACGAACAACGGGGCCAGGTTCAATTAAAGGTTTCCCTGATGGAGCCTGCGGGATTAGGAGACCTGTTTAAAGCATTTGATGCGTTGAAAAAAGCTTTATCGGAAGAAGGTCTTTTTGATCCTGTACATAAACAACCCCTTCCAAAATATCCAAAAAAAATAGGTGTTGTAACGTCGGGTTCAAGCGCAGCGTTTCAGGATATTATCCATGTATTGAAAAGACGCTCCCCCCATGTTGAAATAATTTTAAAATCTGTATCAGTCCAGGGTGAAAGTTCAGCACTGGACATTGCAGATGGGATAAATGAAATGAATCAATTTGGGCAGGTCGATGTAATTATTCTAGGACGCGGTGGAGGGTCTCTAGAAGACCTATGGTCTTTCAACGAGGAAGCGGTAGCCAGGTCCATTTTTAAGTCAGATATTCCAATTATATCTGCTGTTGGACATGAAACGGATTTTACTATTTCAGATTTTGTGGCTGATTTACGTGCACCGAGTCCATCTGCAGCAGCAGAATTAGCCAGTATTCCCACAGAAGATATAGACGTTTCCCTTCGAGAATTCAAGGTCGACTTAGCCAATGTACTAGAAAAAATAATTGAAAGGTCATGGGTGAGAATGGATCATCTTGAAACCAGAACTTCGCTCCAGCAACCCCAAAAAATAATTGAAGCTCAGTCTGATACTGTATCAAACTACTATCAGCGTATCATACAGGTGATGCAAACTTCCCAGAAAAATTTTGTGAATAAAACTACTGTACTTGAAAAACAATTGATTGGTTTAGGTCCCAGCCAAGTTTTGAACCGAGGCTATTCAATCGCATATATGGATTCTGGCGAAATTATACGAACTTCAGTTGATATTGAAATCGGAGATCCTTTTACTCTTACAACAGGTAAGGGATCGCTGGGTGCTGAAAAAACTTCTGATCTTTAAAAATCAATAAAACACTTAATTTTTACAATGGCAAAAAAAGAAAAAAATCAAACCTTTGAAGATGCGTTATCCCGCTTGGAAACACTGGTTGAGGAAATGGAGTCTGGAGAAGGTACTTTAGAACAGAGCCTTGATTGGTTCGAGGAAGGAATGAGTTTGATCAAATCCTGCCGACAGGAATTAGAATCTGCAGAACAAAAAGTAAAGGAATTGATCAAGAATTCTGAAGGTGGTTATACACTGAAGGATCAGCAGTGAATCATCCCAAATCATTTGGTGTCTGGGGTAATACTGACAAAGAATCCTTTTGGGAAATTTTACCTGATATTCTTGCTTGGTCGGGTAAAAAAGGATTGGATGCCTACCTGACCACCCGGATTCTTAACCATGAAAACGGTTCAACACTTACATCAAAGAAGATTCGGTCTAAGGATGACATGAGTGTTTTAGATTTTATGTTGGTCCTGGGAGGGGATGGAACATTTCTTGCCTTGGCGCGGGCTATAGAACACCGTAATACACCTATATTGGGGATCCATCTTGGTGACCTTGGTTTTTTAGCAAAAGTAACGCTGAAAGACCTGTTTGTTCGATTAGATCAAGTCGCAAATGGAGATTTTATTGTTGAAAAAAGAATTCTTGTTAAAGCATCCATAAAGAAAAATGGACAAACAATCCACCATGTGGGTTTAAATGATTTTGTCTTAAGCAATGGACAGTCCCACCGGATGCTGAATGCAACCGTAAGCGTGAACGGTCATTTAGTAGGTAATTATCGTTCCGACGGGCTCATTATTGCAACTCCAACTGGGTCTACTGCCTATTCATTGTCTGCCGGTGGGCCTATTGTGACGCCGGAAGTAGATTCATTGATTATTACACCAACTGCTGCCCACACGCTCACTTCGCGCCCTTTAGTGATCCCGGCTGATTCCAAGATTATTCTGGACTTTCCCGATACGAATGATTCAATTTTATTTATTGCGGATGGCCAGGTTCATGAATCGCTGGACCCATCCTGCCAAGTGGAGATTACTAAATCAGATTATGATGTTAAATTGATCGATTTTAAAGACAGCGATTATTTTCAAACCCTTCGAACAAAAATGGGATGGGGGAAGAGAGGCGAACATTAATATTTAAAACAAAATTATTTTTATTGTTTATTATTTAAATAATTCAAAGCCATTAAATGGCATATGGGTCCCATCTACAAAAACAGGTTGATCTGCATAATTATTATTTATTTCTTCTTTAGCGTTGCCACGCAGCAAAATACATTCCCATCCTTCTCGATTCACATAGGTAGACGTAGGAATATACCGTAAAGTTAATCCGATCCGCCATTGATCGGATGCATTAGCATTGGAGCCGTGGATTATAAAGGGGTTGTGGATTGATATATCTCCAGCATTAAGTTCAATGTCTACTGCCTTAGATTCATCAATTTTATTGGGATGAATAGCCAAATCAAGGACATACTTTTCTGTATCCACTTCCATCATTTCTGATGGATTCAATAATCTTTTGTTTTGCGTCCCAGGGATTACCCGCATACAGGCATTTTCTTTTGTAGACCTTGTTCCAGCCAGCCAAACTGATACCACATCCATGGGTTCCAACGGCCAGTAGGCCCCATCTTGGTGCCAGCCCACTGGTTTTCCGTTAAAGGGTTTCTTTGCAATGTAGTGTGCACCAAACAGTGCAATATCCGGCCCGATGATCTGTTCAACAAGATCCAAGATTTCCTTTCGTTTTAATAGATGATGTAGGAATGGATCATGAATAAGCAGATGATGATGAAATGCTTCCGGTCGAATATCGGGGTATTTTTCACTCAACCAATGAACATGATTTTCTACCTCATTCGCCAAATCCGGGTTAATGACATTGCGGATGATCACAAATCCATCGGTATCATATTTGTTCTTGATATTTGAAGTGATAATTACAAATGGCCTTTAATTCATTAATCGATGCTGACGGAGCATACAATTATCCATTATAACCAGGAGGCCTGCATCTTTTGCTTTTTGGGCAGCGTCTTCATGAAATACATGGTCTTGCATCCAAATAGCTTTGGCACCCATGGAAATGGCTGAATCTACGATGGGGAGTACAAACTCGGACCGCCGGAAAATATCCACCACATCCACTTGTTCTGGAATGGATTCCAAGTTAGGATAGCAGGTCATGCCTGCGATTTCTTTATGTCCGGGGTTAACAGGAATAACAGCGTATCCATTGTCTTTCATGTACATGGATACATAATGGCTGGGACGTTCTTTTTTTGGACTAAAACCAACAACTGCAATGGTTTTCATTTTTAATATTTTAGTAATGATATCAATATCATTCATTTTTTAAACATGTTCCAAAGAACATAGCCTGCAATATCGGGGTTTTCCTTTAAACGGCGCACTGAATAATCAAACCAGTCCGGCCCATAGGGTACATATACCCTGACCTTATATCCTTTTTCAAGTAAAGCTTCTAATCTGCCTTCCATCGGTACACCAAATAAGACCTGGAATTCAAACAGGTCTGGCGAAATATTTTCAGTTTCGATCCAATGCAATAATTTGTCAATCAAATCCTGATCGTGGGTCGCATACCCTGAAAAGGCATTCCGCTCAGCCATTGATTTTGCTAGTATCAGAAAATTATTTTTAATGTCCTCGCGATCCTGAAAAGCAACGGAGCTTGATTCTCTATAAATCCCTTTACATATTCGTGAATTAAAATTGCTATCTGCAAGGCGTTCTATATCTTCCTGGCTTCTGAAAAGGTAGGATTGGATAGCAACACCCATATTCTCATAGATTGGTTTACACTGTTCAAAAATTTCAAAGGTCTGGTTAGTAAATGCTGAATTTTCCATATCAATTCTTAGAAAATTACCAAACTCCTGGGCCTTTTCTAAAATTGCTGTCATATTGAATACTGCTTCTGACAGGGAAATATTTAATCCAATATGGGTTGGTTTCACTGAAATAGTGCATTCTAAAGATTCTTCTGCGATCCTCTGATACAGTTGACAATACTGAGCAGTAATATTTCTTGCTTCATCTACATTAGAAACATGTTCACCCAGAATATCAACTGTAGCATCAAACCCGTTATTATTTAATCGATGGACATGGGACAAAGCATCATCCATGGTTACGCCAGCAACATATGGTTTTGCGAATGGCTTAGCGAACCCCTTAGGAAGGTTCGAAATGGTAAAGGTGATGAATGAATTAAAAAATGACATCTAAAAAATTAGATGAAACTTAAATCCACTACCAATGTGTTTTCAATGCATTGAATTGATACAAATACAGCAGTTATTTCAGAAGTTTAAATTGACTCTCCAAAATATGACAGAGTAAATTTCATGTCTGTTTACCCCTTCTTAAACAAAATTTATGTATAGAGATTTCGGTACTATCCTTTTTGCAACTGTCCTAGGTATTATCCTGGTTGCTGTACCATTAATTATTCAATGGTTGATTGCCCCTTCCAATAAAACGAAAGAGAAGTTGGAAACCTATGAGTGTGGAGAAGAATCAGAAGGCTCAGCATGGTTACAATTCAATATCCGCTTTTACGTTATAGCACTCATTTTCCTTATTTTTGATGTAGAAGTTGTTTTCCTTTTTCCCTGGGCAGTTGTCTTTAAGGAAATGGGACTCCTTGCTCTAATAGAAATGGGAATTTTTCTGCTCATTCTTGTTGTGGGTCTGGCATACGTCTGGGTGAAGGCCGACTTAAACTGGGTTAAACGCAAGGTCAGGTATGGTGCGGGACGGTATAAACGAATTGCAATGGAGCCGGAGAAGTAAAATGGGATTATTAGAAAACAGATTTAATGACAATGTGATTGTTGAAAAGCTTGACAAACTCCTCAGTTGGGGTAGGTCGACATCGCCCTGGTTTTTTCAATTCGGTACTGCATGCTGTGCGATCGAGATGATGGCTGCGGCGGCCAGCAGGCACGATTTAATGCGAATTGGAATGATTCCTCGTTCTTCACCAAGACAGGCAGATGTGATGATTGTCGCTGGGACAGTCACAATGAAAATGGCTCTTCGAGTCAAAAAGCTTTACGAGCAAATGGCTGACCCTAAATATGTGGTTGCCATGGGTTCCTGTGCAACCAGTGGTGGCCCTTATTGGCAGCATGGATATCATGTTCTGAAAGGGGTGGATATTGTAATACCTGTTGATGTTTATGTGCCCGGTTGTCCGCCTCGCCCAGAAGCACTCATCGAAGGATTATTGAAGCTTCAAGAACAGATCCTGGGTGAGCGTCCTCTTACTCGAAAAATGGCATGAGCACAGACCAAGATAAACTTATTGCCGAGTTAGTGGAGAAAGGTCTGACCGGTGATATGGAACCGATCAATTCAATTGAAGATCGTGTTCTGAGATCTAAAGCTAAAGCTGCCTTAGCCAAAGCCAAGCGAGCTGCGAAATCCCAAGAAACAGCTGATCCTAAAAAGAAAAAATCAGAAGAAAAATCATCAGATGATACACCATCATCTGTTAATCTAAATGAAAAAATTGGGAAAATGGTCAAAGAGAAATTCCCCGGTTCCCTGGCAAATGAAAATACTGAAACCTATATACAACTCAAACCGGATCAATGGTTTGAAATTGCGACCTGGCTCAAATCTGAGCCATCCCTATACTTCGATTCACTCCAATGCCAAACTGGGATAGATGTAGGAGATAATACCCTGGAAGCCCGGTATAATTTTCATTCCATGAAGCATAACCACTACACCGAGATCAGAATTGCTGTACCACGACAGGAAGCAACAATTCCATCGGTTGAGCAAATCTGGAGAATTGCGGACTGGTTCGAACGGGAAACCTATGATATGCTGGGAATAGAATTTTCGGGTCACCGAGACTTGAGGCGGATCCTTCTACCCGATGACTGGGAAGGTTGGCCCTTAAGAAAAGATTATCAGGTCCAGGAAACGTATCATGGTATTGTTGTACCAAAAATAAAGGAAGGATGGGAGTAGTTCACGGCGAAGAAATGGTCCTGAACATTGGGCCACAGCATCCTGCTACCCATGGCGTATTACGGTTGCAGGTCAGAACGGATGGTGAAGTGGTATCGGAGGTTACTCCCTACCTGGGCTATCTGCACCGTTGCTTTGAGAAGCATTGCGAAAATGTCACCTATGAGCAGGTTATACCCTTCACAGACCGTTGTGACTATTTAGCGTCCATGACCAATAATTTCGGTTACGTTGTGGCCATGGAAAATCTCATGGACATTAAGGTCAATGACCGGGTCGAACATATCCGGGTTATCATGGCCGAACTGCAACGTATTGCAAGTCACTTACTTGGATTGGGCGCATTCGGCTTAGATATTGGCGCCTTCACACCTTTTTTGCATATGCTCAGGGATAGAGAGCGAATACTTGATCTTTTTGAGATGACCTGTGGAGCACGCCTATTGTATAACTACATGTGGGTGGGCGGGCTCAGCCATGATCTGCCAATAGGCTTTGTGGAATCTACCTACCGCTTTCTTGATTATTTTGAACCAAAAATAGATGAGTTTGTCAATCTGCTGGCGCACAATAAAATTTTTGTTGAACGCACTGCCGACGTAGGAAGACTGCCGCAAGATGTTGCCATCAGCTACGGTGTCAGTGGACCGAACCTTAGAGCGTCAGGCCAAAAGTGGGATTTACGCAAAGATGATCCCTATTCCATTTATGACAGGTTTGAATTTGATATACCTGTGGGTGAAGGAGGCAAGGGGTCTGTTGGGGATTGTTGGGATCGATTTTATGTCCGTGTCCTTGAAATGAAAGAAAGTATAAAAATATTAAGGCAGGCTCTATCCAGTTTACCAAAAGAAGGAGACGTTTACCAGTCGCTCCCAAAAAAGATTCGTCCACCAAAAGGTTCAATTTACAAAAGGACTGAATCTCCTCGTGGAGATCTAGGATATTACATTGAGAGTGATGGCACAAATATTCCCTATAGGTTAAAAATGCGGTCTCCAGCGTTCACAGCTTTATCCGTTATTGATGAGATTGCAGCAGGCTGGCTTTTGTCTGATGTACTTGCAATTTTGGGCAGCCTGGATATTGTTCTGGGAGAGATTGATAGATGACGGTAGACTTTATTTTCAATTTATTGAATCAATTCTTTACCAGTTTAGCTGGGAGTGAATCTCTTTTACTGGTTGCAATGCTTCTTCCCTGTGTGGTGTTGTTCGGTTTTATAACCATTTATGCCCTGGTTGTCATTTATACTGAGTTAAAAGTTTCTTCATTTATTCAGGATAAGGTTGGTCCCATGGGGCAGGGCGTTGGACTCCATGCAGGTAAATGGGGTCTTTTACAGCCTATCGCCGATGCTCTCAAACTTCTCTCTAAAGAAGATATCATACCGAGCAGTGCAGATAGCCCCCTGTTTGTACTTGCCCCATTCATGATTTTTGTAGGCGCATTTATCAGTTTTGTTGCGCTCCCATTTGGTGACTCAATCATAATCGCCGATCTGAACATAGGCATTTTTTATATTCTTGGTGTAGGGAGCCTTTCTGTTATTTCACTGATTTTAGCAGGCTGGTCTTCAAATAATAAATGGTCTTTATATGGTGGAATGCGGTCTGCGGCACAGATCGTGAGTTATGAAATCCCGGCTGGAATTTCATTGATCACCGTAATCATGTTAGCCGGAACGTTAAACATGCAGGAAATTATCACATACCAGCAGGGAGGGATATTCAACTGGATCCTTTTTGACAATCCATTTATTCCAGTTGCTTTTTTGATTTACTTCATCAGTGCGCTAGCTGAAACCAATAGAACCCCGTTTGACCTGCCAGAATCAGAATCGGAATTGGTGGCAGGATTCGTCACAGAATATTCCGGAATGCGCTACGCCTTTTTTTTCCTGAGTGAATATGCAAATATGTTTGTTGTAAGTGCGGTTGCTGCAACAGGATTCCTTGGCGGTTGGCAGAGTCCATTCCCCAACGCACTTAATTCAACGGGCTGGGGTGTTTTTTGGATGATGGGTAAAACTTTTTTTCTAATCTTTATTATGATTTGGATTCGTTGGACTGTACCCAGGCTCAGAGTAGACCAGTTAATGAATGTGTGCTGGAAAGTATTTTTACCGATCGGCCTGGTTAACATTTTTGGTGTTGCGATCTGGACAGTGCTATTTGGTTGACAAACTATGAAAAGATATTTCACTGATATTTGGGAAACATTAACAACAATTCTAGGCGGAATGGGGATCACCCTTGTTCACCTTATCCGGGCAAGGAATGATAATGTTACGCTGCAATACCCCGAAGAGAGGTGGCCACGTCCCGAAAGGAATATAGGATTTGAGCACAGCAGTTATAATGTGATACGGTCCCGGTTGCACGTTGATATGGATGATTGTATTGGTTGCCTTAAATGTGAACGTGCCTGTCCTGTTGATTGCATAAAAATAGAGACTGAGAAAGCTCCAAGCAGGGGAGAAGATATAAAAGATATTCATCACATAGGTATTACAACGAATGGGACCAGGAAAGCACTGGTTGTAACACGATTTGATATCGATATGACAGAGTGCTGCTATTGTAACCTGTGCACATACCCGTGTCCGGAAGAGTGTATTTTCATGACAGGCGGACCTAACGCTAAAAAACATCCTATTGATTATGAATTCTCAGAGCCGGATCGAAGTGATCTTATCTACAGGTTTGCCAAGCCTGGAACTAAGGAAGGCTTAGAAAATGTTTTGAAGGCCCACAAGGCTGAGGACTAAGTAGATATGGCTGAATTGATATTCTGGTTTATAGCTGCTTTTACAATTATCTCTGCTGCATTTGTAGTGTTAAATAACCAATTGATTTATTCAGCTGTAGCGTTGCTTTTTACCCTTTTTGGTGTGGCAGGTTTGTACGTATTTCTTTGGGCTGATTTTATAGCCGGAGTCCAACTTCTGGTATATATTGGTGGAATATTAGTTTTGATTATTTTCGGAATTATGCTAACAAATCGAATTTCTTCCGTTCGTTTATCCCAGACAAATGTTCAGCAGGGCGTAGGTGGTGCAGTAGCGATCTGGCTTTTTATCCTGATTTCTATGGTTGTGTCCAAAACGCCATGGAATCAAATGGATACAATTGAACCTGCAAGCACGGTAGGTGATATAGGAACTTTATTATTAACAAAATATCTGCTTCCCTTTGAAGCAATCTCACTTTTATTGCTTGGCGCTTTGATCGGTGCGGCAGTTTTATCCAGGGAAGAAAATTAATGGATCAGTTAAATAACTATTTGTTTATAGCTGCGATCCTGTTCTCCCTGGGGGTTTTCGGCGTCATGACGCGAAGGAATGGGATTGCTGTTCTTATGGGTGTTGAATTGATCCTTAATGCAGCCAATATAAACTTTATTGCTTTCTCCCGTTTTGGGGGAATGAATTTAGATGGTCATATTTTTGGGCTAATCATTATTGTACTTGCAGCGGCTGAAGCTGCAGTAGCTCTGGCGATTGTAATCAATATCTATAATAATATGAATACCATAAATGTGGATGAAGCATCGGCTCTGAAAGAATAATGGAAAATATTTTTATTAATTATTCATTGTTTATTCTTTTCCTGCCCTTGGCCGCATTTGTGATCCAGATCTTTTTTGGAAAACGTCTTCCACGGCAGGGTGATTGGGTTTCAGTTGGTGCCATTACCATAACCTTAGTCTTATCCATTGCCATGTTTGTGGCCATGCTTTTGGGCAATGATCCGGCCTTCAAGCAAGAAGCATCATTTACCTGGTTGGACATGGGTTCATTTTCGATCCAATTGGGATTCCTTGTTGATAATATCACTGTAATCATGTTACTGGTTGTAGCACTCATCTCAACCTGTACCCATATTTTCTCTCTAAAATATTTGGAGGGTGATATTCGCTATTCCCGTTATTTTGCGTATCTGGGATTATTTACTTTTTCCATGAATGGAATCGTCCTGGCGAATAATTTAATTTCCATGTACATGTCCTGGGAATTGGTGGGCGTCAGTTCTTATCTGTTGATCGGTCATTGGTTCGAAAAAGATTCTGCGGCGAACGCGGCTAAAAAAGCATTTCTGACCAATAGGGTTGGTGATATTGGCTTTTTTATTGGCATCATGCTGATCTACACAGCCATAGGTTCCTTTGTATTTGATGATATTTTTGAAGGAGTTTCCACGGGAATGATCTCTGGTACAACCCTTACCTTAGCCGGCGTTGGATTATTTCTTGGCGCCATGGGTAAATCGTCACAATTTCCACTTCATATTTGGTTGCCGGACGCCATGGAAGGTCCAACCCCCGTTTCAGCTTTGATGCATGCAGCTACTATGGTAGCTGCGGGAGTATACTTAACGATTCGGATCTTTCCACTTTTAACACCGGATGCATTGCTTATTGTGGCTTATGTGGGTGGATTCACAGCCCTGTTTGCATCAACTATTGCCATTACCCAAAATGATATTAAAAAAGTTTTAGCTTAT
>Ga0207962_1000276_pt1 | contig 16326 bp, 12 predicted proteins | sample Knorr_S15_td_AAI_FD_185603 | JGI IMG/M metagenome (GOLD analysis project Ga0207962, IMG submission 185603) | Marine microbial communities from Southern Atlantic Ocean transect - Knorr_S15_td_AAIW_ad_750m_LV_A (SPAdes) (version 2) | ecosystem: Environmental > Aquatic > Marine > Oceanic | place... | reverse complement strand
CATCTCCAGCTCGTAGTCCTTGCCCACGAAGTAGGGCGGCGAGGTGACAACGAGGGCCACCGACGAGTCCGGCAGCTGGTGCATGTCCCTGGCGTCGCCGTTCAGGCAACCGTCGCCCAGGTCGGGGGCACGGACGACCGTGTCGTCGTCGGACAGAGCGGGGGTTGTAAACCGGGCGTAGAAGGCTGAGGCGTCGTGGTTCTCACGTCGACCGACGCCGAACGCAGTGGTGGAGGTCGCGCCGCGCCGCTGTTTCATCTGGTCACCCCCCGGTCCGCCCCGGCACCCCGGATGAGCGGTGCCGCCCCTCCATGGTAGGGGGCCCGCGCGCGCGGGCCAATTGCGCCTGGATCCGGACCACCTTTGCGACGGTCGTCGCAATGTCACCGTCGGCTGGCAGGATGAGGCTGCAACGAGTTCGCGACCGGCTCTCGGACGCCGCACCCACCCACCCTGGGAGGCGCCGTGCGTCCGTCCATACGGCCGACTGCCGCCCACCAGCTCCACGAACGGCTCGACGGGCTGCTCTCCGACTCGGCGCTCCGGCCTCCCCTGCTGGTGGGCCTCGTGATGAGGTTCCGGAGGGTCCGGCCCGTACTGCATCCCCTCCACGACCTCACCGATTCCGGTCCCCCACCAGTGCAGCTCTGCTGGCGGACCGTGGGGCTCCTGGTGGAGGTCGACGTCGCCCGTCAGGGAGCGAGCCACAGCGGACGGATGCTCCACATGGTCGGCCGCGACGGGCGTCGCATCACCCGGCTGGCGTTGGACGGCGGCCCACCCGTGTCGGCGTTCGACGGGCAGGGGTCGCTGGACGACCTCTGCGAGCGCCTCCTCGGGATCAGCGGTCCTCCGGCCCGGCCGGAGGCCAGCCCGTGAGGCCGCCGACGAGGTCTGCCAGGAGGCGGCGGGACCGGGGTCCCATGGTGGCCCAGTCGTAGATCGAGCCGCCCACCGCCCCCTCGGAGACCAGCGCCCCGACGAACGGTGCCAGGTCGTCGATGGTGGCCAGCGGCTCGCCGGGGTCGACCAGCGCGGAACCGTCGGCCGCCCCGATGCCGCCGATGGCGTGCACCAGTGCTTCCGGATCATCCAGGTCGGCACGGAGGCGTCGGATGTTCTGCGCGACGTAGAACGCCGGGTCGGCATGCTCCTCGCTCCGGAACGACCAGTAGCCCATGGGGAGCCAGACGTCGTAGAGCGGGGCCACCTCCCCCCAGGGGAATCCCGGCCAGTAGGCGAGGTTGATCTCGTCGGTGATGACCGGGGGCATCACGATGGCCCCCAGCGGATCGTCGCCCACGGTCCGCCGCAGGCGGTCGGACAGGTTGACCAGGCGGTCCGAGCGTTCGATGGCCCCCAGGCCGTCCCGGTTCCACTCGATGTCCACGGCCAGTCCGTCGAAGCGGCGACCCAGCACCGAGAAGCGGTCGATTGCCAGCAGGCGGTCGAGGTCCTCATCGTCGTCGCTCCACTTGGGCAGGTACCAGGCGACCACCGCCAGGCCGGTCCGATCGGCGGCCAGCAGGAACCCGGCCAGGAGCCACGGGTCCGACACGAGGCCGGTGGCTCGACGATCCGACCTTGACGACTGCAGGAACACCGTACGCACGCTGTGTGCGGCCATGTCGGCCAGGTCTGAGGGCGCCACGGTGATGTCGCCGGGGACGTATGCGGGGTCGAAGTCGTAGGAGTCCACCCACGTGCCCAGCCCCCGGTAGGGGTCCAGCGTCCTGGGCGGGGGCGCGTCGACCACCAGCCGTGCCTCCACCCTCGCCAGGGGCTCGCCCACCACACGCTGGACATGCCGATCGGGGGTGTTGGAGGCGAGGATGCCGAGAACACCCAGCAGCAGCGCTGATCCGGCGAGGATCGCGACGTTGCGGGATCGTCCCAGGAGCACGGACCAACGGTAGCCAGTGGTGGTGATCCGACCGGGTCGGCCCGGCGCCGAGGCCCACCGCCCCACCACTAGCGTCCGCCCCGATGGACGATCCGACCGAGGGTGCCGACGACCCTTCCGACAGCCCGGTGCCGGGCGGCCTGGACGACGACCTCCGGGCGTCGGCTGTGTCGCGGCGACGGTTCGTCCTGGGCGTGGGCTTCGGCGCGGCGTCGATCGCCTTCCTGCGGCGCCTTCCGGGACACCCTGGCGACCCGGGCGCAGCGGGCCCATCCACCGTGCCGGCCGTCCCCCGTTCCACCACCGTGCCGCCGACCCCGACGACGGCCATGCCGCACGTCCAGCCGTCCCTCGACGAGACCGTGGCGGCCCCGGACGACCGGGTCCACGACGTCGTGGTGGCCGGCGGACGGGTCATAGATCCGGAGACCGGCTTCGACGCCGTGGCCCACGTCGGCATCGACGGCGACACCGTCAGCCGCATCAGCCTGGATCCGCTGGTGGGTTCCACGACGCTGGACGCCGCCGGCCTCGTGGTGGCTCCGGGATTCATCGACATCCTCTCGTATCCCCCGAACGGCTACGGCGAGTGGCACAAGATCGCCGACGGTGTGACCACCAACCTGTGCATGCACGGCATCGACAATCCGATGGACGCCTTCCTCGGTGAGGCTGCGGAACACCGACCGCCGGTCAACTACGGCGGGGCCACGGACCAGTACACCCACCGCACCGCCATCGGCGTCGGCATCGACTACGCCAGCGACCCGCAGATCACCGAGTTGGTGCGCCTCGCCGACGTTGACCTGCGGGCCGGCGCCCTGGGCATCCACCAGCAGCCCGAATACACCATCGGCCTCACCCGCGACGAGATGCTGCGCCACGGCGACCTGGCTGCAGCACACGGCGTCCCCCTCTGCCTGCACCTGCGCTACTCGGAGAACCTCGCGCCCGGCACCCAGGAGGAGGCGGTCGCCGAGGCGATCGCCGTCGCCAGCCGAACCGGGTGTGCCGTCCACATCGAACACATCAACTCGACCGGCGGCACAGGCCGCATGGGCGAGGCCATCGCCCAGATCGATGCCGCCCGATCCGAGGGCCTGGCGATCACGGCCTGCACCTATCCCTACACGTTCTGGGTCACTAGGGCCGGGACCGCCCGGTACAACGACTTCCAGGAGAAGTTCGGCATCTCATACGGAGACCTCCAGGTAGCAGGGACCTCGGAACGTCTGGATGCCGCCGGTTGGCAGCAGGCCAGGGCCGACAACAAGCACGTCGCGGCGTTCGCCATGTCAGACGACGACATCGACACCTCGCTGGCCGCCCCCTGGGTGATGGTCGGCTCCGACGCGATCCTCGAGCAGCCCCACAACAACCATCCCCGGTCGACCGGCTGCTTCAGCCGGGTGCTCGGCACCTACGTGAGGGAGAGGGGCGTCATCACGCTCAGCGAGGCGCTGGCCAAGATGACCATCCTCCCGGCCCGACTGCTCGAGTCCCGGAGCCCGGCCATGGCCCGCAGGGGCCGCCTCCAAGCCGGGGCGGCCGCCGACGTGACCGTGTTCGACCCGGCGACCATCTCCGACCGGTCCACCATCGAGCAGACATGGCTGGAGTCGATCGGCGTACACCACGTGCTGGTGGGCGGCCAGGTGGTCCGGTCAGCCGGTGTGACCGACCGATCGGTCCGCCCGGGCGTACCGATCCTGAGCGAGTTGACATGACCGACCGCATCCATCCCATGTACCGCTCCGAACGGCGAGTCGCCTGGGTCATCCAGGTCCTGGTGGTTGTCGGAATCCTGGTCGTGCTAGTCGGCGACCTGCTCGGAGACGGGCCGACTGCCCCGCAGCGCAGCGACGAGGTGGCCGCACCGGCAGACGGACCGGATCCCGCCGGGCCGACGGCGACCACCGCGATCGCCGCCGCCCCAACCACCGGCGCCACGACCGGGGGAACGGCCGGCGTCGCGTCGACGACCGGGATTCCCGCTACCACGGCTCCCGTGCGGACCTTCACGCTCGTGGCGACCGGCGACATCATCAGCCACGGGGCCGTCGCCGAACGGGCCGACGCCAACGTGGACGACGGCTGGGACTACACGGAGATGTTCCGCCGGGTCCGCCCGATCCTGGCCGGCGCCGACCTGGCCCTCTGCCACATCGAGAGCCCACTCTCGATGAACGACGACGACCTCAGCTTCAGCGGCACCTTCCGGGTCCCCTCGTCGCTGGCCGACGCCATCGCCGCCGCCGGCTACGACGGTTGCTCGCTGGCGTCCAACCACGCCCTGGACTCCGGTCGATCCAGCGTGGACGCCACCCTCCACCACCTCCGGCGGGTCGGCCTGGGCACCGCCGGCATGGCCGACACCGCCGAGGCCGCCGGACCCGCCTGGTACGAGCCGGGCGGCATCCGGGTGGCCCACCTCTCCTACACCGACCTCATGAACGGCCGCGACCTGCCGACCGACCCGCCATGGCTGGTCGGCCACCTGGATCCGGCCGTCGTGGAGGCCGATGCGGCCGCGGCCAGCGCCGCTGGGGCCGAGTTCGTCGTAGTCAGCCTCCACTGGGGCGAGGAGTACACCTCCCAGCCGACCGACCGGCAGGCTGTGATGGTCGAACGCCTCCTAGCGGTGCCCGACGTTGACCTGGTCCTGGGCCACCACGCCCACGTGGTCCAGCCGGTGGTGCGCCGCGACGGAAAGGCGGCGGCCATCGGCCTGGGAAACTTCCTGACCAACCAGCCCGGCGACGAGGACAACCCCTGCGGTGCATGCCCTCCGTCCACCCAGGACGGCCTGATCGCCTGGTTCGCGGTGGCCGACGGCGTCGACGGGCCCCGGGTGGTGGACGCCGGCTACGTTCCCACCTGGGTGGACCGGGAGCACGCCTACGAGATCGTGCCCATCGGCATCGACGAGCCGGAGCAGGTGGATCCGGCGCTGCTGGCAGAGTCGGCGGCGAGGACCGCCGCCGTGGTCGAGCCCCAGCTCAGGCGCCTGGAGTTCACCGCCGGCTGACCACGACCGTGCCCCTGGGACGGCTCCGAACGGAGATCGGAATCGGCACGGGCCAACCCCCGGAGGGGCGCTCCGGTAGGATGTGCCGACCTACCGACGACCCCGGCGTCCGCTCAGGGCCGGCCCGGGCTCGAATGAGGGAGAAGCCCCATGACCACGTCCAGCCGTGTCCACAACTTCTGCGCGGGCCCGTGCACCCTTCCGGTTCCGGTCCTCGAGGAGGTACGGGACGAGCTCCTCGACTTCGACGGCACCGGCATGTCGATCATCGAGGGCAGCCACCGTGCCGCCGCCTACGACACCGTGCACATGGATGCCCTCGCCGACTTCCGCTCGCTGGCCGCCATCCCCGACGACTTCGCCATCCTGTTCCTGCAGGGTGGAGCCTCGTTGCAGTTCGCCCAGGTCCCGATGAACCTGCTGGCCGAGGGCCAGACCGCCGGCTACCTCAACACCGGCGCGTGGGGCGGCAAGGCCCTCGGCGATGCCGTGAAGGTCGCCCCCGTCTACGAGGCATGGTCGGGAGCCGGCGAGGCGTTCATGCGCATGCCGGCCGCCGACGAGATCGAGGTACGCGGCGATTCCACGTACCTCCACGTGACGACCAACGAAACCATCGGCGGAATCCGGCTGCCGGACCTGCCCTCGGTCGACGTGCCGCTGGTGTCAGACATGAGCTCCGACTTCCTCAGCAGGGCGATCGACTGGGACGTCCACGACCTGGCCTACGGCGGCGCCCAGAAGAACCTTGGTCCGGCCGGCCTGACCGTCGTCGTGGTGCGGCGGGACCGCCTGTCCGGCCACGGACGGAACCTCGCCTCGTACCTCGACTACGCCACGCACGAGGCCAACGACTCGATGGCCAACACGCCCCCCATGTTCGCCATCTACGTGATGGGCAAGGTACTGCGCTGGATGCAGGCCGAGGGCGGCCTTGGGGAGTTCGAACGCCGGGCCGCCGAGCGGGCCTCGCTGGTGTATGGCGCCATCGACGGTAGCGACGGCTGGTACACGTGCCCCGTGGACGTGGCCAGCCGGTCGCACATGAACATCGTGTTCCGCCTGCCCGACGAGGACCTCGAGAAGCGCTTCGCGGCCGAGGCCGCCGACGCCGGCATGGTCAACCTGAAGGGCCACCGCAGCGTGGGCGGGATCCGCGCCAGCGTCTACAACGCCATGCCTGTTGCCAGCGTCGAGACCCTGGTCGACTTCATGGGTTCGTTCAGGGCCGCCAACGGCTGACCCTGACCGGCGGGGCCGACGATCCCGCCGCCATCACGGCCGAACCATCCCCGGTGCGGCCACCACCGTCACCGTGCCGGCCGCACCGTCGACCTCGACCAGCGCCCCGTCCGGAATGGAAGCCGTGGCGCCGGTGACGGCCACCACGCACGGCAGGCCGAGCTCGCGCGACACGATCACCGCGTGGCTCATCTGGCCGCCCACGTCGACCACCACCGCCTCGACCGGCACGAACAACGGCGTCCAACTGGGATCGGTGAGGGGCGCCACCAGCACGTCCCCGGGCCCCAGGTCGCCCGGCTCCGACGGGTCGACGACGATGCGGGCCCGGCCACGCACCACCCCGGGGCAACCGGCCAGGCCTGTCAGGACCGATCCGACACCTGCGACCGGCCCGGTCGCGGCGTCCCGGCGCCGCCAGGTGTCCACCGGGGGCAGCACACCGTCGAAAGTGAACGGCGGCTCGAGTTCGAGGAGCCGGTCGCGGATGGCCCGACGTTCGGCGACCACCCCGGCGAAGGCTCCGGGGTCCCGCCGGTAGTCGGCGAACTCGTCGAGGGTCACGTACCAGAGGTCGTCAGGTCGCCCGTCGTCCGTCCGGCCGGCCAGCCGTCGTCCCAACTCGCGCATTCGGAGGCGCCCATCGTGGATGGCTCCCACCATGAGCGTCTTGCAACGCTCCCGTCCACGGGTGTTCAGAACAGCGCAACGCAACGCCCGGTCGAACATCCACCGGTCGGTCGACCGGATACGGCGTCGGACGTCGATTGTGGCCGCCTCGCGCTCTGCGGCCCGGGCCGCCGCACGGACCTCGGGGTCATGGTCGTCGCCGGCGTGGCGCATGCGTTCGATGATGGCCAGCGGCAGCGACGGGTCGGTACCCCACACGTCGCAGGCCATCTCCCACTCGTTGGGCCCCCGGGCGCCATGGGTACCCAGGAACGCCCCGAAGGCCGAGAGGAAGTCTCCGGCCCAGGCATCGGTGGCCAACCGCCCGGCCAGGCCGGACACCCCGCTGTCGAAAAGTGCCCCGAGCCGTGGGTCGGACCGCACCATGCGGCTCAGCTCCCAGAGGTCGAAGGCCGGGTCGGCGGAATCCACCCCACCCAGACCGCCCAGGAGGGCCAACGCCCGGGAGGGGTCGCCCAGGCGGCGCCGGCACATCTGCCGCAGGACGTCCAGGCCGATGCCCGCACCGCCGGTGATCACCAGGTGGACGGTGAAGAGACGGCTCAGCATGGGGAGCACCTCGACCGCCGCGGCGGCCAACTCCTCGTCGGTGGCCGTCGCCACGTCGGGCAGGCCGGCCCGCCACCGGTCCACCTCCAGGATCCCTGCGTCCAGGTCGGGAAGGTCCGACGTCGCAAGTATCCCCCACCCGTACCGGAGGCCGCGCAGCGTCGCCCGCAGGTTCCGATCCCCACGGCACGGGACGTGGGGTGGCGCGAGTGCCTCGGATCCCAGGAAGGTTGCGTCGGCCTCCAGCGGCGTCGTACCCGGCGTACGGATGGCCAGCACCCGGGGCACGGAGAGGTTGAGGTACATGTATCCGCCGAACACCCCCATGAACACGTCGCCCGCCTCCTCGGACTCACTGGCGGTGAGCATCCCGGTGGCCGACAGGACGTCCCGGGCCGGATCCCCACCGAAGGCGGTTGCCAGGCCGGCCGACAGGGGGAAAACCGGCTGCGGGTAGACCTCCCCGGCGTTGCCCCGGGTGTAGACCGGAAAGCGCCGGCTCGCAACGCCGTGGACGTACGGCCCCAGGCCGAAGTCGACCAGCGTCGGGGCCAGCCGGTCTGTCGACTCGGACAAGGTGGCCTCAGAGTCGAACCATCTGGCCGGAGAGCACGCCCGTGTGCTCACCCGACTCCATGAACACCTCGCCGTTGACCACCGTGTAGTGGTAGCCGTCGGCGCCCTGGGTCCAGCGGGAGGCACCACCCGGGAAGTCGGCAACCATCTCCGGGTATCCGAGGGCCAGGCCGTCCATGTCGATCACGTTGACGTCAGCGAAGGCGCCGGGCTCGAGCCGTCCCCGTCCCGCGACCCCAAACAGGTCGGCCGTGTCGGAGGTGAGCCGCCGGACCGCCTCCTCGAGGGTGAAGGCGCCACGGTCCCTGACCCAGTGGGTAAGGAAGAACGTGGGCTGGCTGGCATCCATGATCTGGGTGGCATGGGCACCGGCGTCGGCCAGGCCCAGGGTCACGTAGTCGCGGTTCAACATCCCGAGCACCTCGTCCATGTCCTGGTTCAGGATCGGCCAGCTGAAGATCCGCCGACCGTCCATCTCACAAGCCAGGTCGATGAACGCCTCGGCGACCGTCACGCCCCGCCGGGATGCGATGGCCGCCACGCTGTCGCGGGGCTCGAAGTCGTGTGAGACCGGCGAGTCGGGAAGCGGGAAGAACCCGGTCCAATCGATCTGCCCTGACGCTATGGACTGCTCGGCCTCGGCCAGCAGGGTCCCCCGGGAGGATGGGTCGGCCAGGCTGGCGATCCGAGCGGCCAGTGGCAGGTGTCCCAGGTCCCTCCAAGACTCCCGACGGTCGAACGGCGTCCGCCCCGTGAGCCCGAAGAGTACGCCCACCTGGCGCGACGTGGTCTGGGGGCGGATCCGGGCGCCGGCACCGTTCTCCGCCTCGACGGCGGCCAGGACTCTGAGGTGGAGGTCGGGTGCCGCGTCCACCTGTGTGAGCCCGATCGACACATCGCAATCCCCTGCCCGGCTGATATCGCCGTACATCGCCACCTCGTCGCGGACCGGATCTCCGGAACCCCCCTCGAACCTGATGTACGCGGGTGCCGCCTCGAATATTCCGCCCCTGGCTCGCAGCACGTCGGCGAACGCCAGCAGCTCCTCGGGGGCGGCGAAGGTGCCCGGCACGTTGCGACCGTCCGGGACACGGTGGAGAAGGGTCCGCGACGTGGAGAAGCCCAGCGCTCCGGCAGAGAGCGCCTCATCGACCATGGCCGCCATGGCGGCCATGTCGTCGGCCCCGGCGGGCATCTCGTCCATCCCGCGCTCGCCCATGGCCGCCAGGCGGACGGCGCAGTGTCCGACCATGCCGCCCACGTTCAGACCCTTGGGGAGGCCATCCAACTCCTCCAGGTAGTCGCCGTAGGACTCCCAGTTCCAAGACAGGCCTGCGAGGATGCTCGCCGCCGGAATGTCCTCGACCGATTCCATCATCGCTGCCAGGACCTCACGGCCACCCGGCGCCACCGGCGCGAACGTAACGCCGCAGTTGCCGAGCACCACCGAGGTGACACCGTGCCAGCAGGCGGAACTTCCGATCGGGTCCCATGCCAGCTGGGCGTCCAGATGCGTGTGGATGTCGACGAAGCCGGGGGTCACCACCAGTCCGTCGGCGTCGACCTCGCGCAGTGCCGACCCGTCGACTCGTCCAATCTCGACAATACGGTCACCCTCGATGGCAACGTCGGCGGTCCGGGGCGGGACGCCGGTGCCGTCCACGACCGTGCCACCGCGGATGATCAAATCGTGAGCCATGGTTTGCTCCCCCTTGAATGCCCCGGACCGAGCGTGACCGACGGTAGCGACCGCAGGCCTCAGGCGAGGAACCGCGTGTAGTCGTCCAGGACGGCGAGGACGTCGTCGCGGCCGGCCGACGGGAGCCGCAGGACCGCCTCGTCGATGCCGAGGTCGGCGTAGTAGGCCAGCTTTCCCTCGTCTGGGATCGTGCCGAACGGGATGATCGCCAGGTCGTCGGCGTCGCGGCCGTGGCGGTCGCAGGCGTTCCGGAGTTCGTCAAGCGCCCCTCGGATTCCGGCTCCGCCTATGGGCAGCCAACCGTCGGCAAACTCCGCCACGTGGTTTAGGAGCCGTGGGCCGGCGGACCCACCCACGAATACAGGCGGGCCGGGGCGCTGTACCGGCTTGGGCCACGACCAGCTGGGCGAGAAGTCCACGAAGTCGCCGTGGAACTCGGCCTCGTCGTCGGACCACAGGGCCTTCATCGCCAGGACGTGTTCGCGTACGCGGTCCCGGCGGGTGGCGTATTCGACCCCGTGGTGGGCCATCTCCTCCCGGTTCCAGCCGTAGCCGACCCCCATGGCGACCCGACCGGCCGAGAGGGCGTCCACGCTGGCCACCACCTTGGCCAGGACTATCGGGTCGTGCTGGGCCACGAGGGCCACCCCGGAGCCCAGGCGGATCCGGTCGGTGACCGCGGCGGCGGCCGCCAGCGAGACCCACGGATCCGGAGAACGCGGGTACTCGTCGTCCAACTCGCTGCCACCCCCGGGTGGCGGGGTGGCCCGGCTGGTCGGGATGTGGGTGTGCTCGGGAATCCAGATGGACGAGAAGCCCCGCTGCTCGGCCTCGACCGCCAACCCGCGGATGTCAATCGACCTGTCGGTCAGGTGGAGGGTCAGGCCGAGGTCCATAGTCGTGTCCAGAGGAGGTCGGTCAACCCTCGTCGGCGCCCCCGCGGGCCAGGGGCGGACCGTCGAAGCGGTCGACGGTCGTGAAGTCCTCCACCGGCCGACGCTTGAGGCGGGTCAGCTGCCGTACCGGCACCCCGAGCGGTATGAGGGCAGCCACGGCGTGGGTGTCGGGAAGGTCCAGAAGGCGCCGGACCTCGTCCTCGGCCGGGACTACCGCCGTGGTCACCACGCCGCCCAGGCCTTCGGCACGGGCCGCCAGCAGGATGTTCCAGACCAGGGGGTAGATCGATGCGCCGGTGACGAGGCCGACACGGTCGAGGTCCTTGTCCATGGAGGCCACGACGGCCAGGTCCACGCTGACCACGAGCACCACCGGGACGTCCCCCAGGTTGTCGAACATGGCGAACCAATCGGTCGGGGTGTCCAGAGCCCGGTCCACGTCGACGGTGGATGGCACCACCGAGTTGTACGGGGACTCGCCGGCCGCGACCTGGGCGGCGTACAGGCGGAGCGTGGGGCCACACAGTTCGCCGAGCCGCTGACGCAGCTCGCGGTCCCGTACCACCACCACGTGACCGCCCTGGCGGTTGCCACCCGAGGGGGCGAAGCGGGCCGCATCCAGGATGCGGTGCAGTTGCTCGTCGGAGACCGGGTCGTCGGTGAACTCCCGGCAGGCGAAGGTCGTGCGCATGGCTTCGTGGAGGTCCATGCGGCGAGCCTAGGAGGGCCCGGACCGGCGGTTCGGATCCGGCCCCACCCGGATCAGTCCAGGCGTGACACCGGGCCGCCAGGTAGCCAGTAGCCGTTCAGCACCCGGTACGGGATGGTGATGGAGACGGTGTGGCTGCCCGACCCGCCGATCGTCCCCGGGGCGAAGGCCAGCACGAGGCCACCCGGGGTGAGGTTGAAGCGCTCGAAGTTCGCCATCTCGGGTCCTGCGCCGACGACCCGACGTTCGTCGGTCCACGGCTGGTCGGCGAGGCGCTCCACGGCAGCAGCGGACAGTGCCGCAAGCCAGTCGGTCCCCGGTTCGAAGAGGTCCTCGACCAGCAGCGGAAGCCCGGTGGCGAGGTCGAACGTCTCGGACCGGACCTCGGACTCCACTGCGACGGCGCCGGGCAGAAGGCGGCGCACGGTGTCACGCACGCTGAGGTGGTCGTCGGTGGCCAGCAGCACCTCCCACCGGTGCTGCAGCCATACGCACCGGCTGTTGGTCCCGTCCCGGCACGGGTAGCCGTGCCGTTCGATCAGCGGGACCACGTCGTCTACGAAGGTGCGCACCGACGAGATCATCAGGCCCCGGAGCCGACCGTTGACCCTGGGGGCCTCGCGGGGGCCCTCGATGCGCTTCCAGTCGGCGAACACCTCGATGATCCCCGGCCCGCCGACCTGCGTGCCATTGGGCCCGAATGCCGGAACGCCGGTGTCGATTTCGCAGTAGACGGGCTCCACGAGGACGGTCGGGCCCTCCGTGACCTCGACCTCGGTTTCGGCCTGCTGTCGGGGGACGACGAGGACCTGCCCGACCCTCAGGAGGTTCGGGTCGCTGATCCCGTTGGCCCGCATGAACTGGTCGACCGTGCGGTCGAAGCGCTTTGCGATTTTCCCGAGGGAGTCGCCCGACTCCACGGTGACCGTCCGTGGCCCCTCGTCGGGCAGCGGCTCGGCACCGACCTCGGTGAGGTCCACGCACTCGTCCACCGCTGTCCACAGGTCCGAAAGCTCGGTGGGCGTCCACCCGGGGACGACGAGGCCTCCGATCGTGGTGGTCGTCGACGTGTCGCCGAAGAGTTCCAGGACGGTCGTAGTGGTCGGCTCGGCGGCCTCGTCGGTGCCACCGCAAGCCGTCGCCAGTAGGGCGAATGCCAGGGCCGGCACCAGTACCCGAACGGTTGTCGACTGCGCGGGACGTCGCATAGGCCAACGATGGTAGGGCCGGATGCGTCCGGCCTCACCGCGTAGGTTGTCGGCAGGAGGAGGCAGACGATGGTTGCGGAGTTCGTGGCGCCCGGGCCCGGGCACTGGCAGCTGGACCGCTCCCACTTCACGGGTGGCACGACGCCGATCATGCGGTGGCTGCTTCCCGAGGCGGTGGAGTCGGCCTACCGGGAGCAGTGGCCGCTGTTGGGCATCCCGGCCGAAACGCTGTCCGTGGCGTTCGTCGAGGGCTTCATGTACACGCGGCTACGACCCCTCATCCGGGCCGACCGGCCGTCGGCCAAGGCCCCGCCCACCGTGCTCCTGAAGGTCGCCTCCCGGCTGCACCCGGAGTTCCGGCGTCGCACCCGGGCCGCCAGTCGGACCCTCGAGGCGTCACCCGCTCCGGCGGTCATCGAGGAGTGGCACGCCTCGATCCGACCGGACCTCGTGGCTCGGAACCTGGCCCTCCAGGGCGTCGACCTGGGAGCGCTGGACGATCCGGGCCTGGCCGATCACGTCGACAGGGTCCTGGCCCACCTCCGCTCCAGCTTCGAGGAGCACTTCCGCCTCCACGGCTATGACCTAGGGCCCATAGGCCTGCTGCTCCTGGCTGGTGCCGAATGGGGCCTGGCGAGCGCGGAGTTGCTCATGGCGCTGGCTGGGGCGTCGCCGTCGACCGTCGAGCCGCGTGAAGCGCTGGCCCGGATCAGGGCTGCGGTCGCCCGATCGGGTGTGGTGCCTATGAGCCTCGCGGAGGTGGCCGCCGCCTCGTCTGAAGCGGCCGACGAGCTGCACGCCTACATGCGGCTACGCGGTTCGGTGCTCTACGCCGGCTACGACCTGGATTCTCCGACGCTGGGCGAGGCACCAGACGTGATCCTGGCCAGCATCCTGAACGCCAGCCCCACCGGCCCAGATCCCGGTGTCGCGGACAGGGCTGCCACAGCACTCCGCGGGCAGGTCCCGGATGCCGACCGCACCCGGTTCGACGGCCTGTTGGCCGATGCGCGCGATGCCATGGACCTGCGCGACGACAACGGTCCGATCACCGCGGAGTGGCCGTGCGGCCTGCTGCGCCTGGCGATGCTGGAGGCCGGTCGCCGCCTCGCGGCGTCGGGGCGCCTGGGTGATCCCTCCCACGTGTTCGAGCTGGACCGTCACGAGCTGCCCGCTGTCATCGCCGGATCATCGGAACCCGCTGCCGGCGACCTGGCTACCCGTGCTGCGGACCGGGCACACCAGAAGGCCCTGGATCCACCAGCGACGCTGGGAGAGCCCGAGGCGCAGCCACCGCTGGATGCGCTGCCGGCGCCGCTGGCCACGACCGTGTCGCTCGTCCTGACCGTGATCGCCGAACTAGGCATGGGCGACCAGGCGGCACCGGTGGTCGATGGCCCCAGCCTGGCCGGGACGGGCATCGGCAGCGCTCCGATAACCGGTGTGGCCCGTGTCGCTGAGAACGCCGAGGAGGCCTTCGACCGCCTGGTACCCGGCGAGATCCTGGTCACCCGCACCACGTCACCGGCCTACAACATGGTCCTCACGCTGGTGGGCGGGCTCGTGACCGCCGAGGGCGGGCCCATGTCGCACGCCGCGGTGCTGTCACGGGAGCTCGGCATCCCGGCGGTCGTCGGAGCGCCGGACGCCATGCGCCTGATCGCCGACGGCGACCTCGTCGAGGTGGACCCGGTCGCCGGACGGGTGCAGGTAGTAGGCGGTGGCCACCCGGCCGGGTAGCAGCCGGCAGAGCCCGTCAGGGCGCCACCAACGGCCAGGGGGCGAGTCTCTCCCACGCTGCGGCCAGGTCGAGGACCATGCGGTCCGTGTGCTGGCGACCGATGAACTGAACACCGACAGGTCGGCCGTCGACCAGGCCGGCGGGCACCGACACGGCCGGATTGCCCGAGACGTTGGCCGGAATCGTCAACGCCCCGTTGTTGCCGGCCGGTGCCTTCTCCCCCGCCACCCGGGTGTTGGACTCGATCTCGGCCGGGAAAGCCACGTCGGGGTTCGAGGCGCAGATCACCACGTCGACGGAGTCGAACAGGTCGGCCATGCGCCGGTTGGCCTCTGTGCGGGCCGCCTCGACCAGGCCTGCCACCTCGATGTCGAACCGCTCGATGCCCATCCGGACACCGAAGGCCATGGACTTCGTCATCTGCTCCTCGCAGTCCGGCCACAGGTCGCCTACCTCCCGGACCAGGCCGACCTGGTTGGCGACGGCCCACTCCCAGGTGATCGACGGCAGGGACACCTCGACGTCGACGAGGTCCAGCCCGGTGGAGGCTGCCAGCGCCTCGCCTGACTCCTGCACCCGGGCCCGCACGGTGTCGCTGATGATCGCCGAGCCCAGGTCGGGTGAGATGACGGCCCGCAGGCCGCGTAGATCGGTCGAGTCGAGGCCCGCCTCCCAGTCGGCCTCGGCGGGGAGGCTGTAGGGGTCGCGGGCGTCGAACCCGGCGCACACGTCGTACCAGCGGGCGGCGTCGCGAACCGAGCGGGCCAGGCAGCCTGAGACGACCGTCATCGGGCCGATGGTGGTGTGCGGCCCACGGGGGATCCGCCCGGCGGTCCCCTTCATCCCGACCAGGCCGCAGAAGCCCGCCGGGATCCGGATCGACCCGCCGCCGTCACCGCCCGTGGCGATGGGCACCAGCCCGCCGGCGACCGCTGCAGCGCTGCCTCCCGAGGACCCACCCGGAGTGGCGGCCCGGTCCCACGGGTTGCGGGTTATGCCGTTCAGCTTCGTGGTGGAGCAGTTCAGCCCGCCGAACTCGCTGGCCGTGGTCAGGCCGACGAGGTTGGCGCCGGCAGCCCTGAGGCGGGCGACCATGGTGGTGTCGTGGTCGGCGTAGCGCTCCGCGAACAGCAGGGAGGCGTCGGTGTCGGGCCAGCCTGCGACCTGGTGCAGTTCCTTCACCCCGATCGGCACGCCGCCCAGCGGCAGCGAGACGTCGGCGGTGGCGGCCCGCTCCATCACCCCGTCGGCGTCGACGAACGAGAAGGCGTTCAGGTCACTGGCCTCTATCGCGGCCAGCGTCGCCTCGGCCTCGTCGACCGGTGAGCGGCCACCGTTCCGGAAGGCCTCGACCAGCGAGACGACGTCGCCCTGCCAGGTCACGGGCACAGTCCTACCCCATCCCCTGAGGGCCATCCAGCACCGAGGCGTGGAAGGCCAGCATGTCCTGCCTGAAGATCTCGGGCTGGTCGCCGATGCTGCCGATGTGGGCGCCCCACCGGCCGAAGCCGGCGTCGATGGCAACCATGAACATGTCCAGGTCGCAAATGGAGGCGTCCGGCCTGCCCGTTCGGGGGTCGATCATGGCGCCGTCGCCGTCGATGTAGGTGGTGGGAGCCCCGGGGGCGACGCTCGCCTCCGGCATGTCGTGTAGTTCCTCGGAGCGGTCGAAGCTGTGCCACGCCCCTCCCACGACCCGCACCGAGGCGTCGCCGCCGACCAGCCCGATGGCCTGAACCTGCGCCTGGACCTGCTGGACCGAGAGCCAGTCATCCCGGTCGCCGACGATGGCCCTCACCCGGGTCGTGCCGACGTCCGGCCGGGCGAACTGGTGTCCACACCACGGGTATACGGCGTACACCCCGGCCAGGGCCAGGCCGTCGCCCACGATCGGGGCGGCGAAGCTGCGGACGGCGGCGGTCAGCACGGCCGAGCCTCCCCTGCTGTGGCCCTGGGCGGAGATGAGGTCGGCGTCGATGGCGTCGTGGTCGGCCAGGACCCGGAGCGTCGCCAGCACATCGAAGGCGCTGGCCGCGAACGAGTAGTGGGTCTGGTTGGCGACCGTAGACACAACCGACCGGGGTC
>Ga0207962_1000273_pt1 | contig 16379 bp, 7 predicted proteins | sample Knorr_S15_td_AAI_FD_185603 | JGI IMG/M metagenome (GOLD analysis project Ga0207962, IMG submission 185603) | Marine microbial communities from Southern Atlantic Ocean transect - Knorr_S15_td_AAIW_ad_750m_LV_A (SPAdes) (version 2) | ecosystem: Environmental > Aquatic > Marine > Oceanic | place... | reverse complement strand
AAAAACCAGACTCATAACCGTTCTCGGAACCGGGCAGAATCTTAATCGAACCCGGGTTACCGGAGGACGATCTGAAGTCGTAACCGCCGGCGCCAGTCTGGTCGGCGCTCGCGGAGAAGTCGCGATCGCTCAACTGCGCTGAGTTGCGTTGCATGTAGTCGATCGTGACCCACGCATTGCCGTTTTCACTGACCGTGCCGCCCGTGATCGAGTAGCGCTGGGTGCCCATGTCGTGCTCAGTCGCGTTGCTGTAGCTCGCGTTGATCTCCAAGCCCTCGAAGTTGTCGCGGGTGATGATATTAATCACACCGGCGACAGCGTCCGAACCGTAGATGGCGGAGGCGCCGTCCAGCAGAACCTCGACACGCTCCACGACCGACATTGGGATGCCGTTCAGGTCGGAAAACGCCGTGGTCATGTTCTGGGCCATCGAGTAGTTGCCCAGCCGGCGGCCGTCCACCAGAACGAGCGTGTAGCTCATGCCAAGGCCACGCAGCGATACGCCGGATGTCCCGGGAGCGAACGAGTTCTGGAATTTCTCGTCGAACGATCCGGAGTTATTCTGCGGCAGGCGACGGAGCAGCTCGCCCACGGTCTCGGCGCCGGAACGGTTGATCTCCTCGCGGTCGATCCGCACAATCGGCGACGGCCCCTCCAATTCCACCGTGGGAATATTGGAACCGGTGATGACCACCGGGGTCAATTCGCCTTCATCATCCTGGGCGACTGCCGGCATGGTTGCCAGCGGAATACCTAAACTCATGAGGGCGACGGTTTTCACGGCGGTCCTCATCCTCTTGGTTTTTGCTCTATAGGCTCGTTTCATAACAATAGAATAGTTTCTTGGTTGGTATTAGTTTTGTTTGGTTGCTCAAGATACAAACGGTGCCGACCTTTTCAGCTCAACCCGCACACATCGTTTGCGAAGGACATTCGGTATCCCATTTCGCCCTGTCAAGCACCGGATCGACTTTTTTTAAATTTTTTTGAGTGCACTCCGTTTGACGCCCTCCCGGGCTTGGCCCATGTTGCCCCGCCTAATTTTGAGTCTGGCCCAACCAGACCCCTCGGCCACTTTGGCCAAGCTGCGCGAAACTCCCGCTTTACAGGCCGTCTTGAACGGCGCGGAGCCGGGAGGAGTGTCGCCTCTCGGCGGCGTCAGCCAAGGCGCTTGGGCCTTTTCGGCGGCTGTTTTGGCCCATTCCGCCAAGGGCCGGCCGGTGCTCGTCGTCTGCCCCACCGGCAAACTTCAGGAGCAACTCCAACAGGAACTCGAGACGTGGCTCCCCGCCCTGGCCAAGCGCCCGGCCAAGCCGCCCCTCTTTTTCCCCGCGTGGAATGTCCTGCCACACGAGGCCCGACTGCCACACGCCGACGTGCTGAGCGAACGGCTCGAGACACTCATCCACTTGGCCAAGCGCCAACAATCCGCCATCGGCCCGGTCATCGTCACCACCGCCGTCGCCCTGCTGCAGCGGACCTTTTCCCCGGCCGAGCTAAAAAACCGGTTCCGCCGCTTCAAGCTTGGCCAGCGCATCGACCCGCTCGACCTCGTTGAGTGGCTCGAGGATCAGGGCTACGAGCCGGAGGCGCAGGTCAGCCAAAAGGGGGAGCTCGCCCTGCGCGGCGGCATCCTCGACGTCTTCCCGCTGGCCAGCCCATGGCCGGTGCGCTTCGAGTTTTTCGGCGACGAGATCGAGTCGCTGCGAACCTTCGATCCGCAGACGCAGATTTACCGCGAGAAGATCGACCGCACAACGATCTCTCCCGGCGGCGAGCTTGGCATCCTCAAGCAGCAACTCGACGCCGACGCGGGCTACGCCACCGGCCGGCTCGGCGACTACCTCGCCGTTGATCCGCTTTGCCTGCTGATCGAGCCGGACGACATCGCCGAGCGCGTCGCCGATTACCTCGAGCAAGTGCCCAGCGGTGACCTGTTTCACGACAACTGGGAAGCCGCGCTTGGCCAAGCTCGCGAACGCGGCACGATCGTCGAGGTTCGCGAAACCGGCGACGACGAGCCGCTGTTCCAGGGACTCGACTCGTACCGGCCGCTTGGCGAATCGTCCGGCGATCCGCAGGTTGCCGATGCCCAGCGGCGCGAGTTTTTCAACCAACTGCATCGCTGGCTGCGCAACGGCTACACCGTCTGGACGGTCTGCGGCACCGAGGGCGAGTTGCAGCGGTTCGATGAATTGTGGATCGAGTACGGCTTGGCCAAGCGCAAGGCCGGGGCCAAGCCGGTGCGAATGCTGGGCAGCGTGTCTCGCGGGTTCCTCGTCGAGCCGGCCAGGCTGGTCGTCGTCACCGACTCGGAGATTTTTGGGCGGACCCGCACGCAGCGGCCGCGGCGGCTCAAGTCGCCCCACGCAGCGGCGACGCGCTCGGCGCTGGAGATCGATTTCACCGACTTGAGCGTGGGCGACTTCGTCGTGCATTTGCAACACGGCATCGGCCGCTACCTCGGGCTGAAGGTGCTGCCGCTCGAGACGCGCACGACGCGGGACGGCAGGGGAAAATCCAGTGGCGGTGAGGAGTGCCTCGTGATCGAGTACGGCACGCGCGACCCGGAGCAGGATTCGCCCAAGCTGTATGTGCCGGTGTCCGAGGCGCACCTCGTCAGCAAATACGTCGGCACCGGCCGGGCGCGTCCGCCGCTGAGCATCCTCGGTGGCAAACGCTGGGCCAAGGCCAAGGCCGACGCCGAGAAGGCGGTCTCCGATGTCGCCGCTGATTTGCTCAAGCTGCAGGCCTCGCGCGAGGCCCAGCCGGGGCACGAGTTCGGCGATGACACGCCATGGCAGCGGGAGTTAGAGGGAGCGTTTCCGTTCGAGGAAACACCGGACCAGTGGACGGCCATCGAGGCGGCCAAGCGGGACATGCAGCAGCCCAAGCCGATGGACCGGCTCGTGTGCGGCGACGTCGGTTTCGGCAAGACCGAGGTGGCCATCCGCGCGGCGTTCAAGGCGGTGATGGGAGGCAAACAAGTTGCCGTGCTGGTGCCGACCACCGTGCTGGCGCAGCAGCATTTCAACACGTTCGTCGAGCGCATGGCGGAGTTCCCCGTGTCGGTGGAGTTGCTCTCGCGGTTCCGTACAAAAAAACAGGCCGACGCCGTGATCGCGGCGCTGGCGGCCGGCTCGGTGGACGTCGTCATCGGCACGCACAAGCTCGTCCAGCCCAATGTCCGCTTCAAGGATCTCGGCTTGGTGATCATCGACGAGGAGCAGCGCTTCGGCGTGCTGCACAAGGAGAAACTCAAGATGCTGCGGCAGACGGTGGACGTGCTCACGCTCACCGCGACGCCGATCCCGCGCACGCTGCACATGGCGCTCACAGGCGCGCGCGACATGAGCACCATCGAGACGCCGCCGCAGGACCGGCTGCCGATCGAGACCACCGTCATCGAGTTCGACGAGACGACCCTCCGCAACGCCATCCAGCGAGAGCTCAACCGGGGCGGGCAGGTATTCTTTCTGCACAACCGCGTGACGACGATCGAGACGATGGCCGATCGCATCCGCAAGCTCGTGCCCAAGGCGCGGCTCATCGTCGGCCACGGCCAGATGGCCAGCGGCACGCTCGAGAAGGTGATGACAAGATTCATCAACGGCGACGCCGACATCCTGCTCTCGACGACCATCATCGAGAGCGGCCTCGACATCCCCAACGCCAACACGATCATCGTCGACCGCGCCGACCGTTTCGGCCTGAGCGAGCTGTACCAGTTGCGCGGCCGCGTCGGGCGTTACAAGCACCAGGCTTTTGCCTATTTGATTTTGCCGCGCCACGCCGCGCTGCTCAACGACGCCCGCAAGCGCATCAGCGCACTCAAGCAGTACTCGAAGCTCGGCAGCGGATTCAAGATCGCCATGCGCGACCTCGAGATTCGCGGCGCGGGCAACATCCTCGGCGCACAGCAAAGCGGCCACATCACCGCCGTCGGCTTCGAGCTTTACTGCCAGTTGCTCAAGCAGAGCGTGAAGCGGCTCAAGGGCGAAACCGTCGAGCGCCGCGTCGAGGTGCGCGTCGCACTCGATTTTCTCGCGATGAATCCCGGCGAGGAAAAGAGCGCCGAGCGAGCGCCCCGCAAGGCCGCTCCGCCTGAGTTCGAGGTGACCGTGCCACGTGATGTTGTCACCGAGATGGACGATGACGAGCCGCCGGCCGCCGCCGATGAGCCGAGGGACATCGGCCGAGTGCCGGCGTATTTGCCGTTCAACCACATCCCCGAAACGCGGCAGCGCATCGTTCTTTACCGCAAACTGGCCCAGCTCTCCAACGCCGCCGAGTTGGCCGAGTTGAGGGCGGAGATTCGCGACCGGTTCGGGCCCATCCCCAAGCCGGTCGAGCGGCTGCTGGGCGCAGCCGAATTGAAGGTGCTGGCCGCCGCCAAGAACGTCACCGGGATCGAGGCCAAGGGCGACAAAATCATGCTGACACGCAACGGCGACTTAATCACACTTGGCGGAAAATTCCCCCGCTTCACCAAGCGCTCCCCGGACGGACGGCTGGCCGAGTTGCGAAACTTGATAAAAGCGCTGTAAGCCAAGCGGACTGCAAGGAAGGGGCGAGTTCCACCTCGCCCCAAAAACCAACCGCTAAAATAAGAATCACCGAACGCGCTTGGACAAGCGGACGGCGGGGACAGCCGTCCCTTGTATATTAGCTTTGCCTACACCTTCCAGATCATGTCGGCGACGGTCTTGCCGGCGGGGATGAATGGCAGCACGTGCTCGGTGTACGGCACAATGATGTCGAGCACGTACGGCTGGTCGGAGTCGAGCATCCGCTGCAACGCCGCCCGGAGGTCGCGCCTGTACATGACCCGCTCGGCCGGCACGTCGAAGCCCTTGATGATCTTCACATAGTCGGGGTAAATCTTCTTCATGTCGTCCGGGTCGCCGAGGTAGGTGTGGCCGCGGTTGCCGGCGTAAAAGCGGTCCTCCCACTGCACCACCATGCCGAGGTGCTGGTTGTTGAGGATGATGGCTTTGGCCGCGATCTTCTCGATGCGCGCGGTAGCCAGTTCCTGGACGTTCATCAGGAACGAGCCGTCGCCGTCGATGTCGATCACCTGCTTGTCAGGGCAGGCGACCTTGGCCCCTAGCGCCGCCGGGTAGCCGAAGCCCATCGCCCCCAGCCCGGCGCTGGTGATGAGTTGGCGGGGGTTGTCTGACAAATAGTATTGGCCGGCCCACATTTGGTGCTGGCCGACGCCGGTGGTCAGGATGGCCTCTCCGGCGGTCAACTCGTAAAGCATCTCGATGACCATCTGCGGCAGGATGACTTCGTCCTCCGAGCCGTCGAGATGATCCTTCATGTGCTGCGATTTCAGCACCTCGTCGGTCACGCGATAGCCAAACGGCGCCTTGGTTTTCCACTCGGCGATCTGCTTCTGCCACACGGTGAATTTTTTCTGCAATGGCCGCTCGCTGATCATGTCGGCCAGTTGCTCTAGCGCGTAGCGAATCTCGCTCACCACCGGCAGGGCGACCTTGCGGTTTTTGTTGATCTCCGACGGGTCGATGTCGATGTGCACGATGGTGCCGTGCTCGCAGAATTTCTCGACCTTGCCGGTCACGCGGTCGTCGAACCGCACGCCAAAGGCCAGCAGCAGGTCGGCGCCCTCGGCCACCTTTTGCGAGTTGCCCTCGGCATCCTTCTCGAACTCGCCGCTGACGGCCCAGTTGGCATAGGCCGAGCCGTGCATGCCGAGCCAACGCAGCGACAATTCGTGCGTCTCCGGGAACGCGCCGACGCCCATGATCGTGCTGGTGACCGGGATGCCGGTCGCTGCGACCAGGCGGCGCAACGCGTCGCTGGCGTCGGCGCTGATGATGCCGCCGCCGACGTAGAGCAGTGGCCGCTCGCTTTTCTCGATCAATCCAACGATCTCGTTGAGCTCGAGTTCGCTTGCCTTGAGGCCCTCGGGGTCGAACCCGGCGATGTCCACCTCGTCGGGGAACAGTACCTGCGCGCGGGTCTGCTGGATGTTTTTCGGCACGTCGATGACCACTGGGCCGGGCCGGCCGCTGGTGGCAATCTTGAACGCCTGCTTCACCACGGCCGGGATTTCGTTGACGTCGGTGACAAGGTAGCTGTGTTTCACCACCGGCAGGGTCATACCGAAAAAGTCGGTCTCCTGGAATCCGCCCTTGCCGATCATCGCCTGCGGCACTTGGCCGGTGATGGCGACCAGCGGGATCGAGTCCATGTACGCGTCGGCAATGCCGGTGACGAGGTTGGTGGCGCCGGGGCCGCTGGTGGCCATGCAGACGCCGGCCTTGCCGGTGGCGCGGGCGTAGCCCTCGGCCGCGAACGCGCCGCCCTGCTCGTGGCGGGGCAGGATGGTGCGGATCTGCTCGGATCGGGTCAGCGCCTGGTGAAACTCCATGCTCGCGCCGCCGGGGTAGGCGAAGATCGTGTCCACGCCCTCGCGCTCGAGTGCGCTGACGAGGATCTCACTGCCGATCATGCTCGGGCCGATCTCTCCCTTGGCCTTGGTTGATGTCACCGTCTTGGTTTCTGTTGTCTCGCTCATCGGATTACTTGGTTTTGCAAAAAAAAACCCACGACCGTTTGGGTCGTGGGTGTCTTGGAAATTTTAACTTATCCGCAACAAACCCGACCCCGGCCGAGTGCCAGTACGACCAGTCCCATTACGATTGTTGCCACTACTTTTGCCATAGCGGGCGGATTGGTAGCCCAGTCGCCACGGCACGTCAAGCGGGAAAAGTGCCAAATTTCAGGCCGGCCCGCTTGGCCAAGCGGTCAATCCTCGGCGGCGCTTGGCTCGGCTTCCTCCGCCGGTTCCTCCTCTGCGGGGGGTTCCTCTGCGGGAGGTTCCTCCACAGTCTCGCCCTTGATTTTGGCGAGGATTTTCTGCGCCAATGCCGGTTCGTCCTGCAGCGCCTTGCGGGAGGCTTCCTTGCCCTGGCCGATCATCTCGCCCTCGAACTGCAGCCACGCGCCCTTCTTTTCGATGACGCCCTTGGCGAGGCCGACGGCGATGAGGTCGCCCTCCCAGTTGATACCCTGCCCGTAAATAATGTCGAACTCGGCCTCCATGAACGGCGGCGACACCTTGTTCTTCACCACCTTGGTTCGGATGTGGTTGCCGATCACGTTGCCCATGTTGTCCTTGATTTGTTCGCGCCGCCGGATATCGATCCGCACGCTGGCGTAAAACTTGAGCGCTTTGCCGCCGGGCGTCGTCTCCGGGCTGCCGAACATCACACCGACCTTCTCGCGCATTTGGTTGGTGAACAGGCACATCGTCTTGGACTTGCCGAGAATGGCGGCCAGCTTCCGCAGCGCCTGGCTCATCAACCGCGCCTGCATTCCCATGGTCGCCATGCCCATGTCGCCCTCTAGTTCCGCCCTCGGCACGAGCGCCGCCACCGAGTCGATCACGATCACGTCCACTGCGCCGGAGCGGGCCAGCGTCTCACAGATCGTCAGCGCCTCCTCGCCGCTGTCCGGCTGGGAGATTAGCAGTTCCTCGAGGTTCACCCCCAGCTTGGCCGCGTACGACGGGTCGAGCGCGTGCTCAGCGTCGATGAAGGCCGCCGTGCCGCCGGCCTTCTGGGCGTTGGCCACGATGTGCAGCATGAGCGTTGTCTTGCCGGACGACTCCGGACCGTAAATCTCGATGATGCGCCCCCTCGGCACGCCGCCCACGCCAAGCGCGATGTCGAGGCCAAGCGAGCCGGTGGAGATCGCGTCGATCTTCAGGTTCGCCCCCTCGGCGCCGAGCCGCATGATCGAGCCTTCGCCGAAGCTCTTGGTGATCGCGGCGATGGCGGAGTCGAGGTCAGCGCTGCGTTTGTCGAGTCCGGCGGTTGGGGTCTTGGAGGATGCTTTTGCGGCCATGATATTTGTCTCTCTCTAGTGCGCGAATTTGTTACTGGATGGGACTCAAAAAGTCAACCTTTACCGCTTGGCCAAGCGGTGAGTTGGAGACGCTGAAAATGGGGTGAGGTGGAACTCGCTCCTCCCTTGGAACTGTTCGGGCCGACTATTTTTCTGTCGGCGTGGGGGCTGCTGGTTTCTCCGCGCTTGGCTCAGCCGGCTTGGCCGGTTCGCTGGGTTTGTATTTGCCTGCGACATTCTCGTTGAGGATCCCGATGATTACGGCGGTGAGGTCGTTTTTGCCGTTGGTGTAAAGAACGGTGGGTGTGCGCGGCAGCATGACATCCTGCGACGAATCGATGACCCAATCGTAACCCAGTTCCTTGGCCTTGGCGCTGACGACTTCCTGAATTTCCTCGAGGCGCCCCTTGCGAAGCCGATGGGTCTGGTCTGCGAGGGTTTTTTGGGCGTTTTTGTTAAATTCGATTATTTGCTGCTCGAGGCGCTTGTATTCGGCGAGTTTGACCTGTGCTTTCTTTTGGTCGTCGGCCCGTTTTTCCTCGGAGTTGGCCTGATCCTGAATGCTGGCGTTCAGCCGGTTGTAATCTTCCCGGAGCAGGTTCAAATCGTCGATCATGCCGATTCGCGCCTTGTCGAAGTCGGCTCCGCGCTCCTTCAGTTGGTCGTTGGATAGCTTGGTTTTCCAGTAGCTGTCGAAGGCTTTCAGGAGATCAACGGTGGCGATCTTGACGGGTTCCTGCGCGGTGGCGGTGGCGGCGAAGAAGGCTGCGGCCAGTATCATGGCGGCCATCTTGGCCGGGGATGAGTGGTTCATGGTTTTTTTGTGTTTATCAAGTCAGGTTAAAAAGAGCGGGAGTAGCCGACCCCAAAGTGGAACTGCCCGCCTCCCTCGGCGTAATCCGGGCTATTGAGCGGGATGCCGTAGTCGAGTCGCAACGGCCCCAGCAGTGGCACGAAGAGTCTCAGACCGATGCCCCAGTTGTCGGCGTAGCTTGAGAAATCGAAGTCGTAGGGATCGGCGTACACCATGCCGATGTCGTAAAACATCGCGAACCGCAATTTGTCGATGATCGGGATGCTGTACTCAACAGACCCGAACCAGTAGCTGCTGCCTCCCAGCGGTATTTCTGTGCTGTCTTCAATGACCGGGGTCCACTTGTCGCCCGGGGCAGGCTGCTTCTCTGGGCTCTGCGAAAATGGGTAGTAGGGCACCTTCGAGTTCACCGGGACAAAATCCACTCCCTTCGATTTGCCGTCGGCGCCCTCGACGTTCACATAGTAGCCAAGCTTGCCGTCCTCCACGCCGTTTTTCCAGCGTTGCATCTGCGGCCCGATGTCCCGGTAGTCATAGCCGCGCATTGTGTATCCGCCTCCGAGGAAGAACCGGTCAAAGTAAGGCACCCGCCCGCTGTCGCCGAAGGTGTCCACGACGCCCAGCTTGCCAACCACCTCCCACACATGGCCCGGGGCAAAACCGGGATAGAAGTAGGCCGTCTCGAACTCGAGGCGGTACATCTCGGTGTCGCCGCCCAGGGGGCCGCCGGCAATATCCGCGTTAATCCGGGTGAATTGGCCTCGACTGGGCATGAGCCCGTGGTTGAGGGTGTCGTAGGCGAAAAACAGCCCCAGCTTCGAAACCAAGCGGTCGTTGTTCAACTCGGCCAACTCCCCCTGATGCAGCCGGTCTATGTCGTAGGTCCAGTCAAAGGGGTTGGCTGACAGACTGTCGGGATGTTCCCTGGGCAAGTCGTATCCCTTGGCCAAGCCGTTGGTGAGCATGTCATGCTCCTTGAGCATGTCGGAATAAGAGGAGCGGTCGAAAATGCCTACGGACTCGAAGGTGAGGTTGACTCCCCCGGAGGTGAAATCGTCCCAGAGCTTCCGGGCAAAGCCCAGCTTTATGCCGGTCTGGTGCTGCTCGTAGTAGCGGCTGAAGTACTGGATCTCGCGGTGGTACAGGTCCACGGATAAACGCTGTTTGCGGTCGAGAAAATACGGCTCCTCGAAGGTGACCTGGTAATCCTGCCGGCGCGTGCCGGCGGTGATTTGCAGGCGGAATTTCTGCCCGCCCCCGGTGAAGTACGGTGGATTGAACAGGTCGAAGTTGCCCTGCACGAAGCCCGCTTGGGCAAACATCGCCTCGATGGAACTGTACCCAAACCCCATGATGAGGCGGCCGGTTCGGCCCTCCTTCACCCCGATGATGAGATTGCGGCGGTTGGGTAGTTCGGGGATTTTCTCGATCTGCGTGTCGACACCGTCAAAGAGCCCGGTGCCCTCAAGGCGGATTTTGCTCAACTCGACTCTGACCATGTCGAACACTTCGCCGGGGTAGATCGCCAATTCGCGCCGAATCACCTTGTCCTTGGTGCGGGTGTTTCCGCGAATTTCCACCTTCTCCACGAAGTTCAACTCACCCTCGCTGATGCTGTAAACCAGATCCATCGTGCCCTGGTCGGTGTTGGGCACCTTGGACACAAGCACGCGGGTGTCGAGGTAACCGTAGGTCTCGTAAAAATCCCGGACGGCTTCCCTGTCCTCGCCCAAGCCACTGGGGGTGAAGATGGCGCCCTCCAGCATCACCGGCGCCACGGCCCTGTTGCGAACCTGCACGCCACGGCGTATTTCGTCCCCGGTAAAGATCGAGGTGCCCTCAAAGGTGACGTTGCCTACCTGGTAACGGTAGCCCTCGTACAGGTCGAGGCGGATCACCATCCGGTCATCCTCGGAGTCCTCAAACTCGATCTCACGAATCTTGAAGTCGATGTAGCCTTCGTCCTGATAAAACTGGACGAGCATCTCGAGATCCTCATCCCACTGGTCTGTCTCGAATTTGCCGCTGGAAGTCAGCCAGGACATCCACCAATGCCTGCGCGTCTTGAACACCTTGCGCAACTCGCGCTGGGAAAAGGCAACGGCATTCTCGAACACGATGTCCTCAATCTTGACCTTCCGCCCCGGGTCAAACTGGAAGACGACCACCGCCTGGCCAAGCGCCTCTTCGTGCCGGACCTCGTACCCCACCTTGGCCTGGTCGTAGCCCCCTTTTTGGTATTCCTTTTGGAGGAGGCGTGTGTCGGAGAAAATTCTCGGCCGGTTGAGGGTCTCCCCGGTGCGGGAGCGGATTTTTTTGCGAAGCTTGTTTCCCTTGAACTTGCGGCCACCGGTGTTGCCCTCGAACAGAATCTCCGTGACCACCGGCTTGCCCACCAGCGTGTAGGTCACCTCCACTCCGCCGGCAACCTGCTTGTCAGTCACGTAAACGTTCTCAAAAAAACCGGTGTTGCGGAGGTTGTGAATGTCGTCATCGCTGGCTTTGCGCGAGTAGGGTTCGCCTGCCTTGAGCCGGATATTGGCCCGGATCAACTGCTCGCTGGCCGCCGGCTGCCCCTCGTGCTGGATGATTATTTTTTGAACCAGCAGCGCCCTGGGAGCCGGGCCGCTGATTTGCCCCCAAGCCTGTCCGCCCCACAGCAGCACACAGACGATGATCGCTTGGCCAAGCGCGCGCAGCCACCGCGCCGGGTTAGTCAACCTGAGGGACGTCGTCGCTGCTGATCTTGGCTGCATTCTCAAATCTTGTGAATCCCTTCAAAAAGGTCAGGCGCACATCCCCGGTCGGGCCGTTGCGCTGCTTGGCAATGAGCAGGTTGATCTGCTCGGCTTCACTTTCCGCCTCATCGCCGTCGGCATCCGCTCCACCCGGCTTGTATAAAAGCCCCACCAAGTCGGCATCCTGCTCGATCGCGCCGGACTCGCGTAAATCCGACAGGCGGGGCTTGCGGTTTTTGTCCTTCTCCAGTTCACGGTTGAGCTGGCTCAACACGATGATGGGGACACCCAAATTCTTGGCCAAGGCCTTGATGCCGCTGGAAATCTCCGCAATTTCCTGCTGGCGGTTCTCCCCGCCGCGGCGCGAAGTAGAATGAAGCAGTTGCATGTAGTCAATGACAAACAACTTGATGCCGTGCTGCTGCCACATGCGGCGCGCCCGCGCCTTGAGCTGAAGAATCGAGAGGCCGCCTGTGTCGTCGATATGCAGCCCGGAGTTGGTTAATTTACCGGACGCATCAACAATTCGCGGGAATTCCCTGGTTTGCAGAAGCCCTTCGCGCATATCGCGCAGGTTGATTCGGGCCAGCGAGCAGATCATGCGCATGACCAGCGCGTCCGCCGACATCTCGAGGCTGAACACCCCCACCGGCAGCCCCCTTTCCAGCGCAACATGCTCCACGATATTCATCGCCAGCGAGGTCTTGCCCATGCTCGGCCGGGCCGCCACGACGATCATCTCGCCGCCGTGCAGCCCCGTCGTCATTCGGTCTAAATCAGTGAAGCCCGTCTCGATGCCCGTGGTGGCTCCCTTGTCTTTGAAGTATTGTTCAATCTTGCCGACCGCGTTTTTGACATGCTCCTGGATGGTTGCGTTGTTGGAGATGCTTTGCTCACGCTGAATATCCAGCACCGCCTGCTCCACCTCGCCGATCAGGCTCTCCACCTCATCGCTCCCTTCATACGCATCGGCGATCGCCTTTGTGCAGGTGTGGATCACCTTCCGCAGGAGCGCCCGATCCCGCACGATGTCAAAGTAATACTCAAGGTTCGCGGCTGACGGCACCCCGTCCTGCAACTCGGCCAAATAGGCCACGCCGCCGATGTTGTCCAGTTCCCCGTCGGTGCGCAATTGGTGCGACAATGTCAGCAGATCGATCGGCGTGTTACGTTCGCTCATCTGCACCAACGCCGAGTAGATCGCCTTGTGGCGGAGGTCATAAAACACCGACTCGTCCTTGACCTTCTGAATGCAGGCGGGGAGATTTTCCTTTGGGTCAAGCAGGATGCAGCCCAGCACCCCCTGCTCGGCGGCGGTGTCGTGCGGCGGCGTCCGGTCCAGCGGAATGGAGGCGATTGATTCCCTTTTTCGCGGCGTTTTTTTCAGATCCGCGGACTCGGTGGGCGGCATATCCAAGACATCAGGCACGACTCAAGGAAACCCCAAACCCGGCACCGACGCAACGAATAGAACTTGAAAACTTGCTCGGTGCTTATCGACAAGGTATCCCCAGCACTTGGCCAAGCGGCCTACGCGCTTGCCCCGCTTGGCCAAGTCACGGAAGCTTCGCGCCTGTTCGACGGATGGCCTTGGATCAATCAAACCTCAACAAACTGCGCGACATCGTCGGCGCGGAAAATGTGCTGACCTCAAGGGAGGACCTCATCCCGTACGCTTTCGACGGCACGGCGGCGATGAAGGAAATGCCGGGGAGTGTGGTGTTCGCGGTGAGCACGGAGCAAATCAGCGCGGTACTCAAGCTGGCCAATGACACCGAAACGCCGGTGGTCACGCGCGGCTCGGGCACCGGCCTCAGCGGCGGCAGTGTTCCCGCGGCGGATTGCATCGTGCTGTGCACGGTGAAAATGGGCGCGATTCTGGAGGTGGACGCGGCGAACCTCACCATGACGGTGGAGCCGGGCGTGACGACGATTCAAATCGCCGAGGCCGCCGAGAAGGCCGGGCTGTTTTATCCGCCGGACCCGGGCTCGATGAAGATTTCCACCATCGGCGGCAACGTCGCTGAAAACTCCGGCGGACTGCGCGGGCTTAAGTACGGCGTCACGCGCAACTACGTGATGGGCATGGAGGTCGTGCTGCCGGACGGCGAGGTGATGAGGCTCGGCAACAAGTGCGTGAAAGACGTCGCCGGCTTTTCGCTGAAGGACGTGATGATTGGCAGCGAAGGCACGCTCGGCGTCATCACCAAGGTGCTGCTGCGGCTCATCCCGAAACCGGCCGCGAAGAAAACGATGGTCGCCACCTTCGACGCGATGGATGCCGCCGCGCAAACGGTGAGCGACATTATCGCCGCGCAAATCATTCCGTGCACGCTGGAGTTTCTTGACCGCACCACGATTCATTGCGTGGAGGATTTTGCCAAGGTCGGCCTGCCGCTCGATTGCGAGGCGTTGTTGCTGATGGAAACCGACGGCCACCCCGCCGCCGTCGCCGAGGAAGCCTCCAAGATGGAGGAACTGGCCAAGGCCAACGGCGCGATGGAAGTGCGCGTGGCCAGGGACGCCACCGAGGCCGCGCAGCTCGCCACCGCCCGCCGCAGTGCCTTCAGCGCGCTCGCCCGCTTGGCACCGACAACCATCCTCGAGGATGCCACTGTGCCGCGCAGCGAACTGGCCCACATGATTCGTTTCGTCGCCGAGGTCGCCAAGAAATACGAGTTGAAAATCGGCACCTTCGGCCACATGGGCGACGGTAACCTGCACCCGACCTTCCTCACCGACGAACGCAACGAGGCTGAAATCCACCGCGTGCACGAAGCGTTCAAGGAAATCTTCGACGAAGCCATCCGCCTCGGCGGCACCATCACCGGCGAACACGGCATCGGCCTCGCCAAGAAAGAGTTCCTCCCCAAGTTCGCCGGCGCGGCCCAGATGCGAGTCATGCGCGAACTCCGCAAAGCCCTCGACCCAAAAGGCATCCTGAACCCCGGCAAGATGTTTGACTGATGCCTGACACTTCACAGCAGCGGCATGCGGTGTTGGTGGAGGAGATTCGCCGGCATGACCGGGCGTATTATGTCGAGGCGCAGCCGACGATCAGCGACCGCGATTACGACAAGCTTTACCGCGAGCTGCTCGACCTCGAGTTGGCGCAGCCGCAACTCCGCACCGACGACTCGCCGAGCCAGCGCGTCGGCGGCGAGCCGATCGACGGCTTCGAGACGGTCCGGCACGCGATGCCAATGATGAGCCTCGACAACACCTACTCGCAGGAGGAGGTGCGCGACTTTGTTGTCCGCGTGCAAAAGCTCCTGCCCGGCGAGCCGCTCGAGTGGCTCGTCGAGCCCAAGGCCGACGGCGTCGCGATCAGCCTTCGTTTTGAGGATGGCCTGTTCACCCTCGGCACCACCCGCGGCGACGGCATTGCCGGCGACGACGTCACGGCCAACCTCCGCACCATCCGCACCATCCCGCTCCGGCTCAATGCGCTTGGCCAAGCGGACGCCCCCGGAGTGCTCGAGGTGCGCGGCGAGGTGATCATGACGCGCTCCGGCTTCGCGCAGCTCAATCGCGAGCGAACCGACGCCGGCGAGCCGCTCTTCGCCAACCCCCGCAACGCCACCGCCGGTTCGCTTAAGCAGCTCGACTCCGCGCTCGTGGCCAGGCGGCCGCTCGACATCGTCCTGTACGGCAGCGGCGAGATCATCGGCGGCCCGGCGATCGACTCGCAATCCGGCCTGCTCAACTCGCTTGGCCGGCTTGGTTTCCGCACGCCGCAACACACGTGGTGCTGCTCCGGGGTGGACGACGTCCTCGACGCCATCGCCGAGCTGGACCGCGTCCGGCCCGGCTTCGACTACGACACCGACGGCGCTGTCATCAAGCTGAACCGCTTCGACCTGCGCGAGCGCGTCGGTGCCACCGCCAAGGCGCCGCGCTGGGCCATGGCCTTCAAATACGCGCCCGAGCAGACGCAAACCAGGCTCAACGCGATCACCGTCCAGGTCGGCCGCACCGGCACGCTCACGCCGGTCGCCGAGCTGGAGCCGGTGTTTCTCGACGGCTCGACGATCAGCCGCGCCACGCTGCACAACGAGGACGAAATCGCCCGAAAAGACATCCGCGTCGGCGACACGGTTCTCATCGAGAAACGCGGCGATGTCATCCCCGGGGTCATCAGCGTGCTGAGGGAACTGCGGCCGGCCGGCGCCGAGCCGTTCGATATGCAGGGCGCCACCGGCGGCCGGTGCCCCGAGTGTGGCGGCGAGATCCGCAAGGACGAGGCGTTCGTCGCGTGGCGCTGCATCAACACGCAATGCCCCGCGCAGGCGGCGCAACGGCTCGAGCATTTTGCCGCCCGCACCGCGCTCGACATCGAGTGCCTCGGTGACATCGTCTCGGACAAGCTCGTTGAGCGCCAACTGGCCCGCGGCCCCCTGGATCTGTTCGGGCTGACCGTCGAGCAGCTTGGCCCGCTGAACCTGGGCACCGACGACGAGCCGCGGATGTTCGGCGAGAAGAATGCCACCAAGCTCGTCGAGTCGGTCGCGCGGTCGCGCGGCATGGGGCTGGATCGCTGGCTGTTCGCGCTGGCCATCCCGGAGATGGGCCGGACGATCGCCGGTAGCTTGGGCAAGTTTCACGACGACATGCCGGCCGTCGCCGCGTCGCCGTTGCTGCGCAACGTCATCGCGCTGGACGAAAAAGTCGCCGAGACGGTTCGGATCAATCCGCGCTCGCGAAAAAACCGGCCGAATTCGGACGCCGAGAAGGCCAAGCGCGAGCAGCAGTACAAAAACTTGGTTTCAGAAATCCGCGAAATGCTCGGCGGCTTGGTGTCGCTTGGCTTCGCGAAAATCTCGAAAGAGAACGGCAGCCACCCGCCCAACTACACGACCGAGGTCGGCCCGTCGGTGGCGCGTTCCGTGCTCGATTGGTTTGCGTCCGGGATCGGCCGCGCCACGCTCGAGCGCCTGGCCAAGCTCGGCATC
>Ga0207962_1000268_pt1:0-15000 | contig 16475 bp, 10 predicted proteins | sample Knorr_S15_td_AAI_FD_185603 | JGI IMG/M metagenome (GOLD analysis project Ga0207962, IMG submission 185603) | Marine microbial communities from Southern Atlantic Ocean transect - Knorr_S15_td_AAIW_ad_750m_LV_A (SPAdes) (version 2) | ecosystem: Environmental > Aquatic > Marine > Oceanic... | reverse complement strand
CAAGCGCGAGCAAGCTAAGCAATCCTAGATTGAGCGTAAACCTAATTTGGAAGAGGCTTTTTGACGCGCGCAAGATGAACTGAATCAGATGATCCAAACCTCATCATCCACGCAAAACACTTAACTAGGGATCCGCTCCAGACCCCGACAACCTTCTCACCAGAAAATACCCAAAATGGTCACATTACAAAGATCACTACTCGTGCTTCTAACTTGTTTCCTGGCCTGCTCGGAACCAAACACAAACACTTTCCTGCATGATTCAGCCACCGACGCTACGCCTTGGTCCCACGACAGCTTCGACGATGCTGGGGACAAGTTCACATTCGCTATATTTTCTGACCTGAACGGAGGAGAACGGCAACGGGTATTTGAGGTTGCGGTGGAGCAACTGTCTCTCTTGCGTCCCGAGCTCATCCTGAGTGTGGGTGACCTCATCGAGGGTGGAACTGAAGATGAGACACAACTCGTGAAAGAGTGGGATTCTTTCGATGAGCGGGCTGCCCAGGTTGTAGCTCCCGTATTCCGCGTCGGCGGGAACCACGACCTGACGAACGAAGTCATGAGACAGGTGTGGAAGACAAGGTATGGCACCCGTTACTATCACTTCATATACAAGGACGTGCTTTTCTTGGCGCTGGATTCAGAGGATTACACGCCCGAGCGTATGCGCGAAATATACCAAGCTCGCGCTACAGCTCTCAGCGTTGGAGCCGAAGATCCTGAGAGGGCTCAGGAGATGGAGTACTACCAGATGCCCGAGCGCATGACCGGCGAGATTGGACCTGAGCAGGCCCGTTATTTTGTCGACGTGCTCGACGACTATCCTGATGTTCGATGGACATTGCTCTTCATGCACAAGCCCGTCTGGCAGAATGAGGATGAGCCCGACTTTGCAGCAATCGAAGCTGCCCTATCGAATCGTCCTTACACCCTATTCAACGGACACCTCCACACGTATTCGCACACCATAAGAAACAGCCGAGACTACATCATGCTCGGTACTACAGGAGGCTCCCAATCCTCGAGCAGTGAGATGTCATTCGATCATGTCACTCTAGTTACAATGACTGCCAACGGACCATCGATCGCGAATGTCAGATTAGACGGGATTCTGGATAAGACAGGTCATATCCCGGCTGGTGGTGATACCCTCTGCTTCCAGGCCTCAGCGTGCGGAGCTCGCCAGTAGCACAAGGCTATTCTGACGGGGTTAGTACGAGTAAAACATCCCGTGCCTACCTGCGGGATAGTCGGTCTGTGTATTGAGCTAACTGGGCATAAAGATCTTGATCGGCACCCGACTGTCCAAGGCTAGGCCATTGCCCAGCTGCCCATAGTTATCCCGGCCCCAGCAATAGGCCCCACCACCCACGGTCAATCCACAAGCGTGGTACCCCCCTGTGGATATTGACTCCCAAACGTGTTCTCCAGAAATCAGCGTCGGGATCAAACGGTTACTCGTCGCACCATCACCGACCTGACCGTACCTATTTCGTCCCCAGCAATAGCCCTCTCCGGACGTAGTCACTCCGCACGTGTGGTATCGGTTTCCTGCAGCAATCGATGCCCATGTATGGGCACCACTCACTAAGGTTGGAACCGAACGATGGGCCGTACTGCCGTTCCCTAGTCGACCGTAGTTCCCATATCCCCAGCAATAACCATCTCCGGACGTAGTGACTCCGCAGGAGTGATATCTTCCGGTGGATATTGATGCCCAGGTATGCCCACCACTCACAGCGGTCGGAACTGAACGGTTTGTGCGCGTGCCATCACCCAACTGACGCCAATAGTTATACCCCCAGCAGTACCCCTCCCCGGATGTGGTCACGCCACAGCTGAAGTTTCCTCCCGCGGAGATCGATGCCCACGTATGGCTACCACCCACGGGTGTCGGGGTCCATACGTCTATGCTATCACCATTGCCTAACTGTCCCTGAGGATTTTCACCCCAGCAGTAACCTTCACCTGAAGGGGCCACACCACAGCTGTGATACCAGCCCGCAGAGATCGAACCCCAAGACCCAGCACCGGTCATTGCAGTCGGCACCGAGACATCCGTCGTGTCACCGTTCCCGATCTGTCCCCGGCTGTTTTCACCCCAGCAGTAACCTTCACCTGAAGGGGCAAAACCGCAGCTGTGATCATATCGGGCGGAGACCGACTGCCAGGTATTGGGTGGACCAACTACATGAGTTGCTACCGACCGGTAGCTGGATGTCGCGGCATCACCCAGTTGACCGGAGAGATTTTCACCCCAGCAGTACGCCCCCTCTCCAAGCTTCGAGCAGGTGTGGAAGACTCCGGCAGAAATTGATGACCATTGGGTAACCGTTACTGACGCAACTGCGCTAGCAGATCCAGAACTGGCTGTGATATCCGCAGTTCCGGGTGCGACAGAGGTAACTAAGCCCGTGGAAGATACAGTCGCGACGCCCACATCCGAACTCAACCAAGTCACGGTGTCACCGACGACCGGGTAACCCTCTACGTCTACAGATTTGGCCGTTAATTGAACGGTCACACCGGCTTCGGAAAAAATCAGAGTGCTATCGGATAGCGCGACCGAAGCGGCTTCTTGATTAACAGTGACAGTCGCAGTCGCAGAACAGTTACCAGAACACGAGGTAGCAGTGATCGTAGCCGTCCCTTCGCCACGCGAGGTTACCAAGCCGAGAGCCGCAAATACCGCGACTATATTCCGATCTGAGGTCGTCCATGTTACCGGAGCTTCTTCCTTCAAGCCGCCATTCTCATCCCTGACAGTTGCAGTGAGTCGGCCCTCTTGATTCAACGCCGTCAAGCTGAGGCTAGGAGGATCAATCGTAATCGATGTTGGTATCGTGGGAGCTGTCGCCTGCTCCGCATTGCAAGCAGCAAGAGCCAAGAGCACACCACAGCTGAGAATTCGTGCTGTGGCACTACGGTGCAGCCCCAACTTTGACCTTATGGACTTCCAGCCTTCAGAGGCGATTCTCGGCAGCACTAATCGATGCCCGGTTACCATGCCGCAAGAACCCTGACGGGGAGATAATTAGTCGACCCTTGTCCATCACCTAACTGGCCCGAACCACCAGAACCCCAGCAGTAGATCGCACCGTCTGTTGTGATTCCGCAGTTGTGGTACCATCTCGAGGAGATCGTTTCCCACTCGTGCAAACCATTGATCAATGTCGGACGCCGACGCGTTCCTGACGTCCCATTACCTAAACGCCCTGAACCACCGGATCCCCAGCAGTAACCCTCACCGATCACAGTTACGGCACAGGTATGGGAATAAGCTGCCGAGATCGAGGCCCATCCCTCCATGATGTCTACCACTTTCGCTCTAGGCTCAGCTACTGTTGAGTTATATGTCCCGTCACCGAGCCTCCCATTCCCGTTGTATCCCCAGCAGTACGCCTCATTGTTGGCCACTATTCCGCATGTGTGATAGCGGCCCGTTGAGATCGATTGCCACACATAGCCATTACGCACAAGAGTCGGAGCTATACGGCTTTCGTTATCCCCATAACCCAGCTTGCTCGCTTGTCCATTCCCCCAGCAATACGCCTGGCTAGACGTGGTAATCCCACAACTGTGATCGTATCCCGCTGAGATCGATTGCCAGGCATTGCCACCTGAAACCAACCTAGGACTCGAGCGAGTCGAGCGAGTGCTGTCACCCAGCTGCCTGTAATAGTTATCACCCCAACAGCCTGCTTCGGTGTACCTCGTGATCCCACACGTGTGACGTCTGCCTCCTGACAGCGAGGCCCAGGAATGCCCACCGATGACGAGAGCTGGAGTTGGGCGGGTCGAACCACTTGTACCGTCACCCATGCGGCTGTACCCAGCGTTTCCCCAGCAGTAAGCGTCCCCAGCCGTGGTCACACCACAAGTGTGCTGATCTCCAGATGAGATCGACTCCCAAGAGTGTCCGCCACTCACAAGACTTGGAACGTCAACCTCTGTAGTATCAGTCATGCTCTCACCGAGTCCCAACTGATCGTATTGGTTGGAGCCCCAGCAATATGCTTCAGCTGAAGTCGTAATTGCGCAGCTGTGCGACTGCCCGACTGAAACCGATGTCCAGAGCTTGACCATGACCGAGGCAGTGGCTTCCAGGGAACCTGAAGTTACGGTAATCGTTGCCTCACCAATTCCGGTTGCAGTGACTAACCCAGAATCAGAAACAGCTACGATAGATTCATCAGATGTCGCCCAAACGACCTCGGCACCACTCATCTCGTGACCCATCTTATCCTTCGGTGCGATCGTGAGCTGAGTTTCGTCACCTAACGCCGAAAAGCTTAGAGCTGTATCGGACAACTCGAAGCTCGCAGCAAGTTGGGAAACCTCGATAGGTGCTGAGGTAGTAACAGAGCCTGAGGTTACTGTGAGCGTAGACGTACCATTCGCTACAGAGATGAGCTGACAAGTTTGACCGGACCAGCACAAAACCTTCACAACAGACAAATCTGAGACAGACCACTTTACCACCGCGTCACTCGCTCCGCCGATGCTGACAGCTGCTTGAATAGTGTCATCCAGCGCATCGAAACTTACGGGCGACGGATTGACCGTAAGTGACGTCACACCATTTGGAACCGTCGGAGAGTCACACCCCACTAACAGCATCAGACTGACGAGTAAGTATTTGCGCATGATTAAAGATTTATGCTTAAGCCAAAGCGGGACACCGATGACCAACCTGCTAAGTCGCTCAGAATAGCGCTAGTGGACTACCGACTTAGAAGGCCGATGTCCCACGCCTGAAACCCCTGCAAACAAAGAGTTCTTAAAAGTGAGTAGCCATTTTGTTTACGCCATTTTCTTCCGGACTTTAGAGACGCGCCTGCCAGGACTCGAACCTGGGACCCTCGGCTTAGAAGGCCGATGCTCTATCCAGCTGAGCTACAGGCGCAGGTGCCACAATGGCTAACCTAACCCTGGTGAGTGAGCCTTCTCAACGAGTAATCAAAAGGCCGCAGAAAAAATGCTCCGCTTGACCCCCCTGACAAAGCTGTTGCAATGTTTCAACATCTATGAATCGTGTACGCAGAAAATGAGCCACTCAGCCGGAGTATCCGATATCCGTATTCTAGTCACCATGCCGCTAGCTGCCACAGTGCTCGTTACCGTAATGGGGTGTGCTGATCTAGCACTAGAACCTGATCGGAATCCAACTGCTCTGTCAGTACTCCCGATCGATACAGTCCTAACAAAAGGGCATACCGCGGCGTTGAGAGCTGTCGTTACCGACCAGAATCAACAGGCATTTACGCCACTGCCTACCTGGGCTCTACCAGGTTGGTCGATCTCCGATCCACAGATTCTGAGAGTATCAGGTGATGGTTCCATGGAGGGACTCAAGGGCGGAGAAGTGACTGTGGCCGGGGAAGTAGCCGGATTGAAAGCTGAAACCCGAGTTCGAGTGAATCCAACTGAGGTTCAGCTTTCTGCACCCTTCGTTCACTTAATACAAAGTGTTCAAGCTCTCACAGGCAGTGTTCCGCTTATCGCCGGGAAAGACGCACTGCTCAGAGTCTTTATGACCGGCGACCAAATGAGCTTCTTTGAACCTACGGTTAGGGCGTCGTTTTATTCCGGAGATGAGGTTGTCTATTCGGTCAGGATGCTATCTCCACTGTATTTTCTTCCGGTATCCCCTGATCAGGGCCAACTCGAGAAGTCGTACAATACGCTTGTTCCAGCAGCTGTATTACAGCCGGGCGTTGAATTGGTGATCGAATTGGATCCTGAGGAAGTTGTACCGCTCGCTCCTGGAAGCTCTGTGCGCGTACCCGAATCAGGTCGTATGGCGCTCAATCCCCGCGAGGTAGAACCGTTCTACCTCCGCGTCGTTCCGGTGTTGGCGTGCGGATCCCCCTTCCCGGCTTGTTCTGGGCAAATCTTTAATTGGACTGGCAACCTGTCTACGTATGCGGATCAGGTGCAGTACACCCGACTGATATTCCCAATCGCCGATTTCGAAGTCGATGTCAGAGACACCTACACGACTGATGCGAATCTCACTGAGAAGTCAGGATGGAGCAGTTTTCTCAGAGAGATCGACCTCTTACGAAGAACAGATCCAGATGGACCGGGTCACTACTACTACGGGGCGGTCACCCTGCCCCAAGGATCGGCATGGGGCGGACTTGGCTACATCGGTAGACCGACAAGCGTTGGGCGACCATCAGAATTCACCTTGGCCCATGAACTGGGCCACAACATGAGTCTGCGCCACGCTCCCTGTGGAGGACCGTCAGGGCCAGACCAGAACTATCCGTATTCGGGCGGGTTTATCGGAAAATGGGGGTATGATCCACGCGGTGCTTCCGGCCTAGGCGAACTCAAGAACCCTGGGGTAATCAAAGACCTCATGTCGTACTGTAGCCCTGAGTGGATCAGTGATTACCATTTTGAAAAATCCCTCGCATTCCGTGCGAATGAAGGGCCAAGTCCACGACAATCTGACAGGACTCCCCAATCTGAAGATGTCCTGATTCTATGGGGGGGATCTGACGACGGCGTGCTTACACTGGAGCCTGCAATTCACATGACTGCACCTGCGGTGCTCCCAGTTGAAAATGGTCCATATCAGATCGAAGGATTCAACGCGAGCGGTGGCTCATTATTCTCTCTTAGTTTCTCGCTCGCTGAGACTGAGTACGGCAGTGGAGGCGATTTCTATTTTGCCCTTCCGTTCCAAGCGGGAGCAGCTGATGAACTCAACAGAATCCAGTTGCTAGGCCCTGAAGGTCAAATAGAGCTCGGAGGTGCAGTGCCCAGCCCCGATCTCGCGGTGATCACTAATCGACAAACTGGGCGAATCCAGTCCATAATCAGAGAATGGGATGAGACACTACTCCCAGTTTCTCCGGAAGTGGATGTGCTAGTTACAGACGGTGTTAGGACACGTCGAATTATTGGGGGTATGGAATGAGAACTCCCCTTAAGTGTTGGTCACTCACTCTACCCGTATTTCTGTTGGGGCTGTCCGGCCTACTCTATAACCCAGTAGAGGCACAGATATACGCTGAGGTCCGGGGCGGCACCGCAGTTGGGAGCCATACTGCCACTGCAGCTGCAATGGAGCTTGAGCCAGGATTATCGGTTGCCGGGTTGATTTCTCTTCAGACATCGGGAGTTCTTGGCCTATACGCTGGATTCGTGCGAACTCAGTTTGGATGCACCAACGGCTTCTGTACCGACCGTGATATAACGTTCGCCGGAAACGATGCGCGGCTTGGGCTTACTCTGAGCCGCGGAGGGCCTTGGATGCAGGTGGGCCTACTCTACGGCGGAACCGGAGCCGATGGAGACAAGCTTAATGGCGGCATCGGAGTCGAGGCGGGACTTGGTCTGGCTTTTTCTGCAGGGAAGCTCCGATTCTCTCCAGGACTGATATACCGGCGACATAACGCAAGCACCGCGATCAGGAAGGACCACGCTGTTTCATTAAGTGTCGACTTAGGAATAGGACTTCAGCTCAGAAACTGAGTCGCCCTTAGTCCACCGCAATTCTAATCCTTTATCTGCTCCCTGCTCCGAGTCCTCCATCAGTCACGGGATCACCAGCAACTTTGTAGCGGTCGAACCAATTTCTCAACAGGAGTTGCACACGTATAAAGTTGGTCGGGGGACGGCTTCGGCTGTGCCATCCGTCCGTGAGACGAACCATCGCTGTCGGGATTTGGCGGAGCTTTAGCGCCCGATAATATTGCTCAGTTTGCTCCATAGGCGTGCGTAGATCCCGTTCGCCTGTCATGAGCATCGTGGGCGTTGTGACGTTGCCCACGTACATGAGTGGTGAGCGTTGCAGATGCTCTGATGGGTCTTCCCAGAAATGTTTCTCAAAATCGAAGTACCAGCTCGCTCCATCCGTGGTACCGACAAAACTCATCCAGTTCGTCACAGGTGCTTTCGCGACAGCGGCCGTGAAGCGATCTGTGTGTCCTACTATCCAGGACGTCAGCACACCACCACCCGAACCTCCATAAACGAAGAGATTCCTTTCGTCGATATACCCTCGGGCTATCAAGGAATCGACTCCAACCATAAGGTCGTCATAGTCCATCGATGGATAGGCATAGTTGATCGCGTTGCCAAACTCCGATCCGTAACCTGAGCTGCCCCTTGGATTCGTGTAGAGAACTACATAATCATTCGCCGCGTGATCTTGGTTCTTGAAGTCGAACCCAGAGTTATACATCGAGTGCGGACCACCATGGATTCGCAAGATCAATGGATATTTCTTTGAGCTATCAAAGCCCGGCGGCTTGTTGATCCAACCTTGGATGTCGAGCCCATCGACAGACTTGTACCAAATTTCTTCTACCTCACCTAATTCTACCTGAGACAACGCTGCTTCATTCGTTCCCTTGAGGACACGGATTTCACTAGGGTTCTGAAGTGAATAGGTCACTAGGCTCCCGGGTTCATAGTATGATGTCCGGATTCCCACTGCTGAGCCATTATCCGCGATATCTGTTGTCGAGAGCATATGGTTGCCCTCGGTGACGCTCTGCGGCTCTCCATTAAGTGGCACGAACCAGAGGTTCGAAGTCCCCTTCATCGAAGCCGTGAAATAGAGACCACGTCCATCAGCAGCCCACCTCACGTTGCCAATGCCTCCCATCTCACGGGCTATAACCCGCGATCCCGAACCATTCGCATTCATTACGTACATCTCTCTTTCCGTGTACGTATCCGTCGTGAACTCGTCACCCTGGTATGCGATCAAGCTTCCATCTGGAGAAGGAAGAGGGCTGGTTTCGCTTCCTCGTCGATCTGTGATTTGCTGAATCCCGCCCGATGCCACGTCAACCGAGTAAAGAGCGGACTCGCGATACTGATACTCGGCATCCTCAACCCTGAGACCCGAGAACAAGATGCTCTGACCGTCCGGCATCCATTGCGGGGAGCCATGGTCAAAGTTTCCGCTGGTCACGCGCCGTGCTGTGCCCCCTGATGCAGAAACAACATAGATGTGACGCGAACCCACGGGGGACCACCCAGAACCATCACGCCTATAATTGAGCTTCTCTACGATCCTCGGAGATGCCGTCCAGTCGGCACCCTCGGGGCGCTGGGGCATCTCTATCTGCCATGCTGGATCCATCGGAGCTTCATCTAATACATTAAAGGCAAGCCAATTACCATCCGGTGACCACTGGATGCTCGATGGCGATTCTGTCAGCCTCGTCACCTGCGACACGGCCCCTTCTGCGTCCATCCAACGTACGAAAATCTGTGCGCCCTGAGGTTCACCCTGCTTCACAAAAGCCACCCTGGTTCCATCGGGAGACCAAGCTGGAGAACCGCCTTCTAGCAAGAAACGGTTCCGGCCGCCATCGGCGTCCATAATCCAAACTTCAGACGCGTGCCTGTCGTTGACTTTATCAATCCATTCACGGACGTACACCAACTGGGTGGCGTCCGGAGAGAGTTGTGGGTTTTGGACAAACTCCCAATCGAGATAGTGGCCGACCTTGAGACGTGAAGAGCTCTCTTGGGCCTGTGCTTCAAGCCCACTGAAAGCAAACGCAAGAGTCAGCAGTGTAAGCAGGCGAGATAGCATGTAGCGGCTCATGAGAAGACTCCGTCTCTTCAGGTAAGTCAGACAAACTTCAAGATGGATACGGCATTCACGAATGTTCAATAGACTGGGTAGATGCGCTACAGCAAGAATACTCGAGGGTATCGTTGATCGGAGTTGATCACGCCAGAAACTTTCCTAATGACGCACTGAAGCAGTTAGTCACCCTGCTCAAGGCTGGCCACTATAATCTTACGACCAGGTCGGATACCTAGAACCGGCCGGAGTACGGCCGCCAAGATCAGACTTACACCAAATGTGCAGACGAGAAGTGGACCTGTCGCCAGATCCCAGTAGAACGAAGCACCGATACCACTCAGGATGGAGGCAGTTCCAGCACCCCACGCAATAAAGAGGGCCAGCCCAAAGCGATTCGTGTAGAGAAAAGCAATCACTGCTGGGATCACTAGCGCTGTGAAGACCATTAGTACTCCAGCAATCTCAACTGAGAGAGAGATCACGATCCCAAAAGTCACATAGAACACAAAGTCCCAGAGCCTGATATTTCCGACCCTCTCAGGTGCAAAAGTCAGGGCCAAAAACTTCCGTCTCAGTAAGTAGTGAACGAGCCCTACGGCTACATACGCACTCGCCATCTTGCCTATGGCAGGCCAGCCAACCCAAATCAATGTGCCTGTAAGCATCTCTTGGAGATGTTCAGAACCCTCCGCTGTAAGACTGGCAAGCAGAATCACCGCAGCGGACGCTACCACATACGAAACCCCGATAATCGCCTCCTGGGGTACAATCGATTTCTCCATGCGGGTCATTGAGAAGAGCAAGGCACCGAGAACCGTGAAACCAAAGGCGAACAAGAGTGACGTGGTCGTACTGGGCTCGATGCCCATCAAGAGGGCCACAGTAGTTCCAAGAGCTGCGATTTGAGCGAAGGCGAGATCAATGAAGATCACTTCACGGGCGATAACGTGTAGGCCCAGGTATGCATGGATCGAAAGAATAATGAGCGCCGCCACGATCGGTGGGATCATTAGATCAAGCATCACCTTATCTCCGTGCGAGAATCATCGGCTGACAAAGGCCTGGGCGAGTTCCATTACCCAGGTATCAACCAATGTGAAGTAATCATCAACACCTTCTCTGGCATAGGGTGATAGAGGGACCCGAACGATGATTGCATCACCCCTAGTTGCGACAACTTCTACTTTACTCTCGTCAAAATACGTCGCGGACAAAAGCACATTCAGGTTCTCTTCCCGCATGCGGGCGATTAGCTGAGCTACATGTCCCGGTGTTGGCGGAATACCGGGCTTTGCCTCCACATAATCTGCACAGCGTACCTGGAAGCGGTCTTCGAAGTAGGCCCAGTTCTTGTGATAGCAAATTATCTCTTGTCCACGGAAAGGGTTTGCTATTTGGAGCCATCCACCAAGGGATTCGATAAGGGGCGCACCCTCAAATTCCTGTTCGTCTAGAAACTCGAACAGCGTTCGGTTTAGTGCGAGTTGCTCTAGTGTCTCGCCACCTATGAGTTCTACCAAACGTTCCCCGAACAGCCTCTGGTAAATTAGTTCAATGAAGCTTGCGAGCCCGGCATCAAAGTGTGCAGCCCTATCTGGAGCAACCCTCTTGAGCCCTATCGTGATGTTACGGGCCACCTGTACCGTCCGGAGCGGGTCAGTCGTCAGGTGTGGGTTACCGAAGATGTGAACGTCTCCACCACTCCGGTCCGCAGTAACGGGCACGTCCAAAAGCTCAACACCCGTATAAGCAGTCACATAGCCCCTACCCCCTTCGAGGACATTTGAATTACCTGCCCGGTCGAGTAGCGTCGGTACCCATAGCTCCAGGTCGAGTCCAGTCGTGACAAACATATCGGCTCGACGAATATCGAGTGCAAAACTCGGCTTTGGCCGCACAAAATGAGCATCTTCATTTGGGTTCGCGATCGACGATACCATCACTTCTTGTCCACCGATCTGTCGGGTGATCTCTGCATAGATGGGTAGCGTCGCGACAACACGCACGGGAGCCAGCTGTTCCTTGTAACTGGATGGCGCTAGCAGCAGAAGGGTTATCAGTACCGTTCTCATCATCCTATGATCTCCGTAGAGCACCGACACGGGTAATCTAACCCTGCCATGATCTCAGTAGGTCTCATGCTTGTGTGGGCCCATTGCGAACGTCACCTGAAGAAGCAGTCTCCCTTCCCTGCCATCCACAAAGCTCCTTCCGAGTAAGTCGTACTCGAGTCTTAGCCTGACATACTCACTTTGCCACCAACTAAGCGTCGGCGAGATAAGCCAAGCCGTCTCATCTGGATCTTGCGGACTAGAACTTCTAGCTAACCTGGCACCCATGAGCCAACTCTCAGAGAGTCGAATTTCTCCCATACCCCAAAATCCAAAAGCTCGCCCCGAGATCTCGTGCGCCTCTTCGTGCCCACCTTGATGCTCCTCTTCGTGCCCACCCCCGGAAGCGACTAAATCAACTGCCATAATGCCACCTCGGAGTGACACACCCTGGTATCGAGATTGTCCTGGAGGGCGCCATGTGATGGCCGCTTCCGCACCATAGAGATTGCGATCCAATGATCGTGCATCGGCCGCAAATGTGCCGTTAATCCAACTAAAACCGAGATCGAGATCAGTCGAAGAAGATAGATTCCAGAAACCATTAATATGCCCTAACACCGAGAGACCATTTGACTCACCAAATAGCATCTCGTTCTCGCTACGTGTCACTTCGAGCGTAGCCTCATAGGTACCACTGACACCACCGAACGGTGCAAGCCAATGCACCGAAGCTCCCGTCTGTGCTAACGATTCTGGGCCGATGAACGAGAGATGTGGAAGCGAACGCGTCTGGAATGGCAAAGCGTGAGGGTGCCAACGGTTCAGTTGACCGAACTGCTGGAAAAACTTTCCGAGCTTAACCCCGACACCCCCTGGTAATCCAACCCATTCGACATAACCCTCTTCAACTCCAAATCCCAGACCACCCTCTTGTTCTCTATGGTCGTGAGATCCTTCTTCAAACGGTAAGAGCTCCCCTCCCTCGTTGTGGCGAGATATGAAGACTTTCGCACGTGAGAAGGGGTCCAGATTTGAGACGATCGAAATTTCAAATTCGCGTGCAAAGAAGTTGTCCTCGCTAGTATCATCCGCATTTATGTGCCCAAAGACATCAGAGTTGACGCTGATTTCAGGGTTGAGGGCCTGCAATGAACGCTGCCGTCCAACGAATTCCTGCTCCGTAGCTTGATCTACAGCACCTGTATTTTCCCCGAGGGCCGCAGCCGCTTGCGCCGCAGCTCGGAGTCGGGTAAGTGCGTCATCGGCTTCCTCTTCAGGACCAGAGGTACGAAGCCTTGCAACTTCCTGGGTCAGGCTATCAACGAGCGCCGCGAGCCGCACGAGCTCCACTTGAAGGGAATCGATTCTTTCCTGGGCGACCAGACCCCCAGGACTAGCCAAGATCAGGATTGTAGACACGAGGACCGCCCACCTGTGACGGTCGATCCTCGTTGCTCTAATACTCATGATAATTTGCCCTCTTCCTCGCTGTGCTCACAGAAGCGGGCCCTCAGAGGGACCCGCTGAGATCGGCCACTAGAAAGCGGCCAGGTACTGCGCAGTTAGGCCAGAGGTGGAGCTCTAGAGGGGTGCCCTACAGCAAGCACGGAGTGGACAAGAATGTCAGTTTCAGCTGGGCTAAGATCCCGAACGATGACATCCTGTTGCTGCTCTTCGAGTCCGACTGAAGGTGCAGCTAGGTTCGCCACGACCTGAGTACAAACCGTGTGATCATGAGCGGGTGGACACGTCGACGGGTTGTGTTCGCTCTCTACGACGGGCTCATTTACTAGATCAGCACGCTCCAAGAGCGGAACCGAGATCCAGATGACGAGCATCACGGCGGAGAGGCCGACTGATACGGCCTGGCGTATCCACTTCCTCTTTTGATTCATCAGGTGCTTACGGTAAACCTGATGCTTATCAGTGGTCAATGATAATCCGGCCCGGCGGTCCCTACAGCATTTAGCGGACAGGAATCTTGACTGAGAGCTGGTGGGTATGAACTAAGGCATCCTGCAATGTGAGAGGTCCCTGTGGCGCGATGATGAAATCATTGAAACTATCCGCCACTCTCACTCCTTCTTCCCATTCCCAAGCGACGCCAGGTCGTCCCGTGCCAGTTGTGAAACGTCCTGTATACCGGAGATCGACGTCAGAGAAATGGAGCACGGCTCCCATGGTAGGAGACCACTCCATCCATGACTCCTCAAGATCTCGGAACGAGCCCTCAATGTGGTTTCTCTGCTCGAGCTCATAGTCATAGGACCGCATCTCAAGACCAGCTTGAAGCTCTAGATCTCCGAGTTGATGAGACAGTCCGGTTCTGAGAATGACATTCGTGAAGAAGAACTCGTTTTCAATTGTCCTGCCTCCGGGCTTAATCACTGTACCCGAGACAGTGATGACCCGTTCGTTTGCCTCCTGCCACGTTTCGCTCCAGATCGGTTGTAGGACCATATCAACCCCAAAAGTTGTCTCTCCACGGGTCCGAGCAATCCCAAAACCTGCTTCATATGCCCAAGTGGTTCCGGGATCCCTAGGAATGTTCTGAATCTGATAATTTGGGATTTTCGGATGTGACTTTTGGTTCACGGTAGCTGTTGCCCCGATACGCCATCCAGGAGCTTTCAGATCCCGATCCCAATTCAGGTGGCCGCCTATGGTACGCGTCTTGTCTTCATTGACCTCAATACGACGTGTAGCCACACGATCAAAGTCGCCTCTCCATATGAAATCGGTCCATGTCACATCATGCGTCATCGAAATCCTGTTGTAGACGCCGACTAAAGAAATCCGATCGCGCTCTCCGGTACGGTATAGACCGAGGCGCACATCCGAAGCGCTTCCTGATTGATCAATCCGATCTGCTCCAGCGTACAACAGATCAACTCCATCGACCGCATTGAGCTGCGCTGTAGAGAACCCAAGTCCGACAGACCATGGCCCAGAGTCCACTTTTCGCCCAATGAACCCTCGTGCGTAGAGGTTCCTCGAAGACACGTCACTGAGCCGTTGAGGTTGACTGTCCCAGATAACACCAGGCTCGATGAAAGGTCCCCATCCCCAGCGCTCTTCGGGGTTATCGATCTGCTGAACTGCCAACGCAGCGCCACCGAACCAAGCATCTCCTTGGAATAGTCCAACCATCGGAAACGTCTTCCCGCCACCACCATGATCTGAAATTCCATAGAATGTGGGAGCGCCTAGAAAAGACGATTCACCGATGAAGACGCCCTTGGCGGGATTCACCCAACCGTCGGCCAAGGGGTCATCTACGGCGATCGTTACACCACCCATCCCAAGAGTTTCGGACGGAACCATCAGAAACTGATCCCCAGATGCAACTGGAACAGTGCGAATCGGAATGAGTTGAGC
>Ga0207962_1000265_pt1 | contig 16607 bp, 8 predicted proteins | sample Knorr_S15_td_AAI_FD_185603 | JGI IMG/M metagenome (GOLD analysis project Ga0207962, IMG submission 185603) | Marine microbial communities from Southern Atlantic Ocean transect - Knorr_S15_td_AAIW_ad_750m_LV_A (SPAdes) (version 2) | ecosystem: Environmental > Aquatic > Marine > Oceanic | place... | reverse complement strand
ATGTGGAATTCGGCGCCCCGGTGAAACCAAATGCTCTTGGAGACGGCAAGTGGCATCACGTTGCCGGCACCTTCGATGGCAAGCAAATGAATCTCTACGTGGATGGAAAGCAGGTTGGTCGCAAGTCGATTGTGGGCAAGCTCTACACCCAGAGTAAGGAGCCGATGCAGATCGGCTCGTATCAGAACGAACCTTTCCAGGGAGATCTTAATGACGTTCGCTTGTTTCGAACTGGGTTGAGCAAGCTCCAGATTGAGGAAATCGCGGATGGTAAACAAGATGTCGCCAAAGAGGAAATGGTAGGTAGCTGGAAGCGGGATGATGATGTCAAACCGGAACTGAAGCAGCCGATTGAAATAATAGCGCATGAACGCATTCGGAAACTCCTTCTCAGGGCATTCAGATCTCCAGCTGACGAAAAAACCCTAAAGTTGTACACGGAGTATTTTAATAAGCAATATAAGGAAAGCGGTGATTTCACCAAGAGTATGAAGGATGTCGTATCAGGCGCGTTGGCTTCTCCGCGATTTATTATGGTTCACAACAAGGCAAGTGATGCCTCGCCGAATCATGCCTCATTTAATTTGGCGACCCGTCTGTCCTTTTTCCTGTGGAGCTCGATCCCTGATGATGAATTATTGGTATTGGCGGGGGAAGGGAAGCTTCAGGATCCAGAGGTCCTGGAAGGGCAGGTCGATCGAATGCTCAACGATCGTCGCGTAAAAAACTTCTGCGACAGTTTTGCGCCTCAATGGCTAAAGATTAACAATTTGGTTTCCGCATCACCTGATTTTAAAACACATCGAAATTACTACTTCGGTGGCGACGACAAAATATCGTACAAGAGAGGGATGCATATGATGTTGGAACCGCTTCTGAATTTTGAAACAGTTTTCATTGAGAACAGGCCAATTATGGAATTGGTCGATTCCGACTTCACCTACCGTAGTCACTTGCTAGAAGAATGGTACCAAGGCAGAGCTGCCACCTATAGCATCAACGTCAACCTCCGCGATATTGAGTTCACTCGGACGCCACTAAAAGACAGAAGATTCGGTGGCGTGATTACAACAGGGGCAGTGATGGTGATGACATCGGGGCCGTTTCGATCATTGCCCATCACGCGAGGGTCTTGGGTCTCTTCGGTCATTTTCAATGAGCCCCCCGAGCCTCCGCCTGACGATGTGCCCGACTTAAAGGCGGACGATAGTACACTTCAAAAAGAAGGTCTGACCGTAAGGCAAAAGCTAAATCAGCACAGTGAAGACTCCCGATGCGCGGGCTGCCATAAAAAGATTGACCCATTGGGGTTTGCATTGGAAAATTACGATTTACTGGGCCGCTGGCGAGACAAGTATCGAACCGGCTTGAAGGTTGACGCCAGTGGTATATTGTTCGGTAAACATGCTTTCAAAGACGTTGTCGGATTTAAGGATGCCGTGCTCGCTGAAAAGGACTTGTTTGCCAAGGCCTTCACCAAGCATTTGCTTTCCTATGCCTTGGGGCGAGAGCTGACCGTAGTAGACCGAATTGCGGTAGATGAAATTGCGAAAGCGAGCGAGAAGGATAATTACAAATTGAGAGGCCTTATCAAACATACGGTGATTCACCCAATATTTAACCAAAAGATAAAACGATGAAACATATTGATAGACGCAAGTTCTTGTTGGGTACGGGGGGCGGCATGATGGCTCTTCCTTGGTTGGAGATGTATGCAGAGGAGGCAGCAACAAAGAAATTAAAGGAGCCTTCCCTGCGTTTTGCTTCGTTTTATTCGCCGATGGGTTTTGTGAGAGATCATTTTTTCCCTGGGGAGGGTAACCAAGATTTTTTGGCGATGCCCACTTTGAGTCCGCTAAAGAACGTGGGCGGAAAAGTCACGCTGATCACGGGCTTGTCCCGGGTTAACGTGAGAGGTATCGATGTACACAATCAATGCAGTTCATGTTACCTGTCGTCGGCCGATCCTCATGGTGAGCTCAAATCGCCTTATCCGATGGACAGGACCCTGGACCATCTGATTGCAGATAAGGTAAGCCAGCGGACACCCATTCGATCCTTGGAGCTGAATTGCAATACGTTTAAAGATCTCAAAGAATCGATCTATTTGGACAACATCTCCTGGTACGGGCCGGAGCATGTAGCGACGTCGATGAAAGATCCGCGGCAGGTCTATCAGCGTCTGTTTAAGACTGGAAAATCCGACAAGGATATTACGGACTTGATTTTGAAGGATGCTGCCAATTTTGAAAAGAATCTGAGTAGTCATGACAAAGACAAGCTGGATGAGTACTTCACTTCCGTTAGGGAAATCGAAAAACAGATTGAGAAGCTAAGTAGGTACTACGCCACGCATGAGAGGGCGGATATGAAAGAACCGGATGAAACGTCCATGACGCGTGGAGAGTACATAAGGATGATGGGTAAATTGCTTGTGCTGGCATTTCAAGGAGACCTCACACATGTTGCCACGTTCATGCTAGCACCTGAAAGGTGGGGAACGCCGCAGCGATTTCATGAATTGAATTTTACGAAATCACATCATGGGCTCACCCATTCGCAAGGCAGAGAAGACATAAAAAAGATTCTTGCGCAAGTTGACCGGTTTTATGTGGAGCTGTTTGCCGAAGTGTTGGAACAGTTGGATGCGATCAAGGAGGGTGAAGGCACCCTTTTAGATCACTCCATGATTACTTTGGGTTCAGGATTGGGAGATGGAAAAGACCACACAATGGATGAGCTTCCAATTATTGTGGCAGGTTCTGCTAACGGCAGAATCAAGACAGGCCGCATCCTTAATTGTCCTGAAAAAACACCACTGGCCAATTTGTGGCTCTCGCAAGCTCAGTTAATGGGTACAGGTATGGAGCGATTTGCTGATAGTACTGGACCTTTGAAAGGCTTGCTCGCCTAAACGATAGGAGTTTTCTTTATCTCCCCGACGAATGTTTTTTATGAGCTAATAGTTTTTTCCGAAACTCCAGCTCCGAGCAATTGATGAGGATAACAGCGTTCCCGGATTCGATAGATTGGATCAAGCTGTGGAGAGTGTGATTCTCACAACGGATTCAATGGGCTTCATCTGAGATTTGACGCTCCAATTCACCACATTTTTGTCCCTGTTTGTTTAACAATCACGCAATCACGTCCTGAATGACCCGGCCGTGGACGTCGGTGAGGCGCAAGTCGCGGCCGCCGTGGCGGTAGGTCAAATCCTCGTGGTCCAATCCCATCAGGTGCAGCACCGTCGCCCACAGGTCGTAGATGTCGCACTTGTTCTCGGTGACGTGGTAGCCAAGCTCGTCGGTCGCGCCGTAAACCGTCCCGCCCTTCACGCCGCCGCCAGCCAGCCAAACGCTATAGCCGTATGGGTTGTGGTCGCGGCCATTGCTGCCCTGCGAGAACGGCGTGCGACCAAACTCGCCGGCCCAGATCACCAATGTATCATCGAGCAAACCGCGTGCCTTTAGGTCCTTGAGCAAACCACCGATAGGTTGATCGACCTGCAATGACATGTTCTCGTGACCGCCTTTGAGATTCCCGTGTTGGTCCCACGGGTTGGGGGCCTGTCCACCGCCCATCTTCTCCGGCAAACAACTCAGCTCCACGAACCGCACGCCACGCTCCACCAACCGCCGTGCGAGCAACGCCTGATGCCCGTAGGCCGCCGTCACGCCGTTAGGCGAATCCATACCGTACATTTTTTTGGTGGCCGCAGTCTCGCCGCTCAAGTCGCACAACTCCGGCACGGACGCCTGCATGCGGTAAGCCGTCTCGTAATTGCGCACTGCCGCATCGACGTCATTGTCTCCGCCGATCCGGTTGAGAAATGCACGATCCAGGCCATTCACAAAATCCAAGCGTGAGCGTTGTGAAACATCGTCTTCACGCGGCTGGATGTTGCGCACCGCCGGTGCCTTGTCGCCGACAATGATCGAGGCTTGGTTTTGTGCGGGCAAATAACCGTTGCTGAACAGCCCCACACCGCCGTGCGGCACCGCCGCCCCGCCGGCCTGCAACACCACGAAGCCGGGCATATTCTGGTTTTCCGTGCCCAGGCCGTAAGACACCCAGGCGCCCGCCGATGGATGCCCCATGAACGGAAAGCCAGTGTGGAACGCGTAGTTGCCCTGCGCGTGCTCGTTCACCTTGCTGGTCATGGACCGAATAACAGCCAGTTCATCGACCGATTCCGCGACGTGCGGAAACATGCTGCTCACCGGGGTGCCACTCTGGCCGTATCGCTTGAACTCGAACGGCGAGGCCATCACGTTTCCATTGTTGTTGAACTGAGTGCGCTCAATCTTCACTGGCATCGGTTTACCGTGTAACTCGCGCAACTTCGGCTTCGGATCAAACGAGTCCACCTGCGAAACCCCACCTGACATGTAACAAAGAATCACATGCTTGGCGCGTGGCTTGAAATGGGATCGGCGTGCGGTACCGGCAAAAGACGAATTGGCCATCAATCCCTGCAACGCCAACATTCCAAAACCGGTGGAACATTGGGCAAGCATCTCACGACGCGTTAAAATGTCTCGTTTTTTCATCATTTAAAATCCTCTCTGCTTACTGCAAATAGATAAACTCCTTGAGGTTAAACATGGCCTGGGCCAGATCGCGCCAAGGGTCCTGTACGGTAGCTCCGGTTTTCTCCAAAACTGCCAAATCTTGATTCAATAGCCGGATTCCCAATTCTAAATCGGCAAGTTGCTCTCGGTGTTCTTCGCCCATGGCAGCGAATAACTGTTTATCGGAGATGTAGTCGGCATTGCCCTGATAGGAAGCCATTATGCCAACTGAATCCAGTGCGCGGTCATACAATCTCGCCTTGAAAATCCGCCCGGCAAGTAATCGACCACCTTCACCACCTTTCCCGTGACGCAATCCAAGCACCACCTCGCTGTCGCCAGCCTTGAACGATTGCAACCCGGCCTTTCTGTAGGTCCGCCCATAGGGCTTGCCATTGCGATATCCAGTGATCTTACCATCATCGTGATACACAATGGCGATGCAAACCGGGCCCGACTTGGCTTCGTTTTCTTTTGGCCCATTGAAACCGTCAGTGCGCCGATGATTATCACTTCCAGCCAGCCACCGTTTCGAACTGCGCTCTCCGAAAACGATGGCGTCGAAGGTGTGGCCGTTCCGCGTCTGCACCGACACCACTCCCCCCCCACGCTGGTCAAGATTGCTCAACTGCACCCAGGCCTCGAGTGTCTTTGCGCGGAGCGATTTGGCCAATGGCGCGCTTCGGGCGAACGCCCTCTTTCCGTCCAACAACAAGGCGCCATCGACGACCTCGGCACCGCCGACCAGCGACAAATTCAATTGGCCGAGTTGATCTTCGGTACCCTTGCCAAAATCCCAAGCGGCAATCGGCTCCGGCCCACCCACCGCGGGTTGGCCGTCTTTTTTGCGCTTGGCCAAGAGTTGCTCGCGCACCGGTTCGCGGATGGCAGTCACCTCGGCCTTGGAATCGGCGATTTGGCGTTGCAACGCCGTAAGTTGAGACTGCACAGACTTCTGCCGCTCCGCCGCATCTCCAATGAACGCCTTGGCCCCGGCCAACTCATCCACAGCCGCTTGGCGGTTCAAAGCCAGTTGAAACATTTGCGCGATCTGTGCCTCGACGGTTTTCAAACTCTCATCGTCCCGCACCCGCCTGGCCAAGCGTTCAGCCAGCGAGACAATAAATGGATCGTTCATCATCGTAAGCGACTGCGCCGGGACATTGGTCACATCGCGGCGACCTTTCGTGCTGGTGGGCACCGGCGCATCCATGACCGTCAGGAACGGATCGAGCCGGTTTCGAATAATGCGAACGTAAAGACTGCGGCGATTGCTGTCGGAATTATCCGAGCCGCCAAGTGGTCTGCGATCCAACGAACCACTTACCTGCAGCATGGCATCACGAATCGCCTCTGCTTCCAACCGGCGAACATGAGCGCTAGTCAACAGGCGATTGTCCGGATCCATCTCGCGCGCCTTGGCCGTCGGTGTGGCCGCCAATTGGAACGTTCGCGTGAGCGCGATTTCGCGAATCAACTTTTTGATCGACCATGCTTCGGCGACGAATCGCTTGGCCAAGTAGTCGAGCAGTTCAGGATGCGACGGTGTCTCGCCCAGCTTTCCGAAGTTGTCGGGCGTGGCGACGAGGCCGCGGCCAAACACGTGATGCCAGACACGGTTCACGATCACGCGCGCGGTCAGCGGGTTGTCCGCATGCAACATCGCCTCCGCCAATTCCAGTCGACCGGAGTTCTTGGTCGCAAATGGCTTGGCATTGATCGCCTCGAGGAATCGGCGCGGCACGGTTTGGGCCGGTTGCTTGTGATTGCCGCGAACGAAAAGCGGCCGATCCCTGGCTTCGGCCTCAATGACTCCTGGCGCACGCTGTGGCACTGGCACCTCAGCCTCGAGTCGGCGATATTCCTCCACCAACTCAGCGACTTTTGGTAACTCGTCGAGCGTGTTGGGCAACAATCCTTCGCGCACAAAGTAGCCTAGAAAATTGGCCTGCTCATCAGTCATTTTGCCGCGCTGCCAGGCCCGGATGCTCTGTCGCAGCGCCCCTGCGTAACGCTTGGCCAAACGCTTGGCACTCCCCGGATCGCCTTTGGCAAAAAGTGGTGCAACAAATTCAGCCGGTTCCTCACGTGGAGCCGGTTGTCCCTTCTGAACCACGATGACATCGCTCACACCAAACCATGATTTCGACTTGTTCAGGGCAAGAATGGCCTGTTCGCCTGCGGTGGTGACTTCCAGGTGAACGTCGTCACCCTCCCAATACTTGATGCTCCACGATTGCCAGCGCCATTTGCCATCCTTGAGCCGTGTGACCGGATACACCGTGCCATTTCGGGTGTAGTTTTGAACCACATAACGCGCCATGACATCCCCGCCGCCAACGACGCGCACAAAAAGGGACTGACCGGGCTCCACACGAAATGACGGCGAGCCAAGAACCCCTACGTGCTTGTCCGAAAGCAGATGTGAATAAACGGCAGCGGGCAGAATATTTTCTACGATTCGATCACCGCTTGGCAGCACCCGGAATGCACCGGCCTTTGCCACCGTGCCATCCAATCCGTTACCATCGAGTATCCATTCGTTTAGTGAATCGGCATCCTGCCCAAGCTGCCAGCGCTTGGCATATTTTCGTGCACGCTGTTCATCGAGTGCCTTTTTGCTTTTCGCAAAATCATCGGCAAGTTTCTTCCAATCTTCGGTGAATTTTTCGCCCTTGGCCAAGCGCAACTGGTTCCAAGCGTGCAGCGGATTTCTGAAATCCTTGGCACCCTCAATGGCTTTTTTCCACTCTGCGCTTGGCTGAAGGATTTGCTCCGAGATTGTGCCCGTTTCAGCCAACCACTGCTCGGCAAGCACAGCGCGAATTCTGGGTTTCAACCCGGTCAATTTAGCCTTGTTGGTTTCCTGCCGGGCAGGCGTATCAACATTGACCATCGCCGGCCGGCAACTGGTCATGATGCTGTAAAACGCGTGGTAATCCTCCTGGCTAATCGGATCGAACTTGTGATTGTGACATCGCGCACACGAAACCGTGAGGCCAAGAAATGCCTTCGACACGACGTCGATTTGATTTTCGGTTGTTCGCACCAATTCGTCGAGCGCATCCGTCGGAGCAAAGCCCTGCAACACAAAACGATAATGCGCCGGACCGATCGCCGATTCGTTCAGGCCAAGCTTCATGTTAAGACGAGGCTTAGGCAACAGGTCGCCGGCGATGTGTTCGCGCAACAATTGGTCGTACGGCACATCGGCATTGAGCGCACGGATGAGGTAGTTGCGATACTGGTTGGCATTCGGGATGGCAGGATCGCCCTCGCTCCCGAGTGACTCCGCATAGCGCACCCAGTCCATCCAGTGCCGCGCCCAGCGCTCGCCAAAATGGGGCGAGGCGAGCAGGCGCTCAATCGCGCTCTCGACGGCGGCCCGGGAGTTGGTTCGAGCCTCCTGCACGAACGACTCAGTCTCCCCCGGCGCGGGCGGGAGCCCGGTGATTATAAATGAAAGCCGGCGAAGGAGCGCCTGTGGCTCGGCATCGCTACTCGGTGAAAGTCCTTCAGCCTCCCAAACGGCTTGGATGAATTTATCAATGTCCGTTTGCGCCCAATCTCCCTTCACCTTCGGCGGCGCCAGAAGTCGAACCGGCTGAAAACTCCACCACTGCTTGCGCTGTTCGCGGATGGTCTCCCACGAGGTGGCCTTGGCAATGTCCTCCCTGGTCGGCTGCTTGGTGCGCGGATCGGGAGCTCCCATGGCTATCCACTTTTCGAAATTCCCGATGACCACCGGAGACAATCTCGGGCCGTCCTTGGGCATCTTGAGATCCTTCTCCTCGTGTCGAATGACCCGAAGCAACCGACTCGAGCCCGGCTTGCCGGCGACGAGCACCGGGCCGCTGTCGCCGCCCTTGGCCAAACCGCCCTGCCAATCCAGCGCCAAGCCGCCCTTGGCCTTGTCGCTGCTGTTGTGGCACTCGTAACAATGCTCGGCGAGGACAGATCGGATGTTTTTTTCGAAAAACTCGACCTGCTCCGCCGTGGGATCAGCCATCAAGCCGACTGCCGTAAAACCAAAAGACAGTAGTAGGTATTTAAAAAGCTGATGCATCACGGACGATTAGATGGCAGCCTCAGTAAATCTGCAACCGAAAAGGCTAAGTGTCCACTGAAGTTGCCCCTTCCAAATAAAACGCAAACAGCAGGCAGTGCCTTCAATTGATGCGACGGGAAAACCTGCGCTTGGGGATTGGCTCAGCCCTTCTTGTATTTTGGGTTATGCAAACGCACTGGATCCTCCTTGGGATCCTCCGGCGTGACACCGACAACCAGATCAAAACCGACGGTCAGTTCACCGGTCCTTGATCCCTTCAAGGGCTTGAACTCCTTAATGAGCATGTTCCTCAAATTCGGTTCCTTGATTTCATTGATGGGCCCATCCCTCTTTATCTTTGGATCGCCCTTCACGTAAAGCTGCGTGGTCAACACCCGATGCCTGCCACGGATCACGGCAAAATGAATGTGTTGCGCCCTGCCACCGTACGCAGGCGGTTTGATTGTCCTGAAGTAATATTCACCCGAACTTCCGGTGATGAACCTTCCAAAGCCCTGAAAGTTTTTGTCTCTCTTGGAACTTTTCGCGGTCTGCGAGTGAATGTACACGCCCTGATTGTCCACCTGCCATAATTCCACGATGGCGTTCCTGATGGGGTCACCTTTGTGATCAAGGATTTTTCCGCTGAGATGGGTCACCTCGCCAACCGCGGGAGTGATGGAGTCGTTGATACGAAGAAGATCGTTGTCGGTGTCCAGAGGAAGATGATCCGGGTAGAGTGGACCCTCGGTCTGTCTGGGCGTCAAAGTGAGGGCCTCCGCGAAGGCACCGCTAACCGTCCAGAATGCAGTGGTTCCCAGAGCCGTTTGCTTCAGGAAACGACGTCTGCCGATGATGTTTGGATGTTCAATTTTCAACATTTTTCTCGTAAGTCTTGATTTAATCCGATGGGTTCATTGCCGCCCACAACACTACACTTTAAATCGGGTTTATCCAACAATTTCTTTGTGCTGATTACCGGGGTTTAATGGTCAGCCACAAGAGACGCCAACACCCTGCGGGTTCCTTTGAAAGTGCGGCGGCCGTGCATGGCGACGTAGTTGTCGACCAGCGCAAGATCGCCTGCTTGCCATGGGATATCGAAAGTGACTTCGTCGGCGATGGCACTGGCTACTCCAACGTCCGCAGGGTTGAGCAAGGTGCCGTCGCCGAACATGATCGCCCTGACCGGGTCGTTGCGGGTGTCTTTCCAGCCGTTGAAGGCGGCGATGAGTTGGTTGAAGAAACTGGATCGGCCATCGCCGAGGTCGCGCACGGCGGGAAGCACTGGCGTGGTAACTCGCAGGTCGCCATTGGGATGCCATTCCCAAGAGTAACCCAGCTTGGCCAAGCGCACCTCGGCGGCTTCGCGGGTGTCCACGCTGAAAGTGCTTTGCCAACTGCGCCCCATACCGGACGACTCGTCGGCTTCGGCTGGCATGACGTTGGAATATTTCAAACCCCTGACCCGGCAGGCGTCGGCGAAGTCGGGGTTTTGTTCCCGCAAGCGATCCCACAGAATATCCGAGCGGCAAATCGGCGTCGCGCCGCCTTCGTCGGCTGCCCTTTGACAGAAGAAAAAAAGTTTACTGGGATAAATCGGCGTCTGCGCCATCTCATGATGAAGAAAGATTGTAATATCCGATGGCGCTTCGTTGGCAGAAAAAACTCGTGGCGTGTAGTTGATGCGATAGGCGTTCGACAACGAATCGGCGTAGGAGAAATTTTGGAAATTGAAAGCAGTAACGACCGCATCGAAATCCTCCGGCTTGCTCATCGGCAAACCTCTAACCAAAACGGCTCCATGCTCAAAAGCCGCTTTGGATAATTCGCCGGCAACTCCCCTCGCCCACTTGCAACCTTCGGGCAGGGAACATTCCGGCGCGCTAATCGCCAATGGAAACAGCTTCCCGCCGTACTCGTGTTGCCCCGGGATGGTGAAGAGCTTCATCACGTCAAAAACGATAGCGCTTGACCAAGTACCAACAACTGCAAAAAAGCAAAAAGGCGAATCACGTAGCAATAATTTAATGCCGCCCCTCCACAAGCAAGAAAAAGAGCGTTATCTTCGGATAAACAGTTTGGAAATGACGAGGTTTTTAATGACAACCGGTAACTTGGTTTTCAGTTCCGACTGAGATCATTGTTGCGGATGTTCCGCAGCTTGCCCGACATCTGGGCTTTGAAACGAGCCACGGTTTCTTGGTGAACAGGATGTTGAGCGAGGCTGGTGTACTGGTGCGGATCCTTTTTTACGTTGTAAAGTTCAATGCCTTTAGCACCGTTCTCACCGTACTGAATGTAGGCCCACTCATTCTCGCGTAAAAGAAAACCGCGGCGCATGGGGGCTACTGAAAAGGCGGCAGTACGCACAGTATGCCTAGGGTCATCAAGCATTTTGGAGATATCCTTACCCTGCAGGCGCGATTGGGCTGGCAGCCCGCAGAGGGAGGAAACGGTGGGATAAAGGTCAAGCAACTCGGTCAAGGAATGGCATACGGCGGGTTTCTTGCCGGGTACTCTGATTATGAGCGGCACCTGCGAGGACTCATCAAGCAAACTCACCTTGGCCCAAAAATCATGCTCGCCCAGATGATAGCCGTGGTCGCTCGTGAAAATCACAATAGTGTCATCCTCCAGTCCTGTCTTTTTTAGCGCAGCCAACACCTTGCCCACCTGCGCATCCATGAAACTTACCGAGGCGTAGTAGCCACCCACGGCCTTCTTTTGCCGTCGGACATCCATCTTCATGTTCACGCTGGTCTTGTAGTTAATGCCCGGCTTGGGGATATCATCCCAGTCGCCTTTAACCTTGAGCGGCAGTTTCATTTTGGAATACGGCAGAAAGGGAGGATAATATTTTTCGGGCGCCACAAACGGCACATGCGGACGTACAAAGCCTACGCCCAGAAAGAATGGCTTTTCCTCTTTCGCATACTTCGCCAGTAGCTCACAGGCCTTCGCGGCAGTTTTGCCATCTGAATGGACCAAATCACCACCTTCAGCTTCCACTACCACAAAGGTGTTGCCGCCCACGACCGGCCGTTTGCCATCGGGATTGCCCTCCAGAGTCTCACCCTGGCCGGGCGCTTTCCATTCAGGGCCTGGACTGTTGAAGCGGTCGGTCCACGAGGCGGCGTCATCAGCACCATGACCACCCTGCTCGATGCCGCCGGGAACACCCATGTGATAGATCTTGCTGATGCGCGCGGAGTGATAGCCGTTATTCTTGAAATGCTGCGGCCATGTCGCTCGGTTGCCAATCTGTGGGCGCGGACTCTTATATCCCAACACACCCGTCGCATGCGGATAATAGCCACTCATAAATGAGGCACGCGAAGGGCCGCAATAGGTACCCTGACAATAGGTGCGGGTGAAGCGTGTACCTCTAGCTGCAAGGGCGTCGATATTCGGTGTTTTGCAGACCGTATTTCCATAACAGGACAACGCGGTCGAAGTCAGATCATCAGAAATAATGAAGAGCACATTGTATTTCTTCGGCGCGGCAAAAGAAGTGACTACAAGGAAAAAGAACGTGAGGATGAATGACCGTTGCTTGTTCACGTGCCCACTCTTAATCATTCACCATTGAACTCAAGCTCGGAATAAAGTGATTAGTGAAGTGATGCGAAACTCATCAACACGAAATCCACCCTTTTTATTTGAAAACCAAGCGCTTGGCCGCGCGTTGAAATGGAATCCACCAAAAAACTTTAATTCACGTCTATGCCTTTATCCAAGTCCTCTCGAACACCACCGGAGTTATCACTAATGACAGCGCTCCGAATCGACAAGCAAAGGCTATTGAAGATAGTAATGAAATGACTTTAAGTGTTAGCAGTCATCCAAGTGTCCAGGGTTTGCGGTGGTCCATCTTGTTGAGCAACGTGTTGGCCTCGTTGTCGCCAACGCATTGTTCTTTTTTTGGATCCCATCTAAGCGCGCGGCCAAGCTCGTTAGAGACGTAGCCCAGGTGGCCCGGTGTGATGGAACGGTGCGACGTTTCGGCAGGGCAGATTGCCGGCTTGCGGCTCTTCACGCATTCAAGGAAATTTCGTGTGTGATTCCCGGACTTGTACGCCTTGAACTTGCCGGGGTTGAATCCGGACTTCAGCCAGTCAAGGTTTGACGCGTCGAGTTTGCCGCGGTTGACGTACACCCAACCCTCCTCGCCGATGAACTTGGTACCCATCTTGTTGTGTGTGCCGATGCTGGTTCGGATGCCGCCGGCGTACTCGCAGTGCACCTCGTAATGCTCCGGTGCCTTGTAAACCGGAACGGGAATCCACGTGAAATTCCTCGCCTCGACACGGATCGGGCCGCCCCGGTCCTCGCCGAGTCCCCAGTGGGCGATGTCGTTGTGGTGGCCGATCCAGTCCATCAACTGGCCGCCACCGTAGGCCAGGTGTACCCGCCACATCTGATGATGCCGCGCGTGCACGTACGGCAACATCGGCGCGGGGCCGGTCCAGAGCTGATAATCCTCCCGGCCGGAACGGTTCTCCTCGGTCGGATCGCCCTTGATCTTGTCTGGCCCCTTGGGCAAACCGACCTTCACTTCCTTGACCTTGCCGATGAGCCCGTTACGGACGAGTTCCACGGCGTTTCGAAACACAGTTGCGGAACGCTGTTGCGAGCCGGTTTGAAAGATCGCCTTGCGCTTGGCCACCTCGCGGTACAGCGCCTGGCCCTCGGCGAAAAAATGGGTAACCGGTTTTTCGCAGTAGATGTCCTTGCCGTTCCGAAGCGCCTCAAGTGCCTGCACTGCATGCCAATGGTCGGGCGTGGCGACAATCACGACGTCGATATCATCACGGGCGCACAGATCCCGGTAGTCCGCATAAGTGTCGCAGGGCTTTGAGCCGTACTTTTTGCCGACCATCTCGGCTGCTGGTTTGCGGCCAAGCGCGCGACCCTTCCCTTGTCCACGGTAATGGGTCTCATACGGGTCGCAGGTGGCGATGACTTGCGCGTTTGGTTCTCTGAGGAACGAGTTCATCACACCCACGCCCCGGCCGCCACAGCCAACAAGGCCGACGGTGATGCGGTTGCTCGGCGCTGGTTTGCCCGCTTGGCCAAGCACGGATGAGGGAATGATCGTTGGCGCAGAAACAGCAGCCAAAACACTCGTTTTCAGGAAACAACGCCGGTTGGTCTTATTTGATTTAGTCATGGGTAACTCAGGTAGTTGTTGCTTGCCGGTTTACCTTTAGCCTCGAATGCAGGCGATGGCACCACAAGAGGCATCATGCAGGTCACTAAACAAGATTGGCAGATTTGTCGAGTCACGCGACTTGAATGAAAAAAGGTGTTATCTTTCAGATAAAACCATTGGCTTGGAGGAATCCAAAGTCATTGCCTTACGTGTCTTCGTGCCGGGCTTGGCTTCGTTTCCGAGTTGGGTGACGGCTTGGGCAGCGAGTTGTTTCATCCTAACCATCACTTTGGGGTTCGCATTCTGAACGTTGATCTTCTCACCGAGATCTGTTTTGAGATTCACCAACTTACCAGGTCGTCCACGGCCCTTGTTGTTTGGTGTGGTCCACGCTGGAAATGTGCTCTTCAAAGGCAGATGCCATTTCCAATCGCCCCAGCGGATGGCCTGAAGCTGGCGTCGACGATAATAAAAAAATGCCTCGTTCCGGGAGGATTCCTCGTCTCCGAATAACAACGGCGCGATGTTGTGCCCATCGATTTTGTTTTTGGACAGTTTGGCTTCACTTAGTGCGCAGAAGGTCGGCAGAAAATCCATGGTGCTGGCCAGTGCGCTACACGTGCTGTCGGCAGGAATGCGGCCGGGCCAGCGGGCGATCATTGGCACGCGCATGCCGCCTTCCATCGTGCTCCCCTTGTAACCGGACAAGGGTGCATTGGAACCGCCATTGCGGCCGTTGGAGCCGTTGTCCGAGGTGAAAATCACAAGTGTATTTTTCTCAAGACCATGCTTTTCAAGCGCATTCAAAATCTGGCCGGTGGACCAATCTATTTCCTCCACCGAATCACCGTAACGCCCGTTGGCGCTTTTGCCGTGAAAGTCCTTAGAGGCAAAAAGCGGGAGATGCGGGAAGGTGTGAGGCAGATACAGTAAGAACGGTCGCTTGCGATTGCGCTCGATGAAGTTTACCGCTTCCCTTGTGTAACGCTGCGTGAGTGTAGCCTGGTTGGCTGGTGCTTCGATCACGCTTTTTTGTTTAACCAACGGCAAAGGCGGATCGCCGCGACGTTTGCTGGCCATATCATTCGAATAGGGAATACCAAAGTATTCATCAAAGCCGTGCTCAGTGGGCAAGTGCGGCGGTTGATCGCCAAGATGCCATTTGCCGATGCAAGCGGTGATATAACCCTCGGCCTTGAGCGCCTCAGGTAAAGTCAACTCGTTGGGACTGAGCCCACGACGACTGCGCGGGATAAGCACCCAGTGCCCGGTGAAATCCTCATGCATCCCCACCCGCCGCGCGTAGCAGCCGGTCATCAGGCTCGCGCGCGAAGGGGTGCACACGGGGCTGGAGGAATAAAAATCGGTGAACCGCATGCCCTCGCGCGCCAGCTGATCAATGCGCGGTGTGCGGTTTTTCTTCGACCCATAACACCCCAGGTCGCCGTACCCGAGATCATCACAAAAAATCAGCACATAATTCGGCGCCGCTGAAAGTGACGCCGCCGCAATGAAAAGCGCGAATAAAACTTTCATAAATCTTCCCGGAGTCGCCTTAGGCTAAAAAGCCTTTGAGAGAACCGGTACTATCGCCAAGTCGGTCGGTTTTTACGCCCATGATTTGGGCCATGGAAACCCAGAGATTGGCGATGGGGGTGCCTTTGGCGTGCTGTTCGTGGCGGTTGGTTTTTAGAAGACCACCCGCACTGCCGGCAATCACGGTGGGCAGATTGGTGCATTCGTGCAACATACCGCTGCTGAGGCCGGAGCCGTAGGTAAACATCATGTTATCGAGCAACGTGCCTTCACCTTCCTGGATGGCATCCATCTTGGCGCTGATGCGCGCAAACTGGCGCATGTGAAAATGATCGAGTTTCTCGAGATCACCCAGCACCCCAGCATTCTTTTGATTGTGCGTCCAGCCGTGATGATCGATGGGTTTCACAAACACATCCTCGAACATCAGCGGCGTGGACCAGCGCTCAGGCGCCACCATCATGGAACTCACGCGCGTGAGATCAGTTTGCAGTGCAATGATCATCAAATCACCCATGATCTGAATGTATTCATCACGGCGCATCGTGGTCCACAGTTTTTCCGGCTCCTCAAGGTCAATGTCTCGAATGTCCACCTGCCGCTTGGTGATGCGCTCGATCTGCTGCTCCACAGTACGTACCGAGTCCATATAATCGTCGAGCTTGTGGCGGTCGAGTCGACCGAGTTTCCCCTGCAAATCTTCGGCATCGGCCAACACAAGATCGAGTACGCTGCCGTTGGCGCGATGTTCCTGCACATTGAACAAACGCTGGAAGACCTTGCGCGGATCCTTGATGGAACGCGCCACGTGGCCGTGGCCGTACCAAGAGATATTGTCAAAATAAACCGACTCGCGGTTGTCGGTAAAGCTATTGCATGAGAGCTCAAGCGAACGGAAAGGCGTAGCCTTGCCGACGGTGTCGGCAATGACCTGGTCAATGGTGCGCTTGAGGGGGTAACCCGCGGGCGAAAGTTCATCGGGCGCAGCGGTGCTGAGATAACACGCGCCGGCCTGCGCGTGTCCATCAGTCCCCGGCACTTTCACGCGATCGAGATTGGTGAAGAGTGAAATCTTTTTGCGTAGCGGTTCCAACGGCTGAAGCGTACGACTTAAAGCGAAGTTGTGGCCGGTCTCAGCCGGGTGCCACGCTGTTTGCGCCACGCCGTTGGGCGTGTAAAAGAACACGACGCGCTTGGGCGGCTGGACGGACTTCGCGCCTCTGGCCTGCATCGCATCGAGTAACGGCAGCGCCAGTGCCGCGCCGCAGCCGCGCAGGAAAGTACGCCTCGGGATTTG
>Ga0207962_1000258_pt1 | contig 16824 bp, 14 predicted proteins | sample Knorr_S15_td_AAI_FD_185603 | JGI IMG/M metagenome (GOLD analysis project Ga0207962, IMG submission 185603) | Marine microbial communities from Southern Atlantic Ocean transect - Knorr_S15_td_AAIW_ad_750m_LV_A (SPAdes) (version 2) | ecosystem: Environmental > Aquatic > Marine > Oceanic | place... | reverse complement strand
GCGCAGGGCGAACAACTAGCCCCTCCGTGGCACCCAGCCACACCCAGCTATACAGCCCCCCAGTACCCGGCCCCCCCCTATTTCACCGCACCCACCGCTGGACTATACAACACTGTTTTGCTCGGTCCGGTGTGGCGCCTCCGTCTACGTTGCGGTCCTGTGGGGCGCAGAGCAGAATTAGCCCATGACGAAACCCTTACTGCTCACCTCTGCCCTGATAGCGGTTGGGTTCTGTTCTTCTTTCTTCCCGGCTGCCATCGAAGGACAAGCTCAGATGGCCAGGTTCGGCGTGGTCGTGGGTAGGACCACTTCAGACCAACTATGGACACCATCGGTTGGCACGGCCTCTCGTGACGGCTACCTGGCTGGAGGTTTTGCCGAAGTCGGACTTTCTGGTGAGAGCGTGTCAGTGCGCGTTGAGGGGGACTACGTCCAGCGTGGTGCCATAGTTGAACGTGATAGTGAAGGCGCTCCGGTAGCCGGTGAGATCCGTACCGAATACCTGAGCTTTGCACTCCATGTGAAACTATCCAAGTCGATTGGCCCTTTGAGCGTGCACATCGCTCTCGGGCCGACCATGGACCAGCTCTTGAGGAATCGGAGCACCCCAGTTCTAGAACAAGTGTTGTACGAGAAGAAAACGACTTCCCTGGGTATTGGACTTGGCGGTGGGTTCAGTCTACACCTTTTTGATAGGCTGATTCCAGAATTTGATATTCGGCTGACCGAGGGATTGAGCCCTGCCTATGTAGGCTCATTCACGACTGTACGGAACCGATCACTCGAGTTTCTCCTGAGATTCGGAGTGCCCAGAAGCCTCGGTTGAATCGAGGCCCATCCCCTCGTTCGGGATAGCAAGTACGCGACATTCGGAGGGCTGAAGACCCCCTACAGCTAGAACGCTATCGTGCGTGGATGCGTGAGAACTGTAGAGCATAAGTTGTGGATATTCTGAGAGCAGAGGCATTTTCGGGTAAGCCTTAATGGAGGATTATCCGCATGAAGAAAACACTGCTTCAACCTGATTGTAATCCTCCTGCCATGTTAATCAATTTCCTAACATCACCTATTATTTCTACAGCTGCTGACGTTGTTTGGTCTTCTAAGATCGTTCCTTTATGGTCATATAATTTTAGATAAATATTACCATCAAGATATTCATGCACTCTGGGAACCATATCAATTTTATCAGGTGCGTATAGCAAGCCTGCTTTATGCCCTTTTTCAATGGTGAGTTCCAACACGAGATCGTTCTGCCTTAATTGCCAGGAAAATTTATTAGAATCGTAATGGATTTCTTTGGTAACTGTATTTCTGTAGGTCGTAAAACGATAAAGATTATTTTTATGGTATAAACCAACGATAAATCCAGCAAAATCTGTGTTTTTCCAAGGGATAGTTGCCAATGATGCAGTGATGCTTAAATCATTATTCGAGAAATTATTTGATTGTGCCCAGATCCAGTTTTCAGGAAAGTTGCGGCCCCAGTCTTTTTCGATATAGCCTCGACCACCAACAAAATCATAATTAGAACCATTAAATTCAATTTCGCCATCTAAGGAATGATCCATGCTCAGGATGCCATGAAAGCATTCCATAGTGGGCACATAAGCGTACCAACCCATACAACCCGGTTCGAATAGAGTTACCGGCCAAGGTTTCAAATTATCTGCAGTGACCTGTCCTTTGATCGTAAGAGCTTCTGATTCAATATCTAAGATTATGTTTTGCGATGAAAAGTAGTTTGATCCAATGTGTAGACTGTAACTGGATGTACTACAGCTGAACTGCTGAACTTCAAATCGCTCATAGAATACCTCACCTTTATCACCATCAAGAATCATTACAAAAGCTGTTTGATTATTATTAAACCCGCTGCGATAAATACCAGGAATTATCGCCAGTGCGTGACCATCATTCGTGACCAATTTATGATACCATCCTTCAAAAAATGGTCTTTTATTGTTTTCCCCGTGGTAAGCACTGGGGTCACGTAAAAACATCATTTAATCATAATAGTTATGCGGAGGTTTCAATGCGCAGTCTGCCGTTCACCATCACTATACTCTTAGCCCTCTTCGTCAGCATAGGCACAGCGCAGTCGCTGAGTGGACAGGCTCCGGCTCGGGACGGCTTCTTCATCGGATTTGGGGTGGGGGGTGGTTCCTTCGGGTTCGAAGGTGATAGCGAGCGTGAGGTTGGGGGGGCGGCCTATTTCAAGATCGGTGGAGCTCTCAGCGACAAGGTCCTGCTTGGGGCGGAGATAGGGGCGTGGTCAAAAGAGATGGGAGAAGAGGGAATAAGCGGAACAGTCACTTCTTCAAATCTGAATGCGGTTGCCTACGTGTACCCAAATCCAGCTGGGGGCTTCTTTCTCAAGGGCGGACTAGGATTCGCGGTGTTGGGTGCCGAAGCCAATCTTGGCGACTTTAGCATTTCTGAAACTGAAACCGGACTCGGCTTCACGCTGGGTGCGGGCTACGACATAGGTTTTGGTGGCCGATTCAGCCTGACACCGCATGCGGATTTTCACTACGGAGGGTTTGAAGAAGGTAGCATGAACCTCATCCGTATGGGACTCGGCTTCAACTGGTACTGACCGCCGCCCCGGTGAAGCCGTGATCGCGATAATGTCGGTACTTTAGTTCTAAGGAACTCGCCCTACCACACCTCCCTATTTCACCGCACCCACTCAACGATGGTCTGAAAACGGGAGATTTAGCCCGAGTTCAACCGAATCGGATCGCTTGTACATGACCGCGAGAAACTCCGGACTTTCGACCATCGAGAGAAAGTTCTCCGGCGAGGGATAAAAGACCAGAATCATCCTGTCAATCTCTTCTTCGGAGATGACAGCCGTGAGGCCAGTCATACCTAGGACAGAGCGCCCTCCGGCTTGTCGCATTAAAGGCCCGACGGACCTGCCATAACCGCTGTAGCCGGCCTCTCCGTCCGGGTCCTTGAATCGAAGAATATTCAGCATATATACCGCGTTGGCGGAATCCGCAGTAGAGACTCGCGGCATCGCATTGGCGCGGAAGGCATAGACGAGCGACCTCTCTACGCTTTGCGTCCGATGCGGAAGGGCGGCGCGATATTCGCTGCTTGAGCCCATCTGGACGACGGCCGCAGCCGAGGGATACTTGCGCATCGTCACGCGATCCCAGCCCAAGACAGATGGGTACCCACCAATACGTGCAGCCGCGCGGTCCGAACCCCGCCCTTCGAACGGTTTCGAATAGCCGCGAAAAATGACTTCGCCCCCGAGCGACGTCAGCTTCGCCTCGGCGAGCGCGTCGTACTCGTCGTAGCTTTCCTCGCCACCCGGATTGAACTTGACCAGGTCGATAACGGTGACGGGTCCTTCCCAGTCGGTCTGCGCGAGGAAAGCAAGTCCCCCCGGAGCGGATGGCTCCTGCGCGTTCAGACCGGACATCAACGATCCGCATATCAACGACAGAAAAATACCGATCCTCAATATCAAGTGAATGCTCATATAGTTACCATCTCACTTATTGGGCCTGAAACACTGGACGGTACAACAGACTTGACCGAGGTTGGAAAAGCAACGGGCTCCTCTACGATCTCGACCGAGCTGAGTCGGGCCGTTCGGGATAGCAAGTACGCGACATTCGGAGGGCTGGAGTCCGCACACATCGCCGCCACTGAAACGCCGTTTCCTGAAAAGAATTGGTGGCGCTGCTCAGTCTCGTGTGGTGCTTCCGTCTACGTTGCGGTGCTGCGGGGTGAGGGGGCAGAATGAGGGCATGAAAAAAGACCGGCTGTGTGCGCTTGCGATAGCCTGGCTTGTAACAGTAGCAGTTACATCGCTCTCGGCTCAGACCGATATGGCCCCACAGGGATGGCGATATTTCGGCGGGAATAAAGCGTTCATGAGATACGCTCCTCTTGATCAGGTCCATAAGGGCAATGTTGGAGAACTCAGTGTTCTTTGGCGCCGTGCTGCGACGGATCCCGCATTTACTGCCAGGTTTCCAGATCGTGCAGTATCTGGAAACCTTAGGTCGACTCCGATTCTGATTGATGATGTCCTCTATGCACCGAATGCCCTAGGTCTTGTCGAGGCATTTGATCCAGGAACTGGGGAGACCATCTGGCGCCAAGAACCGTTCGACACCTCACTAGAAGAAGCTTTTGGACGCAGCTCTCGTGGCGTGGATTACTGGGAAGATGGAACTGAGCAGCGAATTCTCTCTGTCCGGGGAGCCCACTTATATGCACTCGATGTTAGAACCGGGAACAGCTATTCCAATTTTGGAGAACAAGGCCGAGTAAACCTGATTCCGCCTTCTGCACGTTCTTTTAGTTGGTCCTCTGGTCCTATCGTAGTTGGGGATGTGGTGGTGATCGGAGGGGTCGTCGACGGAGCTGGGGATTCCGGGATGAACTGGCGCGAAAGCCAACCAGAGCATGTACGCGGGTATGACGTTCGCAGCGGACAACTACTCTGGACTTTCCATGTAGTCCCGCAAGAGGGCGAACTAGGTGTCGACTCTTGGGGTGAGGACTCGTGGAAATATTCCGGGGACCTGGGATCGTGGTGCTGCTTCAGCGCGGACGAGGAACTCGGCTTTGTATATGTGCCATTTTCCGCCCCTACTGCTGCCTATTTCGGTGGTCACCGTCCGGGCTACAACCTTTTTTCGAACAGCCTCGTTGCGATCGATGCTAAGACAGGAGAGCGGGTCTGGCATTTTCAGATGGTCCACCATGATCTCTGGGAGTACGACACTGTTGGGCCTCCTATACTCGGCGAAATCACGGTCGATGGCCGGAGAATCCATGCTGTTATGCAGCCTAGCAAGACTGGGTTCTTATACGTATTCGACCGCCAAACTGGGGAGCCTGTTTGGCCAATCGAAGAGCGTCCGGTACCACAATCGGATGTGCCCGGGGAACATTCGTCACCGACCCAGCCCTTTCCCACCAAGCCAGCTCCGTTTGCTCAGATCGGTATCACAGAAGACGACCTTATTGACTTTACCCCCGAAATCCGGGAGCGAGCACTGGCCATAGCAGATTCATTCGTCTTCGGCTCAATCTTTACGCCTCCATCCATCGTAACTGAAGAGCCTGGAAGGGGGGGGACACTAATGCTTCCTGGATCATGGGGAGCTGGTAATTGGAATACTGGTGCCTTCGATCCGGAGACAGGATTCTACTATGCATTCGCGCACTCTATCCCAAGGGTGTACCGATTAGAAAAGACCACAGATCCGAATTCGGAAATGCCCTATTGGAGTCCCAACCGGGATGCTCCCTATCTTGAGGGGCTACCGATAACGAAACCTCCATGGGGACGGATCACAGCTATAGACATGAATACAGGTATACATGTGTGGTCGGCTACAAACGGGGATGCACTCAGAGACCACCCACTCCTCAAAGACCTGGACCTCCCACCTCTCGGAATAGCTAGTCGGCCAGCCGCTTTAGTGACTCGAACACTCCTCTTTATGGGGGATGGAGCCAATGTCTTTGGGGGCGTGCAGCGCAATATGTGGGGAAAAGGATTTCGAGCGTACGACAAGGCCACGGGTAAAGTGCTGTGGGATACCGAGCTTCCCACAGGAGTTACTGGTGCACCGATGACCTATATGTTCCAGGGCAAGCAATATATTGTCGTTCCCATCGGGGGGAGGGACGATCCTCCTGAGTGGTTAGCACTGGGTCTAGGATAGCATAGATCCTACTTGGCTCATCAGAGGACATTTCTGCCACCCTCGGTCTTTGCGTACCCCCCCCTATTTCAACGCACACAACGCTGGATTATACAACACTGTTTTGCGAGTCCGGTGTGGTGCTCCCGTCTATGTTGCGGTCCTGCGGAGGGTAGGGGCAGTTTTAGGGCATGAACACAACCCTGCTATTCGCCCTCGTTGTGATAGCGGTCGGGTGTGCTGAGCCCACCCCACGAAATCTGGATGACCGGAGGTTGAGCATGAAAGCGATGGTCCCGCTCCTCGTGAGCTTCGCCCTCGTCGCGGCACCCGCGTCTGCGCAGCAGCGCGAGTATTCGAGTTCGTTTCCCGGAGGATATCCCTCGATGAGCAGCGGGGGCGGAGCGGGGAAAATGTACATGGAGTCCTACTTTCCCCCGCCCGTGACGGCCTCGCCCACGTATCCAGCGTGGTCGCCCGACGGCGCGTCGATCGCCTTCGCCTACCAGGGCCGCATCTGGCTGGTGCCCGTCGAGGGGGGCGTGGCGCGCCAGCTGACCTCCGGGCCGGGGTACCACTCGCAGCCGAGCTGGTCGCCCGACGGTCGATCGATCGCATTCGCCGCCGATGTGGACCTGAACTTCGACATCTACCTCCTCGATCTCGAGAGCGGTGTCGAGCGCCGTCTGACGGAGAATCCGCACCTGGACCTCAGGCCGCGGTTCTCGCCGGATGGGGTGCGTATCCTGTTCACGACCGGTCGTGACGGCACCTTTGACCAGTGGGTGTACGACCTCGGGCGCGGATCCGCGGAGGCGGTGATCGCCGACCCCCGCGCACAGGACATGGCTGGCGACTGGATTGGTGACACGGGCGACATCGTCTTCGTCTCCAAGCGCGGCGAGGCGGCCCTGGGATCCGGGTCCCTGTGGCGCTGGAGCGCGGCCACGGGAGAGGCGAGCCTTCTGATCCGGATCGAGACCAACTATCAGGCCTCGCCGGTCGTCGCTCCCCACGGGGGATCGGTCGCCTACATCACGGACGCTTCGGGCAGCAACGATATCTATCAGGTCCCGACCGCTCGGGCGCGGGCGGCACAGGACCGCTCCAGCCCCGGCATCCAGCAGGTGAGGCTCACGCATTCGCCGACCGACGAGTACTTCCCCGCATGGTCCCCGGACGGCGAGCGGCTCGTATACTCCCGAAACGGTGGACGCCCCGAAGAGGAGCGAACCGCCGACCAGGGCATGGGCTTCGAGCTGTACACCGTGGGACGCGGCGGTGGCGTGCCCCGCCGCATTCGCATCGAGGAGTACGCATGGTCCGAGCCGGTGGGCCAGGCGCGGGTTCGGGTCAGCGGCGCGGACGGGGGCCTGCTTCCGTCGCGCATCTACCTCAGCGCCGCCGACGGGCGCAGCTACTTCCCGCGCGGGAGCTTCCCGCGCGTCCTGAGCGCGGCCGGTGACGACTACTACTTCCATACCGACGGCAGCTTCACGGTCACGCTCCCCGTCGGCAGCGCCGAACTCGAAGTGTGGCGCGGATTCGAGTACGAGCCCGAGATGCGGACGGTCGACGTGCGGGCCGGTGAGTGGACGACGGTCGAGGTCCAGATCGATCGCTGGATCGACATGGCCGCGAACGGCTGGTACTCCGGCGACAACCACATCCACCCCAACTACGGAGGTCACGAGCGCATCACGCCGCTCGATCTCCGGAACAAGGCCCAGGCCGAAGACCTCAACGTCGCCAACGGGATGATCGCGAACTACTGGGCCAACAGCCGGGTCGAGGACCTCGAGCACTTCCTCGGCCACCCGCACCCCCACGGAGACGAGCGGACGATCGTCTACTACAACGAGGAGTACCGGCCAAACTTCTTCGCGCACATGGCGCTGCTGAACCTCGACTCGCTGGTGACGCCGTTCTACATCGGCTACGAGGGGACGGCGTACCGCGAGCTGTACCCGACGAACGCGGCGGTGCTCGAGCACGTGCACGAACAGGGCGGGATCGGTGGCTACGTCCACCCGTTCGGGCTGAGCCACCGCACGCCCGACCCCGCACGCCCGAGCGGAGCACGCGAACTGCCCGTCGACGCCATCCTGGGTCTGGCGGACTTCGTCGACCTCGTGTGCCTGTGGAGCGACGAGCTCGGGACCTCCGAGATCTGGTATCGGCTCCTCAACACCGGCTCGAGGATCCCAGGTACGGCAGGCACCGATGCCATGAGCGACATCGCGAGGCACCCGGCGGTCGGGACCACGCGCTCGTACGTCTACACGGGCAGCGAGACGCTCAATTACGACGAGTGGGCCGACGCGATGGCGGCCGGCCGTGCGTTCGTGACCAGCGGACCGATCCTCACCTTCGATGTCGAGGGCCGGGGGATGGGCGAAGAGCTGACGGTCTCGAGAGGCGAGACGGTCTCCGTCGCCGTCACAGCCCGGTCACTGTTCGAGATGCATACGCTCGAGATCGTCCAGAACGGGGAGATCACGCACACGTTCCAAGCCACCGGAGACGGCAAGTCGTTCGACGTGAACATCGAGGTTCCGATCGACGGTAGCGGGTGGATCGCGGCGCGCACGCTCGGCCCACCGCAACACGGCGCCATGGACAGCTACCTGTTCGCGCACACGAACCCGGTGTTCGTGATTGCCGACGGTGAGCCGATCCGCTCGCGCGACGATGCCGCCTTCTTCGTCGACTGGATCGAGGACACGCTAAGCGATCTCCGGAGGATGAATCGCTGGGACGACCCGGCCCACAGGGACGAAGTCCTCGGCACGTTCGAGGAAGCGCTCCGGCTCTACCAGGATCAGGCCGGGGGAGGTCGATAGGCGGGAGAGCCTAGGCTAGCGGAGATCGAACACTCCGCCCCGTGCAGTAGACCGTGGCGCCGGCCTCCCCCAGCATGGTCGCGATGCTGCGCCCGGCGCCACGAGTGGCCCCCGCGACCACGGCGACCCGTCCCTCGAGATCTTTCATGTCGGCATGCGCTCCTCGGCGGTGCGCCCCCACCCTGTCGTGATCGCGAGCACGATGACGACGAGCAGCGCCCACGAGTGGACGTTGTGCAGGCCGACCTCCCAGGGGGACACGCGCGGCATGCCGTCGACGCCCGCGGTCATGCTGGCCGCGAGGATCACGGGGATGAACACTGGAAAAAGGAACGGATACGTGCACACGGTGACGTCCAGAATGTTCGAACGACGGTAGCCGTCGATGCCCGCGCCCTCTCCGACCTCCTTGGCCAGGTCGCCGACCGCGAGGATGGCCACGGTCGAGTGCGTAGTGAGCAAGGTGGCACCCGTGACCGAGCCGAAGATCCACCACTCCGCCTGGCCCGGCGTACCTGAACGCGACTGGACCCACGCCACGATGCGGTCGACGATACCGGCGGCCTCCAGTCCTCCCACGAGACCCATCAGCAGGATCGTAAACATGGACACACCTACGGCGCGACGCATGCCGTCGAGGACGAGGCCCTGGGCCACGAAGTTCTCGCGATCGATGGAGAGCAGATCCGCCGGTGTGAAGCGTCCGAGCAGGAGCCCGAGGATCGCAGCCCCGAGAATGCCGTAGACGAGCCCCTCGATCAGGTGGCGCTGCTTCATCAGCACGAAGAGCACCATTATGGGGACCGCCAGCATGAGCAGACCTGTTGCGTCGGCATCGGTGGAGGGTCCGGCTCCGGCCTGGGTCCCGTCCCCACCACCAAGCACCGCGAACACAGCGATCGACACGAATGCCGCCGGGAGCGCGTAGCGCATCCTCGAGCGCACGACGCCGTTGATGTCGGCGCCCTGAGTGGATGCCGACGCGATGGTCGTGTCGGACACCGGGGAGACGTTGTCCCCGAAGGTGGCTCCCGCCAGGATCGCCCCGATCAGGAACGCCGGGTCCGTGCCCAGCACACCGCCGACCGGGTAGAGCAGCGGAGCGCATACTAGGATCGTGCCCAGGCTCGTGCCGGTCGCGGTCGAGAACAAAGCACACACGAGGAATGCGGCCACCGCGTAGCCGCCCGAGCCGACGCCGGCTGACTGCGCGGCCCACACGAGGGACTGGACGAGCCCGCTGTCGCGCAGCAGCACGCCGAACACGCCCGCGAGCATCCACGCCATCACCATCAGCATGACGAGCTTGCGGCTCATGCCGTCGAGCATCGCTTCGGCGTAGCCGCGCTTGTCTTGGGCAAGCAGGAGCCCGAGTGTCAGCCCACCGAGCAGGACCGGCCAGAAGCCGGTCTCGTCGGGTGCGCCGGAAAGACCGAGCCATCCGACTCCGACCAGGAAGAGCACGAACGGTGCGAGCGCTCCGGCGAGGCCGCCATGGAAGCGGAGGGGTACGCCGCTCGAGGTCGAGGGGTCCACGGCCGGTCCGTGTCAGAGGGTCGTGCCCAGCACAGCGGAAGTCTACGTTCGCCCGAACCCTTTTGAAAGGAAGCGACATGAGCGCCAACGACGAGTTCACGCTCTACGACTTGCGCGTGGAGGTCGTGGAGGAAGACGGCCCGATGGTGTGCAACCATCAACCCGGGGACTATCTCGAGCTCTCCGGCGAGAACCTGAGTTTCCCGCCGGGCCAGACCTTCCCGATCTACGCGCTGGCTGCCCTGCTGCCGCTCCTGCCCGCCAAGCAGCGGCAAACCCACCCGAACGACTGGATGACGACCGACATGGAGGTCGCGTGCCCCGACCCGCTGTGCGGCGCTCGCTTCCAGATCACGCGCACCGGGACGTCGACGTTCCGCCACGGTGACGTCACTCGGGTGCCCCTATCGGGCGAGGGCGCTTGACGTCGGGGCACGATGTCGAGTTAGTCCCTGGATACCGGATCTCGAGGTTGATCCTGGGCGGCTGGCAATTCTCCGAGGGACACCGGCGGGGCGGGCTCGATCTGGACGAAACGCTCGAACTCCTAGTCGCTGCGGCAGACCGAGGCGTAACGACGTTCGACTGCGCGGACATTTACACGGGCGTAGAGGAACTCTACGGCCGGTTCCTGCAGCGGTGGCGGTCTACGTCGGCGACGACACCGGTCAGAGTCCACACGAAGTTCGTTCCCGACTTCGAAGCGCTGGCGGACGTAGACGAGCCGTACGTCCGGCGGATCATCGAGCGATCGCTCACGCGGCTGGGCGTCGAGGCGCTCGACCTCGTGCACTACTACTGGTGGCGGGACGACGTCCCCGGGATGGAGCAGACAGCACTGTGGCTGGCTGCCCTTCAGGGCGAGGGGAAGATCCGTCACATCGGCGTTACGAACCTAGACGTGGACCGCGTGCGTCGGATCGAGGACGCAGGCGTCAGGCTCCTCTCGAACCAAGTCCAGTACTCCGTCCTCGACCGGAGGCCGGAGGCGGCGCTCAAGGACCACTGTCTAGAGCGCGGGTCTGGGCTCCTCTGCTTCGGTGCTCTCGCGGGTGGCTTCCTCACGGACCGCTGGCTCGGCGCCCCTCCCCCCACGGGCGAGCTGGACAACCGCTCCCTCGTGAAGTACCGGCTGATCATCGACGAGTTCGGCGGCTGGAACGCATACCAGGCCCTCCTCTCGGAGCTGCGGTCGGTCGCGGACGAGCACGCGTCGGACGTGGCCACGGTCGCCGTGCGCTTCGTGCTCGATCAGCCGAGCGTCGCTGCAGTGATCTTCGGCGCGACGCGTCTCGGACAGGTGGAACGAAACCTTTGTGCGCTGTCACTGCGACTCACGGAGGACGATCACGCACGCATCCGGCGCCACCTCGACGCAGCGCCTGGGCCAGCCGGTCCGGTGTTCGGGCTAGAGCGGGACCGCGACGGCCCGCACAGTAGCATCATGCGGTACAACCTGAACCGCGGCGAGCTGCTGGAGGACGATGTGGAGCAGATCTGATCGTCCCGGCTCTTGGACTGGCGGGACGATCCGACTGGGCTGGCAACGGGGCACCGTGGAAGCGCGGCGGGGCGGCGGCGGGGGGGAGGGTTGCTGGGTGACCGATCAAGCCGCCTCTTGCACTGACCGGTCACTCGTGTGGAAAGGGCCCGATACCGATCTCTCCATCAAAGAGGAGTCGATGCTGTCCTCAATCCATCCCAGCCCGCAACGCCGAGTCCGTTGGAACCAGTGCACCGCTCTCGCCCCCTCCGTGACCACGGTCCTGGCGGTCAGCGTTGCTCTGACGGCCGCGTGCGCCCCAGCCGACGCGCCGCGTGCCGCCGATGCGGCTTTTGAATTCGACCTCCCCAACTGGTCCGAGCAGGTCACGCTGCGCGAGGGGTGGCTCGAGCGTCGTCACGAGATGTTGCTCCCCATGATGCGTCAGTACGACATCGATATGTGGATCACCGTGAACGAGGAGTTCCATGACGATCCGCTGACCGAGTACATCGCACCCCCAAGACCCTACACGGGCAACCGGGACATCTTCGTGTTCGTCGACACGGGGGAAGAGCTTCGAAGCGTGGCGATCACGGGCTACTCCGAGGTGAACCTGAAGCGCTTCTTCGAGTCACCCGACGAGCCGCGCCCGGCCAGCCAAGTGCTGCCAGAGCTTTATGCGGTCTATTCCCCCCAGCGCATCGCCCTCAACATGGACGGGCGCAAAGGCATGACCCGGAGCCTCACCTACGCCACGTACGGGTACCTGAGCGACATCATGGGGCCCGAGGCGACGTCGAGGTTCGTGAGCGCGGCCGACCTGATCGAGGAGTATCTAGACACCCGGATTCCCGAGGAGCTGGAAGCGTATCGCAATCTGGTCCATCTGACCGAAGTGATCGCGAAGCGAGCTCTCTCGGACGAGGTCATCGAGCCAGGGGTCACGACCATCGGCGATGTCCGACGGTGGATCTACAACGCGATGTGGCAGTACCGGGTGGGCACCTGGTTCCAGCCGGACCTTCGGCACCAACGTGGCGGAAGGCCGAACGACACGTCACGAGGCTTCCTGGCCGTGGCACCGGAGAATTGGGTGATCGAACCGGGCGACGTGCTTCACCTCGACGTAGGGATCTCCTATCTGGGGCTGGATACCGACTGGCAGAAGATGGCGTACGTACTCAGGGAGGGTGAGTCCGACGCGCCGGCCGGCCTCCAGGCGGCAATGGCCAACACCAACGCGCTGCAGGACGTGCTCACCTCCGCCGCCCGTCCGGGGCTGACGGCTGGCGAGGTGTACGATGCGACCATGGCGGAGATGGATTCCCGGCTGATCAAGGCGCAGATCTACTCGCATCCTCTGGGCAACCACGGCCACGGGATGGGGCCCAGCATCGATTTCCGGTCGGCCCAACGGGGTGAAACGGCTCGGCAGTCGAAGCGGTTGCGGGACGGCTCCTACATCTCCATCGAACTCAATACGCGGACGCCCGTTCCTGAGTGGGACGGCCAAGAGGTCTACATCATGATGGAGGATCCGGCCCACCTGGACAGTGAAGGGTACCACTTCTTCCGGCCGCGACAGGAGAGTTTCTACCTGATCGGAGGGTGATCGGATGAGAACTCCAAACCCAGCACTGTTCTGCGCGTCCTGAGTTGCGGGTCTGAGTGGGGCAGGGCAGAATCAGGGCATGAAGAAAACCCTGCTATTCGTGCTTGCTCTGATAGCGGTCGGGTGTGCTGAACAGACGCCAAGGAAGTCGAGCTAGAACCAGAACTTCGTCTCATAACCGTATTCCAGAGGAGAAGCCTGTGCATACCAAATATCATCGAACTGCAAGCGTACTCGGGGGTGTCTTGATTACTACCCTAGTCGGTGCTGCCGGTGCATCGGGCCAACAACGCCCTGAGAATCAGGTGAGGGCGGTGGTCGACGCCTTTCATGCGGCTCTCGCGGCAGGCGATTCGGCTGCGGCCTTGAGTCATCTTGCCGATGACGTGACGATTCTCGAGAGCGGTGGAATCGAAAACAAGGAGCATTATCGATCGGGACACCTTGCCGGAGACATGCGTTTCGCGCGAGCGGTGGCGCGAGAGCGCGGCGAGATTGAGGTCAGCCTAGTGGGTGATGTCGCTTGGGCTCACTCGACCAGTGTTACACAGGGCCGAATGGGCGACCGCGAGATCAATTCGCAGGGTGCCGAACTCGTGGTTTTAGCACGAGAAAATGGAATCTGGAAGATCAAGGCCATTCACTGGTCATCTCGGCAGCGAAGGTAGTCTGATCACAGCATCTGCAGAGGCGTAGTTACCGCGCTTCCTGCGGCCGACCTCGTGGACTTACGGCCCCCGTCCCCCTGGGCTCAGAAAACGGGAACTAGCCCCCCATCCCCCTGTTTGGGCCTTTTTCACCGAACTGAGTCGGGCCGTTCGGGATAGCAAGTACGCGACATTCGGAGGGCTGGACTCCGCACACATCGCCGCCACTGAAACGCCGTTTCCTGAAAAGATTTGGTGGCGCTGCTCAGTCCGGTGTGGTGCTCCCGGCTAAGTTGCGGACCTGCGGGGTGAGGTGCAGAATTAGGACATGAAGCGATCCGGGCCATTCACTCTTGCCGTGATAATAGGATATCAACTGGGATGCTCATCACGCCCTCCCTCTCTGTCCATCGCACGGCTGAGGGGCAGTGGGCCCGATATCCGGTTACCGATGGACATCAGTTCCGATGTGCACAACTTGAGATACCCAGAGAATCTGAGCGGATGAGGTTTTCGCGGATCACGGTGCCGGGTGCACTCAGGCAGATGGGGTGGTTCACCCTGCTTTTGCTGTCAGCGCAAGGCTGCACGAACCCGCTGGCCCCTTCAGCTGACGGCGAACAGGACGATGCCATCTTTTCCTGGGTGGCCCTCTCGGACTCCGTGTCGAACAAGGTTTATAAAGGGCTGACCAAGCCCGTCTCTCTTCTCGAACAGTTTCAGTGTATAGACCGGATCGACGTGTCTCTACGTAACGAAGCGGACTACACCGTTCGTTTTGATGTTTCGTGCCTCTCTCGTATCGCAGCCCAGTCCTCATTCGAGTTCCGTGTCACACCACCCCATCGACGGTTGAAGCTGGACGATGGTAGACTCATAGTGGTCGAGCGCGGGCCGAGAGTTCAGGTGCTGGTGCAACGGCACCCTGACAAACGGTGGAGCGCAAAGAAGGAAAAGGCGAAGGCGCGCGCCGACGCGAAGATGTTCCTGAAGCTCGGCAAGATTGAGAAGAGGCGGCGCAAGAGGGTTCGTGAACTGATCGAACTCGGCCTAATTGCGGCTCGGCAAGACTGAGAAGGGGCGGATCAAACCACAAGACATCCCTGCGTTCTTGGAAGAAGGGCTTGAGGTGTTTCGAGTGTTCAGTCAGTAGCACCCCCCTATTTCACCGCACCCACTGCTGGACTATACAACACTGTATTGCGCGTCCGGTGTGTAGTGCTCCTGAATAAGTTGCGGTCCTACGGGGTGAGGGGGCAGAATGAGGGCATGACACGCTACAGAGAACGTTCCTAGAGAGGTACCCGACATGACAAAACAGACCACCCGTCGTGAGATGCTCAAAGAAAGCATCGCTCTTGCGGGATTGGGCATCCTCGGCCTACCGGAATGGGCGTTCCCGGCCCTCGCCCAAGAGCAGACCCTGGTACCCTTTACCGACCTGCCCGAGACCCTCACGCTGGAGCGGACACCGGATCGCCGGATCATCGATATCCGAACCATCAACGGGGTGTTCACCCCGAGCGACCAGTTCTTCACGACGCAGCATTACGGGCACCCCGAGATCGACACGGCGACGTACCGACTGCGAGTGTCTGGACTCGTGGACCGGCCATTGGCTCTCTCGCTCGCTGACCTTCAAGCGATGCCGAGTCGCGAGCTGGTCTTTGGGTTCGAGTGCTCGGGGAATCGCGGCCCGGTGAACGGTCTTTCGAGCAACGGCCTCTGGCAGGGCGTCCCGTTGCGTGCGGTCCTGGAGCGGGCCGGGGTGCAGCCCGAGGCCCGTGAGTTTGTTCTGTTTGGTGCCGACCATGGCGAAGAGGAGGTGGAGTTCCGGGGAAGAACATACCCCGTGGATCAGAACTATGGCCGGAGCCTCCAACGAGACCAGGCGCTGTCAGACGAGCCGCTGCTGGCCTACTCACTGAACAACGAACCGCTCACCACGCATCAGGGGCGTCCGCTCCGGCTGCTGGTCCCTGGGTGGTACGGTGCGCCAAACGTGAAGTGGGTCTCCGAGATCCACGTCCAGGAGGATCAGTACCTCGGGAAGTACCAGGCCCGCTGGTACCGGACCTTGAGGGGCGAGATGGTCAACGGCGAGATGAAGTGGAAAGAGACGGCAATCACTAAGATGCGGCTGAAGTCGTTCATCGCACGGGTGACCACCGACGGTAGCCGGCACAACGTGTTCGGTGTGGTGCTGAACGACGGCACGCCCATCCGATCGGTCGAGGTGAGGGTAGACGACGGCCCGTGGCAGCCGGCGACGCTCGACCCGGCGACAACGAGTGAGAGGTACGGGTGGAAGTTCTTCAACTACACGTGGGACAACGCCACCCCGGGTGACCACACCGTGACTTCGCGGGCGACCGACGCGAACGGCAACGTGCAGCCGACTGCCGAGGAACTGGGGGTAAAGCAAACTTTCCTTGAACACAACGCGCAGGTGCCGCGGACCCTTATCATCGCGTGAGGAGGAAGGAGGTCTTTGAGCGTAATCTTCGTCCCTGGCGATCCGAGGTCAGTCGTGCAGCAGGACACCTCGGCCCACCGGAAGAGATCCTGACCGACTAGACGACCTGTGGCGTCCAGCCACGCCTAGCTTTCCATCCCCCTATTTCACCGCATGGCGAGAGAAACTTGTGACTCCCCTTCGTATGAGGTTGCGGTTGTCATCCGAGAGAGGACAAGAAACAAGTGACACTGACAGGGATTGGTTAGTACCTCACAAGAAAAACGGGCCGCCCCTATAATAGGGGCGGCCCGCCTCTGTTAAGGAAAAACCCTGCTCTACGAGACCTGAACTACATTCTCTGCAGCAGGACCTTTTTCTCCTTCGACCATCTCGAACTCCACTGTCGCGCCCTCAGCGAGAGTCTTGAAACCCTCGGCCTGAATCGCGCTGTGGTGGACGAAACAATCCTTGCTCCCATCCTCAGGTGTAATGAATCCGAAACCTTTCTGGTCATTGAACCACTTTACGGTACCCTTCATACGTATCATCTACTCCGTTGTG
>Ga0207962_1000253_pt1 | contig 16907 bp, 13 predicted proteins | sample Knorr_S15_td_AAI_FD_185603 | JGI IMG/M metagenome (GOLD analysis project Ga0207962, IMG submission 185603) | Marine microbial communities from Southern Atlantic Ocean transect - Knorr_S15_td_AAIW_ad_750m_LV_A (SPAdes) (version 2) | ecosystem: Environmental > Aquatic > Marine > Oceanic | place... | reverse complement strand
TAATGCCAAGTCCCGTTTAAAGTTTGCTTGCTTCTAGAATCAATCCATCCAATTAATTGATCCGCTTTTTGGTATTCTAAAGCTGTGCGGCTGAGAAGATTTTCTTCATCCTCTGCGTTTGCAAATCCCTCGTTACTTATAAGGAGACTAAGAACTATTAGTAATCTTTTCACCTTTCTATTTATAACAGAGTTACGAATTATTCCAAAAGACTAGATGGTGGAACTTCAGGTTAAAAATTGGAACCCAATAGGAAAATTAACCTGGGAGATTATATTATTATTTTGAATTAAGACTTGATGTAACATACTCATAAGCTTCATCAACACTGCTCGTAAGAAAGAACAGATCTAAGTCCTTCCTGTCTATTGCTCCATATTCAACTAAAGTTTCAAAATTAATTAATTTGTTCCAATACTCCTTCCCAAAAAGAACTATAGGCAAATTTTTCTTCATTTTTTCAGTTTGGATAAGTGTAAGAATTTCAAAAAATTCATCTAAGGTTCCAAAACCTCCAGGCATAATTACAAGAGCTTTTGCTAGATAAGAGAACCAAAATTTTCTAGTAAAAAAATAATGAAATTCAAAATCTAGTTCTGGATTAACATATGGATTAGGGCTATTTTCAAAAGGTAAGGAAATTCTAAAGGTTGCGGTTTTACCTTCTGCTTCTCTGGCCCCACGATTGGCTGCAATCATGATACCCGGACCCCCACCTGAACAAATGACATATTTTTGATCTTCCTGATTTAAATTCTTAGACCATTCTGTCAATCTTTTTGAGAGCGTTCTTGTAGCATCGTAGTACTCAGCTAATTTAAGACTTTTACTTCTTCCTTTATTAAAGTCTTCTTTGCTACTTAACTCCTCAGGTGATGGTGCTCTTGCTGATCCAAAAATTACTATGGTGTTCGTTACCTTTTCTTCTTCAAGTTGTTTTTTTGGATATAGATATTCAGACAGAATCCTTAAAGTACGAGCATCTTTGCTATTTAAAAAATCTAAATTTTTGTACGCTTTTTCTGTTTGTAACTCTTTTGTATTTTTAGTTTTAATCATGGGATAACTATACTTCTTTAAATGATTTTTTACAGAAGTAAGGGGATAAGATAGAGCTGGTAAGTAAGCTTATAAAGTCTAAAAGAGGTGGTGGAGCTAGACAGGAAAAGTTAGATCTAGCTTCTAAACTAAATTCATATTATTTACTACTTAGTAAAACTCCTCCTCTCCACATATGGACCGCACCCCATATCGGTAATATTGTTGTAATTAACAATCCATATCTAAGGCTATCAATTCCAACTGATGGCTCCATATAGTCACTAACTATACCCACCATCAATGGTCCTAAACCCATTCCAATAATGTTAAGAACAAATAAATTAATTGCAGCAACCACTGACCTCATCTCCACAGGTGCTTCAGATTGAAGGACAGCAAATATGATGCCCACATGAAAGCTTCCTAAGATTGCAGGACCTAAAAACCAATACATAGCTGAAGAAGAATCTAAGGCAGTGAAACTTAATATGGCAGTTGGAATATAAATTAACACTGCAAAACATATTATCCAGGCTCTCCATCCCTCATTTCTATAAGCTAATTTGTCTGCAATAAACCCTCCTAGAAATGTCCCTACTCCACCACCCAAGCCTATCGAAAGGGCTAAAAAAGTTCCAACTTCTCCAGAACTAAACAAATGAATTCTTTGGAAATAAACTGGAGTCCAAGCTATTGCTGAATATCCAAAAAGAGCAAAGAGAGCATGAGCAATAACAAAGTGTCTAATTATTAGATTTTTGAACATATATGTAACCACAGAAGTAAAACTTGGAGCTTGTGATTCTTTGGTTAAACCTTCTGAAAAGCCTCTCTGCGGTTCTTTCATGGTAAATCTGACTAAGAAAGCAATTAATACCCCAGGCACTCCCGCAATGACAAAAGCCCAACGCCAATTCAGCCATTCATTAACCCAACCTCCAATAAGAAACCCCATCATGACCCCAATATTTACACCAGTGGCAAAGATGGCCATCGCAGTTCCTCTCTCCTCAGGACTATAAAGATCAGAGATAATTGAATGAGAAGGAGGATTAGATCCAGCTTCACCAACCCCAACACCTATCCTGAATAAGATTAATTGCCAGTATTGAAACGCCAGACCACAGAAAGCTGTCATAAGACTCCATAAGGAAATAGATAAGGCTATGAGGTTTCTTCTATTGTGTCTATCAGCCCACATCGCCATTGGTATTGCCAAAGTGGCGTAAAATAATGCGAAAGTAACACCAGTTAAAAAGCCAAGTTGCGTATCACTTACAAGAAAAGTTTCCTTGATAGGTTGTAAGAGGATAGCAATTATATTCCTGTCTATATGGCTTGAAGTAAAGACTAAAACCAACAGAAAAAGTGTATAAAATTTTTGCTTCTTAGTTATGTCGGTGCTCATGAATTAACCTATCTACTCTTAGAAATTAAAACTAAGCATGGAAAGATAAATAAGGATTGGTTCCAATTGCTTCAAGTTTATCTCTCACCAAGTTTCTAGCTAGAATCGTGAAAAGCTCGTAAAGCTTTTTTGTCTACTTTGCCTATATCCAATAAAGGAAGTTCTTCAAGCAGTAGAATTTGTTTTGGAATCTTGTAATTGGCCAACCGTTGCGCAACAAAAGCACGGAGTTCATCAGGGTTGGGTGTGTCCTTTTCAGTCCCCATTACATAAGCAATACCAACCTCTTGAAAGGTCAGATCAGGTACACTGATCACTGCGGCCATCTTAACATTCTTGTGTTCCTCCAAAGCCAACTCAACCTCGCGTGGGTAAACGTTGTAACCTCCACTTTTAAACATCTCACTTATTCGTCCCACAATCTGAATGTTACCGTCTTCTAGTTGTATGGCCAGATCGCCCGTGCAAAACCAGCCATCCTCTGTGAAAGCCGCCGCGGTTGCTTCGGGATTTTTCCAATAACCTACCATTGTGAAGTCGCCTTTTACCTGAATTTCTCCAGGTTCATCAGTTTCTGCCAATCTCCCATCTGGGTGCCAGATACGTAACGGTTGACGCGGGTCTGGAGTTCCGATGGTATTGGCTAATACTTGTACAGAATCATGCAAACCACTGTAGGTGACACCTCCTGTGGTCTCGGTCATTCCATAACCCATGGTACAACGAGTACATTCAGTTTTTTCCATCAATGTTTGGAGTAGTTCAGAGGGTATGGCTGACCCCCCCCAAGCTATAAGATCTACTGCAGTAAGGTTAGTCTGAGTAAAATTCGGGTGGTTAACATACATCTGTAACATAGTCGGTACCCCTACTAATGTATTGAGTTTTTCACTTTCCATAAGTCGTAACACCTCAGATGGAGAAAACTTTTCTTGAAAATAAAGAGTTCCGCCTCCGGTTAATGTACGCCCACAGATATCACCAATGGCTCCAACGTGGTTTATAGGGAAATTACAGATAATACTGCGATCACTAAGTGCTTTACGATCAACGGCAATGACATTGCAAAGGTTTGATCCCATGTGTGTCAATAATGCACCTTTGGGCCTTCCGGTGGTTCCTGATGTGTAGACAATGTAAGCAGGGTCTTTAGGAGAGATTTCAGAACGACGGACCATAAGATTAGTGTGGCTTACCTGTTGCTCCCCCTCAAGAAAGTTGTCCCAACTGTAGTCAGAATAAGAATCCTCCTGCTCAAAAAGAATTAGTTGACGAATGGACTTATTAGATTTAGTTAGATCCAAAAGTTTCTCTAGGCTATTTTCAGATTGATTTCCAAAACCGAAGAGCATTGAAGGCTCGGCATCATTCAGTACATGACTAAGTTCATTCTTAGTATGCTTGGGATTTAATCCCATCCAAATTGCCCCAATACTAGTCACAGCTAAAAAGTGGATGAAGAATTCAGGCCGAGGGTCACTCATCATAGCTACCCGATCCTGTCTCTCAACTCCAGCAGCTATTAGAGCTCTGGCTATGCGATCTACAAGTTCTTGAGTCTTGGCGTAAGTTAACCGGAAGTCATCTAAAATAAGAAAGTCACGATTAGGCTGTAGTTCTGCTTGACGATTAAGATGGTCTGAGATCAGATTGAGAACTGGCAAAGTGATTTTATTCACGAAGAGGTCTAAGATGAGAGCTTCAGAAAAGCTAACCAATCAGCAACTATAGCTGGTTCTTTTGTTCCTTCGACTTCCATCATCACTTCCAAGTTCATAAGGGCACCATTTTCACCACGAGTTTGTAATTTCTTTAAGTGGAATCTAGCTCTTATTCGGCTATTAACAGGGACTGGTTTAATAATCCGAACCTTATCAAAGCCGTAGTTTAAACGATATGCAATTTTATCCTGAGGAAAGTGTAGGCTTTTAGCTAATCCTGTCAGGCAAGATAGGAGCATAAAACCCTGAACGATGGTGCCCCCGAAAGGAGCTATCTGGCGTGATAACTCTGGGTCATTGTGAATAGGGCCTGCATCTCCAGTCAGCTCGGAGAATTGATCTATAGACTTTTGGTCAATTAACTTCCAGTCACTCACTCCGACCTCTTGACCGAGCAAAGAGAAAAGTTCTGGTAACAAATGAGCTATATCTTGCTTCATATAAAATCTTTTAGTCAGGTTATTTGCCTTGTTTTTGGATTAAATTTTAATCTTTTTCATCTCTTTTATTTAAACATATAAGGATCCAGCGTCTGTTCGGCGTTTGCTCGATATTTATGCCATTGGCCTCCGCCGTAGTAACTCAAACTTCCTGGTTCAGCTTTGCCTTCTCCATTGTAATAGGAAATACAGTCTCGAAATGCACTAGTACTTATATCAACTGCTCTACAGTGTTCCGCGTACTCGTTCTCATGTTCCTTCTTAATGTCAACTACTCCAACTCCCTGGTCTCTCATAGTTTCTAAGATCCATATTAAATAATCGCTATGCGTTTCTATGGCTTCCGTGAAATTAAAACTTCCACCGCCTCCTTGAGGACCGGTTACTATAAACAAATTTGGAAACCCATTACTGTGAATCCCCAGGAATGTCTTTGTACCTTCTGACTGCCATTTTTTGCGCAAGGATTGTCCGTCTTTACCAACAATCATATTGAAAGTAGCCGTTTCCTGCCATTTAAAACCCGTTGCATAAATCAACACATCCAACGGATATTCTGTTCGTTCATGAATCACTCCATTTTCATTGATTTTACTTACACCTCGAGGAGCTGTATCCACTAATGTTACATGTGGCATGTTAAAAGTTGGTAAGTATTCATCGTGAAAGGCGGGTCTTTTACAGCCATATGGATAATAAGGTTTCAAAGAAGCCGCAACCTTCGGGTCAACTACTATTGCGTCAACTCTGGCACGAATTTGTTCCATGATACGAAAGTTGGACTCCAACTGCTTTTCCATCAATTCTTCAGGAGACAACTCTCTTTCGTGGTGTTTCCTTACTTTGAAATCTTTCACCCTCCCCGACAGATAATCATCGTTCGCCTTCAATGCAGTGCGCCCAGCTGAAATTTTAGCAAACCTAGCTCGCCTCGCTCTTGCCCAACCAGACTCCTGCTTCCAGATTTCAATCTCTTCTGGAGTTGTCTCTCGTTGGTCACGTACATCAATAGAAGATGGGGTGCGCTGGAATACATAAAGCTTTTTAACTATTTTTGCCAACTCAGGCACTACTTGGACTGCAGTGGCTCCTGTCCCAATTATACCGACCGTCTTATTTTTTAGGTCCAAGTGATAGTTCCAACGAGAAGTGTGGAAGGCTTCACCTTTGAATGTTTCCATTCCTTCAATTCTTGCCAATTTGGGTGTAGTGAGTAAGCCGTTCGCAAGAATCACGAAACGTGCTTTCATTTTATCACCACGGTCTGTCATAACAGTCCATTTCCCAGCTGATTCATCCCATACAGTCTTTTCTACTGTGGTGTGGAACAAGCAGTGATCATAAAAGCCAAATTTCTCGGCTAAACGTTGACAATACTCCATAATTTCGAATCCGGAAGCAAACTTCATGGTGGGGAAATAACCCATTTCTTCAAGTAGTGGTAGATAGCTGTATGATTCTACATCGCAAGCAACGCCGGGATATCGGTTCCAGTACCATGTACCTCCCACATCACCACCTTTTTCACAAAAACGAACATTGTTGAAACCGGCTTTCTGAAGTTTGTACCATAACAATATACCGGCAAAACCCGCTCCAACTACAAGAATTTCACACTCATCACTAAGAGAATCTCGAGGTACAGGATCAGCCGAATACAAATCCTGTAAGTACATACTGAAATCTCCAACCATATCCATATAGTCAGCTGCCCCTCTTCTCTTTTCCTTGAACTCGCGATATTTAGCCTGCTCCTCTGCACTAAAGACTGCTCCTTCTGGTATCTCCGGGAGAGTAGTAAGGGACTCGTCATGAAGTATTGAGTAGCCTTTGCCAGTAATCTTGTCACTTGCTTTAGATGCACGAGTATCAAAGATTTTTAAGCCACTTGCAGGATCAGTTTGTATTGCCATAGAGTAAGAGAGTTTTGTCAAACTCTAATTTACACAGATTTAAGGATTATTCCAAATTGAACTATGTGGTGGAGAAAGCTGGGAAAGCTGGGGAAGCAAGGAAACTTAGTTTAATCAAAGATCATATTCTTCTATAATCTTTTGTACTGCTTCATCCGGAGTTAGATTATCAGTGTTTATAATTAAAGAATCGGTTTTTTCTATGCTCTTGCTCCAGTTATTTTCTTTGAGATATCTAGTCAACCCACTTTTACTGTTTATTTTAGAATATTTAGCACGATCCACGTTTTCTACTCTATCAAGTAGCGTTTCTCTGCTTGCTTCAATTTTAACAAACTTTACATAGTCTTCTCCTGCAATATGGATAATTTGATTTACGAAATTATCGTCATCTGGGGGTATATAAAAAAATGTAAAAATTAAATCTCGGTGGGCTAATTTTGCATCTCCAAAAACACCTAAACGAATATTTTCACAATAATCATAAAACGGCTTTGTAAATGGTTCATACAATACTTCAGCCAAATCAAAAGTTAAATGATTATGGAATAAAGAAATTCCTGTCTTTTCTGCTAATTTCTTAGCAATTGTAAGCTTACCTGATGCAGGTGGACCATATAAAAAAATAACTTTCATATGCCCTCAGTATACTCCCTGCAAAAGGGTGAAAAAGACTTAAACCAGCAAACCTTAGGAAAGGTGGAGCTTCTGGTTAAAAATTGGAACCGCCTATTCCCTAAGTTCCTTTTCCTTCAAAAAAGCTATTTAGATATTGATTCTTAGACATAAATAATTCCCTAATAATGTTTAATTAAACTGAGTATTTTATTTAGACAAGAGTCAATTATCCCATTGTTTTTAACAATATAATCTGCATAGTGCTGATACAGTCCTTCTCTCTCTTTGTAAGCCTCTTGAATAGTTTGATCTGATCTTTTAAGTAGGCCTCTTTCAGAAAAATTTGATATGCGAGCTGATATATCTTCATAAGGTACTTCAAGATATATCACCATAGAATTTCCTTTAATGTACTCCATAGCAGTATCACAAAACACAGCACTACCTCCAGTGGCTAAGACAATTTGGTTAAATTCCACCGAGAGTAAAGCACCTTCTTCAATTTCTTTGAATTTTTTATTTCCATTCTGGCTCAGAATATCCTGTAAAGATTTACCATATTTTTTTTCAATAAGTAAATCACTATCTACAAAATTAAATTTTAAGTGTTTAGCCAGTTTTTTCCCTATAGATGATTTACCAGCCCCTGCCATACCTATTAATGATATTGAATTATTCATTTCTACTTTTATCTCTAACTAAGAAAACTATCTTTGCATCAGATTTGAGCATTAATACAAATCTGAGCAAGTGTTGTAGTTTTTAACCATGAAATTAAAACTCTCTCCCTTCCTGGGGAAGTGTTATTTTCTAGCACTTAAAGGATAAAAACAAATATAGTAATATGAATTATCAGGTACAAGGAAAAACAACAAGATTTGATATTTACTTATGATTGAGGTTAAAAAAGATTCAGTAATATTATCAACAGGTTCAAATAAGCAATACGATTTACCATTTTTATGGTTAAGAGATAATTGTCAATGTGATGAATGTAGAATTATAGAGACTCAAGAGAAACAGTTTCTTTTGCATACAGTCCCAGTAGATATATCTCCTAAGAGTGTTGAAATAAAAGATGAAAGCCTATTTGTTTTGTGGCCTGATAATCACCAATCGGTAATCCCATTAAATAAAATAGAAGAAAGTGGCAAACCTAGATATCCAGAACATAAGTTATGGACAAGTAAGTTCACTCCTAGAAGGTTTGATTGGTCCGAATTTTTGGACAATAAAGAGATTGCCTTGGAGGCACTAAAAACTTTTGTTAGTTTTGGAGTAATTATTTTGAATAATGCACCAAAGGAACCAAATTCATTAGAACTTTTATCAAAAAGATTTGGACCAATTCATGAAACATTATTTGAAAGGATTCATAATGTTTCTGTAACCGGACATGTCTATAATGTTGCTCATACTTCAAAGGGACTTCCTCCTCATAATGATTTTGCAAGCTATAAGTCTCAACCAAGTGTTCAGGCTCTTCACATGTTAGAAAATGAATGCGAAGGAGGAGAATTAATAATTGTAGATGGTTGGGAAATCGTTGAGGATTTAAGAAAGGATAATCCTGAATATTTTAATATTTTAAAAGAGTTTAATGTTCCGTTTAGACAATTCGATGAAAATAATGAAACATATGCTGAGGCTCCTATTATTAAATGTTCATCTGATGGGTCTGTAGAAAGTTTTAGATTCTCAAATCAATTAATGCAGATGATAGATCCATCTAGAGAAGACGTAAAAAGTTTTTATAAAGCTTATCACGAAGTTTCCACTAGGGTTCATGACAGCAAATATCGTTCAACTTTTAGATTGAATGGAGGAGAGGTATTAATTGTTGCAAGTTTAAGAGTTTTACATGCTCGAGAATCATTTATACCCAATGGTAAAAGGCATTTACAGGATGCTTATTTTGTATATGACAATGCCCTAAATAATTATGTTATTTGACATATTAGAGAGACACAGCAGAACCTTATTTTCCTCTGAAACCTACTATTTATAAGGGTTTCAAATTAAGCTACTATTGAGTGGGAGTAATAAAATGTTCGAAACAACTGATTTTTTATTCACAGCGGAAACTACACCTGATGTTACTACTGATCTTGCTGGAAGCGTTGGCAAGGTTGAAGAGCTCGGGGTTGTTGCTGACGCTGTAAACGTAACAGACTCACCAAATTACAAAAGCCGTTTGAACAGTTTGCTGGTTGCTTCAGAGATTCAAAGAAGTGGGTTAGATGTCATTTTGCAACTAACGGGTAGGGACAGAAACCAGATTGCGTTGGAGTCCGTATTGCTTGGTGCGCTGTCGGTTGGTGTAAACAAAGTTCTTTGTTTAAGCGGAGATCAGCCAGACAAGAATGGGCCTGTGGTTGTTAATGAATTTAATAGTATCGGATTGATCGAACTATGTAAGGTCATCTCAGGGGGAACGCTGACCGACGGAACAAAAATAAAAAACCCTCTACCGATTTATTCGGGTGCGGCGGATGATTTATACGATCAGCTCTCAAAACCAGTCGCGCTTAGTAAATTAGCTACGAAGATCGAGCAAGGAGCGAATTTCGTTCAAACTCAGTATTGTTTTGATTATAAGGTTATCAAAAAATATTCGGATAAATTGAACGACCATGGTTCCTTTAACAATTGTAAGGTGCTGATTGGAATGGGCCCTTTAAAATCAGCCAAGCAGGGCGACTGGATGCGAAAAAACTTATGGGGTGTAAACATCTCTGATGAAATTCTGCACCGCTTAGAGGTTAGTGACTCGCCAGCGGAAACTGGTGAACAAATTTGTCAAGAACTGATAGAAAAAATTATCCAGCTTCCCTGTATTGATGGAGTTCATTTAATGGGTCCAAATTGTGAAAAAGGTTCGGCTAGAATAATTTCTCATTTTAGATGAGGTTCCTCAGCACAACCTACGATATTTCAAGCAAACCTCCAGCTACCATTGAGTGGGAATGAGAATTAATATTGTAGGAACAAGAATCTAAGATAACCCTTGAATTAATCCATTATCATCCACATCTATATTTTCCGCAGCCGGTGTTTTTGGTAACCCTGGCATTGTAATCACATCGCCGGTTAGCGCCACTATAAACCCTGCTCCAGAGGATAATCTGACTTCTCTAATCGGAACATCGAACCCAGTCGGCCTACCTTTTAGTCTTGGATCCGTTGATAAAGAGGCTGGTGTTTTAGCCATGCACACAGGTAATTGTCCAAACCCTTGATCTTCAAGTCGTTTTATTTCTGTTCTTACATCTTTGTCAGCCATAATATTATTGGCGCCATACATAGATGTGGCAATGGTTTTCATTTTATTCCAAAGACTCATGTCATCTGGGTATAGAAAATTAAAATCTGTTTTATGATTCTCTGACAAATCCACCACTGCTTTTGCAAGATCTATTGCGCCTTTCCCCCCATCTCTCCAGTGGCTGCAAATAACCACATCAACCCCTAAATAGTCACATTTCTCTTTAACCATTGAAATCTCTTGTTCTGTATCGTGGGTAAACTGATTGATAGCAACAACCACCGGTAAACCAAATTGATGAATATTCTCAATGTGTTTTTTTAGGTTTTCAGTGCCCTCACTTACAGCGTCAACATTTTCTTCTCTAATCTTATCAAGAGGCACGCCACCATGAGATTTTAAGGATTGAAGAGTAGCCACTAGCACCACAGCGTTAGGTGTTAAGTTGGCTTTTCTGCATTTTATATCAAAGAATTTTTCGGCACCAAGGTCTGAACCAAAACCAGCCTCTGTGATCGTATAATCAGACAATTTCAAAGCCAATTTAGTTGCAGCTATACTGTTGCAACCATGAGCAATATTAGCAAAAGGCCCGCCATGGATAAAGACTGGATTACCTTCTAATGTTTGAGCTAAATTTGGATTAATTGCATCCTTTAACAAAGCTGTCATAGCACCTTCAACATTTAGATCGGCCGCTGTTATTGCCTGCCCGTCATGGTTATAAGCAACAATTATTAATGCAATATTTTTCCTTAAATCATTGATGTCATTAGACAAACAAAAAATTGCCATAATCTCTGATGCTGCAGTGATTGAAAAAGTGTCTTGTCTTGGTATTGAATTTGATGGTCCGCCAAGTCCTACAACTGTTTGCCTCAGTGCCCTATCATTTAGATCTAAAACACGATTCCAGACTATTCTTCGATGATCAATATTGAGTTTATTGCCATGATGAAGATGATTATCTAAGGACGCTGCTAATAGATTATGAGCTGAGGTAATAGCATGAAAATCACCGTTAAAATGGAGATTAATATCTTCCATAGGAATAACTTGAGAAAAGCCTCCACCGGCTCCACCACCCTTCATACCAAAACACGGTCCTAATGATGGTTCTCTGATGCAGGTGGTTGTTTTATGTCCAAGCAATGCCATGGCATCACTTAGACCAATAGTTGTTGTGGTTTTACCTTCTCCTGCAGGAGTTGGGGTAATGGCAGAAACCAGAATTAATTTACCGTTATTATGATCCTTGAGCTTTTCACGATTAATTGAAAGATTAACCTTACCCTTGAATTTACCGTAATGCTCAAGATATTCATCACTAATACCTAACTTAGCAGCAATTGTCTCAATTGTTCTTAGTTCTGCTTCTCTAGCAATCTCTATATCTGTTTTCAAAAATAACCTCTCACATTTACATTTAAGACAAACAAGACTATATATTATCTTTGAAGATTACAATTATTTCAGGGCCGTATAGGAATCGCTGTTTACAAGGTTCTTGAACAAGTTGCACAAGGTTTTAAACCATCATCTAATCAACGTTTATATTGACAATGATGGTTAGTTTGCGTAGTGTCTGTAGACAAACTTAATTTCAAAAAATATTAGCGGGGACTGAAAAAATGTTTGAAAAAATTAGAGAACGCTTAACCTTTTACCTTTCATCACTTGCTCTGTTAAATGCAGCAGCATTTAGTGGATTTGCAATGGCACAAACAGAATTAGAAGAAGTTGTTGTCACAGCTCGAAAGAAAACAGAAAGTTTACAAGACGTCCCAATATCTGTATCAGCACTTCGTGAAAGCGATTTAGAAGACAAAGGAATAAATGTATTTGAAGATTATTTATTACAACTCCCTAGTGTAACTGCAGGCGGTGCAGGACCCGGAACAAGTACAATTTATATTAGAGGTCTTGCCTCAACAACACCCAATCTCACTACAGCTGGTGTTGCTGGCTTAGCTCCAAACGTATCATTCTATTTAGATGAGCAACCATTAGCTCAACCTGGAAGAAACTTGGATGTATATGCAGCAGATATGGCACGTATTGAGGTTCTAGCCGGTCCACAAGGAACTCTTTTTGGTGCTAGTTCACAAGCTGGTGTTGTTAGAATGATTACTAACAAACCTGTGATTGGTGAAGCATCAGCTAACGTAGAAGTTGAAGCAAGGTTTATGCCAGGAGCAGATACTGGAGATAAAGTAGAGCTTGTAGCGAACATGCCTCTTGGTGATTCAACCGCAGCTAGATTTGTTGCCTACAGAGATAAAAAAGGCGGTTATATTGATCAAGTTGCAGGCTCTATTAACGCAAGTCAATCTGCACGTTTCAGAGCAGCAGGTACAGTAAGAGACAATGGCCTTCCTGTTAATTCATCTAGAGGAGGCTTTCAAGCTGGAGCTGATCTTTCAGGAGTTACTTTAGGAAATGCAGTCGCAATTGTTAAAGATGATGCTAACACATTAACTTATCAAGGCTTCAGAGCAAGTCTTGCCCATGAAATTAATGAAAATTGGGATGCGCTAGCAACGGTAGCACAACAAACTATTGATGCTGATGGTGTGTTTTTTGTAGACCCAAATTTAGGTGATCTAGAAATCCAAAGATATACCGAAGACGTCATTGAAGATGAATTTGACAACATGAGTTTAACTCTTGAGGGTTCAATAGGCGATCTTGAAGTAGTTTATGCCGGAGCATATACAGACAGAACATCAGATCAAATGGTTGATTACACTGACTACTTATTTGTTGGTCAGTATCTTCCTTACTACATTTGTGATTACTATGTAACCTACACGACTTATGCACCTGGTAATGTTCCAACAGGAACTTGTGGTGCTCCTAACATGTTAGTTGATTCAACAACAAATCTTGAAGTTACATCTCATGAATTCCGTATAAATGCAGATTTAAATGACACAACGTCAGTTACAGCTGGTGTCTTCGCTAGTGATACTGAGCTTACAGAGTTAAATTTATTCACCTATCCAGGTTCAGTAGGTAATGATATTACATACGCTGCTAACTATGCTTTGACAGATACATCAGTAACTGGAGTTATTAATAATGCAAGTCCTGGCTGGTTTTCAGCAGGGCCTTATTCAGAACCAGTTATATTCTTTAATGATATTAAGAGAACTGATAAGCAAATGGGCGTATTTGGTGAAGTAAGTTATGCATTGAGTGACACATCAGAACTTTCGGTAGGTGCTCGTTGGTATGATATTGAGGTTGATTTTGAAGGCAGTGCTAACTCATCATTTTATAATGGGTTCGGTAATCCAGATACTCAACAATTTGGATCTAACTTATCCGCACAATATGCACCAGGAAATGCAAACGGCTATCCTGACACAGCGCAAACAGATGGTGTTATTGGAAAGGTAACATATTCATGGAATAAAAGTGAGGATACAATGTTGTACGTCACCATGTCAGAAGGTTTTAGACCGGGTCTTCTAAATAGACCTGTTGGCAGCTCAAGTCCAGATGGATCATATACTGTAAAACCATCTATTGAATCTGATGAAATCACAAACTATGAGTTTGGTTGGAAAGCTGTTCTTCAAGATGGTGCGCTTAGATTTAATGGTAGTGTTTTCATGGTTGATGTAAGCGGCTTACAAAGTACTATTTTTGATCCAAGTATCGTTAACTTGTTCTTCTCGGATAACGCAGCTGATGCTGAAATAAGAGGAGTTGAGGGTGACATTCTTTATTATACTGATAGCGGTTTAATACTATCAGGTGCTTTCTCGATCTTAAATACAGAAATCACTAAGAGCTTAGTTCCAACCGCTGACGTGGTTGTTGGTTCTCATTTAGCATTTGCCCCTGGTTTTCAGGCTAACTTTAGTGCCAGAAAAGAGTGGGGAACGTCAATGGGTAATACAGGACATTGGCAAGCTCAATTCAATCACTCACGTGCAAGTGATTCTGACATCATGGAACCTAACAGAGCTACGCAAGCTAGTTATTTCCTTACCAATATCAGAGCTGGTGTCAGTAACGATTCTTGGACGGCAGAAATGTATATCGATAACGTCTTCGATGAAAGGGCTGAAATAAGCAATACTTTCGTCTTTGATAGACAGCGTGTAGCTGTTATAAGACCACTTAACCTTGGTTTCAGGTATAAAGTAAAGTTTTAACTTCGATAAGTAAAAAATATAAAAGGGAGCTCAGGCTCCCTTTTTATTTTTTCAGAAATTAGATTTTATTATATTTGTTAGAATGAGATTGGAATGAAAGAAGATCAATTAAATATAGATGAAACCTCGCTCTCGGTAGACTTAAGCGAAGCTACAGAAGCTGTCAAAGCAGCCAGATTTGAAGATGCACTAAATTTGTTAAGTATTGTCCTTAAAGATCATCCTGACAATATAGATGTCTTATACCTTGCAGCAGTTTCAGCGAGATATTTAAAAAAATTTGATGATTCAAAAAAATATATTGAACACTTGTTGTTCAATGCCCCAGATATGGGACGCGCTTATCAGGAGTTGGGCCACCTTAATAGAGATATGGGAGATGAAGAGAAAGCTGTCGTGCACTATAGACAAGCTTGTGAACTTAACCCAGCACTTATGGCAGCTTGGAATTCTTTATACGAATACTTTGTAAAAAATAATAACAAACCAGCAGCTGATCATGCCTTTGAGCAAATCAATAAATTACAATCACTTCCAGGTGTACTTTTGTACGTAGACCAGATTCTCAATGAAGGAAGACTCGGCTTGGCGGAGACAAAGTGCAGGTCTTTTCTTAAAAAAAATCCTACTGATACCTACGCAATGTCATTGCTTGCTGAAATTGCTAATCGATTGGGCTATTTTGATGATGCAGAATTTTTACTTGAAAAGGCTGTCGAGTTCAAACCAGATGATGGCGACCTAAGAATGAAATTTGCTTCGATTCTTAGAAAAAAACAAAAGTTTGCTAAGACTATGGAACAAGTAAACATATTGTGTGATAAATATCCTGACAATCTTACTTATCAAGCTCAGAAAGCTAGTGAAATTATGCAAAATGGAGGCCATGAAGAAGCAATTACCTTATTGGACGATATTCTGAGTAAAAACCCATTTAATTTCAGTACACTTACATCAAAAGGTCATGCACAAAAAACTCTAGGCAGAACAGACCAAGCCATTAAGAGCTATCAATCTGCCTATCAAATAAAGCCAGATCATGGAGAGGCTTTCTTTTCTTTGGCAAATCTAAAAACCTATTCTTTTACCAGTAATGAATTAGATGGCATGCGAGAACAGGTTGGGAGAGTAGATTTATCACTAAGAGATAAAGCATATTTTCATTTTGCTCTTGCTCAAGGTTGTGAAGTAAATGGGGAATATGATGAGGCATTTTTTCATTTAGAAAAAGGGAACAAAATCAAAAATGATCAAAGTCAATACTCTATTGAAAGAATGGAAAAAGAACTACAAGCTCAAATAGACGTTTGTGATGAGACTTTTTTTAGAGACTTAGGTAGTGGAGGCCATAACACAAAAGACCCTATATTCATTCTTGGCTTACCCAGATCAGGCTCAACACTTATAGAACAGATCTTAGCATCGCACTCTATGATTGATGGAACACTTGAGCTTCCAAATATTCTTTCAATTGCTCAAAGCCTAAGAGGAGATGATATTTACGGCAAATTAGGCAATTACCCTAAAAGTATGAAGTCATTAACACTCGAACAGCGAGAAACTTTGGGTAAGAGTTTCATTGAAGACACTAAAATGCACAGAAAAGATGCTCCAATGTTCACAGATAAAATGCCCAACAACTTCAGACATATTGGCTTAATCCATCTAATAATGCCAAACGCTAAGATTATTGATGCTAGAAGATATCCCTTGGATTGTTGTTTTAGCATGTTCAAACAACTCTTTGCTCAAGGACAAGAGTTTTCATATGGTCTAGCCGAGGCAGGAAGTTATTACAAAAGCTATGTTAAGTTGATGAATCACTGGAATGGAGTCTTGCCCGATAAGATATTAAGAGTAAGTAACGAAGATATCATTGAAGACCTTGAGGGGCAGGTTAAAAGAATGCTTGAATTTTTGGAGTTACCTTATGAAGAAGAATGCATTTCATTTTATGAAACAGACAGATCAGTTAGAACCGCTAGTTCTGAACAGGTAAGAAGACCAATCAACAAAGATGGCATGGAGCGCTGGAAGCCTTATTCAAAACACTTAAAACCATTACTTAATAGCTTGGGTGAAGAGTTATTAAAACCTGAAGACATAGCCCTACTAAACTGATAAGAAATTGAACACACCTAACACTTCAATATCAGAAAGAAAGGGAAGGGCCAACACCCAATTCCTTGGGCTGGATATAAATTTACCCGTATTTGTTATCAGTTTAGGCTTAGCCGTTATCTTTTCTGTCCTCGTATTGAGCTATCCAGAAATATCTTATGAGTTCCTTACTAATACTAAAAACTTTGTAGTGGTTTGGTTCGGTACCTTATTT
>Ga0207962_1000249_pt1 | contig 16969 bp, 17 predicted proteins | sample Knorr_S15_td_AAI_FD_185603 | JGI IMG/M metagenome (GOLD analysis project Ga0207962, IMG submission 185603) | Marine microbial communities from Southern Atlantic Ocean transect - Knorr_S15_td_AAIW_ad_750m_LV_A (SPAdes) (version 2) | ecosystem: Environmental > Aquatic > Marine > Oceanic | place... | reverse complement strand
CACAATCGAACTCCGCAGCCCAATCAGGTAGATCCCGCCCGCTTACCGCAGCGAACAGTCGTCCGACATTGTAGGGCTCATTCACAATCACGCCCATGCCTCGGTCCTGTGCCAGCGGTATCAGTCGATCTGCCGCCTCACGCTCTCCGAGCGAATAGTTGACCTGCACGAAGTCTAACTCTTCAGTGCGGAGCACCTGCTCCATCTGTTCGTACTGTCTCCCGAACGAGGTCGTCACGCCGACGTAGCGTGTGCGACCTTCTTCTTTCGCTTGTCGGATGGTCCTTAGATGAATCTCGGTATCCCGAAGGTTATGTACCTGATTCAAGTCGATGATGTCGCGTCCCCAGTCTTGAAGGGACGTTTCCTGCTGATCAATACCCGCTTGTCTACCGCCACCTGTTGAAATTTTTGTGGCAAAGAAAAGGTCATTCTGGATTCCAAGTTCCTGAACGAGCTGGCCAGCGACACCCTCAGAACTACCATACGTGGGAGCGGTATCGAAGAACCGTCCCCCCATCTCGTGGAATAGTCGCAACACTTCTTTTAAAGGAGCTCGCTCCTCACCCGAAGCACCCACACTGAACGTGCGTGCACTACCTAAGCCCACGGCAGGAACCTCCTCACCCGAGGAAGGAATAGCTCGCATGAGTAAGGGCCGTTCTTGAGCAACTGCCGGAAACTCATTGAGCAATAAGGCTGCGGCCCCGGTCCCAGCACTAATCTTGAGCATATCTCTTCGTGAGATCTTCATCTCGTCACCTCGTAGACTGTACGACCATTCCTCTAGCGATCACCCGAAGATGAGGGTCGGTGCTCTGAACGGGCAAGAATGGGCACGTCGGATGAGTGCAGTGACAGGAAGGAAATGAGGTGCGGGGACAGCTGGGCATCACGTCCTTCCCTCCTCCAGCTCCTCGCTCAGTTCCGGTCTTGCAGGTGAGGGAGCAGAATTGGGGTATGACAGGCTACCCCCTCTACACACCACTCTAGAGCCATACGCTCCAGCCTTGCATTTTACTGCATCAATCACGATATGTGTCGTTATTAACGACATATATTACGGTATTGCAGACTATTGCTGACAAATGGAGTCCTTTAAAGTGCCGGAACGAAAAAAGCCAATGATCAAGTCAGACTCTTCAAGCTTTGTACTCGCCCTCACGATCCTGATCTCGGGATTGTCGGGTGTGCCGCTCACCGCTCAACAAAGTGAGGACTTTCAGCCGAAGAATGTCATTTCAGCCAATGTGATCGGACTTCTCACTAATACGTTCAATGCGGAGTTCGAGCGTGTCATCTCCCCGACCTCCACAATTGGTTTCGGGGGATCGACCGCCTCAACTGAGTGGTATGCGGATGCGGGTCCCTGGCCGGAGCCGCCGATCACAGGGACAGATGCATCCGGCTTTCCCATCTACGATCATAATGATCCGGCCTATCTGCAGGCCCTAAGCGACTACGAGAGACTTGAAAACACCTTGGAAGAAGCCCGATACATCAATTTCGATGTGTTCTACCGGTTCTATCCGGGCAGTAGGCGCACCCGGACGTATAAGGCTCCTATTGGATGGGCGTTTGGTATGAAGATGGGGCTCACCACGGTCGACGGTGCGGGGAGAGGCGATGGGACGTATTTCGGTTTCGGATTCGACATGAATCATAGTTGGGTCTTAGGACCAGACGACAATTTTTATGTTGGCCTCGGATTTGGCCTAAAGCGACTCATGGGAGTCCCGAAGGTCGATGACGGTTACGGGGACTACGGCGGGAAAAGATCCGCCTTGGAGGGCAGACTGCCATTTGGTGGTGGTGACCTTTACCCAACGATCCGAATCATAAACGTCGGCTTTGTTTTTTGATCGAGTTATCGACTCTGGAAGCCGCCCCAAGAAGCTTCGGAGATGTTGAAAACATCTGGGTCTACCTGGCTGACGGAGAATCTTCCACGTACTGCAATTTTCTACCGGATGGGTCTTAACTCCTTCCACCGCTCAATAAAACGCACCGCACCCTCGACGAATACTTCGGTGGCCAATCGTCCCTGCTCCGCCGTTGCTTCCTTGGGATCCCTCTCACTCCACACACCTGTGCTAGACATCTGATCTGCTGACGTACCCTTACCCGTCTCCTCAGCCTTAAGACCTTCCGCTAGAAACACAGCAAGCGCGGTGGGATCCCCTGCGATCACGTCAGGGAGCATGCGTTCCATATGACTGGGCAATGTCAACTCCGCTGTCACCGCTGCCTCCAAGTCCACCAGATCCGGCATCAAATAGAGGCCCCTAGATGTCTCTCCGACTCCTCCGTGGCGATCAAATACTTGGGGATCCGGGATGTCCGCGAGCCTACTCCGATCCTGAAAAGGAGCAGCAACTGAACCCAGATTTACCGCAATACCTGAGGTTTCGTGATTGATACGGTCTACGATAAAAGTCGTCGTTGCCTGATTTCCTCCGTGCGAGTTCAGGATCAAGAAACGTTTGAACCCATGACGCATCAGACTTTCAGCAGCTTCGACGATCACCTGCTGTACGGTTTGAGATGACAACGAAATCGTTCCCTCAAATCCCATGTGATAAGGAGATTGCCCCGGAAGAAGGATTGGTGCGACCAATACGTCCGTGCGGGCAGCAATAAGCTTGGCCCGTTCGATTCCACTGTAGTAATCGGTGCCGATAGGCAAATGAAGTCCGTGTTGCTCCAGAGCGGTGACCGGAATGATTACCATGTCAGTCCGGGTCAGGAGATCTCGCACCTCAGGGACAGTCATATGAGGAAGATAGTTCGGCACTTTTTCTTCCGACCAAACCGGACTGGTCTGAGCTACTGCAGGTGTTTGTAGGCACATCCCGATCAGGGCGATGACCGCTAGGGCCAGGGGGTGAATCGACTTCATGAGAAAACCTTCATCTGGGGGATTAGTTGTCTTTAGTATGACAGCATGAAGATGTTTAAAACGGATTGGCAAGTCGGCTTGTCATCCTATGTTCTTAGCGAACGAGCGACTTCGAACGAAAATACTTCCCTAAAGAGACATCCTGGTACTGAGGAGAGAGCGGAATGACCGTTACAGGAATCCGATGCACCCTTGTTGGAGGACTCTTGAATCTCCTCCTCACTTCGCCGCTATGGCTTTCAGCACAATCCCCGGAACTCGTCTATATCTCGAATGTGACTGCCACTCAATCCGCCGGACGCACTCTCACTAACGTCGAAGACCAAACTAGGGCAACACTAGATCGTCTGGGTGAAGTACTCCAGGAACAGGGCCTGAGTTATTCCGATGTAGTGGCATCGAATGTGTTCCTTAAGGACACCAGACACTTTCAAGGTATGAATGGAGTTTATCGCACCTACTTCGAGATTTCCCCCCCGACACGCGCCACTGTACAAGCTGATCTTTTGGAGCCTGACGCACTAATTCAGATCTCAGTAGTGGCAACCGGTGAGTCCAAGGAAGTCATCACTCCGGATGGGCTAAAATCTCCGGAACTCCCCTATTCCTGGGGAATCAAGGTTGGTAACACCTTATTTATCTCTGGAGCAACCAGTAGGGATCCGGATACGTATCAGCCAGTAACCGGTGATATGGCAACACAGACCCAACGGATTTTCGGAAACATAGGCTTTGTGCTAGAAGAAGCTGGTATGAGCTTCGGAGACCTGGTCAGCTGCCGAGTGTTTCTAGACGATCCCCGCGGATTCGCTGTGATGAATCGAGCCTACGCCGAGTCCGTGCCAGCAGCAGGCCCCCCAGCGAGGGCAACGGTGCGGGCGAGCCTGATGAACCCCGTCTTTTCCACTGAGATTCAGTGTGTGGCCGAATCTTCCTCAGAGCGTAAGGTCGTGCGCGCTGAGGGCCGAGCACCTGGACGACTCCCGTTTTCGCCCGGTATTGATACAGGCGATCGCCTTTATCTGGCAGGAGTAGTCGGGCGAGGCAGCGATGCTAGCGAACAAACTCGCGCAGCACTGGACGATATCCGATCGACTCTTGAAGCCGCCTCAAGAAGCTTCGAAGATGTCGAGGACATATGGGTCTACTTAGCCGACGTTCGAGACCGAGATGTCGTACAGACCATACTCAATGAGACAATTGGCGATGACATGCCTACACCGACGATTGTCGGTGCACGCCTCATGGGAAGATCAGGCGTCGAGATCCAAATGGTGATCGGTAACACGCCGTGAAAAAGCCCCAGAAATAAGGCGCTTCAGTACTTCTCGAGCGCTTTCTTAGGGTGTGAGAAAGCTTTTTGGTATCTTGGCCGCAATCGTAAAGTGGGGATCCACAACTTGTACAACTTCGTATTCCAGAACATGGCCCATCAGGAGCGATGATCCTCGCTCATCGTACCCGTAGTCAGCGATTAACCATCTCTGCAGCTCAGTGGTCGCGTGCTGAAGGGCCTGCAGAAGTGGCCGGGCACTCCCTAGAACGATGATGGCATCCTCAGTCTCGATTCTAGGCCAGCGGATCTGGCCACCCTTGATCAGGTCGACTGAAAACTCAACATCCATAGAGATCTCAAGGGCATTCCCGAGCACCTCGCCTTCACCCTGTCGGGCGTGACCGTCACCTATGAACAGGAGTGCACCAGGTTCAAAAACTGGTAACATCACCGTTACACCTTCGACCATCCCGAAGTAGTCGAGGTTACCGCCAAACTCTCCAGGAGTAGCCGTCCAGACTGCCTCTTTTCGAGGTGGCGCAACACCGACACAACCAAGCATCGGTCGGAATGGAATCTCAATACCTTGCGCCCTCAAGGCCGGCGTGGACGGTCTAGCCACCCGAGCTTCGGTATCCACATCCCAACGCTCTCTTCGTGCCTCATCTTCAGCTTCGTAGCGCAGGAATGATGGGTCGGCTGCGTAGGGCGCAAGCACAGTGTTCGAGTAGGCCCAGTCCCGGTTTGGTTCAATTTTCTCCAATCGCACCACGAGAACGTCACCCGGCTCTGCTCCCTCTACATAGAACGGTCCGATTTGAGGGTTGGGTCCCTGGGCAACCTGGTCACTATTCCAGTCCTGCCCCCCCGCATCGATGGTCCGAGTCACAACCCGATCTCCAGGTCGGATCCGAAGCGCCGGTGGATGCGCAAATGAGAAGGTGTTGTAGTACTCAGTCGCCTCGAATTGATGTGTGGTTTGGGCTGACGTTGGCACATGGATCATGCTAGCCGCGAGCAGCACTAGGAGCGGTCGGACATCGTTTACTCGGATCATTGGTTTCACTCCTATCAAGTGCTAGTAACGTGCTTCACTTCATCTTATGGGAGGACCACCTGAACCGCAGTGGGCATAAGCCAGTCTCTGCATGTTCATCCCATCCCCAACTGTTCGAACCTCTCGTTACCGATGCGGTAGCTGGGCCAATCGTTGTAATCAAAATGCCACCATTCTGCTTCATATACTGAAAACCCTTGAGCCTCCATAGCTTCGCGAAGGAGTTCCCGATGCCATCGTTGCCGATCTGTTCCTCCCGGATAGTCAGGATAGGAACGCGGTGACATCTCATCGTATCCACCGGTCATCGTAACCGGAGCACCTGTTTCAAGGTCGTATAGTGTCAGATCTACAGCACAGCCGCGGTTATGTCTCGAACCATCAGCAGGGTTCGCTACAAAAACCCGTAGCTCCTCCGGGGTTGCATCCCAAAACATCTTAGTCACGTACCATGGACGGTATCCATCATGAATCAGGAGGCCATAGCCCTGTTCACCGAGCCAATGATGCGCCCGCACAAGAGCCTCTGCTGCCGGGCGTTGTAGAAATGCTCTGGGCTCAGAATAGAAGATCTCGCCCATAAAGTTGTTTGTAGTCGCATAACGAATGTCCAACAGAATCGTAGAGTCGAGAGCCACCAGTTCTGCGAGATCTGCAGGCCGGAAGTCACCATCTTCTTCTGGGGGAGAAGCAGCAAGGGCTTCTATGAGTAACTCTTCCGGCGCCCGAATGGGTGTGATACGGAACGTGCCACCATCTTCGGCACCGAGTGAGAATCGAGTAAAAGCCTGGCCGTCTACCAACAGCATTTCTGTACGGCCACTCGCATCGGCTACCATCTCCACCATCACGTTGGAGTCGGTCTCAAAAGCTCCATTAGTTGAAGCTGAGAGTTGGAGCCTAGCACCACCCCAAAATAGCAGCACTAGGCTTCCGTCTTCCTCCAGCACTGAAACAGTATCTGAGCCCGAAGCATACTCACCGATAATCGGACGCCAAGATTCCGGCACGTCTGGTGGCATTAGTCCCAGCGAGTCACTTGAAGTATCTGCAACAGTGCATGAGGCCAGGATCCAAAGGATTAGCGGGGCTCTGTTCATGTTCATGACCTAGTCCTGGGATTCTGGACAGGGCGGATAGTGCTCGACCTTATCCCGTCCAGACCACCCAGCACCCCTCGCAAACCACTCACCACATTTCTTGGACATGTAGTAAAGGCCCCTGGCCATTAACTCACCCCTCTCGTTGTAGTATTCGAAGAGCCCATCTCCACGAGGGTCGCCATTTTCGAAATTATATTTTCCCTCTAACTGTCCACTCTCGTAGTACTCTTCATACGATCCATGCAGTGCACCGTTTAGGTACGTGCCCCTGGCCATTAATTGACCGCTCTCATAGTGCTGTTCAAACGGCCCTTCCCTCTCCAGTACACCGCATTCCGGACAAGCTGGTTCTCCGTCACTAATCTCTCGAGGGCACTTATGACATAAGACTAGGGTCATATCACAATTCGGCTAACTATGGCCTGGGCCTGGGCACCAGTCTTGTTCACGAGCTCCAGCAAAATCCAGCGATAGCTTGAAGCGTCAGCCGGAGGATCAGTAATAGAGATTCGCCTCACCCTGAGTTCATAAAAGAAGCCTGGTTCAAAATCGAAGCCCTCTATGGGATCATAGAAAGCCTCCCAATTCCCTTCCGGATTAAAACGAACCTGCAGACATGTGGTAGGGAACAAACCCATGCACTCAACGCGCTCTGGGCCCACAAACAAGGTCAGTACCTCTGAGTCCGGCTCTATGAGTCCGCATCCAAGTAGAAGCGCGCAGAGCACGAGAAATCGAGTCTTTCTCATTCCCAAATCCTGTTTACGAGTCCCTTGCCCCAGTGGTACACGCTATAGAGAGGAGACCTGCTAGATCTAGTCGACTTTCCTCTGCATATGCTCTTTCTTCGAAACTCCGCGTAGCAATAGATAAAGGAACAAGCCCGTTCCAATTGGGATGAGTAGGAATACGACCCTTAATGGCAAAGCCTCCACCCCTACGAGTCTCGGAACGATGATGAGAGCCATCAACAGTAGGTAAGATACGACCAAGGCTAACCAAGCTTTCATCCGTCTAAATCCTTAGACACAGGCAAACAGGCACACCGCAAACACTAGTATTCTATTCATGACCTCATTCTGCTCCCGGAAGCTTCAGGCTCGCAACTCAGATCGTAGTCAGGTGAGTTTCCGGCCACAGTACCGGCAGTAATCTGCATGATGGTCTTTCTCTAGACTTCCGCATCCAGGACAACTCCGGACGGGCACATTTAACGCTTGCCGGTGAGACGCATTCTGTTGGACGAACTCAGCTGAAAACAAACCGGTGGGTACAGCAATCAGCGCGTAGCCCATGACCATCAGGATCGCTGCCAGCGCTTGACCAAGGCCGGTTTGGGGCGTCACGTCCCCATAGCCCACGGTTGTCACGGTCACAATACTCCAGTACAAGCCACGAGGTATGCTCGTAAAACCGTTTTCCGGTCCTTCAATGAGGTAGATGATGGACCCGATGACGACCACAATGCTCAACACAGTAATGAGGAACACCGCGATCTTGAATCTGCTTGCCTTCAAGGTCGCTACAAGAACCTCGGCCTCACCCATGTACTGCACCAGCTTAAGGATCCTGAACACACGCAGAACCCTGAGGATGCGAACATCTGCAAGTACTTCGATTCCAGGGATCAGCAGGCTCAAATAGGTCGGGATCACCGCAAAAAGATCAATGATTCCGAAAAAGCTCAGAGCATATTTCTTCTTAGATGCTACACACCAAAGGCGAGCGACGTATTCAACCGTGAAAAGGATTGTGAAAATCCACTCTGCAATACGCAACGGTCCATGATAGCGCTCTGCTATCTCCGGAACAGAATCGAGCATCACGACTGTCACACTGCTCAGAATCGCCAAGATCAAGGCTATGTCAAAAAGCTTACCTAACCGAGTTTCCGCTTCGAAAATGATCCGATAGGTCGCATCGCGTGCTGGCCCAGGGGAACCCCAAAAATCAAATCTGGCTAAAAGACTCATCCGGCCATCTTAATTCGAGTTATGATCATCTAGGTATTCTAGCGATATCTGACGGGATTTTGACCCTCACCCGAGCATCCGAGAGCCCTGGAGACCTCTGAGAATTCGTCAGCTAACACTTCTAGCACTCACGTCCTTACTGGGTTGTGACGATCCCCATTCCTTCACACCACCTATATGCACAGCACAATTCGTGTACGGTATCAGCCTGGACGTGGTGGATTCAGGGACGGGAGCCCCACTAGCTGACAGCGCAACGATGACACTGCGTGACGGCAACTACGTGGAGAGCGCCACGCTGAGCCCGGATGGTCTGACCATGAACGGTGCCGGAGAACGATGGGGTAACTATACCGTGATTGTAGCTCGTCCTCGTTACCATAACTGGGTCCGAACCGAAGTCCAGGTGGACGCTGATGAGTGCCATGTAATCCCAGTCAAACTCAGAGCGGAACTCCAAGAGATCTCTAGATAGATGCCGATTCCTAAGGGTCCACGATTTGGATTAGGAAGTACCCTTTCCTATATCCGGAATCCTTATGGATTCTTCGAAAGATCAGTTCGCAGATACGGTCAGCCCTTCGGCTGCCATACGATGGGTGGGCCCTTGGTTCTTTCGGGACGCCCTGAAGACGTCAGGGATATTTTTCGGGCTGACCCGATGATCTTCGAGCCCTGGAACATTGACGTCCTCATGCCAGTTCTTGGGAGCAATTCAGTAATTCTCACCAGCGGAACCAAACACCGGGAATACAGGAAGCTCCTGATCCCTCCGTTTCATGGCCGACGAATGCGCTCATACGCACAACATATGGCTTCAGCAGCTCACGACTGCGCAAGTGAGTGGCATGAAGGAGAGGATTTCAGGGCTTACAATTTCACTCAGTCAGTCTCGTTAGAGGTAATTCTCGACACAGTCTTTGGGGTTACAGATCCCGTAGTGCGTAGCGGGCTCAAGGCGCTTCTTCCGGAACTGTTAAATCTCGGTAGCGGGCTGCCGATGTTCCTCAAGTTTCTTCGTCTCCCGGTGGTTCCTAGTTGGAGACGTTTCACGGCTGTAAGGAAGCAAACTGATGAACTCATCGGGCAACTGATCCGAGATCGTGCGTCCGCTGATGATCGAGGAGATGACATCCTCTCCATGTTACTCGAAGCTGAATATGACGATGGATCTCGCATGGATGAATTAGAGGTACGAGATCAGCTGCTCAGCATCCTTTCAGCTGGACATGAAACAACAGCCATTGCCATGGCTTGGACACTCTACTGGCTACACCGTCATCCCGAAAAACTAAATCGGCTGCTTGAAGACATTTCAGAGCAGGCTCCAACCGGTGATCCGGAGGCACTGACCCAGATACCCTACCTGGACGCGGTCGTAAATGAGAGCCTCCGAATTCATCCTGTACTTCCTGATCTAGCCCGAAAGCTCTGCCAAGATGCAGAACTGATGGGTTGCAAACTCAAGGCAGGTACTGCCGTAGGCGCGGTGGCATTCTTGACCCACAGGGATCCGGAGATTTACGAAAATCCTGATGAATGGATTCCAGAACGTTTTCTAGATCGCAAGTTCAGCCCTTTTGAATTCTACCCATTCGGAGGGGGGAACCGCCGTTGTATTGGGGCAGCTTTTGCAAGCTTTGAAGCCAAAGTTGTTCTTGGGACCCTACTGTCTGCATATCGCTTTGAGTTGCTTGATGACCGACCGCTGAGTGTGGAACGCCGGCACATCACCCTTATGCCTCGCGGTGGCGTACGAATGAGATACCTCGGACAGCGGTGATCCGAGCTGTATTAGATCTGAGTTCTCCAGACCTTACTCCACCTAACCAAATGCATCCGGCCTTTTTTTCTTTAAGTCCGGATATGGAGTGCTCACCTTCCAGATGATCCAAAAAACAACGAGCAGCGCTACAAAAGCGATGGCGAAAACCCATTCTGGAAACACTGTTTCTTCTGTGACCCACCCCATGCGCTGTGGTACAAGCGCGATGGCATTGTTGCCAAAATGCCAAAGCATGACAGGAAAAATTGAGCCTGTCAGCAAAACCACAGCGGCAAAGATCACTCCGAGATAAGCGGTCGGGATCAATCGGAAGAGATCAACGTGAAAGAGTCCAAAAATTCCACCCGTGACAAGGCAGACAATCACCGGACTCCAGGTTTTTCTTAGGCCATGTAGTAGGACCCCTCGGAATGCTAACTCTTCCAGAATTCCCGGCATAACACATATGAAGAATACGAGTTGCCATAGAGGTATCTCATCATCCAGCAGCACTTCACCGAAAGCCTCGAGTACACTCTGAGGTACTGGAAAAAGATATGCATCCACTAGAGTGCTGAGGCCGATACCCGTGAGATAGGCGGCTGGAATCCCGACGAGTACAGCCAGCAGCACCGCGGGGTGCACTGGCCTCAACGCGAAGACTTTCCGTGGGTCTAGCCCATATCTCCTTACCATTAAGAGTGATCCACCAAGGAAGATCACGCCCAGATTCAGGATTATCTGCCCCTGCAGGGTTAGCTCACCACCAACCCAAATTGCGGTAAGGAAGAAGACCACCCACATCCCCACAAACCAGCGAAGTACATGCCGCGGAAAGAGGGCAGGCCCTCCAAGCAAATCGGCCTCATCCAGATCGGAACTTGATATGAGACGCTCAGTTAAGAGGGTCCGTTGGGTAAGGCGGCTAGCCCACCACGACGCAGCCGCAGTAGAAGCGAAAGCTATCGCTAAGAACAGCCAGTCGTACTCCGCTACCATGATTTCCCGCACCGCTACCCCAACACCGGCGATGGGCACAAGAGCGATAGCGGAACGCAAATCGAGGCCAGGTAAGATCCCTGCCAGTGACGGCACTAGGAATACCAAGAAAAGCGGGAGGAAGTAGATCTGGTACTCCTTATAGCTCTTCGCGTAGCCCGATATCAGTAGCAGAGTGCTCGAAATGAGCACGGTTAGAGGAAGGAACAAGATCAGGATGAGGACCAAGTCCAGCGGTGATAATGCCACAGCAAGATTCTCGGGAAGCTCCAAGAACCCAAGCACGAGATAGGCGAGAAGATTCAGGACATTGATGACCACCACCACCACCCCTACCGCAATGATGCCCATCTGCTTGGCAGCAACAATCTCCGACCGACTGGCTGCTGAGGTGAGCAGCGTCTCCAGCGTGCCTCTTTCTTTTTCACCAGTGATGGCGTCCACGGCCATGATGGAGCCACCCGATAGCATCAGGAGGAGCAGAAACGGCGTTAACGCCATTCCCAGGAGCGCGCCCCCTTCTTTCTCCGCACTAGCAGTGTTTTCCGTCTCTACGGAAGCGAATTCCTCCCTGCCCACGGGAAAGCCGCCAGCGAGGTAGACACTATCCCTGAGTTCCGAACGCACTTCCCTGATCCGGGCATCAAGTCGATCACGGGCTCTGCGGGAAAAGTCACTGTTACCGCGGAAGCGCAGGCGAATAATAGGCAACTGCAGTTCGGAAGCAGTCCCTCCATCCGACCCTTCTTCAATCTCAGGTGCTACTTCGTCCTCTTCGGGATCAAGGGTATCAGCTGCTATTTCTTCGGCACGACTTCTCTCGTAAGCCTCAGGGGAAAGCGCTTCAATCACGAGATGGATCTCTCCTGCTTGCAGGAGGGAATCGGTATTTGTGACTTGTTGCCGCTCAAAACGCACTACCGCTTGAGAGGTATCAGGGTCGTTGGCTTCGAGTGCTAGGGCTGCTGAGACAATTTCCAGACCCCATTCGGCTTCATCCCCTGACAGAGCATACTCGTAGACCGTGTCCTCTAGTCTTTGCTCCTCAGAGTTCCCGATCCACTGCATTACGAGGATGTAACCCGGCACAATCACGAGGGGCGCGAACACAGAGATCAGGAGGACACGCGCATCTCGCATGAGTCTCTTGATCTCACAACGGAAGAGTGTGCCCAATACAGACGTATTGTCCGACCGCTTAGGACTCACAGGCTAGTCCTAGGTTCTCCTGGGCTGGCCATTGCCTTCGCGCTCTGATCTTCAGCTTGCATTACTTCGTGGACAAAAACGTCTTCGAGATAATGTTTCCCAGTGGCCTGCCTATGCTCTTCAAGCGTTCCCAGTGCAAGGATCCGGCCCTGATGGATGATCCCGATACGATCACACAGCTTCTCTGCCTCGCTCATGATGTGCGTGGAGAAAATGATCACCTTCCCCTCATCCCGTAGTTCGTGGATCACATTCTGCATCTCGAGTGCGGCCATGACATCCAAGCCCACGGTAGGTTCGTCGAAAATGAGGATGGGAGGATCGTGCACGATGGTTCGAGCGATAGAAATTTTTTGTCTCATACCGCTGGATAATTTTCCTACCCGGGCTCCCGCGTATTCACGAATACCGAATCGGTCGATGAGCTCCTCGACGCGCTGATTCACTTGGTTGGCAGGATACCCGTTGATACGGGCGAAGAACTCTAGTGTTTCCCGACCGGTCAGGCGCGGATACAGAGCGGTAGAAGCCGAATAGAAACCCAGACTTCGCCGAACGGCCTCGGGGTCGGCAAGTACATCGTATCCGTTTAGGGACGCGCTACCTCCGGTAGGCTTCAGGATCGTCGCCAACATTCGGAGTGTTGTTGTTTTTCCGGCTCCATTGGCTCCTAAGAGGCCAAAAACCTCACCGGGCTGACAGTCAAAATCGATACCGTCGACCGCACGAACTTCTCCACGGGACTCGTCCCAGAATGACTTCTGGAGTCCTTCGACCTTTACGTTAGCGATTGCCATTTTCTATGCCTGTTTGCTTTGGTTCGAAGACACTTGAGTTCTCATTTCAGACCCTCCGAGCTGTTCCGGCCAAGTCTCGAGCGAGATGACGATTTGAATATCTTGCTAAATTTCGAGAATCTCCCATCCGGCGAGAGCAGGATAAAATCCTCTGTCTTGAGCAATACCCGAGCGATAAGCAGACACGCGGTCACCATCGCCAGTAAGACTGCTAGCGTTTCCGCGATGAGAGGCCACAAGAAAACCCCGTTGATCGCATCCCGGATCATCATGGCAGCGTTGGCCACAGGAATGGCGGCAGTGAGAGGCGTGAGGGTCTGATCGGTCTGCTGACCCATCAGAAGAGGCATCATAGCCAACAAGAAAACTGGACCGACCATGGCCTGGCCGTCCTTAAACGTTCTTGCAAAAGCAGCAAGAATCATCATGGCAGCTGCAAAGAAAAGTGCTAAAGCGATGGCTGCCACGATCATCACCGGGAGCGCCAAGAGCGGAAGGCTGAATTGGAATGCATTTGCAGATTCACCCAAGTCCATGAGTAATGGCGCCATGATCACGCCCATCGATGCGAACATGGCAACCACGTTTAATACGCCCGCCAAAATCCCCAGTGTCGCCACATAGAAATACTTCGATGTGACCACACTCAGGCGTGATGCCGAGACAGTCATCAGTGTTTCCCAGGTCGAGCGTTCCCGCTCCCCGGCTGTACTGTCTATGGCCGGCATCAGGCAGCCCATAGCAATCATTATGACCAGAAACATCGGGATCATCATTCCCATAAGTAGCGTGCCGATCTGCTCCTCTGTGGAAACATTATCTTGGACAATCTGAAACTGCTCGTGCTCGGTTTCTGGTATACCGAGAGCTGAAGCCTGCTGGCTTAGCCATTCACTGCGATAGTCAGCTATCGTGCTTTCCACCCGAGCACTAGCCTGGCTGCTTCGTCCGACGGCGCGATCGTAACGGATCAGAACCTGGAAATTGTCTTCTAGCGCTGAACCTTCATCCGTTGGCGGAAGAAACTCGACTAACGCATCCAGGTCACCAGCACGAAGAAGCACCATAGCAGAGTCCTCGCTGATAACACCTTCCTGGATCTCTAGGTTCGTCTGGGCGCCCAAGGTATCTACGAGCGCAGAGTGCTCGGACGGCGGATCGAGAATCACGAGTCGTGAACTCTCCCGGTCCATTTGGCCCAGAACGAACATGAGCCCGGTCATCATCACCCACATCATGATCGGATACATGAACACGGGCACTAGGATACCATTCATCACGATAGTCCGATCTCGGAACGCCGATCGAAGCTCACGACGATATAAAACCCAGATATCAGACCAGTTCACAGAAATTCCTTCTTGGTGGCGCTACCGAAGAGGCCAGACTCATATTGCGTGAGTAGTAGGATGTTAAGCCTCGGGAAGATATGTGAAATCACTGTTATCACACACACAGCGGCATGAACTATCGCGGCGAACGGAGTATGAAATGAATAGATGGTTTTTTCCAAGAGCGTTGTTGCTGGTTTTCAGCCTGCTACTCGCTTCCTGTGCGAACTCTCCCCAGCCGACTGTTGAGTCGCTATCCGGGGATGGGGAGTACCAAGTCATGACGTATACCGACTTCCCAGACGTGCCGGAATTTGGTGACGCAACGATCTACTATCCGCTAGACACTCGTGGATCGATCGGTGGAGTCGCGATCTCACCGGGATATACCGAGCGACAAAGCCATATCGAGTGGTGGGGACCTCGGCTAGCATCACATGGCTACGCAGTGCTGGTGCTGGATACCAACGACAGGAGGGAGCGCCCGGATCTGAGAGCGGATGCATTGATTGCGGCCGTGAGAACCCTCAGAGCTGAGAACAGCCGAAGTGGTAGCCCCCTCATGGGCAGGATCGACGGCGGAAAAATGGCAGTCATGGGCCATTCTATGGGCGGAGGTGGCACTCTGATCGCAGCGAACGAACACGGGGAGGAAATACAGGCAGCGATTCCCTTCACTCCGTGGGAGCCGGGTGGTCCGTTCGATAATATTACTGTTCCCACACTCATCATTGCCGGCTCCGCGGACCGTATCTCAAGAGTGGATGACCATGCCTGGAGACACTTTCAATCCATCCCCGAATCAACAACCAAAGTCTACATGGAGATCGATGGGGGTAATCACTACATCGCGGACACTAACCGGGGAACGGATCTCGCGACCGTCGGCCGCTACGGAATCGCCTGGTTGAAGCTTTATCTCGATGGAGATGAACGCTACCGAGACTTTATCTATGGCGAATACCAGACGCCTGATGCGGGAAAATTCTCAAGGTACGTAACGAACCCCTGATTCTAGCGTAGCTGATATCACCCACCAGCGACTACAGCACACCTAGAACTACCCTGGCTCTATGTGCGACCAGTCTATTTCAAGCCCTGGAGGACAGGGTTCATAGGTCTTCTCAAGACCAGCTTCAATCCAAACGCCACAAGCCACGCCCATGTTACGGGTGCCATGCATAATTAACTCACCGTACTCGTCATAGTTTTCCCAGGGTCCGTGCCAAAATCCTTGCTCAAGAGTTCCTGACATCTTGAGCTGAGGCGTCGAAAGAGATCCGATTTCAGTAAGAAAAACAGGGCCAGAATAAGGCTCCATTGTCTCTGGATCCAAGAACTTGTTTGGATCAGCACCGCTTGAAATCAGTTCACTCAAATCCCTGGGTGTCTCCAGAAACAGATCGCGCACTTAGCCCTCGTACATCATGCCCGCGAGGCCAAGGACGAGCAGAATCAACAACAAGGTCCCACCTAGCTTTATGATCACTGATCAACCTTCGTGTAGATGACAAAGAATTTTTCTTCGAAGAGATCCACCTCACGCGACACCACGAAGCCAGCATTCGCCATCCACTCCGCCACCTGCTGGGGGCTAATCAACATCTCCGGCTGGTTACCATGTGGAACACCTGGTTGGTTCATATCATAGTCTACCACGACCATGCGGCTGCCAGGGGCCATATATGAGGCAACGGCTAGCAGGTAAGACTGACGCTGGTCGATGTGATGCAGTACATCATGGAAAAAAGCCACATCTACATCACGACGAGGTAGGTTCGGGTCCGTAAACTCGCCAAGCACGCTCTGGACGTTCTCTAGCCCTGCTTGCCTAGCCTTCTCGTCGATCATGGGAAGGAATCCTGCGTCGACCTCAACCGCTAAAACTGTTCCAGTTGTGCCTGCGGCGCGTGCTAACGGTACTGAGAATACGCCGGTCCCGGCACCGAGATCTGCCACCACCTGACCCTCCTCGATTCCGATCAAGGAGACAACATTCTCAATTTCCAGGCTCCCCAGCCGTCGACCACTCTCAAGTACCAGGGCCCACTGCTCTGCTGGACGCCCACCGAGTTGGGCATCCAGGGGACCCGAAGCAAGCAGAGCCATCAAGGCGGTCACACACGTGACATTCAAGAATCTAGGCATCTACTTATCTCCTTTCAGGTTCACGTGGCGAGTTCGAGATGGCGAAGATGAGACCACCAAGAAGTACGGTCAACAAACCGAGCACTGACTCAACCGGTCGCCCCTGGAGGGCCCAATACATCACCCAACCCGATACAACGAGGAACACTAAAGGGGTGGCAGGATAACCCCAAGCGCGGAATGGACGCTCAATTTCTGGACGGCGGATTCGCAATACAATTACACACGAAACTGCCAGGCTCGAGAACAACGTGAGAGTGAAGCCAGCATATTGCTGGATTTGATCAATTCTGCCCGAGAGAACGATGATTGAAGTCACTATTCCCTGTGCAATAAGTGCCGCGACGGGAGCACCCGTCGATCGAGTCTTAGCAAGGAAAGAAAACGGAGTAAAGTCACGTCCCAGTGCGTA
>Ga0207962_1000248_pt1 | contig 16981 bp, 10 predicted proteins | sample Knorr_S15_td_AAI_FD_185603 | JGI IMG/M metagenome (GOLD analysis project Ga0207962, IMG submission 185603) | Marine microbial communities from Southern Atlantic Ocean transect - Knorr_S15_td_AAIW_ad_750m_LV_A (SPAdes) (version 2) | ecosystem: Environmental > Aquatic > Marine > Oceanic | place... | reverse complement strand
TTAACCGAGCCAAACAAAAAGGACGAACTGGTCTACTACCAGGCTATGGTTTTTCAGGGGGATGAAACATACACTCCTAAACCACAGAAACCCGCCCAGGCAAAATTAGAGCGCATGGACTACCCCACCGATTGGATTGCCATAAGAACAAAGTACTTTTTAACAGCCTTGGTGCCACAAAAACAAGCTCCAGGTTCTCAGGTCTTAGCAATACAGGAAAATGGTGATATAAGGTTTGATGTGGGTCTGTATTTTGATGTTAGTCGTCCTTTTTTATCCACACTCTATATCGGCCCCCTAGAATATAGTCGCATCAAACAACTGGGGAAAAATGTTGATCGAATAATGAACTTTGGGTGGGCGTTTATAAGACCAATATCCAAAATTGTACATTGGTTTTTAATATTCTTATACAAGTATATACCAAACTATGGATTTGTCCTTCTTGTTTTTTCTGTATTGGTTAAAATACTGGTCTATCCTTTAACAGCCAAGAGCCACGCATCAACAAAAAAGATGCAGGCTATCCAACCAATGCTTAACGAGCTTCGCGAAAAACACAAGAACGATCAGAAAAAATTTGCCCAAGCCCAGATGGCCTTATTTAAAGAACATGGTGTTAATCCCTTAAGCGGCTGTGTGCCCATCTTACTGCAAATGCCTTTGTTGTTCGCCCTATTCACGGTTTTTCGTTCATCTATTGAGCTCCGGGGTTCTCCTTTTATATTCTGGATCAAGGATTTGTCGCGGCCAGACGCAGTCTTTAATTTGGGAATAAATATACCTCTCTATGGTGACCAGGTGGCCATCCTACCCATACTAATGGGCATCACTATGTTTCTTCAAATGAAATTAATGCCTACGCCACAGTCTGGCGGACAACAAAAATATATGATGTATTTTATGAATGGTTTTTTCGTCTTGATTTTTAATCAATTCCCATCGGGTTTGGTTTTGTATTACACCCTTTTTAATGTCCTCACCATACTGCAACAGAAATACCTCACTCCACAATCAAGCCTGGACGTGCCTGGGTCCCCTTAACAAAAGGAATGGCTAATGGCGATACAGTCGTCGCTCAATCAACTCCGTATGGTTATGGCGGCATAGGTGTTATTAGGGTAACCGGCCCAGACGCCTTACGAATCCTTGGCCGCCTGACAAACTTATCGAAAGAACGTCTTCGCGCCATTAAACCTCGTTTAGTCTATAAAGAAATTGTTTTAGACGAAAATAAAGACCCGTTTGATGATGCTGTTCTTATTTATTTTAAGGGTCCCGAGTCATATACTGGTGAAGATTTGTTGGAAATTTCTTGCCATGGCAGTCCATATATCTTGAAATATATTATAGATCTCTGTATTAATTATGGTGCTTGCCCTGCGGGCCCGGGCGAATTTACTAAAAGAGCGTTTATTAACGGTAAAATTGACCTGATGCAGGCTGAATCCGTTGCAAATATGGTTTCAGCATCATCCCATCGCGGTGTAAGCATTGCGCTTAATGGCTTGCGCGGCGCTCTTAGTAAAGAAATTGCAGTGGTGCGCGATAAAATAATTAATGTTTTGAGTTATTCAGAGCATTTGTTAGATGTGTCTGAAGAAGACATTGTGGACACAAACATTGCCCACATAATTAATAAAGTAACAAAAATACATAAAAAAGTGCAAAAATTGATAAAAAACTATAATACATGTCGCATCATGACCTCCGGCGCTGTCGTGGTGCTGTGTGGCCCACCAAATTCTGGTAAATCAACTCTTTTTAATGCCCTTGTTGGTTCCAACCGTGCTATAGTAAACAAGGAACCTGGGACCACTAGAGATCTTTTAGATGCGCTGATAATTATAGATGGTGTTCCCATAACCCTTGTAGACACCGCCGGGTTAAGGGATCCCGAGAACGACGTAGAAAGCGAGGGTATACAAAAAGCACGAGACCATATGAAAGGGGCGGACCTGGCTTGCATTATAAACGATATAACCAAAATTGAAGTAACAACTGAAATGCTTGATAATAACTTACTTAAGGGAACGCCTGTGGTAAATGTTTACAACAAGATAGACTTGATTAAAAAGGGTGTTTTGGAAAAATATTCTGGTGTTTTGAAGGGTGGTTTAATCACATCGGCGCTTACGGGCTCGGGGGTGGAAGAACTGAAAAAACATATCATTATAACCCTTGGTTTGGAAAACAATACTACTGAAACCTTTGGGATTACAACGCCAAGGCAATATAATGCCATAATGAAATCTGATGTTGCTATGGCATCTGTTATAGAACTTGCTGGTCATGCCCCTATCCAGCTAGAGTTGATCAGTTTTGAGTTACAGAACGCACTGCGGGGCGTTGAAGACCTGTTGGGAATAAAAACGGCGGATGAAATACTAGACAACATGTTTAATAGTTTTTGTGTGGGTAAATAGTTTCACGTGAAACCAAGAACAAAATATCAGGTGTTGGTTGTCGGTGCGGGGCACGCTGGAATTGAGGCCGCGCTGGCTGCGGCGAGGTGTGGAGCAGATGTTGCCCTAATTACAATAAATAAAAGCACCATTGGACGAATGGCTTGTAATCCTTCAATTGGGGGCCTAGCAAAAGGTCAAATGGTTAGAGAGGTTGATGCTCTTGGCGGCGTAATGGGGTCGGCAGCCGATTTTTCGGGAATTCAATTTAAAATCCTGAACAGGTCTAAGGGTCGCGCTGTATGGTCGCCGCGAGCCCAAGTTGACAAGCGCTTATATGAACAATATGTGAAAGATCGTGTAATACAATCGCCAGGCATAGACATTGTTGAGGCGGAGGTGGCCGCCCCTATCATAAAAAATGGTAAAATAGGTGGAGTAAAAATCGTTGATGGTTGCGTTATAGATGCGGATACTGTCGTTTTGACAAATGGAACATTTTTAAACGGATTAATTCACATTGGACAGAAAAAGATACCGGCTGGTAGAATGGGAGAGCTTGGGTCGGTTGGAATAACTGAAACATTGGCGCGATTTGGATTAGGTTGCGGTCGACTGAAGACAGGAACGCCACCAAGGTTATTTAAAAACAGCATTGATTGGAATAGATTAGATAAAATAGATGGTGACGATAAACCGGCTCCCTTTTCACATTTTCATGAGTATTTTAATCCACCAAATGTCCCTTGCTACAGCATTGCTACTAATTGTGAAGCACACGACATAATAAAAAACAATATAAATCAATCCCCTATGTTTTCTGGTGACATCCAAGGGGTTGGACCAAGATATTGCCCATCAATAGAAGACAAAATAAATCGCTTTTCAGATAAAAGCTCTCATCGCTTAATTTGCGAACCGGAGTGGACTGGGTCAGATCAAATTTACTTAAACGGCTTTTCCACTAGCCTACCAGAAGAAGTACAGCGCAAATCATTGCAATGTATACCGGGCTTTGAAGGCGTTCAATTCGTTAGGCCCGGTTATGCCATAGAATATGATTATATTTATCCTTATCAGTTAAAAATGACGCTGGAATCTAAAAATATTCCAGGGCTTTACCTTGCGGGCCAAATTAACGGCACCTCGGGGTATGAAGAAGCAGCTGTGCAGGGGCTTATGGCTGGTGCAAATGCTGGTTTATTTTTAACGGGGCGCGACCCGCTTGTCTTAAAGAGGTCGGAAGCGTATGCCGGCGTTATGATTGACGACCTCATAACAAAAAGCACTCCGGAACCATATAGGATGTTCACTTCTAGGGCTGAACATCGCCTGGTCTTGCGATATACAAACGCCAACAGAAGGCTGGGGTCCAGGGCTCTGTCTTGCGGCTTAATAAGTGAAGACAAACACCGCGTTTTGGTTGATCAAACAACGGCGATAGACAAAGCTTTCTCAGAGTGTGGGCTTTCAGTTACTCCAGAGCAAGTTAATGAACAAATAATACTGTCTGGTGGTGTACCTATTGATCAAAAAACCCCACTAAAAACGCTTTTAAAAAGGCCAGAGGTTTTGCTTTCAGACTTTGATAGTCTGGCAATTAGTTGTCCCGCTGTAGCCGCTCCTTATAAAGATGAGGTTTTATTAGAGGCAGAAACAATGATTAAATATCGTGGTTATATTGATAGAAGCAATCTGCATATAAACAAAGTTATCAAAAGCGATATGGTTGAAATAAATCCTCACTTTAATTATAATTCCGTTATTGGTTTGTCGTCTGAATCAAAGGAAAAATTGTGTTCTATAAAACCAGAAACACTTGGACAGGCAATGCGTATCTCTGGTGTAACTCCTGCGGATATTTCCGTTTTATCTATATTTATCGCTAAACATGATCGTGTTTCACGTGAAACATGACGTCAGTCAATCCCCTATTATACGCGCTCTCTAACATAAACGAGATACAGCAATTTTGCGATTCTCTAGCAAAAGGGGCCAGCTCTTCTTTGGTTTTGTCCAGCGCTTTAGTGCGCAGTTATTTTATTGGGGCTATTGCTTTAAATAACAAGCTTGTAGTAATTAGTGACGATTCTTTTTCCCTTTATCATGAATCTGTTGGGGTAAGTTCTTTACGATCACAATATCTTCCTACTGTTTTTGCCGAGGAATTCTTTCCGGAAACCTTCAATCGTTCAAAGTCAAAATATGTTCAGGCAATGGCAACTTCTCTTGCTGGCGATAGGCCCAACGTTATATTTACAGAGGGAGGTTTAGACGAACACGTCCCACGGTCTATTTTATCTAAAAAGGACACTAGTTTAGGTGTGCAGGTTAATGACCTTCTCTTAATTTCGGACATAATGAAGACATTAAATAGATATGGATATGATGAAAATATTGAAGCTAAAAATATCGGGGAGTGCGCGCGACGTGGTGGGATTGTTGATGTTTTTCCAACAAATACGAAAAACCCAATTAGAATAGAATTTAACGGTAATGTTATTACAAGTATAAGATATTACAATCCTACATCTCAAGTGTCTATAGAAACAACAAACAACATAATTATACCTACAATAGTTAAAGATATAAGTGATGTATTATCAATTACATATAAGGATTTATTTAAGAGGTTAGGATATTCAACTGTACGTATTCGATTGGTGAACAACTCCTGCCAGATAGAGTTCGCTGGGCTAGGCGATCATAACAAAATTGAAACAATTGAAATAGAAGACATATCTATAAAACCCGATGAACATATAACGAAATATAAACAAAACTTAACCGCTTTTTATGTGGTTGGTGATAACCTAAAACCAAAAGAATATTTTCCGAACAATTCTATTTACATAAATGGACATATAAATGGAAACATTTTTATTTATGACAGCGGTATAGCAATAATTAAACATGATACAATCAAAAAGGTGAATAAAAATAATCAAAAAAGAAGTGAAGAGTATTTTTACTCATATAAATGGGGAGACTACATCACCCATGTTGATTATGGGGTGGGTATATATCGGGGGCTTGTAAAAAAACATAATAAAGACTATCTGAAATTAGAGTACGCAAACAATTCCACTATTCACCTTTTGGCGCAACGCATTGATATGATTGCTCCATTGGTTGGGGCAAAAAATATAAAGATAAATAATATTGGCAACAGGGCGTGGTCCGCGAGAAAGAAAAAAACCAAAAAAAACATCCAAGACATCATTGCAGATATGGTTGATGTAAACAAAAACAGGTTTTTACGACGAGAAATTCCTTATAAAAAGGAAGATTATCTTGAAAAATTGTTAGGAGAAAGCTTTCCATATACTGAAACGGGCGATCAGGCCGTAGCAATTAAGGACATTTATAAGGACATGGTTACGCCCGGGCTAATGGATAGGCTAGTTATCGGAGATGTTGGTTTTGGCAAAACAGAGGTTGCTTTGCGGGCCGCAGCAAAAGCAGCTTTTTCAGGTGTCTTAGTAATGGTGGTCGTTCCAACAACAATTCTAGCCAACCAACATTATATATTATTTAAAAATAGGTTGGAAAATTTTGGCGTAACCGTTGAGATGTTATCGCGGTTTGTAACACAAAATAAACAAAAAGAAATTATTAATAATATCCTTAATAAGCGGGTCGACATATTAGTGGGCACCCATAAGCTGCTAGGCGATGCAATACCAAAAAACAGGCTTGGTTTGTTAATAATTGACGACGAACATCGTTTTGGAGTCATACATAAAAATAAACTATTAAAATTAAAAAAATCTGTCGATGTATTAACGCTCACGGCAACACCAATACCGCGAACTCTTCAGCAATCTCTCCTTGGCTTAAAAACAGTAAGTTTAATTAATACGCCCCCCGTAAAAAGGGTACCCATAAAAACTCAGGTTATCTATCAAAACTGGGATTTCATAAAAAAGATAATGGAGTTAGAAATAAATCGCGGTGGACAGGTTTATTTCCTACACAACCGCATCGAGTCAATGCCGTTTTACGAAAAAAAGATTGTCGAACTACTGCCTAGTACCAACATAGCATCTGCACATGGAAAGATGAACAGTAAAAGTTTAGAAAAAATAATACTTTCTTTTTTCGAAGGGAATATACAGGTGCTGATAACAACAACCATTATAGAGGCCGGGCTAGACGTCCCCAACGCAAACACAATCATCATAGCCGCTGCACACATGTATGGATTGTCTCAGTTGTACCAAATTCGGGGCCGCGTAGGGCGCGGTGAGCGGCAGGGTTTTTGTTATTTAGTTATACCAAAAGAAGATAGTCTTACTGTGGGCGCCATTGAAAGACTAAAAACAATACAAGAAAATACGGACCTTGGCTCTGGGTATAGAATATCCATAAAAGACTTGGAACTTCGCGGGGCGGGCAACGTGTTTGGCTATGAACAAAGCGGATATGTTTCTAGCGTCGGTTATCATCTTTATTGCAAAATGTTCAATGACGAGCTAAACAAATCAAGGGGGACAGGAAAAAACATCTGTGTACCCAAAATACAGTATTTCGGAAACGCGTCGTTCAACGATAATTATATACCCCTATCACAAGATCGTTTATATTATTACCAGCGACTTTCTGTCGCTAAAAACAAACAAGACCTAGACGCTGTTCAAGAAGAAATAGCAGATCGCTACGGTAAGCCTGGCCCGGGCACAACAAATCTATATAAAATAACTGAAATAAGAACCGCATATACACAAACGCTTGTGAAAAACATTCTAATCGAAAAAGATCGAATTGTGCTTACGCTAGTAGATGCCGACCCCAAAACAGCAAACGAAATATCTATGGGCAATTTAATGAACACCCTAGAAGGTGCCGGGATAAAATACATGTTTAAACAATTAAAAAAAAACAGTCTCGGGTTGGAGTTTTTCTGCGATGTGGATAATGAGCCGCTGACAATGCTTATGCGGAATGCAGAACTGTTCTATTATGATAACAATAATACTTAATTTATGATGATGTATAAAGGTTCGGCCACAGTTCTAATCGCTCTCTTAACGCTGGCCAACTGTAACAAAACAAACGAAAATGTCGATGTGTTGGCGAGGGTGGGAAGCGCTGTTCTTACTAAAAACGCAGTAATAAATCGATTTCCTGAGTATCGAACGGCAGACGTAGAAAACCAGGTAGCCCAATGGGTCAACGCAGAGCTTCTTTATGTTGCTGGTGTTCGTGCCGGTGTTAACAAAGACGTTGCCATTGTGACTCGGGTCGAAGACTATCAGAAAAAGCTTATAGGACAAACATATTTAGAGATGGTCTTACGGTCCCGGGTTGGTGTTTCAACCGACGAAATAAAAGATTTTTATGACGAGCAAAAAGAAACGTTTAAACGCCGTCATGGGGAGGCTTTAATCAACAATTTTAACGTAGACAATAAAAAGGATGCTAACAAAATAAGAGTTTTTCTAGAAAAGGGCGCTGGCCATAAAAAACGTAATGAACTATTTGAAAAATATGGCGTTACTGCAATTAGTGTTGAAGAAAACCAACTTCTGCCAGCAATAAATAAAGCTGTTTTTGGTGGAACAAAAAGTAATTACATCGGCCCAATTAAATCAGGCGACAGTTATGCTGTTGTCGAGGTTATAAAAAGATTTCCAAAAGGAACTTATCGTAGCCTGGACGATGTCTATGACCATATTTATTTGGTGATCCAAAAAAGAAAAGCGGTAATCCAATCTGCCGCCATTATAGACAGCTTAAAGCAAGAATATTTATTTGAATTAAACGTTGGGGGGCTGTAAACAGTGTATAAATTCATTAAAATTTTACTTCCTTGTCTGTTCTTTTTATGCGGACAAAATCAAGATATGCCGATAGATGGTATTGCTGCAATTGTCGGTGAAAATATTATTTTAAAAAGCGATGTTTCCCAAGTGGTTGGCATGACCGCGCTACAAAGGGGTTTAGATGTTTCCAAAGACAGGGCTGTACTCGAAAAATTACAGGGAGACGTATTAGGCTCTCTAATAGATCAAAAAGTCATTCTTGAAATGGCAAAATTAGATTCAATAGAGGTGGCAGAAAAAGATGTGGAGCGTGCCTTAGAACAACAAATAGAAACATTCATAATGCGTGCTGGAACGGAAAAAATGGCAGAAACAATGTTGGGCCAGTCCTTGAATGATTTCCGCAGGGAATATTGGTATGATATGCGCGACAGGCTTATAACAGAACAATATCAGCAACAATTAATTATGTCAGTAAATATCAACAGGGAAAATGTGGTGAATTTTTTCACCAGCTATAAAGATAGTTTACCAATCTTCCCAGTAACAATGAAAATTAGGCACCTTCTAATAAGAATAAAGCCAAGTGAAAAAAGCCGATCAGATGCTGAAAAAAAAATAAATACCGTACGCGAAAGGATTCTTTCTGGCGAATCTTTTTCAGCTCTAGCTGAAATATATTCTGCTGATCCAGGTTCAAAAAACAACGGTGGTTCTTTAGGGTATATACGCAGAAATCAAATGGTGAAAGAATTTGAAACCATCGCGTTCACACAAAAAATAAATATGCTTAGCGAACCCGTTGAAACCTCTTTTGGTTTCCATATTTTGGAAACAACAGAAAAATCTGGTGAAAAAATAAAAGTCAGACACATTTTGATATCCCCGGCAATAACAGAAGAAGATGAAACTAATACATATAATTATGCAATGATGCTACGAGACAGCTCTAAAAGCTTAGCTTCTTTTAAAAAATTAGTAACAAAATACTCTGATGATGAGCCAACAAAAAAAATAGGTGGTGATTTAGGGTGGATAACACCTACTAATTCACCAATTCCGGCAATTGCAGAAGTTTTAGGCCTACTAGAAAAAGATGAGTGTAGTCGACCTGTTAAATCAGATCTCGGATATCATTTATTATGGGTTGAGGCGGTAAAACCCGGTGGCCGCCCTTCGCTTGAAACACATTGGGTAGAAATAGAAGAAATAGCACTTAATCATAAAAGAATGGAATATTTCCAGGAATGGGTTGAGGCTGCACGCACCAATATCTTTATAGATATAAAAAAATAATTTTTAGTAAAAAAAAGAAATTCACCGAATTTTCAACAACTTATTCAATAAGTATTTTTATTTCAATTATAACCGTTTTTTACAGACCTTATGCAAATAATTAACAATAAATCATAGTTTATACACATGAAGAAATAGTTTAATCAAACCTGAATTATATCATTATAACAAACAATTAAATATTTGAAAAAATTATTTTTACACAATCACCTTAATATATATAAATAATATAAAATAACTTATATTTATATTTTAATATATCTTATGTCTTTTATTCTCAACAAAATGATTAAAAATACCTTGTGATATGAACCCATCTTAAGTAATGTTCAACAACAATTATTTAAGATAAAAACCATCAAATATTTGATCCATTTACCAAAAAATTTATGAAAAATTCCACCTCGAAATCTGAACTTCAAAAAGCCCTTCAAAAACTTTCAAAAGCAACACCAACTCGATCAACAATACCAATATTAAGTTGTGTTCTAATTGAAGCAGGAGAAACAGGAACGACACTTAGAACTACAGATCTTGAAATAACAATTATAACATCCATCGAAAGCAGTATTGAAGAAACCGGTTCTGCAGCAATACCGCTTCAAACCTTATTAGAAATAACCTCTGAATTACCTGATGATACTCGTATAACAATAGATGTTAATGAAAATAATAATGTTAAAATAGTTACAGATATTGGATCCTATGATTTAATGGGTAAACCAGCCGAGGAATTTCCAGTAAATCCCGAAGCCAATCAAGGAGTTGAATCAGGTATAGAAGCAAATGTTTTGAACGAAATGATATCAACAATTAGTTTTGCTGTAAGTAAAGATGATCTCAAGCCAGCGCTTACGGGGGTTTATTTCAAATTTGAAAAGGATATTCTTACTGCGGTTGCTACAGATGGTCACAGATTAGCTAAATATGTGCGTAACAATTTCGACGCTGGGAAGTTTGAGGGGGAGGTTATAATCCCCAGGAAATTTTTAAATATAATTACCGCATATATTAATAATGATGAACAAATACAGCTTTTGTTAGGAGACAATGTTTTTACAGCCACCATAGGCACAGACACAATATATACCCGCATAATTGAAGAGAGATTTCCGGACTATCAAAGTGTTATACCTACCGATAATGAAAAAGAAATCAAAGTGGATTGTAATAATTTTCTTTCCGCAGTTAAGCGCGTTTCAATATTCTCAAATAAAACCACCCACCAGATTGCAATACGCGCTGAAAGCGGCTCAGCAACCATAACAACAGAGGACCCTGAAAAAGCGTCTAAGGCCCAGGAAAAAATAGAGATAGAATATGTTGGTGATTCAATTGACGTGGGTTATAACGCAGCATATTTAAAGGATATATTATCACACATGAATTCCAATGAAATAGTAATAAGACTTAATACGCCAATCAGCGCCAGTCTTTTTTATCCAACTTCACTCGATGATAACGTAGAAGTCACAATGTTGCTGATGCCTATTCGTTTGAACGACTGACCCGCTATTAGCAAAACCGTTATAAAATGAAATCCATTAAAACAGTGCTAAATACATATTTATTTAAAACAGGTCTTGACGTGGGTGTTAATCAACAACAAGCGGTGAACCTTTGGCCAACAGCGGTAGGTAAAAAAATAGCTGAAAACACGACCGTTCAAGACGTTAAACACGGAGTATTAATTGTGCGTGTGGATTCTCCTATTTGGGCACAGGAACTTCAATTTCAAAAGAAAGAGGTCTTATTCAAAATTAACAAAACCCTGGGGAAAAAAACGATAAAGGACATCAGATTTGTATGACTGAAGCGGTAGTTTCACGAGCCTACAGCGCAGAGAGCATCAAGGTTCTTGAAGGACTAGAAGCCGTCCGCAAGCGTCCGGCCATGTATATTGGCGATCTTGGAAAGCGCGGCCTACACCACCTTGTATATGAAGTTGTTGATAATTCTATTGACGAAGCCCTTGCAGGTCACTGTACAAAAATAACTGTTACACTTAATATTGATGGCTCTGTAGCCGTTGAGGATAACGGACGCGGTATTCCGGTGGGCCTTCACAAGGAAGAGAACAAGCCGGCTGTTGAGGTTGTTAAGACAGTCTTACACGCAGGTGGCAAGTTTGACAAAGACAGCTATAAGGTCTCTGGAGGGCTTCATGGCGTCGGGGTTTCTGTTGTAAACGCACTATCTAAATGGTTGTGGGTGGAGGTTAAAAGAGACGGAAAAAAACACAAACAGGACTATAAGAAAGGAATAACACAAAACAAATTAAAAGAATTAGGTACGACAAAAAAATCAGGCACAAAAGTATGTTTCCATCCAGATGAAGAAATTTTTGATGAAATTATTTTTGATTATAATATTATAGCCGAACGACTAAGGGAGTTGGCCTATTTAAACCATGGGCTGGAAATAGTTTTAAAGGACGAGCGTTCTGACGCGCCGACATCAGACACCTTCAGTTTTAAGGGTGGATTAAGTGATTTTGTAAAATATTTAGATGAAAAAAACAACCCACTGCACAATAAAATAGTCACAGTAAAAAAAGAAGACACAGCGGTTCCTGTAGATGTTGCGCTGCGCTATAGTAACACTTATAACGACAACATCCTTACCTTTGTTAATAACATCAACACCATTGAGGGGGGGACCCACCTTTCTGGTTTTCGTTCTGCCCTAACAAGGTCTATGAATGTTTATGCGATCAAGAACAATTTAATAAAATCAAAAAAAAACGAAAAATTAACACTTAGCGGCGAAGATTTTCGCGAAGGTCTTACAGCAATTATAAGCGTTAAGGTTGCTGAACCACAATTTGAAGGACAAACCAAGACAAAGCTTGGAAATGGCGATGTAAAGGGGGTTGTTGATAAGGCGGTTTACGAGGGTATTTTGGACTTCTTAGAACAAAACCCTTCTATTGGTAGGCGCATTATCGAGAAAGCGCTATTAGCTGCGCGCAGCCGCTCGGCCGCGAGAAAAGCGCGTGAGCTTATTCGTAGAAAGAGCGCGCTGGGAGGTTCTTCCCTTCCGGGAAAGCTTGCCGATTGTTCCAATCGAGACCCTGCCTTTTGTGAGCTTTATCTGGTAGAAGGAGACTCTGCCGGTGGATCAGCAAAACAGGGGAGGGATCGCCGCACACAAGCCATCTTACCGCTTAGGGGAAAGGTTATAAATTCTGAAAAGGCGCGCGTGGACAAACTCCTTTCAAACAACGAAGTACAATCTATGATAACAGCCCTAGGAACAGGCTTTGGAGGAGCGGAGGACGAGACGGGAGAAAAATCAACGGGTGATTTTGATATAGAAAGATTACGCTATCACAAAGTTATTATTATGACAGACGCTGACGTAGATGGGTCACACATACGCACCTTACTGCTGACGTTTTTCTACCGAAAAATGAAAGGAATTATTGATGGCGGCTATTTATATTTAGCGCTACCCCCACTTTATCGAATTTCTCAGGGTAAAAAGGAAGCCTATGCCTATGATGACAATGAAAAGGATCTTACGGTTGAACGAATGCAAAAGGACAATAAAAACACCAAGATCAACGTTCAGCGTTATAAGGGCTTGGGAGAAATGAATCCAGAACAGCTGTGGGAAACAACAATGGACCCCGAGCGGAGAACACTGATGCAGGTTACCGTAGAAAGCGCCAGCATGGCAACAGAAACCTTCCAAAACCTTATGGGGGCCGACGTGGAAGCCCGCCGTACCTTCATTGAGAAAAACGCAAAATTTGTTGTAAATCTTGACGTTTAGCACACAAGGAAACATTAATGGTAGACTATAACAGAGACAACACCCTGCCCCGCGACATAGTCGATGAAATGAACGAAAGCTATCTTAATTATTCTATGTCTGTGATTGTGTCTAGGGCCCTTCCAGATGTTCGAGATGGTTTAAAACCAATCCACAGAAGGATTCTTTACGGAATGAGCGAGCTTGGGTCTCACTGGAATCGCCCCTACAAGAAATCGGCACGTATTGTGGGAGACGTTATGGGCAAATATCATCCCCATGGGGACGCATCTATATATGATGCACTGGTTAGAATGGCCCAGGACTTCTCAATGAGACACGAACTGGTAGATGGGCAAGGAAATTTTGGTTCTGTGGATGGAGATAGGGCCGCAGCCATGCGCTACACCGAATCGCGAATGACAAAACTTTCCGGTGAAATGCTTAAGGATCTGGAAAAAAATACGGTGGATTTACAACCAAACTTTGATGAAACATTAACCGAGCCTACCGTACTGCCAGCAACTGTTCCAACACTGCTTATTAATGGATCGGAAGGAATTGCTGTAGGAATGGCCACCAAAATACCACCACACAACATGAATGAAATAATTAACGGTCTTGTGGCTCTTATTGATAATAAAAACCTCACAACAGTAGAATTAATGGAACACATAAAGGGGCCCGATTTTCCTACAGCAGGCTTGATCTTGGGTGTGGACGGTTTAAAACAAGCGTACGAGACTGGTCGAGGAAAAATAAAAATGCGCGCCCGGGCCCACATTGAAACCACAAAAAGCGGTAAAGACAACATTGTGATAACAGAGTTGCCCTACCAAGTAAACAAAGCAAATTTGATTGAAAAGATAGCAGACCTAGCCCGAGACAAAAGAATACAGGGGATCACAGAGCTACGTGACGAATCAGATAAAGATGGCGTCCGGGTGGTAATAGAATCTAAAAGAGACGCAATACCTGAGGTTATATTGAACCAGCTTTATAAACACACACAACTACAGGACACCTTTGGTATTATTTTATTGGCGCTAGTTGGGGGTGTGCCCAAAATAATGCCCATTAAAGAAGCGCTTAATCATTTTATTGATTTTCGCCATGAAATTGTTGTTCGCCGCACAGAGTTTGATTTAAAAGGCGCTGAAGAGCGGGCACACATTCTAGAGGGCTTAAAAATTGCGCTTGATAATATTGATGATGTAATAAAAATCATTCGTGCAAGTAAAGACCCCACGATGGCCAAAGAGGGTCTGATGAACAATTTTAGGCTCTCTGAAAAACAGTCACAGGCAATTCTAGACATGCGCCTGCAAAAACTCACCGGCCTTGAGGTAAATAAGGTTGTAGAGGAATATAAAGAGGTAATAAAGCTTATAACCCACCTCAAGGGTATCCTTGAAAGCCATGCTCAAAGAATGTCTATCATCAAGTTAGAACTTCAAGAAATGAAAGACCAGTATGGTGACCCGCGTCGCACAGAAATCATCCCAGTTGACAGCGATTTTACAATGGAGGACATGATTGCGGACGAAGAGGTTGTGTTAACAATTACACATGAGGGATATATAAAGCGGACTGCATTGAACACATATCGCACTCAGCGTCGCGGTGGGCGTGGAGTTCAGGGCGCAACCAGCAAAGAAGAGGACTTTGTCGAACATCTGTTTATCGTCAACACCCACAACTATATGCTGTTTTTTACAGACCGTGGAAAATGCCACTGGTTAAAGGTGTATGACATTCCCCAGGGAGGGCGCGCAACGCGAGGAAGAGCAATTGTCAATCTCATTGGCTGTGAACCCGGAGAAAAAGTTGAGGCGTTTGTAAGCGTAAAGGACTTTGACGATCAACACTATATTGTTATGGCCACCAGAAATGGGCTTGTAAAAAAGACCGCGCTATCCGCCTATAGTAAACCACGAAAAGGAGGGATATATGCTATTGACATCCGCGAGGGAGACACCCTAATTGAAGCACGAGTTACTAATGGTGAAAACGACATCTTGTTAGGTACGCGCGAAGGAAAATCGATTAGGTTTTCAGAAAAAAACATACGACCTACCGGAAGAAAAACCATGGGCGTAATAGGCATTAGGCTTGGGTCCAAAGAAGATTACGTTATTGCCATGCTGGTTGTGAAAAGGGAAGGAACAATTTTGGTCGCAACTGAAAAGGGGCTTGGTAAACGCACTGACGTGATTCAGTACAGAACTCAAACAAGAGGAGGTAAGGGAGTCATGACAATGCGGGTCACTGAAAAGACAGGTAAAATGGTTTCCATTATGGAGGTGGTGGACGCTGACGACCTAATTGTAATTACAGATAAAGGAGTGCTTATGCGTCAACCCGTATCTCATATAAGAACAATAGGCCGCGTAACCCAAGGAGTTAAGCTTGTTAAGCTTGATGATGGATCGAAAATTTCTTCAATTTCCCGCGTTATTAACGAAGAGGCTCCAAGGGAAAATAATGACAAAACCGAAGCCGCTCACGAAGGAAAAAGTGAAGAAATCCCCATTGTTGAAAAAAAGTAGACGAAGAAAAAAATTGATAACGATAAGGCATAAATCTGCTTGATAGAATTAGGCGGGTTAAAGATAAAATTGACTCAGCCCTAAAAAAGTGCAACCGTGTAGACAGCGTTACAATCGTCGCTGCAACAAAATCACGGAACCAAAAAACTGTTGAAATGTGCATTCGTAACGGCATTATCGATATTGGCGAGAACCGCGTGCAGGAGGCCGTTAAAAAGTTTAACGCTATCGAACCCGAACTGGTATACACCAAAAGAATGATTGGCCACCTGCAAACAAATAAAATTAATAAAGCACTACGAATTTTTGACACCATAGATTCTGTAGACAGTCTACGCATAGCCAAACAACTGGTAAAAAAATTAAAACACACAAAAAAACCGTTATTTGTATTATTAGAGATCAACACTAGCGGTGACAAAACAAAATTCGGCTTTGATCCAAACAATGACCAAGACCTGTTAGAATCCATAGCATTAGACAAAATTATTGTTGGTGGACTGATGACCATTGGACCCGCATCACAAGAAAAGGAAAGCACCAGCAAAGCCTTTGCGCGGCTCAGGAAAATCAAAGAAAACATTAATAGACAGGTTGTTCGAAATAAAAAACTAACTGTTTTATCAATGGGGATGAGCAATGATTTTGAACTGGGAATCTACGAGGGAAGCACAATGGTTAGGCTTGGAACAGCATTGTTTGGACCTCGGTAAGAGTGATTAATAAAACCGCCGATTTATATTATTTATGTGCGGGCCCCAGCGCCTGGGGATTGGATGTTGGGATATTCAAAAAACTGGCTGGCCATGTTTTTGGTATAATGAACGACAAGTTGATTGTTTGGCCCAAAAAACTTTCATCACGAAACTGTAATCCAAAAAATATTCATACCCTAAGGGCATCGGCAAAGAATAGAGACATTGTAATTATAGATCGTATAAAGAGCGAAACACCCAAGGTGAACATTGGTGGGCACGTGAACAGATCGGGTGAAAACTACTTAATTGGTATGACCCCGCACTACAAATATCCCCAATTTCCAGACATGACGCATATTTATAAAACACACCCACACAAAACATCAAAAACAGTACACACTGTTGGACCAAAACGCTATAAAAAAGCCGAACTAAACAGCAAAATAATTTGGAGTGAAGGAATTGGTCTTGTGGCGCCCGTTTTTCATTATTTTGGTTATAACATAAAAGGA
>Ga0207962_1000246_pt1 | contig 17035 bp, 17 predicted proteins | sample Knorr_S15_td_AAI_FD_185603 | JGI IMG/M metagenome (GOLD analysis project Ga0207962, IMG submission 185603) | Marine microbial communities from Southern Atlantic Ocean transect - Knorr_S15_td_AAIW_ad_750m_LV_A (SPAdes) (version 2) | ecosystem: Environmental > Aquatic > Marine > Oceanic | place... | reverse complement strand
CGCCGTCGACCTCTGCCACGAACGACATGCGGTGTTCCAGCCCACCGAAGCCCCGCAGCGAGTCGGCGCAGGCCTCGACCGTGGCACCGCTCCGAACGGCCACGGCACATGCCGCCTGGGCGTTCTCCAGGTCATGGGGCATCGAGCGCGGCAGGGCCGCCACCTCCACGACCGGGCTTCCGTCCAGCAGCAGGAGCCCCGATTCGATGCGACACGCGGCGTCCGGTGCGCCGAACCCGGTCGCCCCAGCAGGCGCCCTGGCGGCCACCACCGGGTCGCCGAGGTTGGCCACCGCATCGGGGGGTGAGGCGATCCCCTCCCAGATCCGGGCCTTGGCATCCTCGTAGGAGGCCAGGTCTGCGTGGACGTCGAGGTGGTCGGGAGCGAAGTTCAACCAGGCCGCGGGCGAGGCGGCGAAGTTGGCGGCGTGGCCCAGCCGGAAGGAGGAGGCCTCCACGACGAACAGGTCGGCCTCGGCGTCGTCGATGGCGGCCACCAGCGGCGTGTCGGTGTTGCCCGACGGCAGGGCACGGAGTCCCGACCGTTCCAGCATGTCGGCGACCAGCGTGACCACGGTCGTCTTTCCGTTGGTCCCGGTCACGGCGCACCGGGGGCGGTCATCCCAGCGTGCGGCCAGGTCGGACTCGTCCAGGACCACGACGCCTGCGGCCTCCGCCGCGGCGAAGAGCGGATGCCCGTCGGGTATGCCGGGAGCGACGACCACCTCGGTCGCCCGGCCCACTAGGCGGGGCCAGTCCCCGGGGGCCGGTGCCTCGACCAACTCGACGGCGAGGCGTTCTGCACAGGCCCGGGCCACAGCTCCCGGCCGATCATCCACCCCCAGCACCTCCACGTCGCGACGGACCAGGGCATCCATCACCGCCCTTCCGGTCACGCCCAGGCCCAGGACGAGAACCCGGCCGCTCACCGGCCCACCACCCCGGAGGCGATCGAGTCGGCGTAGAAGATCCCGAGCCCGAACGCCGTACAGAGTCCGGACATGATCCAGAAGCGGATGATCACCGTGGTCTCAGGCCAGCCGCGCAGCTCGAAGTGGTGGTGCAGCGGGGCCATCCGGAACACGCGCCGACCACCCAGCAGCCGGAAGCTGCCGACCTGCAGGATGACCGACACTGTCTCGGCCACGAACAGCCCGGCCACGATGGGCAGCAGCAGGTGGGTGTTGGTTGTCAGGGCCAGCGTGGCCAGGCCTGTGCCGATTGCCAGGGAACCGGTATCCCCCATGAAGATCCGGGCCGGGGCCGCGTTCCACCAGAGGAAACCCAGACAACCACCCGCCATGGCCGCGGCCACCACCGCCAGGTCCAGAGCGTGGGCCACGTCGTAGGTCTCCGGGTAGCGGAACTGCCAGAAGGCCACCACCGTGTAGGCCCCGAAGCAGAACGTGCCGGCACCGGCCGCCAGGCCGTCCAGGCCGTCGGTGAGGTTGACCGCATTCGCCGACCCGATGATGAGCAGTACGGCCCAGACCGCCCACAGTGTGCTCCCGAGTTCCAGGCCCGGCTGGTCGAAGCGTGTGAAGGAGAGCTGCGTGTGGGTCGGTGCGTGCTCCAGCATCAGGACGGCGAACGTCACGGCGACCACCAGCAGGCCGAGCATCTTGGCTCGCTTGTTCAGGCCCAGGCTCCGTTCCCGGACGACCTTGATCCAGTCGTCCATCAGGCCTACGGCGCCACCGCCCATGATGGCCAGCATCACGAAGATCCCGCTTCGCGTGTAGATGCCCCGGTAGAGGTCGCTCAGGACGTAGCCCAGAAACGCCCCGCCCACGATGGCCAGGCCGCCCATGGTGGGCGTACCGGCCTTGGTGGCATGCCCTTCGGGGCCGTCGTCCCGAATGGGTTGACCTATCCGCAGCCTCGTCAGCCACCAGATGAGGACCCTGGTGCCGGCCATGGCGGAGGCCATGGCGATCGCCGCAGCGAGGAGGAGCCGGATCATCCGGCGACACCTCCGGAGGACATCCGGGCCCACTCCTGGCGGGCCACCGTACGGTCGTCGAACGGCGTGAGGAGTCCCGCCGCCTCCTGGACGTCCTCGTGGCCCCTACCGGCTACCAGCACCAGGTCGCCCACTTCCGCCAGGGCCAGTGCACCCGCGATTGCCTGTCGTCGGTCGGGTTCGATGAGGGCGGGGGCACGATCCATACCGGACAGGATGTCCGCGATCACCCCCCTGGGTGGTTCACCCCTCGGGTTGTCTGACGTCACGACCACCAGGTCGGCACCCGTCTCGGCGACCGCTCCCATCTCCGGACGCTTTCCAGCGTCACGCTCACCCCCGCAACCGAACACGACCAGGACCCGACCCCCGGCCACCTCGCGGGCCGTGGCAAGCGCACCGGACAGGGCATCCGGGGTGTGGGCATAATCGACGACCAGCGTGGGCCCACCCTCCAGGAACACCGGCTCGAAGCGCCCGGGTACGGGCGGAGCGCTGGCCAGGCCTTCGACCACCCGATCCTCGACGATGCCGAGAGCTGACGCCAGTTCGGCGGCAACCAGGGCATTGGCGATCGTGAAGCGGCCCCCGGTGGCCACCTCGACGGAACGACCCCGCCACTCGAACCGGACACCGTCGGGCCTCAACGACCCTTCAGCGGGGCCCTGGGTCACCTCGGTCACCGCAAGCCCGGCCTCCGCCGCCCGAACGGCAATTCGGCTACCTGCCGCACCATCGACCACCACGACCGCCCGATCGGCGAAGGATCCGTCGAACAGCCTGGCCTTGGCGGCCTCGTAGTCCGCCATCGAACCGTGGAAGTCCAGGTGGTCCCGACTCAGGTTGGTGAACCCCACCAGGGCGAACCGGGTGCCGTCCACCCGATGTTGGGAGAGCGCATGCGATGACACCTCGACGGCGGCCGTCTCGACGCCTTCCAGTACCCATCGGCCCAGCATCGCCTGCAGGTCGGTGGCCTCCGGGGTGGTCCGCCCGCCGGACAGGGTCCCGTGGGCTGCGGTACGCCGACCGTCGATGGCGAAGATCGAGGTGAGCAGGTGGACGACGCTGGTCTTTCCATTGGTTCCGGTCACGCCCACAAGCTCGAGCTGGTGCGAAGGCCAGCCATGGGCGGCTGCGGCCATCAGCGCCATGGTGGACCGAACGGACGGGACCACGACGGTCGGCACCGGAAGGTCCAGCGGACGTTCACCGACCACAGCGCAGGCACCGGCCCGCACGGCTGCCGCCGCAAAGTCGTGACCGTCGTGGGAGGCACCCGGAACGCAGCAGAACACGTCTCCCGTCCCGACCTGGCGGGAGTCGTGGGCCACGCCGGACACCTCTGGGCCGTCCGAATCCGCCGGCATGGTCGGGTCGGCGACCCCGGCGGCCCGGAGCAGGGCGCCGAGCCGCATGTCAGCCGCCGGTCGCAGAGGAGGCGACCACGCCGCCGGATTCCTCGAATCGCGCCGCTTCGGCAGCCTCACGGAGGAGCGCGTGTCGGGCAGGGGTGAGGGCGATCACACGCCCTTCTTCGTCCAGGCCGACCCGTTCCTCCTCCGAGGGGATCCGGAGCTGCCGTACGGCGAACCGGGAGAACTGAGCGAACACGGGAGCGGCAACCCTCCCGCCGGAGTACGCCTGCCCGGAGGGCTCGTCCACCACCACCAGCACGGCCAGCTGTGGGGCCTCAGCCGGCAGGAATCCTGCGAAGCTGGCCACGTAGGCCCGATCGCCCTTGCTGCCGTAGCCGCCGGTCGGACTGGGCTTCCAGGCCGTGCCGGTCTTACCAGCAACCCGGTAGCCGGGAACCTGCCCCCTGGTCCCGGTACCGGTGGCCACGACCTGTTCCATCATTGCCACGACCTCGGCAGCCACAGCGGCGGGCACGACTGTCATGGACGGGCCGGGGCGTCGGGGATCGAACATCCCCCTATCGTCCCGCGTTCCGAGGACCAGGGTGGGCGCGGGCCTGATTCCGCCGTTGGCGAGGGCCGCGTAGGCGGTCAACATCTGCAGTGGGGTCGTCGACACTCCCTGTCCGATTGCGATCGTGGGCAGCGAGGTTCCCGACCACTCCCCGACCGAAGGGAGGATGCCCCGGGCCTCGCCGGGGAAGTCCAGGTCGGTGACGGATCCGAGGCCGAACTCGCGGAGTTGTTCGTGGAGCGCCTCGGGCCCGAGCTCCAGGGACCACAGGATGGTCCCAACGTTCGAGGAACGGCGCATAATTTCCGCCACCGTGAACTCCTCGGTCTCGTGGAACGGTGCATCGCTGAAGGTGGCGTCGTGGACGTCCAGGCGCGGTGGCACCTCGCGCACGGTGTGCGGCGCGGCCACCGCCCGGTCCAGAATCGCTGAGAAGGTCAGGGGCTTGATGATCGAACCGGGCTCGTAGGTCCAGGTGACTGACCGGTGCTCGGAGGAGATGTGCACCGTGCCGTCCGAAGAGCGCTTGACGGTCGCCGACGCCAGGATCTCGCCGGTCGCCGGGCGCATAGCGATCAGGACTCCGCCCTGTCCACCGGCGGAGTCCACGCCCTCTAGGAGGAGGCGCTCAGCTTCGAACTGGAGGGCACGATCCAAGGTGAGCACGAGTGTCCGTCCGTCGCTGGCCGGCTCGACCGAGTACTCGCCGCCGGGAATGGACGCACCCCGCATGCCCACCTCCACGACCTTCTCCCCATCGGTCCCGGACAGGAGGCCGTCGTAGACCAGTTCCAATCCGCTGATCCCGTTGGAGTCGATGTCCGTTCTACCCAGGACCGCCAGTGCGGAGTCCTCACCGGGTCGGACCCGCACCCACTCCTCCTCGACGTAGACGCCGGTGATGTCGAGGGCGAGCGTGGCGACGGCGACCTCGTCGCTGACCTGGCGGCCCAGGTAGACGAAGCTCCGGTCACTGGAAAGGCGTCGCTCCAACACCTCGCGGTCGGCTCCCAGCACCTGCGCCAGAGCTCGGGCCGCCCGTGCCGGGTCCTCCACACGCCGCGGGTTGGCGACCATCGACTGCCCGGGCACCGACAGGACGAGGTCGACGCCGTTTCGATCCACGATCGCCCCGCGTCCGGCCCTCAACTGCACGGTCCTGATGCGCTGGGCCTCACCATGGGCCACAAACCTGTCGGGTTCCAGGAGCTGTAACCCGGTGAGGCGCCATCCGAACAGCCCGGCGACCAGCGTGAGCACCAGGCCGACGACGACGGCCCGGCGACCGAAGCGCTTCTGGGTCTCCCGATCTGGCACCGATGTGGCCGCGCCGCGACCGAGGGCCGCGGACCCGTCGGGTTGCCGACTCATCGGTAGGACCGGGAAAAGGGGTCACCGACCGGAGCGGGGAGCATGGTCAACGGATCGCCCGGCACCACCGAATACAGGAATATGCGCTCCGGGTAAACCAGGCCGAGTCGACCGCCGGCCACCTCCAGGATCCGACCCGGGCTCTCGAGGCGTGCCACCTCCGCTCGGAGCACCTGGGCCCGTTCGTGGCCGTCCTCCAGCCGTTGCTGGAGCCGATCGAACTCGAACTGCCCGCTCACCACCACGCTGTGGAATGCGGCGAGGGTGAGCAGCGTGGCGAAGAAGCCGAAGACGGCAAGGGCACCGGCTAACCCGACGGCCGAACGAGCCGTGGTCCGCTCGGCCACGCGCTCGCCGGTCCGGCGTTCCAGCGCAGTCCGGGGCGGTCGGAGGACTGCGGTCATCGGCGTTCCAGCACCCTCATGCGAGCGCTGGCCGCCCGGGGATTGGCTGTCGCCTCGACTACGCCGGGAACCCGGCCACCACGACGAGGGAGCACGGCCAGCGGCGTCGCACCACAGGCACACGGAAGACGGGGTGGACAGGTGCAGCCACCGGTCGCGGCCAGGTCGAAGCACCGCTTCACAATCCGGTCCTCTCCCGAGTGGTAGGAGAGCACCGCTCCCCGACCGCCGGCCACCAGGCGCCCGATGGCCTCCTCCAGGGAGTCAGCCAACTGCTCCAACTCGGCGTTCACCTCTATGCGAATGGCCTGGAAGGTGCGCTTCGCCGGGTGCCCACCCCTGCGTCGGGCCGGTGCGGGGATGGCGTCGCGGACGACCTCGGCCAGGCGTGCAGTGTCGGCAACCGGGCGGGCTGCTATGACCGCCCTGGCGATACGACGTGCGTGGCGTTCATCTGCGTTGTCGATCAGTATGCGTGTAAGGGCCCGCTCGTCGTAGCAGTTGACGACGTCGGCTGCGGTGAGCGACTGGCGCCGGTCCATTCGCATGTCCAACGGTCCGGCATCCCTGTAGCTGAAGCCTCGCTCGGCATGGTCCAACTGTGGGGAGGAGACGCCGAGGTCGAACAGGAAGCCGGCAAGGCCATCGATGGCCATCTCGTCCAGGACGCCTCCCAGGTCGATGAACGCCGATCGGCGCAGTTGGATCCGATCGCCGAAGCGGGAGAGGCGCCGCTCCGTCGCCGCGAGGGCCTCGTCGTCGCGGTCGAGGCCGACGACACGGAGGTCAACGCGGAACTCCAGGATCGCCTCGGCGTGGCCGCCACCGCCGACCGTGGCGTCCAGCACGACGCCACCTGGGACGTCGGCCAGGGCTGCCAGGACCTCTTCGACCATCACTGGCTGGTGGTGGAACCCGGTCGGTCCCCTCCCGCTGTCGTCATCGCGATGGTCCGCCATTGTCCGTTCCGCCGATCCGGTGGCCGAGACGATCCCGACCCCATCGGCTCGTCCTTCGACCGTCCCCCGATCGGCTGGCGCACGTCGGGATGTCTCCCCGAATCGGGCTGGATGGCAAGCGGGCGGAGTAGGGGCCTCCCATCCTGCCGACCGGGGGACGGTCCAGGGACGAGCCGGTCGTGGACCGGCCGCCGTGGTCATCTGGTGTCGTCGTTCACGCTTCCTCTCGGTCGGATGCCCATCGGTCAGATCCCGATTCCCTGCAGGAAGGCGTCGGCAACCGACCTGTCCAGGCCCGGAGCCATTTCCGACCACGTCGTGGGATTCCAGATCTCGATCCAGTCGATGGCCCCGCAGACCATGACCTCGTGTTCGAGGGAGGCGAGGGTGCGCAGCTTCTCTGGAATCATCACGCGACCCTGGGCATCTGGCCGGACCGTTGTGGAGTTGTACGCCAGGCCACGGCGTACCCGGGCCTCCACCTCGCCGGTCCGGATCTGCTCCTTCAGCCGGGACAGCATTTCGTCGAAGCCTTCCGGGGTCCAGAGGGCGAGGCATCCCGCATGGGGCGTGAGGTAGGCGGCACCCGAGAAGTCGCTGCGGAACTTGGCCGGAAGGACTAGGCGACCCTTCTCGTCCAGGGAGTGTTCGTGGGTTCCCACGAATGCCATGGCCGTTCCTCCCCTTCCCGTCTCGTCCGGTCGACGTCCCGTCGGAGCGGTGGAAGCCTCCGGGATGCCGAAGCGTCACTCCGATTCCCCACTTCTCCGACATTAATCACCATATTAACCCTTTTTCTCCCACCACAGCAAACGATTCCTCCACCGAGGGCACATGGGTGGCCGTTCACGAACCTGACTTCCGGATGGCCCGAGGCTGAGGGCCGGAGATGACGGGATCCAGCGGTCCCGTTGGTGGGCCCGGCCCGGTCAGGGCAGGTGGGAGAGCAGCGCCTCGAGCAGTGGACCCGACCGGACGGGAATGGCACCGGCCGCCGCTGCCAGATGCCGCTCCGCCTCCTCCGGGGGCGTGAGGCCGAGCAGGTGGACCAACTCCAACCCCGACCACTCCAGGAGGGCCGCACACTGGAAACGGGCCCCTGAGCGGTCCCGGCGCTGGCTTATACCCACCGACTTGCGCCCCCCGACCAGCACCTCGCCCGGTCCCACTCCGGCGAAGCAGACCAGGTCGCCCCACGGCCCCGGTTCCAGCTGACCCCGGTGGACCGCGCCGTCGATGCCCAGGTCGGCCAACGCCGCGCTCCACGCCTCGCCCAACCACCAGGTGGACCGACCCACGTCCTCATCCCACAGGACGTCGTTCCGGGGCAGGAGGACGTCGACCCAGAGCACGCCGTCGGGTCGGAGCAGGACCGCCCCGCCACCGGAGCGTCGCCGGACGACGTCGATGCCCGGGCCCACGCACACATCCCGCTGGGCGCTGCCCAGCACCAGGGTCGGTCGGTCTATCTCGTGGACCAGCACCGACCTCGCTGTGATCAGCCCGATCGGACCATGCCGCTCGGCCACCGTCCCCGTCGGACGTTCCAGGATCCAGCCCGTCGCAATACCATCCATCATCGCCGTCAGTCGACTGTTGGAAGGCCGTTGCGTACCCCCTCGGGGAACCGTCGGACCCACTCCAGCCAGATCAGGACGTCCGCCACAGTCGGCGGGGCATCCGGATCCCCGTACTGGGTGATGGCCCGGAAGCGGGCGTAGGGGACCGCCGGCACAGGAAGGAACGGGGGGCGATGCCACCAGCCCCGGCCGGCCAGCCGGAACGCCTGGCGTACGGACACTGACCAGAGCCTGGGACGGAGTACCACGGCAACCAGGATGCGGACCATCCACCCGTTCATGAACCGACCGCCACGTCGGCCCCGGCGCCCCACATCTGAGCATGGTGCCAGACGGCCGCAGCACCGAGGAGCGGCCCATCCGCACCCAGGCCGGCGGGAACGATCCTCGCTCCACGGGTGAACTCGAGGCCGCACTCGCTGTCCAAGCGCCTCTGCGCCGCATCGAAGAACGGGGTACCGAATCCGAGAGCCACCGAGCCGGCCACCACCGCCAGCCGCAGGTCAAGGAGGTTCACCACCGTCGCCACCGCCTGTCCGACCAGGTTGCCGGTCCGACTACGGACCTCCGGAGTCGCCATGGCAGGGGGCGCTCCGGTCTGGCGCTGGATCGCCGGTCCCGAGGCGACCGCCTCCAAGCAGCCCCGGTTGCCACAGGCGCAGGGTGGCCCGTCAGGGTCGACCACCACGTGGCCCACGTGACCGGCATTGCCAGCCGCCCCGTCCAGGAGGCGCCCGTCCAGGACCACGCCGCCGCCGACCCCGGTCGACACCACCATCGCCAGATAGTTCCGCTCACCCACTGCCGCTCCACACCAACCCTCGCCCAAGGCGAGTGCCTTGGCGTCGTTGTCGACCTCGACCGCCGCTCCGGTTCGCTCGGCCAACCGCGCGGCCAACGGGAAGTCCCTCCACTGCCCGATGTTCAGCGGAGATACCAACAGGCCACCCCCGGTCATCGGGCCACCGCAGCCCACGCCGATTCCGACAACCGGGCCGAGGGCCAGCAGTGGGTCGACGATGCCAATCAGCTCCTCGAAAAGCGCTTCGCCGTCGACACCCGCCGTGGCAGCCCGCCGGCTGTCGAGGATGCGGCCGGAGGAATCCACTAGCCCGGCCTCGAGCTTGGTCCCGCCGATGTCGACGGCCAGTACGGGCGCAGACCCCTCGCAGGCCACTACGACAGATGTCATCGCGACGAAGGCCCAGGGAGCTACCAGGCCATAGGACGCCCGAATCAGGCGCGGCCCTGGTCCCCCCGGCGGAAGCGATCGCGCATCTGCTCCCGTACCTTCGCCCGGGTCCCCCCGACGGCATCGCGTAGGCCGGTGGCCCGCCCGGAACCGACGGCCGTCCGGAGGCCGACCCGGCCCACCTGTCGGGCGTTGCGCTCCAGGGTGAGAGCGGCTCCGAGCATCACCAGGAAGCCGACGAATGCCAGCAGGAAGGAGGTGGACAGGGTGGCGACCATCACCGTGACCCCGGCCACGAACAAGACGATCGCCCACTTCATGCTACGAAGGGGCTGCGTGTAGACCGTGGTCTCGCTCACCTCACGCACGAGGTCGGGATCGGTCTCCAACAACTGGTCTTCGATCTCGCTGAGGATTCTCTCCTCGTCCTCGGACAGTGGCACCTGGCAGTTCCTCGCCTAGCCGGTCGTGTGACTCTCCGTAAAGCATCGCACAACGGGTCTCCAGCGACAACGCGCCGACCCGAGGATCTCAGTCCTCGGGACCCCACTGGCCATCGCCCCGTTCCCGGGGACGCAGCCCTTCGGGGCCCACCGTGGTCGCCGGACCGATGGATCCGACCCCGAAGCGGTCGCGGATGCGGTCGACCGCCTGTTCCGCCTCCAGCCAGCCCGGATCCCCAAGGTCCTCGAACCGGAGTTGGCGGACAGAACCATCCCGGAGACCGCTGAGCGACACCCCTAGCAGGCGGATACCCGACGTCGTGTCCAGCGACTCCATGAGGCCCGTGGCGACCTCCAGGATCTCCACCACGAGGTCAGTGGCATCCGGGAGGGTCTGCGACCGGCTGACGGTGGTGAAGTCCGGAAAGCGGACCTTCACAGTCACCGTGCGCCCCGCCACGCCCGCCTCCCTCAGCCTCCGCCCCACCGCATCGACCATGCGGATCAACTCGCGCCGCAGATCCCCGGGTTCGGTCAGGTCACGGGAGAAGGTCTCCTCATGGCCGATCGACCTCACAGACTGGGCTGGGTCCACCCGACGCTCGTCGATGCCCCGGGCCAGACGCCAGAACTGGGCCCCGGCGGCCCGACCCAACGATGACACCAGCGTCGGCTCGGGAACTGCGCGCAGTTCGGCCACAGTCCGGACCCCGAGTCGCTGGAGGCGCTCGAGCGTGCGCGGCCCGACTCCCCAGATGGCCTCCACCGGCAGCGGATCCAGGAACTCCCGGATCCCGTCGGCCGGCACCACCTGGACTCCCCGACCGGGAGCCGGGCCGTCCGTTCCGGCAGTCGGCTTCGCCTGTGCACTGGCCAGCTTGGCCAGGAACTTGTTGGCTGCGATCCCGACACTGCAACCCAGGCCCTCCTCTGCCAAGACGTCACTTCGGATGGCCGCAGCCACCTCGGTCGGTGGCCCGTGGAGTCGCACGACGCCGGAAACGTCCAGGAACGCCTCGTCCAGCGACAACGGCTCGACCAGCGGCGTGTAGCGACGGAAGATCAACATCACCCGGCGGCTCACCTCGCCGTAGTGCCGGTGATCACCCGGGAGGAACACCACGTCCGGGCAGAGGCGACGGGCCCGCGTCGACGGCATGGCCGAGCGCACCCCGTAGGCCCGGGCCTCGTAGGAGGCCGCTGCCACCACCCCGCGCTCACCGTCGCCGCCCACCACCACCGGAAGGCCACGCAACTCCGGTCGCCGTACCAACTCGACGGACACGAAGAAGGCATCCATGTCCACGTGGAGGATCGGGGTGGGCTGGGTCACCGGCGGAGACCGTCAATCGACACCGGCGTCGAGGCGTTCGACCACCAGGTCCGAGGGGTTGGAGCCGCGTGCCACGTACCCGAAGTGTGGTACCCCGTCGCCCGGATCCTCCGGCAGGAAACCTGACATCCAGGCCGTGACCGGCTCGCGGACCCACCGTGGTGCGGTCGCCAGGAGCCGGCGTGCCTCGTCGGGGTCCGCGAAGCGGGCGTCCTCCACGATGTCGTCCGGATCGTCCAGGACCAGGTCGCCGCGCCATGAACGGGCCAGGTGGACCTCCACGCCCAGCAGCATGTAACGGTCCGGGAAGTCCACCGTCACCCGGTAGAGCGCTTCGGACCACCCGTCCACGGTCAATCCGGTCTCCTCCACCACCTCGCGCGACAGCGCATCCAACGACGCCTCGCCGTGGTCCACCACCCCACCCGGAGGGGTCCACTCCAGACGACCGTCGCGACGACGGTTGGCCACCAGGAGGGTCGAGCACTGCTCCGTCAGGAGGCCGCCCACCACGTGCCACCGTCCCGGAGACGGGCCTCCCGCCACGTGCCACCGTCGAGCCGCACCGTCACCCACCGGCGCAGTCTGGCACCTCCCGGTGGCGGGCCTCCCGAGGGCCGGGCCGCCCTTCCGGATGGCGATAGCCTCCGGGCCGTGAACGACGTTCGGTCCCGAACCGTCGGTTCCGTCCCGTCGGCGGCACCCTCGACGACGGCCCGGCTGCTGGCGCTCCTGGCCATCCTGGTGGCCGGCGTCTGCGGCGGGCTGGTCGGCCACTCCGTGACGAACCTCCAGTGTGCCGACGAATGCCCCACGCTCGCCGGGTCCATGGGGGTTCTGGGCGCCGGCCTGGCAGCCGTCGGGGTGGGCATCGTCGCCGTCCTCGCCCTGCGTGCTATGTCCGAATGGCGGACCGGCCAACTTCAGCAGGCGGCCCGGGACGACCACCCGGTCGACTGACCCCTACCAGGCTCCATGGCCGACCCCGCCGCCCTCCGCGACCTGGCCCTGGACATAGCCCGGGCCGTCGCACCGGAACTCCGTCGCCTGGCCGGGGTCGTCGACGTCTCGGGGACCAAGACCACGGTGACCGACCTCGTCACCGAGGTCGACCGGTGGTCCGAGGAGCAGATCGTGGAACGCATCCTGGATGCCCGCCCGAACGACTCGGTACTCGGCGAGGAGGGCACCGGGGTCGACGGAACCTCCGGCGTCCGATGGGTGGTCGACCCGATAGACGGCACCACCGACTTCGTATACGGCCACCCGGGGTTCTCGGTGTCCATCGGCGTCGAGGTGGACGGCCGACCGGCCGCCGGGGTCGTCGTCGACCCCCTCCTGCAGGATGAGTTCTGTGCGGCGGTGGGCCATGGAACGACCCGCAACGGTCGGCCGGTGCGGGTGAACCAGGTCGACGACCTCTCCTCGGCCCTGGTGGCAACGGGCTTCGGATACGACCCCGGGCGACGCCGCCGACAGGCCGAGGCCCTGGTGGCCATCATCGGCAACGTCCGCGACATCCGACGCTGCGGCGGGGCGGCCACGGACCTGGCCTCGGTGTCCTGCGGCCGGGTGGATGCCTACTTCGAGCGCGGGCTGAACCCCTGGGACTGTGCGGCCGGCATCCTGCTGGTAACCGAAGCCGGTGGACGTGTGACCGACCTGGAGGGCCAGCCGACCACCGGGGAGATGGTCGTGGCCGCCCCGGTAGGCCTGCACGGACCACTCCTCGACCTCCTCCGCTCCGCGGGTGCCGAGGTGACCTGATGCGTACCGGATCGCCCGATATGGGACAGCGGTGCCCTCCATGGGGCAGCATCTCCCCATGAGCACCCGCATCCTGACCGTCGAGGACGACCAGCGGATCCGCACCGCGGTCCGCCTGGCCCTCGAGGAGGAGGGGTGGGACGTCGAAGAGACAGCCAGTGGAGAGGAGGCCCTCGAGGCCTTCACGCGTACGCCGGCCGACGTCGTGCTGATCGACATCATGCTGCCCGGAATGGACGGCTTCGAGGTCTGCCGGAGCATCCGCCGCCTGGGTGACGTCCCCATCGTCATGGTGACGGCCCGCTCCGACAGCCACGACGTAGTGGCCGGCCTGGAGGCCGGCGCCGACGACTACCTCCGCAAGCCCTTCGACCCCAAGGAGCTCTCGGCCCGCATCCGGGCACTGCTCCGCCGGATCCGACCTGACGCCGACAGGCCGACCCAGATCCAGGTCGACCAGCTGGAGGTACTCCCCGAGGCAGGCGTGGTCCGCTACCGCGGCGAGGACGTCCACCTCACACGGACCGAGTTCAGGTTGCTCCTCGAATTGGCCACAAACCCCGACCGCGTCCTCAGCCGCGAGGACCTGCTCGAACGGGTCTGGGGCTACGACTACTTCGGGGACGGTCGCCTCGTAGACGTCCACGTCCGGCGCCTGCGCATGAAGATCGAGCCCGACCCTGCCAACCCCCGCTACGTGGTCACCGTTCGTGGCATGGGCTACAAGCTCCAGACCTGAGCAGGGCCGGACGTGCCGATGACCGACGCCACCACCCGGCTGGGGCTCGGTGCCCAGATCTCAGTCATGTTCGCCATCGGCGGGCTGTTCATCTCGGTCCTGCTGGGCGGAATGACCCTGCTGCTCACCCGCCAGCAATTGCTCGACACCCGGGAGGACGCCGCTGCGGCCATGGCTGTGAGCAACGCCACCCGGCTCTCCAACCAGCTCACCCCGGACTCCTCCATCGAGGACCTCCCCACCATCGTCGACTCCCTGACCAGGATCGAAGGTGGTCAGAGGATCATCCGGCTCGCCGACGACTGGCTCCTCGCACCCGAGCTGGACCGGGCCGACCTGCCGGAATTGCTGGTGGCCCGGCTAGCCGACCGGCACTCCGGACAGATGCTGGCGAGGGTCCGAGGCGAGCCACGGTTCGTGGTCGGCATCCCGCTGGCCGCCTTCGACGCCGACTACTACACGATCAGCGACCTCTCCGAGGTCGAGCGGACCCTGGACGACCTCCGGTTCGTGCTGCTGGGTACGGGCGCCGTGACCACGATCCTGGCCGCCCTGCTCGGGTCCTGGGCCAGCCGTCGGACGCTCCGCCCACTACGTCGGGTCCGGGAAGCCGCCGAAGCGATCGCCGGTGGGCGACTGGACACCCGTCTCGGAGCCCAGGCCGATCCCGACCTGGACCGACTCTCGGACTCCTTCAACGAGATGGCCGAGGCACTCGAGGGGAGGATCCAACGGGACGCCAGGTTCGCCTCGGACGTCAGCCACGAGCTCCGTAGCCCGCTAACTACCCTCATGGCCGGGGTCGGGGTGCTGGAGTCACGCCGGGGGGAACTCTCGGAGCGGTCCCAGACCGCCCTCGACCTGCTGGTCGCCGACCTGGAGCGCTTCAACAGGCTGGTCAACGACCTACTGGAGATCTCCGGATTCGACGCAGGGATGGCGGCCCTGGACCTGGCCGAGGTCGACATCGCAAGGTTCCTCGAGGCGACTGCCCGGGGTACCGGGCGGGTTCCGCTCCGGCTGCCCGACGATTCCAGTTCCATCGTCATCGTCGCCGACAAGCGCCGCCTCGCCCGCGTCATGTCCAACCTCCTTGACAACGCCGAGCGCTACGGCGGCGGAGCCACGGCCATGGCCCTCGAGCACGACGAGTCGCTCCGGATCATCGTTGAGGACGAGGGTGCCGGCGTCCCGGTACGGGAGCGCGAGGCGATATTCGAGCGCTTCTCCCGCGGCTCGGCCGGAGGACGTCGGACCGACGACGGCGGAACGGGACTCGGCCTCAGCCTCGTGGTCGAGGACCTCCGCCTTCATGGTGGCCGGGTGTGGGTGGAGGACCGCCCCGACGGCCGACCGGGTGCCCGCTTCGTGCTCGAGCTGCCCCTCCCCAGGGAGGGTTCCTGATGGGCGTTAGTAGCCCGGTCACCGCCCTGTTGGTCGTTGCCGTCCTCGCCGGCTGCGCGATCCCCATCGACGATCAGGCCCGAAACCTCGTGGCCGAGCTTCCCGACGCCCTCCTGCCCGCTGCGTCGACCACCACCGAGGCCCCGGCCCCCACGGAGTCGGTGCAGATCTACATGGCCCGGCTGACTGAGGACGACCGGATGATTCTGGAGGTCGTCGACCGGGAGATCGCAGGAGACGGATCCATCAACGTCGTCCTCGACAAGGTCCTGGCAGGGCCGACCGCCGCCGAACAGGAGTCCGAGCTCATCTCCCCGTTCGCCGAGGGCTCCACGGTGATTGGCACGGTCCTCGTCGATGGCCTGCTGGAGATCCACCTCGACAGCCTGGACGGCTTCCCCCAGGACGACAGCGCCGGCAACCGGCTGGCCTTCGCCATGCTGGTCTGCACGGCGGTGAACCTGGTTGCCGGTGCCGAGATCGACCGGGTGGCCATCCTGCTCGCCGGCGATGAGGGCCTCGAGGCCATCAACGTGCCGGTCAGCGATGGCGATCCCCCCGAGGAGGGGGCTCCGGTGACCTGCGGGAACTACGTCGGCTTCCTGGCCAACCAGGTCACGGATCCAGGCGATCCAACGCTCCCCTCAGGTTCCTGACCGCCTGGCCGATCCGCTGTTCGTTCTCGATCAGGGCGAAGCGCACATGGCCCTCGCCGCCCGGGCCGAAGCCCAAGCCGGGTGAGACGGCGACGTTGGCCTCCCGGACCAGGAGGGAGGCGAACTCCACCGATCCCATGGAGCGGTAGGGCTCCGGGATGGGGGCCCAGGCGAACATCGTCCCCTTCGGTGGCTGGATGGCCCATCCGATCCGGTTCAGACCGTCACAGAGGGCATCCCGACGGGACTGGTAGATGCCGCACACCTCGGAGGGATGCTCCGAGGCCTCGTTCAGGGTCACGGTGGCCGCTATCTGGATCGGTTGGAACGTGCCGTAGTCGAGGTAGGACTTCAGCTTGGTGAGGGCTGCCACCACCCCGGCGTTGCCGACCATGAAGGCCACCCGCCACCCCGCCATCGAATAACTCTTGGTCATCGAGTAGAGCTCGACAGCCACCTCGTCGGCGCCGGGCACCTGGAGGATCGAGGGCGGTCGGTAGCCGTCGAACCCGAGGTCCGCATAGGCGAAGTCGTGGACCAGCACCACGTCACGCTCACGGGCGAAGCCCACGACCTCCTCCATGAACGCAAGGTCCACACAGGCCGTCGTGGGATTGTGGGGAAAGGAGAGGACGATAACCCGCGGCCTGGGCCACGAGTAGTCCCAGCCATCCTTCAGCATGGCTATGAAGTCGCCGTCGGTGGTGAACGGCATCTCCCGCACCTCGGCACCGGCGAACAGCGGCGAATAGCGGTGGATCGGATACGACGGGGACGGGACGAGGGCGGCGTCGCCAGGTTGCAGGAGCACCCACATGAGGTGGGAGAACCCCTCCTTGGCGCCGATCGTGTTGAGTACCTGGGTCTCCGGATCCAGGTCGACGTCGAAGCGGCGCTTGTAGAGGTCGGCGACAGCCTCTCGCAGCTTCGGAATCCCGCGACTTGACGAGTAGCGGTGGTTCCGGGGGTTGTGCACCGCCTCGCAGAGCTTCTCCACGGCCACGTCTGGCGAAGGCAGGTCGGGGTTGCCGAAGCCCAGGTCGATCACGTCCTCGCCGGCCCTGCGTGCCTCCACCTTGAGCGTGTCGATGATCGTGAACACGTACGGCGGCAGCGAGGTGATGCGCCGGAACTCCATCGCCGGAGCGTACCCGTGGCCTTCCACTCCGAAGGCCGGTCGGAGGAGCCGGACCGGCCCGATCAGCTGGTGGGTGCGCCTACCTCTATGCGGGCCTTCAGGTCGTCGATCGCGGCGTGGACGACCTTGGCCTCCAGGCGACGCTTCACGAAGCC
>Ga0207962_1000242_pt1 | contig 17104 bp, 19 predicted proteins | sample Knorr_S15_td_AAI_FD_185603 | JGI IMG/M metagenome (GOLD analysis project Ga0207962, IMG submission 185603) | Marine microbial communities from Southern Atlantic Ocean transect - Knorr_S15_td_AAIW_ad_750m_LV_A (SPAdes) (version 2) | ecosystem: Environmental > Aquatic > Marine > Oceanic | place... | reverse complement strand
AACAATTGTGTCTGCATTTGCGTCAGCTTTTGTGGATAATATTCCGTTCACTGCAACAATGATTCCAATAATTGAAAGCATATCTGTTGACCCAACGTTTGTTGGTAACTTATCTGAATTTTCATACAACCCATTGTGGTATGCGCTTGCATTTGGTGCAGATCTTGGTGGAAATGGTACATTAATTGGCGCTAGTGCGAATCTTGTAGCTATTGCAATTGCTGAGAAATTTGGCTATAGGATATTCTTTAGAGAGTTTCTAATCAAGGGCATGCCAATAATGATTATAACAACGCTGGTTGCATTTGGGGCATTTTACATCAGAGTTCTTTACTTTTGAAGTAAATAGAGTATAAATTCTAGTCCTACCCAAAAGTTACGTTGCCGGAAACTGGAATTGAACAAAATAATGAAGAAGTAAAACCTGGTTTGACAGATACTTTAAGTTCACATCTACTAGGTGGAAAAAAGAAACACGATGAAACGAAAAACGTTGAATCTGATGAAGTTCAACATCTCCAAAAAGGTACTGATTATCTTACAACATTTTTACTTCAACAGGGCATACAGCAGACACCAAAAACTGTATCAGCAAACAAACCCAAGGGGGTAGATGAGCTAAAAAAAGACTTTGTAGAAAATCTTGTTAAAAACGGATTTGTAAATATTGGAGATGATGGTAGAACTGTTCTTACTGATAAAGGTCAAGAGTACCTTACAAAGCAAACAAGAAATGCGGAGATGAAGGTTACTTTAGCTAAATTAATAAATTTAAGATATAGAAATTCTATTGCTAAAACTAGAAAAAAAAGATCGTCTGGTAAAAAGACACGTAAAGGAACAAAAAAATCTGCAAAGAGAAAGAAAAAACGGTGACAATCCTTATCACATAACCGTTAAGGAATTTATGTTAGAGTTAGTTATACAAACAGATGAAAGATTCAACTTTTTCTAAGGCATGTACTGAGATATCACAATGTCTTTTGCAAATATCAGAACCTACCAAAATTCAGGCAAAAACAGAGATCAAAAGGGTCTGTACAAAATATTCATTGGATAGAATTCCAAAGAACTATGAAATACTATCAACTGTAAATGGCAAATCATATGAAAAACTACAGAATGTCTTGCTGAAAAAACCAGTGAAGACTGCATCAGGTGTTGCGATAATTGCACTAATGTCAAAACCATATGCTTGTCCTCATGGAAGATGTACATACTGTCCAGGCGGAATTGAATTTAACACCCCAAATAGTTACACAGGAAAAGAACCAGTTACAATTAATGCTATAAAAAATCAGTATGAGCCAAGTATTCAGATTACTTCTAAACTTAACCAATTACAAATATTTGGGCACCATGCAACAAAAATAGAATTAGTTATTGTAGGTGGAACGTTTCTTTTCATGCCAAGAAATTACCAAGAAAATTTCATTAAATCATGTTATGATGCATTAAATGGATTTGAATCACCCAACTTGCAAATTGCCATGAAAAACAATGAGAAAGCAAAAAATCGAAACGTTGGATTTACCATTGAAACAAAACCAGATTATTGTAAGAAAGAACACGTTGACCTAATGCTGTCATATGGCATAACTAGGGTTGAAATCGGTGTTCAAAGTTTACACGAGAGGGTTTACAAGATTGTCAATAGAGGGCATGATTATAATGATGTCATAGATTCATTCCAAATTTCAAAGGATTCTGGATACAAGATAGTTGCACATATGATGCCTGGCTTACCCACGATGACGCCTAGCGATGATATCAATGATTTCAAGAAACTGTTCAATGATTCAGATCTGAAACCAGATATGTTAAAGATCTACCCGTCATTGGTTTTAGAGAATACAGCATTATACGATGACTTTATTGCAAAAAAATACATACCATATTCTGACGAAGAAATGTTAACTGTTTTGACAGAAGCAAAGAAAATAGTTCCAAAATGGGTTAGAATTATGCGTATCCAAAGAGAAATTACGCCCAATGAGATTCAAGCTGGACCGAAACTGGGTAATCTAAGGCAAATTATACACAAACGGTTGAAAGACCAAGGATATTCTTGTAAATGCATTAGATGCAGAGAAGCCGGTCTTTCTAGAAAAAACACACCGTCAGAACTCTTGAAACTTGGTAGAGAAGAATATAATTCCTCTAAAGGAAGGGAAATTTTCATTTCCTTTGATGACAACGATGAAATAATTTATGGATTCTTGCGCTTAAGAAAACCCAGTGAACTAGCTCATAGAAATGAAATTACACAAAATTCATGTATAGTCAGAGAACTTCATGTTTTTGGAAAATCAATGAAGATTGGTGAGCATGAAGAAAACACTATCCAGCATTCTGGATTGGGTAGAAAATTGATGGATGAGGCAGAAAAAATTTCAAAAGAAGATTTTGATGCAAAAAAACTACTTGTCATTAGCGCAATTGGCACACGTGAATATTATAAAAAATTAGGCTATTCATTAGATGGACCATACATGTCGAAGCAATTGAGGTAAATAATGACTGAGCAAAAAATAATCGGCAAGGGTACGTGGATAGATAAACTAGCCTTTGAATTAATTGAACGGGAAAAGCAGCTTGGACGAAACACTGACTTGATTAGAGTAGAAAGTGGATTAGGTGCTTCAGGTATTCCTCATATTGGTAGCCTAGGTGATGCAGTTAGAGCATATGGTGTTAAACTTGCCCTTGAAAATTTGGGCTACAAATCTGAATTAATTGCATATTCGGATGACTTGGATGGATTACGAAAAATACCAGATGGATTACAGGTCAAAGATGAGAATATTGGTAGAAGAGTTTCAGTGATTGAAGACCCATATGGAGGATGTCACGATTCTTACGGAAGTCACATGAGCAGTATACTTCTTGAAGGACTTGATAAATTAGGGATAAAATATGTACATAGGACAGCGCATGATACTTACAAAAATGCTATCTTAAAGGAACAAATCCATAGAATACTTGTAAACAGTAAAAAAATTGGAAACGCGATTGAAGAGCTAACAGGTCAAACAAAATTCCAAAATGCTCTTCCATATTTTCCAGTTTGTCAAAACTGTGACAAACTATACACGACGGAATCTTATGAATACATTGAAGATGAAAAAAAGGTTCGATACAGATGCAAGGATTCTGAAATTGGTTCTGACAAACATACTTTGAAAGGTTGTGGACACGAAGATGAGGCTCATATTACAAATGATCTTGGAAAATTAGCATGGAAAGTTGAATTTGCTGCTAGATGGCAAGCCTTTGATATACGATTTGAAGCATATGGGAAAGACATCATGGATTCGGTCAAAGTAAATGACTGGGTTTCGGATCATGTACTTGAATCCCCACATCCTCATCATGTAAAATATGAGATGTTCTTGGATAAGAGCGGTAAAAAAATATCAAAATCACTTGGAAATGTTGTCACATCACAAAAGTGGCTAAACTATGGAACACCCGAATCAATTCTTCTCTTGCTCTACAAGAGAATTACTGGTGCCAGAGAACTTGGATTTGTAGATATACCTGCACTGATGGATGAATATAATGAATTAGAAAATATCTATTTTGGAAAAACCAAGGTGGATAACGAAGCAAAACTTGTAAAATCTAAGGGTCTTTATGAATATGTCAATCTTCTAAGGCCCCCAAAAAATTCTAGCACACATGTAAGCTATAGACTACTAATAGAATTATGTAAAATATTCAAAGATGATCGTGTAGAACATGTCACTTCAAAACTAATTGATTACGGCACAATAAAGGAAACAAATTCACATATAGAAGAACTGATCAAACGTGCTGGAAATTATTCTGATGATTTGGAGGAAACAGAAACACCGAATGTTGGATTTACAATTGATAACTCCTCTAAAATTGCCTTAAAGCAATTAGCAGACTTGCTATCGAAAAATGAAAAAATTGAAGACTTGCAAAATTTGATATATGATATAGCTAAAGAAAATCAAGTTCAACCAAAGGACTTTTTTAGAATTCTTTACCAAATCATCCTTTCAACAAATCGTGGACCAAAAATTGGACCATTTATTGAAGATATTGGAAAGAAAAAAGTTGCAGATTCTATTTACAGGCGTATTTGATCATTATGGCACATAATGAGCACAACACACAAAGGAAAGGTAGAGCATTTTTTCTTATATTTCTAGGAGCAATATTGTTAATGATAGCTCCCACACAATATCCTAATTCACATGAATTAGGATCTGTAGCATTAGTTTCAGGATTAATTATAGGCGGAATTGGTTTTTACAAATATGCAAAAAGCAGAAAGGTCAGTATATGATCTTGGGTATAGTGATTTAGGATGGATTGGTTTAAACGTTCAAAAAAGAAAGAAGTGAAAAATTTTGATATTAAAACTTCTGATGATATAGTACTTGAGAATAAAAAAAATATGTCGAGTGAAGAAGATAATAAAATTAAAACAGAGCTGGAAGACTCAAAATCCATACCAAAAAAACTAGAACTGATAAACCAAGAATACAACAATGTTGTAAAAAATTTGATGATTTCAAAAAGAGAACTAAATACAGTAAAGAAAGACATTGAAAAATCAAATGAAGAATATGATAATTTGATTTTAAAAACAAAATCAGCGAGAATGGAATTACTAAAAACGAAAAATGAATTAACGGAAAAAAATGATGTGTTAAAGAAAATTACCAGTGAATATGGAAAACAAAGTTTAGTGATTGAGGAAATAAGCAGAACAAAAAAAGAATTGTCAGAAATAAAGGAAAAGATTGATGTGTATAACAAAGAGCTAGAATCTATAAAAATACAAGCTGATAGTTCGCCACAACTTAACAGTATGAAATCAGAAAAGAAAAAAATGGAAAATCAGATAGTGCAAAAAAGAAATGAATTAGAATATGCGAAAAAAGAATTGAAGATTGTTGAAAATCAAAAATCAACATCTGTTATGCGTGGAAAACCAGATCAGGTTGTAGAGGCGGCTAGTGCTGTTGTGGCGTCAATGAATCAAAAATTACAAATCACATTAAAAGAACTAAATGCTGTAAAGCAAGCTCTTGATACTGAACGTAAGCGTCACGAAAATACTAACAGCAAAGAAAATCAAAAAGAAGAATAATATTTTTTCCACTTAATTCTTAACTCTTCTTCTGTGTAGCCAACATCATAAAGCGGTGATGTAACTTCTAGTATTTGTTTAACATTAACTATTACAATAGATTTGATTGTAGTTTTGACACCATTTTGTTTATAGGATAGAAGAATTTTATTGTATTCTTCCCCATCTGAAATTATTTTTGCCATTCCCTTAAATCTATATCCTCTTCTTGAAAAAGGATCAACTATGTTAATTTCAATGGAAGGATTTTTTTCAAGATTTTCAATAGTTTGGGGAGAACGAATATTTGCAAAAGCAAGAGTGTTTTCGTCCAAAACACTGATTGTTCCTTTTGGAGATAGATTTGGAGTTCCGTTTGGTGAAACAGTTGCAACAAATCCTAGTTTTTGTTGAGATACAAATTTTCCAATTTTCTCGGTGATCATAACTAACTTTAGAATGAAATTGTATTATTAAATTTAATAACGGGCCCGACCGGATTTGAACCGGCGACCTAACGCTCCGCAAGCGTTCGCACTATCCATGCTATGCAACGAGCCCAATTCAATGAATTGTTAAATTTTTAAAAATGTTTGTTGATATAAAATATAGTCACTATTCAGATCCGTTTCCAGATTTAGTTTTTGTTGCTTTCTTTACTCTGGACTTTTGTCGCTTATTGACTCTAGCAATGTACTCCTTCTCAAATTTTTCTATTCTAGTCATAGGTTTTGGTTTTTCCGATATTATTTTTTTAGATATAGGACCTTTCTTCTTTACCCTAGCAATGTACTCCTTCTCAAATTTTTCTAGATCTACTTGTTGAGAATTATCAGAACCTGCTTGTTTGTGATCTTCTTTTGGCGTTTCAGCATTTTTTACAAAAACATAATTCATGATTACTCCTGCAATTATCCCACCAATAATAGGTGCAGCCCAATAAATCCAGTGAAACTCCCAAAATCCTGATGCAAGTGCTGGACCAAACGTTCTTGCAGGATTCATAGATGCACCTGTAAGGGGTACGCCTACTAGATGAAGCAAAAAGACCATTCCTCCAATTGAAATTCCGTGTATGCCTGCTGGTGCCTTTTTGTGAACAGCTGTAAGGAAGATAACTGTAACTAAGAAAAATGTTAAGATTATTTCTAGGGTGAGTGCTGCTATTACACTATTGTTTAAGAGTTCGCTAGGACCTCCTTGAGTAGCAAAATTGACTTTAGCTCCAATCTCAGGTAAAATTGCTTTGAGCGAAAATGCGGCTAGTGTAGCTCCAATCAATTGGAAAATTATATACCCAATCCCATCTCCCACACTAATTTTTTTCGTGATCATCATTGGTATTGTTACAGCTGGATTGATATGAGCACCAGATATATGGCCAAACGCATAAACCATCAAACCAATGGCTCCACCATGACCTAAGGAAATCATAATTATTGCTTCAATTGACAAACCCTCTCCAAAAGCCACCACAGAAAGAATTACAGCGAGTGGTCCAAAGAATACTAATGCATAAGTTGCTATAGCTTCAGCAAACCAATTTCTTGGAGTAACCAATAGATCTCAACCTTTTACTTGTCCATTTAAAACATTCGGATTTTAACTAGTGACCTAAAATAATTAATTAGGGAGTTTTAGATTTTTTGATATGATTTTAGAAGGCGAATCTCTGCCAAAATTTGAATTGAATGATGCAAACAACAATGTTGTAAAATCAAATGATTTTAAGGGTAAAAGATGTGTCATCTATTTTTATCCCAAGGACTTTACTCCTGGTTGCACTATTGAAGCGGATGAATTTTCCAAAGATTATAAAAAATTTCAAAAAGCTGGAATCGAAGTTATAGGAATCAGTAAGGACGACGTAGAATCACATAAAAAATTTTGTGAGAAAATGAAAATCCCATACAAACTACTCGCTGATACGGATACAAAAGTTTCAAAACTGTTTGGTGTATGGGGGAAAAAAAAGTTTATGGGTAGAGAATATTTGGGTGTAAAGCGCAGTACATTTTTGATCAATGAAAGTGGAAAGATAATTAAGGTTTTTGAAAAAGTAAAAGCAAAAGGTCATTCAAAAGAAGTCTTAGAGTTTTATGCTAGCATAAAATAATAAAGAAAAGAAAAAGTGTTCGAGTTTAGAAACCCTTTGGTAATGTACCCTTAGATTGTGATTGGGATGATTCTGCTTCAGCCTCTACAGCTTCTGCCTCCTCTTCTTGTATTGCCTTTTCTACTCTTTCAAGATATCCTTTCTCATACTCTTCGAGTTCTTGGGCTTTTGACTTACTTCCGCCTCCTGAAGAAGAATCTTTTGGTGATTCCACACTAGGTGGTGGTGGTGGTGGTGCTGACTGCGTTTGCGCCGCTCCAGATACTGATGCGGCAATTTCTGGCTGGAAAGTCTTGTCTCGTGGATGGTAAGCAAGTCTTTGTCTAGTGGCAAAATATTTGTCACTTGCAGCAGTATATCCAGTAACCGTTGGTTTTTGATCATTCCAATTATGTGCTGGAACATCAGGGGCATTTTGTACATGGAGACTGGCCCAATACCTATCGCTAGAAGCGGTATAACCGGTAACTATTGGTTTTTGATCATTCCAATTTTTAGTTGAAACTTGTTTCCACTGTTCATATAGTGGTGGTGCAGGTGGTTTTGTTTCTGCTGGTTTTGGTGGTGGTGGTGGTGGTGGAGGTGTTACTTCTGCTGGTTTTGGTGGTGGTGGTGGTGGTGGAGGTGTTACTTCTACTGGTTTTGGTGGTGGTGGTGGTTTAGAAAGACCAGCTAATTTCCTCTCTAAAGATGCAATTTTTGATTCAAGGGCTTTTTTTGATACTTTGCTAGATTTTGTTGGTTTCCTAGTTACTTTCCTAGTTACTTTCCTAGTTACTTTCCTAGTTACTTTCCTAGTTATTTTTCGGACTGCTTTTCTAGGTTTTTTTCTAGATGTTTTTCTAGATGTTTTTCTAGATGTTTTTCTAGCTGTTTTTCTTTTAGCCTTTGCCATATGCATTTCACATTGGACTTGTTTATTTACATTTTGTTAATAATCATATTAGAATTGAAGAATTGGAAAATACTGTGATCGGTTCGGTTTTTAGGTATTATTCAACTAAGTTTTATAAACAATATAGAATTAACAAAATAATGGACGAATTTGATAAAGACTTTCCAGATTTTGATTGGAAAAATACTCCTGCATACAAACATCCTGGAGGTAAAAATTGTCCATGCCCAAAACATGAATACATAAGAGAACAGATCAATTATACAAAACAAATCAACGAATCGGGAAAAGATACCAGAATTACCCTGAAATTTTGTCCTGAACATTATCAAGTGTATATGAATGAAGTAATCCCTGCTATGCCATTAAAATATAAAATTCTGACAAAGATTGCATTAAAGATTGGTGCAATCAAGGTAATATTATTAAAATACATGGAATCTGAATTATGCTTTTACTGCAGATTTGGTTCAGGTGGACATGGTAAGAAGAATGAACTTCCACCTGTCTAATGGTTACAAACTAAGTAGGACCTAACAACAATTTTGGTTTGTTTGGTGTATCATGATGACATTTTTTTCCACATAAAGGACACATCTGTCGATCTAAGAAGATGCATTGGCAAATGTGAGAGTTCATGTAGCTTTCTGACGTTTTCGTATATTCTCCAGTACCATTACAGAATGGGCATTGAGAATCTAATAATTCAATAACTCCCTTACCTTTACATACACTACAGTTTTTTTTATCTTCCATAAGTAATTTCAATTCAAAATGAATTAAAACATGCGTGTTAAAATTTTTTTAAAATAATCTAATTAGTATAAATCCAGTTAAGCTTATACTGTATTTACATTCAGAAATGCTGTGCCTATTGATGATATACAACAATTCATAGAAAAGCTAGAAAAGGCTGGTGAATTAAAACGAGTCAAAACTGAAGTAAACACCAATTTAGAGATTGCTGAAATTTTGAGGAGAGTGTCTTATACAAAAGGTCCAGCGATACTTTTTGAAAATATCAAAGATTATGAAATGCCAGTTTTAGGAAATGCGTTTGGTTCAATTAGAAGACTTGAGATTGGATTAGAAACCACAGAGTTTTCTGAAATTGGGCAAAGGATTGCAGATATGACAAAGATGGAAATTCCGTCTGGAGTTTTCAACAAGATCAGAAAGTTACCAGAGCTCTCCAAGATGAGCGAGTCTTTTCCAAAATTAGAAAAAAATGGTCCAGTAACTGAAATAATAAATGAATCACCAACTTTTAACAACGTTCCGATTTTAAAATCATGGCCAAAAGATGCGGGTAAATTTATCACATTTGGTTTAGTAGCTACAAAACATCCTGAAACTGGTGTGCGAAATTTAGGTGTATATAGAATTCAAATTCTTGATGATACACATGCATTAATGCATTGGCAAAAACATAAGCGGGGAGCAGCACACCATGAGATATCAAAGGAAAAAAAGACCAAAATTGATGCAGCTATAATTATAGGCGGAGAACCAGCAACCATATTTTCTGCAGTGGCACCAGTGCCAGAGGGACTAGACAAATATCTTTTTGCAGGTATTACTAGGAAAAAAGGAATCAAGACTGTGAAATGCAAAACAGTAGATCTAGAAGTTCCTGCAAATGCAGAAATTGTCCTAGAAGGATATGTTGATGCTGCAGACACTAGAGATGAAGGACCGTTTGGTGATCATACTGGTTATTACACACCGAAAGAACCATTTCCAACTTTTACATTAACAGGGATAATGCAACGCAAAAAACCAGTTTATCTTACAACTGTTGTTGGAAAACCAGTTTTAGAAGATGCATATATTGGAAAAGTGATTGAACGTTCTTTTTTGCCGCTTATTAAAATGCTTCATCCAGAGGTAATTGACTTTAGTATGCCACCTGCGGGTTGGTTCCAAGGATTAGCAATTGTGTCACTGAAAAAACGATATCCTGGTCAAGCAAAAAAAGTTATGATGGGATTGTGGGGGATGGGCCAATTATCTCTAACAAAGATAATCGTGGTAGTTGATCATGATGTGAATGTACATGACATGAACGAAGTAATTTGGGCAATTACAACCAGGGCAGATCCTTCTCGTGATACTATTATTATTGATAATACACCAACAGACACTTTAGATCCTGCTTCACCTAGAGTTAATCTAGGCTCAAAATTAGGAATTGATGCGACGCAAAAAACCAAGGAAGAAGGGTTTGAACGAGAGATTCAAGAACAGGTAAAAACTGACGATATTACAAAGAAAATGGTAGATTCGAAGTGGTCTAGCTATGGGCTTTAACGCATGCAAACAGTTTGGTAAAAGTTATCTCTTTCTTCTACTTCAAACCCAATCTGATGAATAGCACCAATAATTTTCTTATCAGTAAGTTCTGTAGAACGAGATCCGGTGCAGGATACAACTTCTTCCCCAATCAAAGTTCCGCCAAAGTCATCAGCACCATATTGTAGCGCCAATTGAGCCATCCCAATTCCATTTGTTAACCATGATGATTGAATATGTGGAATAAGCCCATCAAAAACAAGCCTTGAAATTGCAATCATTTTTAGTAGTTGAAATCCGCCAGCGCCAAAAACAGCCGTGCCCTCTTCTTGCATCTGTGTATTGTTAGGTTCAAAACTCCAAGGAATAAATGCCATAAAACCACTAGTATTTTTTTGAAGATGTACAATTTTTGTAAGATGTTCAGCGATATCTTCATTTGATTCAACATGACCATACATCATAGTAGCAGATGCTGGAATTCCAAGAATATGTGCTTCCTCCATAATACGTAACCATTCATTACTAGTAATTTTTTTTGGACTGATAATTTCTTTTACTCTATCAGTTAGAATTTCAGCCCCTGCTCCTGGCAAAGATTGTAATCCTGCTTCTTTTAATCTAGACAAAACTTCTCTAGTTGATGATTTTTCAACTTTTGCAATCATATCAATTTCCGATGTCGATAAACCGTGAACGCCTATTTGTGGAAATTTTTTTCGAATCATACTAAACGCATCTTCATAGTATTCTATTCCAAGTTCTGGATGGTGTCCACCCTGAATGAGCACTTGCCTAATTTTGAACAAATCCCATCCTGCCTTAACACGTGATTCGATTTCATCCAAAGTTAGTGTGTAAGATTCTTTGTGGTTAGGAGGCCTGTAAAAGGCACAGAATTTACAGTCAGTTATACAAACATTAGTGTAGTTTAAAATTATGTTATTTACAAATGATGCTTTCTTACCAAATTTTTTACGGGTTAATACACCAGCTACTAATCCAATCAAAGAAATATTATCCGAATTAAGCAATCTAATGCAATCATTATATTCAGGTCTTATACCCTGAAGCGAATTTTCAAGAATATCTCCTATTTCAGAATCATGGATCTGTTTAGTGATTTGACTCAATTAATTCAATTCTCATCTTTTTCGTGGCTATTTAATTCTTAGAAATAAAGATGGTGTGGCTATAATTTTTAAATGGTATACAGAAATTATACCATCGATGACAACTGGAATAGAAATCAGATTAAATAGGATTTTACGAAAAGGAAAGATGCTTTGTATCCCAATGGATCATGGTATTTCAAACGGTCCTATTGAGGGTCTTGAAAAGCCACATTCTATGATTTACAAATGTGAGAGCCATGGAATCACGTGTGTTATAATTAACAAAGGTGTTATCAAAACACTTCCAAGACCACCCAAAGTTGGAATTTTGGTTCATTTTTCTGCAAGTACATCTCTTTCTACTGCACCAAATAGAAAGATGCTTACAGGTTCCGTTAAAGAAGCGTTAAGACTTGGTGCTGATGGTGTATCATTACACATTAACATTGGTGGAAAAGAAGAACCGGAAATGCTTGCTGATTTAGGAAAAATTTCAGAGCAATGTCATGAATGGAATGTTCCTTTATTGGCAATGATGTATCCGAGAGGTGAGAATGTCAAAAATCCCCATGACCCTGAAGTTGTTGCACATACAGCAAGAATTGGCGCTGAATGCGGCGCTGATATTGTTAAAACATTATACACTGGAGATATTGATTCTTTTTCAAAGGTGGTAGAAAGTATTCCTGTACCAGTAGTAATTGCTGGTGGTCCTAAGGCTAAGACAGACATTGAAGTTCTACAAATGACAGAAGATGCTATGAATGCTGGGGCAAAAGGTGTGACATATGGCAGAAATATATTTGCTCATAGATCACCAGAAAAAATTGTTGAAGCACTTGCGGGAATAATTTTCAAAAATCAAACAGCAAAAGAAGTAGTGAGTCTAATTGACAATCAATAAACAATTAATTGTGCAACCAAAAGTTGCTAAGAATCACCTCACAAAGTTTGTTAAAAACTTGGAGGAAGAAGGTATCAAAACTGTTTTTGCAGACCCAAAAAATTTGGGAAAAACAAAAATTCAAACAATTTTTTCCTCACAAAATGCTAATTATGTTATTTTAGATAAAATTAGTGCTAAAAAATCAAAGGGAAAAAAGATTGGTAGACGCTTTAAGGTATCATCAAACAAAGATATTGAAAATGTTTTTGACTCGGCAAAAAAAGGATTGGATTTTGTTATAATTGAAGTCAAAGATTGGAAAATAATCCCACTTGAAAATATTATAGCAAAATTACACAAAATACATACTAAGATTTTTGCAGTTGCTAGAAACCCAAAAGAGGTAAGAAAAATGTTTTCAATTTTAGATATTGGTGTAGATGGTGTAATCTTCAGTACAGGTTCTATGAATGAAGTGAGGGAAGTTCTAGTGTATTTAGGTTCAAAAAGTTTTGTTCTTAGATCTGCGAAAATAATTGATATTCAAGAAGTTGGTGATGGAGAAAGAGTTTGTGTAGATACAGCCTCCATGCTTAGCAAGGGTGAGGGTATGCTTATTGGAAGCAGAGCAAATTTTTTATTTTTAGTTCATAATGAATCTGTTGGTTCATCATTTACTTCACCAAGACCATTTAGAGTTAATGCTGGTGCAGTACACTGTTATACATTGTCACCTGACGGTACTACAAAATATCTATCTGAACTGGAGACAGGTGTAGAAGTATTAGTTTTGGATTCAAAAGGAAAAGCAAGACGAGTGACAATTGGTAGGTGTAAAATAGAAAAAAGACCAATGCTTATGATAAAAGCCAAGGTTGAGGAAGAGATTGGAACTATAATTGCTCAGGATGCAGAAACAATTCGTTTAGTAAAATCTAATGGGCATTTAGTATCTGTGACTCATTTAAGAAAAGGCGATTCAGTGTTAGTTTATTCAAAGGCTGCGACCGGCAGACATTTTGGAATGGAAGTGTCTGACGAATATATCTTAGAGAAATAATAGAAATGTTATACAAAACATGTGCAAGTATAGCTGAAAAAACTCCTACAAAGATCAAAAAAACCCTCTCAATAGCACTAAAAAAATCAGATTATGCAGAAATTAGATTTGATTTTTTAAATCCTGACTTGGTACCTGATACACTAAATCTGATCAAGAAAGATTTGAAAAAAACTGTTTGTACGTTAAGGCCGATTTCCGAAGGTGGAAATTTTTCAGGAACAGAAAAAAATAGAATTTCAATTCTAAAATTAATTGCCGAATACAATCCATTTTTGCTTGATATAGAACTTAATACTTTAACAAGAAACAAAAATCTGTCACATTATATAAAAAATACAGGAACAGATATGCTTGTTTCTTGGCATAGTTTCAAACAAACACCAAGATTTTCTATATTAAAAAGGAAATATTTTCAAATGAAAAAATTTTCAAATTATATCAAAATAGTTACTATGGCAAAATCAATCAATGATGCCTCATTAGTGTTATCGTTATACAATGATAATAAGAATACACAGTTAATTGCATTTTCAATGGGAAAATATGGAAGAATGTCACGAATACTTTGCTTGCTTTTAGGTGGCCCATATACCTATGTTTCACTTGGTAAGCCAATTGCACCTGGACAATTTAGCGTAGACGAAGTCAAAGAAATCTTTGCGGGAAGAACGTAGATGACCAGTACATTTGCGGTGATTGGGGATCCCATAGATCATTCATTATCACCAAATATACACAATGCAGCATTCCACTCCTTAAACTTAGATTCTACTTATATTGCATACAAAATTCCAAGAGGAGAGCTAGCTTCAGGAATAGAGGCACTAAAATCAATCAAGATAGCGGGATTTAATGTCACAATACCTCATAAAATTGAAATTATGAAGTATTTGGATGCAACTGATGAAACGTCTAGTGTAATTGGTGCAGTAAACACAGTTTCTAATAATAATGGAGTTCTGAAAGGCTATAACACTGACATGGATGGATTCCTAAATCCTATCAAAAGAAAGAATTTGGTAATTGAAGATTCTCAGGCTCTAATTTTAGGTGCAGGAGGAGCTGCAAGAGCAATAATTACAGGGATGGTAAAAGAAAAAGTAGGTAAAATTACAATTGTAAACAGAACACTGAAAAATGCAAATGATTTAGTTCAGTTTACAAAAAAAATTGGAGGAAATGCGGATGCAATTTCATTACAAGAAACAACTAAATTAATTTCAGAGTACAAATTTATCATAAATACAACTTCTCTTGGTTTTCGAAATGAGCCCAGTCCCATACCAACTGAGATTATAGACAGTAATTCAATAGTTTATGATATAGTATACAAACCAGTCAATACTGATCTTATTATGAAGGCTAAGAAAAATGGAGCGACCGTAATTTATGGCTATGAAATGCTTCTAGCTCAAGCTGAACGTGCATTTGAAATTTGGCATAAGGTGAAAGCGCCTTATAATGCAATGAAAAAAGCATTACTTGGTGGAGTGTAATGACAGTAATCAAAGCTACAGTTCATAGTGCCATCTCAATTGTAAATGCTATTGCTACTGGTAAAGGAGCTACACTTGGCATTTCAAAAGATGTAAGTGTGGAAATAGAAACCTCTCATGGAAAAGGAATAACAGTTGAAATTGGGGAGAGACAGGTAAATTCACGTCTAATTAATAGAGTAATTGAAAAAATTTTGCCAAAAAATACACTTTCTAAAACAAAATTAAGAATTTTGTTGGATTCGGAGATCCCAGCGGGTTATGGATTGAAAAGCTCAAGTGCAATTTCAACTGCAGTAGCTATGGGTTGTGCTAAATTATTTAAACCAGCGATGAATGATTTTGAAATTTTGCGTGTAGGAGTAGATGCATCGATTGAAACAAAGGTTAGTTTGACTGGCGCGTATGATGATGCATGTGCATGTTATTTTGGGGGTTTTATCGTAACTGATAATTATAAAAGAAAAATTATTCACTCTAAAAAGTGCCAGAATAATATTTCAGTTATTATTTTCATACCAAAGTCAAGAAGGAGAGGAAATGTAAAAAAACTTAAGATTCTAAGTGATGTTTTTGAACAGGCTTGGAATTTTGCAAAAAAATCTGATTATTGGAATGCGATGACATTAAATGGATTTGCTACATCTTCTATTCTAAACTCAAATACAGAAATTATCTCTAAATTAATTGAAAATGGTGCTCTAGGGGCTTCAATTTCAGGTAACGGCCCTTCAATAGCTGCTATTGCCAAAAATGAGACTGTACCAAAGATAAAGAAGGTTTTTTCATCACTTGAGGGTAATGTTATGGTTGCTAAGGTAAATAACAAAAAGGCTGAAGTACATGAATTGTAAAGTAGAAAAATCAATAATTAGTGGAGACATTGTATGTCCTTCTAATAAGAGCTATACGCATAGAGCAATTTTCTTAGCATTATTAGCTGATGGTAAAAGTTTAATCAAAAACGTTCTGAAATCAAAAGACACTGATGCCACGATTAATGCTTGTAAAAACTTTGGCGCTGAAATAAAAGAAACTGGAGATAGTGTAATAATAAACAGTTCAGGTGAATCAAAATTGCACGCTAATGTTATAGATGCAGCTAATTCTGGAACCACAATTAGAATTGCAGCTAGTATTGCTGCATTATCTGATGGCAAGGCAGTTTTATCGGGAGATCAAAGTCTTCAAAAACGACCAATGCAGCCACTACTAGATGCGTTAGAATCATTGGGAGCAAAATGTAGTTCATCTAATGGTAAACCACCCATATCGGTTTCAGGAAAAATAAAAGGGGGAGAAGTTGTAATACCGGGAAATATTTCAAGCCAATTTGTTTCATCTCTGATGATTGTAGCTCCAAAATCGGAGAATGGTATTGTTTTAAACATTAAGGATGAATTGGTTTCAAAACCTTACATCGATGCAACAATCATGGCCATGAAAGAATTTGCTGTTAACGTAGAAACTGTAATTCCTTACCAAAAATATATCATATCACAGCAAAATTACAAACCCACAACTTTCACAATACCATCAGATTTTTCTAGCGCGGCACTATTATTATCAGCAGCAGTATTAATTGGAGAAAACCTCACAATACAAATAACAATGGGAAAATTGCCTCAAGCAGACGAGGCAATAATAGATATTTTGGAAGTTCTAGGGGCTATTGTAACATTGGAAAAAGGTCACATAAAGATAAAATCTCCCGCAAAACTTGAAGGAGGAAGATTTGATTTGAGTAATTCCCCTGATCTACTACCTGCTATTGCAATACTTGCATTAAAAGAAACAAAGCCTATAGAAATTTTTAATGTTGAGCATGCCAGGTATAAAGAAACAGATAGAATTGCAATTCTTGCAAGAGAACTTGGAAAATTAGGAGTAAAAGTTGTTGAAAAAAAAGATGGATTGATTCTAAAAAATTCTGGTAAATTGACTGGCGCTGATCTTAATTCTGAAAATGATCATAGATTATTCATGGCTTTTTGCATCGCAGGCATGTATGTTGGCAATTGTACCGTATCGGATCCGGAATCTGTAGAAATTTCATATCCAAATTTTATTTCTGATATGAAAAGAGCTGGAAGTAAAATTTTTCTTAATTAATAGAAAATTATTTGGTAAACAG
>Ga0207962_1000234_pt1 | contig 17426 bp, 13 predicted proteins | sample Knorr_S15_td_AAI_FD_185603 | JGI IMG/M metagenome (GOLD analysis project Ga0207962, IMG submission 185603) | Marine microbial communities from Southern Atlantic Ocean transect - Knorr_S15_td_AAIW_ad_750m_LV_A (SPAdes) (version 2) | ecosystem: Environmental > Aquatic > Marine > Oceanic | place... | reverse complement strand
TGATTATAAGACACTTGCACAAGAAGAATTAGAATATGCAAAAAAAATATCTTCAGAGATTGGAATCAAGCATATAGTAATAGAGTATAATGAACTTGCAAACAAAAGTTTTGTTAAAAATGATAACAATCGTTGTTTTTATTGCAGAAGCGAACTTTCAGAGCATCTTTTGCAAATGGCAAAAGAATCTGAAACTGATATGATTGTAGATGGTACCAATATTGACGACTTGGAAGATTACCGTCCAGGAATACTTGCATTACATCAAAATGGTATTAGAAGTCCACTAGCAGAAACTGGATTCTCTAAGAAAATAGTGAGAGAAACAGCTAAAAGCGTTGGACTGTCGGTTTATGACAAGCCCTCTAACTCCTGTCTTGCGTCACGTATTCCTTGGGGGCAAAGCGTTACTGCTGAAAGATTGGCTAGAATTGAAATTGGCGAAAAAATTGTCAAGCAACTTACAGGAGCTAAACAAGTACGTGTCAGAGATATGGATGGCATAGCAAAAATTGAAGTTGGTGTAGATGAATTATCTTTGCTTGAAAACAATATAGTATTACAAAAAATCAAAAATCAACTAAAACTGATTAGTTTTGAAGATGTTTCGATAGATCCAGAAGGTTACAAACCTGGAAAAATTAACGTGATAACTAGTTGATTTATCTTGATAATGCCGCTTCAACGGCAGTACATCCAGAAGTGGTTAAAGAAATGTTACCATATTTTGATGTACAGTATGGCAATCCATCATCAATTCATCAATTTGGCAGGAAGGCAAAGAATGCAATACAGAAAGCGCGGAAACAAGTTGCCGCACTTGTTGGCGCTGAACCAGACGAAATTCTATTTACATCAGGCGGAACTGAATCAAATAATACCATTTTGTATGGTATTCCAAAACTCCAAGGGTCACACCTTGATCAGAATCATATCATAACATCATCAATAGAACATGAGGCGATTTTACAACCGTGTAAGGAATTTGAAAATATAGGAATCAAGATCACATATCTTCCCATTGATGAACATGGAATTGTAGATCCCGATGATATTGCCAATTCAATAAACTTACATACAGTTCTTGTTAGTATCATGCTTGCAAACAATGAAGTCGGTACAATACAACCGATTAAAGAGATATCAGAAATTTGTAAAAAATATCAGATACCATTACACACGGATGCTGTACAGGCGGTGGGTAAAATGCCAATTGATGTCAAAGAATTAGGTGTTGATGCATTATCAGTTTCTTCACATAAAATTAATGGTCCCAAGGGAATTGGGGCATTATTTATAAAAAAAGGTTTGAGAATAGATCCTCAAATTTTAGGAGGAGGTCAAGAGAATGGTATGCGTTCAGGTACTGAAAATGTTGCTAGTATTGTAGGATTTGGTAAGGCATGTGAAATTGCAAAAGAAAGATTAAACGAAAACATTTCTCACTTTCAAACACTTCACTCTTCAATGCTCTCAAGGATAGCCAAAGAAATACCTCATGTAAAGCTAAATGGCCATCCTGAAAAAAGAATTTTCAATAACATTCATCTTACATTTCTTGGAGTAAACGGTGAAGATTTAATCATAAAGTTGGATGAACATGGCATTGCTGCATCAACAGGTTCTGCATGTTCAGTACACACTCAAAAAGCATCACATGTGTTAAAGGCAATGGGCTTTAATCACGAGCAGATAACTGGTTCACTGCGTATATCATTTGGATATGCGAATACATTGGATGAAATTAACCAAGCAGTAGAAGTTTTGAAAAAAGTTGTATCTGAACTACGAAGTGTTTCCCCTTACAAAACAAAATATAATTTTTAGTCTTAGAATTTCCAATTATATATACTGGCAAATCTGTTTTTAGATATTATAATCACTGATGCCAAAGATGCAAGTAAAATCATTGAAACTATACTTCCAAATTCAGGAATAACATACGTACCAACAATCTCAATTGTTTGATCACCAGGTTCAAGTATAATTTCTATCATTCTAAAATCAGAGGTAGTTTCTATCTCTTGATATTGAGCTTCGAAAACATTTCCATCCTTATCTTTGATCAGAATTATAAATACATCATCCACACCATTATCTTTTTTTGAGTCAAAACTTTCTCGCGGTAACTGCAACTTCAAAGATCCATAGGCCTCCATGACTGTATCAATTAGAATTGAATAAGAATCCTTATCCAGAATTATTTCTTTAACTTCACCACCTGTTATAGAATAGGATAAATCAAAAACTCCCGAGTTGGGGATATTAACAGAAAAAACTGATGTCTTACTAACTAATGTATTTTTAAATTGAAAATGTGTTTCCGTAATTCGATCTACAGTATAGAATCCTCTAACAGTATAGGTACCATCACCTGACCATAAAGGTCCCAAAGCATTGAAAGTCTGCGCAAATGTTCCATCTTGTGCAACTGAAATTTGTGCTACGTCGATTAGATTATCATTATGGAAAATTTGTATCGTCAAAGGAAGACCTGGAGTAATATCTACAATTTTTCCAAACACAATCACAACCTCTCCCGAAGTATACGCCTCTAAATTGGTGGAAATTGAATCGCTTTCTTCTGCAAATGCAAAACTAGGTGTTAGGCCAATGGTCACTATAATAAGAATTAAAAAAAAAGCTTTGTAATACACAACAAAAATTAATTCAGATTGTATATGTCCTTTTCTAATTTTTTGGTACTAGTGTGAGCCTTGATTTTGCAGATACTGCAATTATTGACGCAATAGCAACTGCGAGTATGACTCCAGCAATAACACCAAATTCTGGAATTGCCCAGCTACCATAAATTTCAATTCTTTCAGTTCCTGCCTCACAAGGTATTATTAGATTATTCCCGTTTTGGATAAAGTCAATCTCTTCACCATTTACCATAACAAAGAAATCTCCATCATCAAATGGCTTGATAATTTCTTCATGTAGGGTAATTGTTAGTATTCCATCATCAGTTCCATCCACAATTACTGTAACATTATCATCATCACCATTTACCCAAAAATGGGAAACAGTACCGCAAGTAATATCATAGCTAATTTGACCACTTGTAATTGCTGATTCAATTATTGATTCTCCAGTTTCAGCAGTACCAACAGTTCCAGTAGTTGCAGCGGTTGCAGTAGTTGTTGTAAGTTCAACAGACGTAGTAGCATCTACTGCACTATAACTAACTTGAATTTGGTAGGTGCCATTATCTTTCATTAAATTACCTGCAGTGCTAATTTCTGCAGAGAAAGTACCATCACTATTTAGACTAATTTGATCAACATATGCTATGTTACCATTTGGCGCAATTACCATAATGATTACTGGTACCTCATTTGTGTCAACAGGATCAACCGTTCCTGTTATTGTAATCAAGGATGAATGATCATAAACATCACTATCCGTCTCAACTGTAATTGAAGCAGCAAATGCCTGTGATGTAAAACAAGTTCCTGTTATAATTAAAATCGCAACTAGCATAGATGCTATGTAAGTACTCATACGAGATCATAGCTAAATTAATGATTATTTATCTAGTGTGTATAAGAAAGAAAATAAAAAGGTTGAATTTTTTAGTACTTTGGTACTAAGGCGAGTCTTGATTTTGCAGACACTGCAATTATTGATGCAATAGCAACTGCAAGTATGACTCCAGCAATAACACCAAATTCTGGAATTACATGACCATCTACAACTTCAATCTGGGCAGACTTCTGATAACTTGAAGCATCTCCCTGATATGCAGAAATTGTATACATTCCATCCTGTGTCCATAAGGCACCACCAGTTTCAATTGCTGCAGAGAAGCTGTCACCTGAAGGAGTTATCTGAGATACAGAAACAATATTACCATTAGGTGCAATTACCTTGAGAGTTATATCGGTACTACGGTCAGTTGTTCCACTTACATCAATTGTAGAAGAACCTTCTACACCTGTAGCACTTAGATTCAATCCAGGCTCTGATGTGTCTACTTCAGCTACTTCAGCTACTTCTGCAGCTGCTACACCAGTTGATGCAGAACCTGATGCTGATGAAGAACTAATTTCTACTGACAGACTATACATTGAAGCTGATCCTTGTTGTGCTGAAACTGTGTAAGATCCAGCCATATTTGCTAAACCTAGTGTTGAAGAGAAGCTACCACCTGAAGGTGTTACTTGATCAACTGCAGATATGTTTCCATTTTCTGCTGTTACCAAAATACTAACATCTCCACTACGGTCGGTATCACCGCTTACACTGATACTACCACCCGCGTAATCGGCATCGACAGATAGTGACATGCCAGATGCATAGGCATTCTGGCCTAAGCCAGAAACCGTTATCATAGTTATCGCAAGAAACACTATCGAAAGTGATGTCATCGTATATCTACGAGAATTCATTATTGTAGCATTATATTGAGTAGTATTTATGTTCTAAGAATAATCAGATTTCTGGTATTTTTACACAATTTTAACAACACAATCCAAGGTTTCAAGATGGTAATTTTTGCAAAAATTCCAGAGTAAATATATATTAACCTTGGATGATTTTTTTCTTGTTTGTATCATTTGCTCTTACGGTTACGTTTAGATCTACTTAGGGTGTCATAGTTGGTATCTAAGAAAATTCCTGTTTTAGTACCAGATCATGCCTATGTTCCTAAACATGAAATAATCACAAAAAAAGAGGCAGAAGAAGTATTGGAGAAATACCACTGCCAACCAACCGAATTACCATTAATTTTTTACAATGATCCCGCTATTCTCGGACTTGGTGTAAAACCTGGTGATATGATAAAAATCACAAGAGATAGCACAACTGCAGGAAAAAGTTTCTACTACAGGTATGTTGTTGAGATATGACTGATATTACAAACAAGCGTTGGTCTATTATTCAGGACATACTGACTAGAGAGGGAATTGCTAGACAACATCTCAATTCCTTTGACGAGTTTCTAGAAAATGGTTTACAGGCAATTATTGACGAAACTAATATCATAGAAATCGAAAATGCAGAATATCCCTATAAAATTCAACTAGGTAAGATTAAACTTAAAGAACCAAGAATAATGGAACTTGATGGTTCTATCACGCGTATTAATCCTGCAGAAGCACGCTTGCGTAATGTTTCATATGTAGCACCTTTCTATATAGAAGCAAGTGTTGTTGAAGACGGAAAAATTTTAGAAACAAAACCTATTCACATTGGTGATATACCAATCATGGTAAAATCCACTGGATGTCTTTTGCGTAATTTTTCAGAACAAAAACTGATTGATCAAGGAGAGGATTCAAATGATCCTGGTGGTTACTTTATCATTAATGGTTCTGAAAGAGTAATAGTTGGACTTGAGGACCTGTCATACAATAAAATAATTGCCGACGAAGAAAGAGTAGGAGGAAAAAAAGTATTCAAAGCTAAAGTTTATTCATCTATTGTTGGTTATCGTGCAAAACTGGAATTAATATTAAAAGATGATGGACTTGTTGTAGCGAAGATACCTGGTTCACCTGTTGATATTCCAGTTGTTATTTTAATACGTGCTCTTGGATTAGAATCTGATAAAGATATTGCAGATACAGTATCTTTAGTAGATAGAGTACAAGATAGGCTTGAAAGTTCTTTTGAAAAAACAGATGTTACAACATCAAAAGATGCTATTGTATACATGAGCAAAAGAATAGCACCTGGTATGTTAGAGGAGTTCCAAATTAAACGAGCAGAAACGTTATTGGATTGGGGATTGCTTCCACACTTGGGTAAACTTCCTGAACATAGAAAAGAAAAAGCACAGTTTTTGGGTGAAGCTATTTGTAAATTACTTGAAGTACAACTTGGATGGATTGAAACCGACGATAAAGATCATTATGGAAACAAAGTAATCAAATTTGCGGGACAGATGTTAGCTGATTTATTTAGAACTGCATTTAGGAATTTAGTTCGGGATATGAAATACCAACTTGAACGTTCTGGTCAAAAAAGGGGTATAAATGCGGTAGCAGCCGCAATTAGGCCGGGAATAATTTCTGATAAACTAAACAATGCAATTGCTACAGGAAACTGGGGACGTGGAAGGGTAGGAGTTACTCAATTACTTGACAGAACAAATTACCTGTCTACTATAAGTCATCTGAGACGAGTACAATCACCATTAAGTCGAACTCAACCAAATTTTGAAGCAAGAGATCTACATTCAACACACTTTGGAAGAATCTGTCCTAGCGAAACCCCAGAAGGCTCTAATTGCGGTCTAGTTAAGAATTTAGCTTTATCTGCTATCATATCTGTTAGTGCTCCTTCTGAAGAAATTATCGAAAAATTATTTGATTCTCAGGTTATCCATTTTTCAGAAGTTAAATCAGACATTAAAAAACTCGGCACCAAAATTTTTGTTGATGGGAAGTTAATTGGTTATCACACAGATGGTGAGAAATTAGTTGAAAATTTACGTGAAATGCGTCGTACTTCTAGAATTCACGAGCACATTGGAATTTCTTTACACCAGCCTGAGGAGCCAGAAGCAACAAAAAGACTTTATGTAAACTGTAATGCAGGTCGTGTTTTACGTCCACTTATTATAATAAAAGATGGTAAATCATCACTCACAGTAGAATTACTTGATAAAATATCAAAGAAACTGATATCCTGGATTGACCTAATTAAAATGGGTGTAATTGAACTTGTAGACGCAAATGAAGAAGAAAACTGTTACATTACATTTGATGACAAACAAACAAAGAAATTCACTCATCTTGAAATTTATCCCTCATCAATTTTAGGTGCTGGGGCTTCAATTATTCCATATCCTGAACATAATCAATCACCAAGGAATACATATGAATCTGCAATGGCAAAACAAAGTCTTGGCTTTTCATCCCCAATGATGAATACTAGTACTTATGTAAGACAACACTTGATGCTGTATCCACAAACTCCGATTGTAACTACACAAGCTATGGGTCTTTTAGGTCTAGACAAAAGACCTGCAGGACAAAATGCTGTGGTAGCTGTATTACCATTTGACGGATACAACATTGAGGATGCCATAGTTCTGAGCAAAGCTACTGTTGATCGAGGATTTGCACGTACATTCTTTTATAGAATTTATGAATCAGAAGCAAAACAATATCCTGGTGGAATGAGAGATAATTTCGAAATTCCTAACTCTGAAGAAAATATTCGGGGCTATAAGGGAGAAAAATCATATCGCTTATTAGAAGAAGATGGAATTATTGCTTCTGAATCTAATGTTACTGGTGGTGATATACTCATCGGCAAAACCAGTCCACCTAGATTTATGGAGGAATTCCGTGAATTTGAAGTTCAAGGACCATATCGTCGTGATACCTCTGTAGCACTTCGACCTTCTGAAGCAGGCGTTGTGGATACAATTGTTATGACGCAATCAAACGAAGGTGGAAAAATGTTCAAAGTTAGAATTAGAGATATGCGTGTTCCTGAAATTGGAGACAAGTTTGCATCTAGACATGGTCAGAAAGGAGTATTAGGTATATTAGCCAAAAATGAAGACTTGCCTTATACTTCTGATGGTATGACACCTGATGTTCTAATTAATCCTCATGCATTTCCATCAAGAATGACAGTTGGTATGATGTTGGAATCGATAACTGGCAAGGCTGCTGCATTACGAGGAAAAAAGTTTGATGGTTCTGCGTTTGTTGGAGAAAAACTATCTCAAGTTAGGGAAATTATGGAATCATCTGGATTCAAGTATTCTGGCAAGGAAAAAATGTATGATGGCAGAACTGGTAAACCCTTCCCAGTTGATGTTTTCATTGGCGTTGTTTATTATCAAAAATTACATCATATGGTTGCAGATAAGATACATGCAAGGGCACGTGGGCAAGTTCAAATGTTGACTAAACAACCAACAGAAGGTCGTGCACGTGGTGGAGGTTTACGATTTGGTGAAATGGAAAGAGATTGTATTATAGCTTATGGTGCTTCAATGATCCTCAAAGATAGACTGCTTGACGAATCTGATAAAACTAGCATCTTTATCTGTGAACGATGTGGTCTTCTCGCATACCATGATGTTAAACAAAGAAGATACATTTGTAGAGTTTGTGGTGATAAGGCGGAAATAAGTTCTGTATCAGTAGCATATGCATTTAAACTATTATTACAAGAAATGCAAAGCCTCAATATTGCACCACGTTTATTGGTAAAGGAGAGAGTATAATGTCAGCTGAAACAACAAAATCTATTGATGCTATTAAATTCTCTGTCTGGTCTCCTAACGAAATTAGAAAATATTCTGTTGCTGAAATTTCTGCTCCTGAAACTTATGATGAAGACGGGATGTCAGTTCAAGGTGGATTAATGGATGGACGTCTTGGAACTTTAGAACCAGGACAAAAATGTCTAACCTGTGGTAATACTTCTGCCAGATGCCCTGGTCATTTTGGACATATAGAACTTGCAGAGCCGGTTTTACATATAGCATTCATTGATAGTATTCATAAACTATTACTATATACCTGCAGATCTTGCTCAAGAATAAAAGTTCCGCAAAAAACCCTTGAGGAATTTTCCAAAATTAAAAAACGTGAGTTTGCATATACAGTAATTTCACAAAAACGTATCCCAGATCAAATACTAGAAAAAGCAAAAAAAGCTAAAGAATGCCCACATTGTGGAAAGTTACAGTACGAACTCATTTTTACAAAACCAACAATTTTTATAGAAAAATCTGAACTTGGTGACAACAGATTATTACCAATTACCATAAGAGAACGATTTTCACAAATAATTAACGAAGATCTAGTTTTATTAAATTATGATCCTTCAACCGCACGACCAGAATGGTTTATTTTGCAAGCATTACCTGTCCCACCTGTAACGGTTAGACCTTCGATTATTCTAGAAACGGGAATTAGATCTGAAGATGATCTAACTCATAAAATGGTTGATATTATTAGAGTAAACCAAAGACTCAAAGAAAGTAAGGAAGCTGGCACTCCACCACTCATAGTTCAAGATCTTGTTGACTTGCTTCAATATCATGCAACTACTTACTTTGATAATGAAGTTTCAGGAATCCCACAAGCTCATCATCGTTCTGGAAGACCTTTAAAGACATTAACCCAGCGGTTGAAAGGCAAGGAAGGTCGTTTCAGAGGATCATTATCTGGAAAACGAGTCGATTTCTCAAGTCGTACTGTTATATCTCCAGATCCAAACTTAGACTTGTCTGAAGTTGGAGTTCCAGAATCAGTTGCAAAAAAACTTACAATCCCAGTAATTATTACTGAATGGAATATCGAAAAACTAAAAACATTAGTTACTAATGGACCAGAAATATTTCCAGGTGTAAATTATGTTGTAAGACCTGATGGAGTAAAAATTAGATTAGATTTTGTTGAGGATAGATCTGTTATAGCAGATTCTCTTGAGATGGGATATCTAGTGGAAAGACATCTCATGGATGGTGATATTGTACTGTTCAATAGGCAACCATCACTCCACCAAATGTCTATAATGGCTCATCACGTTCGTGTGTTACCTGGTAAAACTTTCCGATTACATCCTTCTGTTTGTCCACCATATAATGCTGACTTTGACGGTGATGAAATGAATCTACACGTGCCTCAAAGTGAAGAAGCTCGTGCAGAAGCAATATTGTTAATGCGAGTACAAGAACAACTCATCTCCCCCAGATTTGGTGGTCCAATAATTGGTGGTCTACGTGACTTTATCACAGGAGCTTATCTGCTCACCAAAGATGATATTAGATTAACAAATCAAGAATTCGCTAATTACGCAATGCTTGGTGGGTATGATGGAGAACTACCAGAACCAAAAATTAAAAACAAAGAAGAATCATTTTATTCAGGGAAACAATTATTTTCACTTTTCCTTCCATCTGATTTTAATTTTGTAATGACTTCTAAATGGTCAAAGGGAACTAATGGTAAACAAAAGGATGTAGTGATTAAAAATGGCGAATTGGTTAGTGGTGTAATTGACAAATCATCTATTGGTGCAGAAGAACCTGAAAGTGTCTTACACAGAATTGCGAAAGATTATGGAAATGAAAAAGCAAAAAATTTTTTAAACTCTATTCTAATTATCATTAAACAATTTATCACAGATTATGGCTTCAGTTATGGATATTCAGACTTGGAACTTTCAGATGATCACAGAAAATCAATTTTGAGTAATATAGAAAAATCATATGATAAGGTTTATGATATTACAAATCAAAAAAAGAAAGGAATTTTACGACCAATTAGAGGTTTAACTGTCAAAGAGACGGCTGAAGCTTATATCACTAAGGAGCTTGGAGAAGCACGAGAACTAGCAGGTGTTATTGCAAATTCAAGCCTTTCTGATGATAATGCAGGCAAAATCATGGCAACTACTGGCGCAAGAGGTTCTGCTTTAAACGTAGGTCAAATGGCGGGCGCATTGGGTCAGCAATCAAGAAGAGGAAAAAGATTACACACCGGTTATTTTAATCGCACTTTACCACACTTCAAACAACATGATGATAATCCAGACGCTCATGGATTTGTGAAATCTAATTTTCGTGATGGACTTTCAACATTAGAATTTTTCTTTCATGCCATGGGTGGAAGAGAAGGGCTTGTTGATACGGCTGTAAGGACGCAGCAAAGTGGATACATGCAACGAAGATTGATCAATGCACTTGAGCATATTAAACTAGAATATGATGGAACTGTAAGGGATCCACATGGTCATATTATACAATTTTTGTATGGCGAAGATGGTATAGATGTTGCAAAAAGTGATCATGGAGAAGCATTTAACATTAATAGATTAATTGAATCACGATCAATAATTGATACTGGTAAAAAGGCAACCACAGATGAGATAACTCAGCTATCTAAAAAATACACAAAAACATTCAATCCAAGACTGTCCTCAATAGTAAATGAAGCCTTACGTAATGCTAAATTAAGTAAAAAAGGAATAGAAAGTGTTTGCAAAAAGGGTCTTGAACTATACAATAAATCTAAAGTTGAACCAGGACAGGCTGTTGGTATAGTAACCGCACAGTCTATTGGAGAACCTGGCACTCAGATGACACTTAGAACATTTCATACGGCAGGAATTGCGGAGAAAAATGTAACTTTGGGCCTTCCAAGAATTATTGAACTAGTTGATGCACGTAAAAAACCTGCTACACCTTCGATGGATATTTTTCTTAGTAAGGATTTAAAATCTGATAGAGATAGTGCCATTGAAATAGCTCGTAACATCCTTCAAACAACGGTAAAAGATTTAGTGGAAGAAGTAGAAACTGATTATGCTACTGAGATAAAACTTCATCTAAAAATGAAACGTCTAGCAGATAGGGGATGTACTACAAAAGATGTCATATCTGCTTTAGAATTAAATAAAAAATTCAAAATACAAGATAGTAATAATGACACTGTAATCCTAAAGTTGAATGAAACTCTTGAATCTTCTGATGTTATTACACTGCGAAATAAAGTGCTCAAGACTACTGTAAAAGGGGTACCTGATATAGCACGGGTTACACTTAAAGAAGAAAATAATGAATGGGTAATCCAAACAACGGGATCTAATCTATCCAAAGTTATTGAAGTACAGGGTATTGATAAACTGAATGTTATGACAAACAATGTTTTTGAAATAGCAACTACATTAGGAATTGAGGCTTCAAGAAATGCGCTTATTTTTGAACTTAAATCAACTCTTGACAACCAAGGTCTAGAAGTTGATGATAGATATCTTATGTTAGTTGCAGACTTGATGTGCCATAAGGGTTATTTACAACAAATTGGCCGCCATGGAATCGCAGGTTCAAAAGACAGTGTTCTTGCACGGGCAGCTTTTGAGATCACAGTACCAACAATTTCCAATGCTGCAAAAACAGGGGAAATTGAACAATTAAAGGGAATAACGGAGAATGTAATAGTTGGAAGCCAAATACCAATTGGAAGTGGTACAGTAGACATCTATATGCAACCAACTAAAAAAAACACTCAATTAAAATAATGAATCATTTTTATTTCAATAAAATATAAGGATATAAAAACAAAATACATTAAGATAAAATGATGATGAAACTACTAGAAAAAGCACTGAAAGATGCTATAAAAGAAAAAAACTGCGTTATAGGAACAAAAAAAATTCTGTCTTCAATGATAAATATTAAAATGATAGTTATCTCTCAATCTGTTACGACTGAAAACATAAAAAAAATTGAAGAAAATGTACAAAACGAAAAAATACCTATGGTACACTTTAAGGGAACATCTGTTGCGTTGGGAAAACTTTGTGGTTTGCCATTCCGTGTATCAACCATCTCGCTAAAATCATTAAACGCCACAAACATACAATCGATATTAAAAGAATCTGAAGAAAAATAATGATTAATCAAAAAATTCTGTCTAGGTTTAAATGAGAGGGAAAAATATTCGAGCTACATAACATTGACTCTAACAATAAAATTATCAACTGATCAAATGCGTTTAATGTCACTTTTCCAGAATGTTACTAAAACTACTGCTCATGATTGTATTGATGATGAAAAAAAAGACAGAATAATTTTTGTGGTTAATGAAGGTAGAATGGGTCTTGCAATAGGAAAAGGAGGCTCAAACATTAAAAACCTACAAAATATTCTCAAACGAAATGTTGAACTAGTTGAATATTGTGAAGAGCCGATAAAATTTTTAAAAAATATTTTAAATCCCAAGTTGATCAATGATGTACATTTAAACGATAGATCTGATGGTTCAAAGCAAGCAATAGTGATGGTTGATCCTAGCAAGAAAGGTTTGGTAGTTGGTCGTGAGGGCCGCAATGCTGAAAAGGCTAGGTTACTTTTAAAACGATATTTCAATATTACAAATATTGTAATTAGTAATCAGGCACCACAATTAGAGATGTAATTTTATGGCTAAATCCCCACTTGGTTTGTTTGCAGGCAGAGTTTTGAAAGCAAAGAAAAAACGCTTTCGATGGTCAATTTCAACCTATAAAAGAAGAGAACTGGGATTAGATAAAAAATCTAGCCCATTAAGAGGTGCTCCACAAGGAAGGGGAATCGTTTTAGAAAAAGTGGGTATAGAGGCAAAGCAACCAAACTCTGCCGTTAGAAAATGTGTACGAGTCCAATTAATAAAAAACGGTAAAACTGTTACAGCATTTTTACCACGAGATGGCGCAATGAATTTTATTGATGAACATGATGAAGTGCATATAGAAGGAATGGGAGCTACTCAAGGCGGTGCAATGGGAGACATTCCTGGAGTTAGATTTAAAGTTCTAAAAGTAAATGGAATTTCGTTAAAACAGCTAGTATTAGGCAAAAAAGAAAAACCTAGGAGATAAGAAAATGTCAGCACAAAATTTTTTACTTTTTAGAAAATGGGATATATCTGATATAGAAATTAAAGACATCGGTCTTAAAAATGCAATTTCATTAAAAAAATCAATAATTCCAATGAGTTTTGGCCGATCAGCATTAAAACGATTTAATAAAGCTGATGTTAACGTAGTTGAACGATTTGTAAACAAAACAATGCATTTTGGCAAAAAACATGCTAAAAATACTGGAAGAATGGCTGGAAAAAAAATACATTCCTTCAATTTTGTAAAAGCAGCTTTTGATATAATTTATCTAAAGACGGGGAAAAATCCAGTTGAAGTTTTAGTTCGGGCAATAGAAAATTCTGCACCTAATGAAGATACAACTAGAATTGTATATGGTGGAACTGTATATCATGTATCAGTTGACGTGGCACCTATAAGAAGAGTGGACCTAGCATTGAGATTTATTGCAGATGGAATTAAAGAGGCAACATTTTCAAATCCAAATACAATTGAAGAATTTTTAGCCGAACATCTCATTCTTGCGGCTAATAATGATCCTAATGCTCCTTCTGTTAAGAAAAAGAACGAACTAGAACGGATAGCTCAAGCATCTAGATAATAACCAAGTAGCCCGGCCCGGACTCGAACCGAGGTCAAAGGCTCCAGGGGCCCCTATGCTTGCCACTACACTACCGGGCTTCAAATTAAATTTAAAAAAATTAGAATATAATCATTTCATTCTAGTCTCATTTAATGCAGTTGCATAATCACATTCTGCATTTAATCTCATATAGGCAATTAATCTGTAATGAATTGAGTACATATTATTCTCCTTTAGAATCAACCCCTTTTGTAATAAAGATACCAGCCCCCTTGACATATCTGAAATGTTAAGATTATATTTTCCGCATACTTGCTCACGTTTTTTTTGATATTGTCTTAAACTGAATTTTACATCTTGAAGTTCCAAAATTAATGGCCAAACTATTCTATGCCAAACAACTCTTCTGTTATGCGTAGCTGAGGCATACTTACCCCTTTTTATCAACATTAAAACATCACAGATCGCCATTATAATTTAAGTGTCACAAAAAGAAATTATAAAATCCCTAGAGCTTTTAGAAAAAGATTGGGATATAGACCCAATAATCAAGGATTTTCATTTACAAAGACGGGATGATGTCTCTGAAAATGTTATAAAAATAAACGATGTCATTTTTCATATTCCATATCTATCGAAAGAAAAAAAATTTATACTCTGGAAATGTTATTGGCCAGACTGTTCGAATTGCTGTACAAGACAGGGAAGGTTACCGCTAACTTCACATGATTTGATAACAATTGGTACTGGAATGAAATATCAAAAAACTTCTGATTTCATTAAAAATGAAACAGTTATAGCTAATTGGCTAGAAAATACCCCGGGTGGTGGAACAACATCACTTACCACTATAAATTTGAAAAGAAAACAAGATGAGAAAGAATCAGATGATGGTACTCACATCAAATGTAGATTTCTAGATGAGGAAGGTGCTTGTAATATTCATCCAACACGACCTGGAGTTTGTTATCTATATCCTTTTTCAACATGGTTACAAAATGAAAAAGGCATTGCAAGAGTTCATGCTACATTTCAGTTTACTGGAGATTGCCCTGGATTTTATCTAGACAATTCAATTGATCCAATGAAAGAAACATTACAAGAATATGCTGAAATAATTTATGATTACAACTTCAAATCTAGTAGTACAGTACGTGAAGGATTTAGTTCAATAAGTTTAGGTTAGGCCCTTGCAATTTTCATCAAATCTTTCATATGAATTTCCATCCCAAACCTATCTTCGTTCTTCTTCATATATCGATATATCTTAAACAATTCTCTAAACTGTTTTGCTAGACTAAATTCTCCTTTCATCTTACTTTTAATGAAATTAAGTACTTTGGAATAAATCGCAAAATAATCCAATACATCTTTTCTATATTGCTCATTATTTCCAAGATTTTTGACAAACAAATCTGCACAAATCATACTTGGTATAATTCCTTCACCCAATAGTGGGTATACTGTACCAATAGATTCACCTACTCCAACAACCTTACCATGATAAAATGGCTCACACAAATCAGGAGTTGCAAGTCGTATTGGTCTTCCTACAGTTTTGGTGACTTGCCCACCATATTTTTTGAAAAACTTGTTTGTTTCCTCGACATGTTGTTTTTTGTAGTCACCCGCACCTATATGTGCAATTTTTTTCCCTAATGGAAAATACCAAAAATAGCCAGTCATACCTGGAAAAGGTCGTACATAAAAATCATCAATAGGAACTTCATCTTCATATTTTACTTTGTATTGATACGTAGGGAGAAAGAAATCTTTTTTGATTTTTGGAAGATAAGGTCTATAAAATCCGGTTGCATCTATTATTAGATCAAACTCTTTTTCCAAGTCTTCTAGTTTTGGCGCTACACCATAATGGACTTCACAACCATCTGCCATATCATGAATCAATCCAATTTTATCATATGTGCATAATCCTTTCAGTCTTATGTCAAATCTTTGATGGTTACTCATCTCTATGTATAGATTTTTTCCATCATGAATCACATGTTTCTCAAAATCAATATCTGCCTTTGAACACAATTCGACCATTTTATTTTTGATAGTACCCCAAGCACAAATAGAATCATGTTTTTCTTCCGTCATCCTTTCATATCCTACAACTTCATGATCTTTTTTGAGCCTTGCAAGAAGATAACTACCGGCAACTCCAATTCCAGCAACAGCTATTTTCATTTTATATTTCAGTTAGAATTGCCTAATAAATATAATTATGAATTTTTTCAAAATAATATTCATGGTTTCTAATGGTTATTCGATTAATATTGCTGGTTTGAACGGTCTGGCAGATTTAGCTTTATTTTTAGGATCATATTTGTTGACGTCTGATTCTGAAAAAACATCCAGCTCAACATTATAGTCATTTTTTACAAGCGATGTTAATTCAGAACTTATGATTTTCTTTTCATCAATTTCGCCAACCTTCATTCTTCCTTTTCTTAGTTCAGTAGGTTCTGATAAAATATCATTTAGCGTTTTTTTGACAAAATCAGGATCTTTTTTGATTTGTTCTGTCTCCTTATTTGCAATCAATGATTTTATGATTGCACCGATATTTGTTTGACCATCTAACACGTTTTTGAGTATTGAGTTGTATGCTTTAGATTTCCACTGTTCTGCGGTGTAAATTATAATTTTTTTTGGTGAGATTTTAGTTACTTTCAGAATATTGTTAATATCGTCAATAATTGACTTTAGTAATGTTTCAGTTTGAATTGATTCAAAATCAATTTCTGTTACAATGGATGATGGCCATGGTGATTTTGAGGCTAATTCCGAATTACCTAATTTTTGCCACATTTCCTCTGCTATATGTGGTGCAAAAGGTGAGAGCATCAAAACTCTAGATGATAAAATTTTGTAAAGAATTCCAGAAACATTTGTTCTCTGTTTAGATTTTGTTCTTTTGATATACCATTGCAACTCAGAGTCAAAATCATACAAAATATGATGTAGTGCTTCTCTTAACCTAATCTTATCCATTGATTGAGTAGCATTAAAGAGTAGATTTTGCAACATGCTAAGTATCCATTTGTCTTCCGGTTCTAATTCTGGAATTTCTTCTGCTTTAGTTTTGGTACAGTTTTCATACATAGACTCGAGCTTATTTTTAATTCCATTGATTGCTTCAACGTTAAAATCAGCATCTTGCAATAATTCAGCAGAAATCAAAATTGTTAAACGTGTTGGGTCAGCACCGTATTTTCTTACTGCATCCCTCAACGGAATAATATTTCCCATTGACTTCGACATTTTTTTTCCTGCCATCAGAACTGAACCATTAACAACAATTTCTTGTGGCCAATTTTCCTCTGGAAAAAGCGCAACATGATTTAAAACAAAAAATGTTAGATGGTTTGGAACCAAATCTCTGCCAGAGTGTCTAGAATCAACTGGATAAAAATACAGAAATTCATTTCTGATTTCTTCCAATTTTTCTTTTGTAATGTTTATTTTATTTGCAATTTCTCCCGAATCTTTT
>Ga0207962_1000228_pt1 | contig 17499 bp, 18 predicted proteins | sample Knorr_S15_td_AAI_FD_185603 | JGI IMG/M metagenome (GOLD analysis project Ga0207962, IMG submission 185603) | Marine microbial communities from Southern Atlantic Ocean transect - Knorr_S15_td_AAIW_ad_750m_LV_A (SPAdes) (version 2) | ecosystem: Environmental > Aquatic > Marine > Oceanic | place... | reverse complement strand
GATGGCGGCGTCGCCGTGGGGGTGGTAGCGACCCATGGTGTCGCCGACCACCCGGGCGCTCTTGCGGTGCGGGGTGTCGGGCCGGATTCCCATTCGGAGCATCGAGTAGAGGATCCGCCTCTGCACGGGCTTCAGACCGTCGCGCACGTCGGGTATCGCACGGGCGGTGATGACCGACAGAGAGTAGGCGAGGAAGGACTCCTTGAGTTCCTCGGCGACCGGCACCTCGATCACCTCGCGGGCGAATGACTGGTCTTCGGGGAGGAGCTTCTGCTGCTTGCTCATGGGGCTCGGTGGTCGCTCGTGGTCAGGTCGGTCGCCATCCGACGAGCATGGCGCACGGGTGCGACAGCGCCCGCCGGGGCCTCGGGTGGACCGTACTGCGGCCCGCCGGCCGCACCGCGGCACCGTCCCGGCCGGCGTCCGGGTGGCCGGATCAGTCCCGGAAGCGGCAGCGGGAGACGCCGGTGACGAGCTCGTCGAGTGCGTCCAGCAGTGCCGTGCCACCTACCGAGCGGAGACGGGCGGCATCGCCCGCCGACCATGGGAGGTCGATGGCCTCGGGCACGAGCCCGGCCTGCTGCCAGGTCTGGCCGAGCATCCGCAGCGCCTGGTCGACGCCCGGGTCGCCGCAGGTGACCAGGATGTCCCCGGCCTCCTCGGGGTTCAGGCCCTGCGGGCCATCCACCCTGGTGGCCAGCGTGCCAAGCCGGAAGCGGAGGGCTTCGGTGGCGATCCGCGCGTGGTTCATCACCATCGAAAATACCCGTCAGGCCACTGGCATTCGGGGATCCCCCCGGCTGGCCTCAGCGTCGGAGATCCGGGCAGCAGTCCTTTGGGCAGGTGTCGGGTGGCGTGCCCAGGGTGCCCAGGCCCGGTCGACTGCTGCTGGTCGGTCCTCCGAGGCGCTCGACGACGAGGTCCGCCACCATGCCTGCGAACCGCGGGTCGTCGTCGACGGCAGCGGCGCGGGCGAAGGCCACGCCGACTCCGTCGGCCCGGCGGGCCGCGTCGGTGTCCAGGTCCCAGGCGATCTCGAAGTTCTCGACGGGGAACCCGACGGGCGAGACGGCCACCGCATTCACGCCGTCGGCCGCGAGGGCTTCGATTCGGTCGCCGACGTCGGGTTCCAGCCAGGGGACCTGCGGTGCTCCGCTCCTCGACTGCCACACCACCTCGTGGGAGTGCCGGCCGGCCGGATCGACCCGCCCGGCCACCAACCGCGCCACCTCCTGGACCTGGGCTACGTAGTCGCATGTGGCGGCCATGTGGGTGGGGATGCTGTGGGCGCTGAACAGGAAGTGGGCCCGATCCCGGCGGCTGGCCGGCAGGCGGTCCAGTGCCTCCGAGAGGCGATCGGCGGCCGGCCCGATCAGGCCGGGGTGGTCGTGGTGGCGCCGGATCCGGTCGATGGCGGGTGCGCCGGGGCCCACCGCCGCCCGAGCCGCCTCCAGGTCTTCTCCGTACTGTCGGCACGTGCTGTACGAGGCGTAGGGCGAGGCGATCCACGCCAGGGCCCGCCGTACCCCGGCGTCGGCCATTTCGGCCACGGCGTCGGCCAGCAGGGGGGCGGAGTTCCGGTTTCCCCAGAAGACCGGGAGGTCGATGCCGCGGGAGGCCAGCTCGCCTCGGAGCCTGGAGAGCAGGGAGCGCATCCGCCCGTTGAGCGGCGACCGCCCACCGACCGACAGGTAGCGGTCAGTCACCTCTGTCAGGCGGTCGGGAGGTATGGAGCGCCCGGCGGTCACCCGGGCCAGGAACGGTCCGACGTCGTCAGGTCCCTCTGGGCCGCCGAAGGCCACCAGCAGGATCCCGTCGTAGGGGTCGGTCATCGAGGTGTCCGTGGCCCGTTCGATCACCGGTTCCGGCCCGGTTAGCCCTCGACGGAGAAGTGGGAGAGGTCGTCGTCGAGGCCCGCCCGGATGGCTTCGGCGACCGCCCCGCGCGAGGTGACACGGGTGCGTCTCAGGCCGCCACGGCTGACCCCGGTAAGCGTCCGGGCACGATCCACCGCGGCGTCGACCACGGCGTCGGCGTCGACAACCTGGTCCAGGAAGCCGGCGTCGGTGGCGGCCTCCGGGTCGTACATGCGGCCCAGGAACACCTGTGAGAGGTGCCGCTTCGAGATGCGGTCCCGGGCCAGCTCGGTGGCGAAGAACGGCAGCGGCATGCCGATGGTCACCTCGGGGAGGCCGATCCTGAAGTCGCCGGCGGCGCCGACGCGCAGGTCGGTCGACATGAGGATGATGGCGCCGGCGGCGATGGCGTGTCCGGTGCAGGCCGCCACCACGGGACGGGGGAACATGTAGGTCCGCAGGAAGAGGTCGACGCCCGCGGCGAGCATCCTGCGGGCCTCCTCGGGGCCCGACTGCATCACCTTGAGGTCGAAACCCGCCGAGAACCGGCCGGGTCGACCGGCCAGGACCACGGCATCGGCTCCGTCGGCGTCGACGGCGTCCAGGGCGGCGAGCAGGGCGGCGATCGCCACGTGGCCCAGGGCGTTGGCCTTGCCGTCGTCCAGGTCGATGACGGCCACATCGCCGTCCCGACGGACGGTGACAGGAGAGGCGGTGGGCCCGGTGTCGTTCATGGCCGGAGAACCTATCCCCCGCATGTTGGGAAGGCCGAAGCGCGGAGCGGCCCTTCCGGTTATCCTGAGGCCATGAGCGAGCAGTCCACCCTGGAAGCTGGAGAAGTCACGGCCGAGCCGGTCATGGTCGTCACCGACGCCGCGCTGGCAAAGGTCCTGGAGGTCCGTGACGGCGAGGACGATCCTGCGGAGTTGGCCCTCCATATCGAGGTGACCGGCGTCTCCGGGGTCGACTACGTGTACGACCTCGCGTTCACCCCGGTGGACGAGCTGCCTGCCGACAGCCACCGCTGGGAGGTCGGTGACCTGCAGATGGCGGTGGGCGACGAGAGCCGGACCAAGCTCGCCGGAGCAACCCTCGACCTGCCGAGCAATCCGGCGCAGGGGGGCCTGATCATCCGCAACCCGAACCGCCCGAACCCGTTGGGTGACGTCGGCGAGCTGGTCCTGGAGGGCGAGGTGCCCGAGCGGATCGCCCAGTTGCTCGAGCAGAACGTGAACCCGATGCTGGCCTCCCACGGGGGCTTCGCCACCCTGGTCGGCGTGGACGGCCACACCGCCTACGTGACGATGGGCGGGGGCTGCCAGGGCTGTGCCATGAGCCAGGCCACGCTCACCGAGGGCATTCAGCGGGCGATCCTCGAGGCCATTCCGGAGATCGTCGAGGTGGTGGACGCCACCGACCACGCGGCCGGGGACAACCCCTTCTTCACCTGAGGCAGGGGTCCGCCCCCGCCTGAAGCACTCAGCCCAGCCGGCTCCTGACCGTCTCGGCGATCCCTCGACCGTCCAGGCCGAACGACGCCAGCAGGTCGTCGACCTTCCCGTGGGCGTGGTGGGCGACCGGCACACCGAGCACGGCCACCTCCGTGGCCGGCGACCGGCTGGAGAGGTCGTCCAGGACCCCGGCGCCGAAGCCGCCCTCCCGGAAGCCGTCCTCCACCGTGACCACGAGTCGATGGTCGGCGGCGTCTTCCAGCATGACCGGATCCAGCGGGCGGATGCAGCGGGGATCCCAGACAGTGGCGTCGACGCCGTCGGCGGCCAGCATTCCGGCGGCCTCGACGACGGCAGCAAGCATCTTGCCGGCGCCCAGTAGGCAGACCGTCCGGTCTCCGGCTGCGACCACCCGGCGGGCCGAGAGGCCCCTACCGACCTCGTCCCAGCCGACGTGGGGGGCGGGGGTCTTCGCCCAGCGGATGGCCACCGGTCCGTCGGTGATCGACATGGCGTCCTCGAACATCTGCTGGAGCTCCTGGTAGGAGGATGGCGCCAGGATTGTCATGCCGGGGACCTTGGACAACAGGACCATGTCCAGCACGCCGTGGTGGGAGGGGCCGTCGTCGCCGGTGATGCCTGCCCGGTCGAGGCAGAACAGCACCGGTAGGCCGTGGAGGCCCACATCCAGGTTGGCCTGGTCGAAGGCCCTGCTCAGGAACGTGGCGTAGAGCACGACGACCGGGCGCAGCCCGCCCATGGCCATGCCGGCCGCTGCGGTGACGGCGTGCTGCTCGGCTATGCCGACGTCGAAGCAACGGTCCGGGAACCGGTCCCTGAAGGGCAGCAGCCCTGTTGAGTCCGGCATGGCCGCCGTGATCGCCACGACCTCGGGTCGTGACTCGGCTGCCTTCAGGATCGACTCGGTGAACGCGGCGGTGTAGCTCCCCGCCCTCACACCCCCGGTGTCGTGCATGTGCTTTATCGGGTCCTGTTCGGCCGGAGCGTGGCCGCGGCCCTTCTGGGTGAGCACATGGACCACCACCGGGCCGTCGAACTCGGATGCGTTGGTGAGGGCTGCCTCGATCTCGGCGATGTCGTGGCCGTCGAAGGGGCCCAGGTAGTGCACGCCCAGGGCCTCGAAGAAGGCGGTGGGCTCGAACATCTCACGCAGGGCGGCCTTGGTGGCGCTGATGCTCCGCTCGACCAGCTCACCCACCCACGGGAGGCTCTCGGCCAGGTCCTCCAGCCGACGCTGGCGGCGCATGTAGGTCGGGTTGGAGCGGATCCTGATGAGGTTGTCCGACAGACGGCCGACCGTCGGAGCGTAGGAGCGGCCGTTGTCGTTCAGCACGACGGTGACTCGGAGGCCGCTGTGGCCCAGGTTGTTCAGTCCCTCGAATGCCATGCCCCCGGTCATGGAGCCGTCGCCGATCACGGCCACCACCCGACGTCCCTCGCCGGTCGTGGCCTGGGCCGTGGCCAGGCCATGGGCGTAGGCGAGCACGGTCGAGGCGTGGGAGTTCTCGATCCAGTCGTGGGCGGATTCCGCGCGTGACGGGTATCCCGACATCAGGCCGGCCTGGCGGAGGCCGTCGAATCCGACGTTCCGGCCGGTGAGTAGCTTGTGGACGTAGGTCTGGTGGCCGGTGTCCCAGAGGATGACGTCCCGTGGGCTGTCGAACACCCTGTGGAGGGCCAGCGTCAGCTCTACTGCTCCCAGATTGGACCCGAGGTGGCCGCCGGTGCGGCCCACCGTCTCCACGATTCGCTCGCGGATCTCGGCGGCCAGGGCACCGAGCTCGTCGGGTCCGAGGTCGCGCAGGTCGGTGGGAGTCCGGATTGAGTCGAGTCGCATGGGCGCCCAGTCCGATCGGGGTGACGGGTCCGGTGGATCCGGATCGAGACGTCGGGTTCCGGGGTGGAACCAGGGGTCCACGCTAGCCGGGGTGCATTCCGGTGCACCCGCCGCGCTCAGGGCATTCGGGCCGGGGTCTGCCAGCGCCTCCAGCCGACCACCAGCAGGCCGGACATCACGTGGCCCGCGGCCAGCACCACAAGGCCCCCCACCGCGTCGATCCAGAAGTGGTTTCCGGTGACCACGATGGCGAAAAGGGTGGCCAGGGGGTAGGCGACCACGAGGATTCGGCCGGTGCGTGACGCCACGATTGGCCACAACGCCACCGTGCACCAGGCGGCCCAGGCGAAGTGGAGGCTGGGCATCGCCGCGTACTGGTTGCTGACCCGTTGCATCGTGCCCGAGTCGAACGACCACAGGCCGCCGATGTCGGAGACCGTGTCCACGAACGGGTAGAGGGCGGCGAGGCAGGCACCGAACTCTCCGCAGTCCGAGAGCAGCCTGGGGGGCATCAGCGGGAAGAGCCCGAAGCCGACCACGGCCAGGCCCGTCGTGCACAGGAAGGTGGATCGCTGGCGGGCGTAGAGGTGCGGGTGGCGCCGGTAGATCCAGATGAGGGTGAACACCGTGAGGCCGAAGTGGAAGGTGCCGTAGAAGAGGTTCCAGAACTGGATGAACCACCGGTGGTCCAGGAAGGCAGCCTGGAGCCCCGGCTCCAGGTAGAGGCCCATCGCCTCCTCCAGGTCGATGACCCGCTCGGCGTTGACAAACGCCTCGGCTGGCTCGACCGACTCCGAACCGAAGCGGTTCCGTACCGCCGAGTAGACGACGTAGAAGGCCAGGACCAGGATGATCTCGGCCCACCAGTAGAGCCCGGTCCCGGCGCCGGCGGGCCGGCCGAGCCGGCCTGGGCCGGCTGTCGTCGGGGGTCGGTCGGTCACGTCGTATCGTTCGGTGGGCGACGCCGTGGCCGGCATCAGTTGGCCTCTCCGCCGACGCGACCCAGGAACCGCTCGGTCGAGACGACCACCCGGACGATGCTGGCCGTGGCCACCACGGCGTCGCCGACCGTTGCCGTGGCGGCGAAGGTCAACCGTCGGCCTTCGACCGCCTCCAGGACCGCCTCGGCGGACACGCCGGTGCCCGGGCCGGAGGGGGCTAGGTGGTCTATGTGGATCCGCATGCCCACGCTGGTCTCGCCCTCGCTCAGCTCTCCCGCCAGTGCGGCGACCGTCGCCTCCTCGAGGAGGGCCACCAGGCGCGGGGTGCCGAGCGTCGGGACCTCACCGGAGCGGAGGGCGATGGCTGTGTCGGCGTCGGTCACGGTGTGCGCGGCCCGGCCGCGCAACCCGGGCATCGGGGGCACGACGGGTACCCTACGCATCCGTCCGGTGCCCGGGGGAGACCGGGCTGACATGATCGACGGGGCGTTGGAGGGCACGATGGTGCAGATGACGGACAGGACCGGCGGCGCCGAGCCGATGCTCGACCCCCGACTCCTCCAGGACACGTTGGGTGTGGCCCTGGCCACGGGGGGCGAATTCGCCGAGGTGTTCGTGGAGGACCGCCGGTCCACCTCGGCGGTGCTCGACGACGGTCGCATCGAGGAGTTGACCAGCGGTCGCGACCGGGGGGCCGGCATCAGGGTGGTGGTGGGGGAGACCACCGGGTTCGCCCACACCGCCGACGTGTCGCAGATTGGTCTGCGGGCCGCCGCCACCGCTGCGTCCGCGGCGGCGCGTGGCGGGGGAGCGGGCATCCGCGTCGTCGCACTGGACGCCGCCACCGGTCCTGGGCCGGCGGTGGTCGAGGTCCTCCCGTCCGACGTGCCCAAGGCCCGGAAGGTGGCCCTGCTGGCCCGGGCCGACGACGCGGCGCGGTCACGCCACGGCGCCATCACGCAGGTCACCGCCCGGTATGCCGACAGCCAGCGGCGCATCCAGGTCGCCAACAGCGACGGCCTCCTCACGGGCGATCGACAGATACGCACCCTCTTCTCGGTGTCGTGTGTGGCCAGTGGCGACTCGGGCCTCCAGACCGGCCGGGAGTCGGTGGGCCACACCGTCGGCTTCGAGCTGTTCGACCGGATCGACGTGGAGGAGCTGGCCCGGCTGGCTGCCGGGAGGGCGCTGACCAAGCTCGATGCGGTGCCGGCACCCAGTGGCGAGATGCCGGTGGTGGTCGGACCGGGTGGTGGGGGTGTGCTCTTCCACGAGGCGTGCGGGCACGGCCTGGAGGCCGACCTGATCGCAAAGGCGGCGTCCGTGTTCGCGGGCAGCCGCGGCGAGGTGGTCGCCGCTCCGATGGTCAGCCTCGTCGACGACGGCACGATGGCCGGCGAGTGGGGTCGCTACGCGATCGACGACGAGGGTCGGCCGGCCCAGCGAAACGTCCTGATCCGGGACGGCGTGCTCGCCGACTACATGTGGGATCACCTGCGCGCCCGGAAGGAGGGCCGGGAGAGTTCGGGGAACGGTCGCCGTCAGAGCTATCGGCACCTCCCCATGGTTCGCATGACCAACACCTACCTCGAGGCCGGTGACGACGACCCGGCGGAGATCCTCGCCGGAACCGACCGGGGCGTGTACGTGGCCCAGCTGGGCGGCGGTCAGGTGAACACGGCCACCGGCGACTTCGTGTTCGGCATGACCGAGGCCTACCTGATCGAGGACGGTCGTCTCACCGCCCCGATCCGGGACGGAAACCTGATCGGCAACGGTCCGGCGGTACTGAGAGACATCGACGCCATCGCCGGCGACTTCGCCATGGGCTCGCCGGGAACCTGCGGCAAGGACGGCCAGGGAGTCCCGGTCGGGGACGGGACCCCGACCCTCCGGGTGGCCAGGTTGACGGTTGGCGGAACGGCGGCCTGAGGTGTCCGAGTTGCTGGACATCGCCGGGCGGATCGTCGGATGGGCCGAGTCCGGCGAGCAGGTCGAGGCCGTGGTCGTCCACGAACGCGAGACCGAGGTGAGGGCGTACGAGGGTGAGGTGGAGTCGCTGACAGCCGCCGAGTCCCGCGGTGTCGGGGTCCGGGTGGTCCGAGACGGGCGCCAGGGCTTCGCATACGCGGGCACATTGGACCCGGATGCCCTGGCCGAGGTGCTGCGGGAGGCTCGGGACAACCTGGGCTTCGCCACCCCCGACGAGCACTGCGCCCTGGCCGAGCCGGACGGCGTGGCACCGGCCGAGATGGACCTCTACAGGGCGTCGGTTCTGGACCACCCGACCGACGCCAAGGTGCAGCTGGCCCTGGACCTGGAGCGCCTGACCCGGTCGGCCGACCATCGCATCAGCGGGGTGGAGTCGGCCGAGTACTCCGACTCGGTCTCGGAGAGCGCGGTGGCCACGACCACCGGGATCCGCTCCACCAGCCGCGAGACCGGGTGCTTCCTGGCGGCCTACGCCCTGGCCGAGCAGGACGGCGAGACCCAGACCGGCTTCGGCTTCTCGCTGGGACGCCAGCCCGGCGACTTGGACGTGGCAGCGGCGGCGGCCGAGGCGGCTGAGCGTTCCACCCGGATGCTGGGAGCGGTGAAGCCTCCCTCGGGCCGGATGACCGTGGTGCTTGACCCCTGGGTCAGCGCCCAGTTCCTGGGGATCGTGGGCGGTACGCTCAGCGGCGAGGCTGTCCAGAAGGGTCGATCGCTGTTCGCCGAACGGCTCGGGGAGGACGTCGCCGCCCCGATTCTCACGCTGATCGACGATCCCACGGATCCTGCGGCCTACACGGCGACAGGGACCGACGGAGAGGGCCTGGCCACGCGCCGCAACGTCCTGCTGGCCGACGGTCGCCTGGAGCGGTTCGTCCACAACAGCGAGACGGCCCGCCGGGCGGGTACCTCGTCGACCGGTTCGGCGGTTCGTGGCTACTCCTCCACCCCGGGCGTGGGTGTCCGTGCGGTGACCGTCGTGGCTGGCGACCAGTCGCCCGCCGAGTTGATCTCCGGGATCCGGGACGGCCTGCTGGTCCAGGGGGTCAGCGGCCTCCACTCCGGGGTGAACCCGGTGAGCGGGGACTTCTCCACGGGCGCCGAGGGCCTGCGGATCCGGGATGGGGAGCTGGCCGAGCCGGTTCGCGAGTTCACCATCGCCTCGACCATCCAGAAGATGCTCCACAACGTGACGGCCATTGGAGACGACGTCCAGTGGCTGCCGATGCGGGCGGCCGGGGTCACCCTGGTCATCGGCGAACTCACGGTGTCCGGGGTCTAGGGACGCCGTCGGTCGGGCCGTGTCGATCCTCCACGCCATCCTGCTGGGACTGGTCCAGGGCCTGACCGAGTTCCTGCCGGTCTCCTCCAGCGGGCACCTGGCGCTGGTGCCGTGGCTGTTCGGCTGGGACCACTTCGGCGGCGACGGGTCCCTGGAGAACGCCTTCGACGTTGCACTCCACCTGGGTACCCTGCTGGGTGCCGTGGTCTACCTGCGGGCCGACGTGGTTCGGTACGGATCGGCCGGGCTCGGCTGGCTGGCGGCCAGGGGACCGCTGGTGGGCGATGCCCGGACGGCCTGGCTGCTGGCCACCACCGCCGTCCCGACCGGCCTGCTGGGCCTGGTAGTGGTGTCGACGACCGGCGACCTCGGCGATCGCACGTGGCTGGTCGCTGTGTGCCTCATCGCCTTCGGCGTCGTGCTCTGGATCTCCGATCGCCGACCTGGCGAGCGGGGGTTCGACGACTTGTCGTTCGGTGAGGCGGTCGCCCTCGGCGTCGCCCAGGGGCTGGCCTTCCAGCCCGGGGTGTCCCGTTCGGGCATCACGTTGTCCCTGGCCCGGGGGATGCGGCTCGAACGGGAGGCCGCGGCCCGGCTGGTGTTCCTGATGAGCCTGCCGGTGATCGCCGGAGCGGGGCTGCTCGCTGCGGTCGACCTCTCGGTTCCCGCCGGGTGGTGGGGTCCGATCCTCGTCGGAATGGTTGCCGCGGCCGTGAGTGGCGGGATGGCCGTCCACCTGCTGCTGCGCGTGGTGGTACGCGTGGGGTTGGCTCCCTTCGCCGTCTACCGGGTGGTAGTCGGCCTGGGGGTGCTAGGGCTCCTGGCCTCGTAGGTGCGCTGACGGAGCGACCCGACGTCGGCCCGGCTCAGCTGGCTGAGGCGGTGGCCTTGTCCCCGGAGCCGTTCGTGCTGCTGGAACCGCCGGAGCCGCTCGTGCTGCTGGAACCGCCGGAATCCTTGGAACTGCTGGAACTGCTCGAGTCGCCGGAACCGCCCGACGGGTCGGACCCGGAGCCGTTGGACGAACTCGTGTCGGCGGAGCCCGATTCGGACTTCTTCGTTGAACCGGCGTCAGCCTTTCGACCCCTGGCCACTGAACCGTGGTCGTTCTTGTAGAAGCCGTCGCCCTTGAAGGAGATCCCGACGCCGCTGAACACCTTGTTCACGCTTCCACCGCAGTCGGTGTCCGGGCAGGCGGTGAGGGCCTCGTCGGCGAACGACTGACGGACCTCGAACTCGTCCTTGCAGGACTGGCAGCGGTACTGGTAGGTAGGCATGGTGGTTGTGTCGCCGGGTGTCGTGGAGCGGTCGCCCCATGGCTGGTCGACGGCGCATTCTACCGGCGGTCCGCCCCGTGTGACCCGCCGTCGGTGATGCTGGTCCGGTGAACTACCTCCTGGTGGCCGTCGCCTACCTGCTCGGGACCCTGCCATCGGCACAGTTGGTGGCCGGTCGGTCCGGTGTGGATCCGACGTCGGCTGGATCGGGGAATCCGGGCGCCACCAACGTCTACCGGACCGCCGGCCGCCGGGCGGGGCTGGTCGTCTTCACCGCCGACGTGGGCAAGGGCATCGCGGCGGTCGCCCTTGGCATGGCGGTCGCCGGTCGTCCGTTGGCCCTGGCCTGCTGGGTGGCGGCGACGGTGGGCCACGTCCTGCCGGTCACCCGCCGGTTCCGGGGAGGCAAGGGCGTGGCCACCGGCGGTGGAGGCTCGATCGTCCTGTTCCCGGTGCTGGCCGTGGGGTCGATCGTCCTCTTCGCCCTTGTGGCCCGCGTGTCCGGCAAGGCCTCGATGGGATCCATCGCCATCGCCGTGGCCCTCCCTACCGCCGTTGCCGCCACCGGCAATGGTGTCGGGGAGTCGCTGGTGGCTGCCGGCATCAGCGCCCTTGTGCTGTTACGCCACCTTGCCAACATCCAGCGGTTGATAGCCGGCGATGAAGGCTCGTGGAAGCGATGAGTATCCTCGGTTGGTGATCTCCCTCGCCGAAGCCCGGGCCCACGTGCTGGACCGATGCCCCGGGCCGGTGGTCTCCGAGGTTCCCCTGGCAGAGGCCCGGGGGCTTGTCACGGCGGTACCCGTGGTGGCGACCGAGGCCGTGCCACCGTTCGCCAACACGGCCATGGACGGTTTCGCCGTACAGGCCGCCGACACAGCGGTCCCTCCGGTCGACCTGGGCATCGTCGGAACTTTGCCCGCCGGGGTCGCACCGGACGTCGAGGTGGGTGTCGGTGAGGCGATCCGCATCATGACCGGGGCCCCGATACCACCCGGCGCCGATGCGGTGGTCGAGGTCGAGCGGACAAGCGTGTCCGACGACGGGTCCGTGGTGACCGTCGCCTTGGAGGTTCCGGTGGGCAACCACGTCCGTTTTGCAGGGGATGACCTGCGACCGGGCGACGAGGTCGTCGGGGCCGGTACCACCCTCGGCCCGGGTCACCTGGGCGTGCTGGCCAGCATCGGTGTGGAGCGGGTGGTTGTGTTCCGGCGGTTGCGGGTCGGGGTGCTGTCCACCGGTGACGAGTTGGTGGATGGTTCGGTGCCTCTGATGGCAGGCCAGATCAGGGACGCCAACCGTCCGGCGTTGCTGGGCCTCCTGGACGAGATGGGCGTGGTGCCGGTCGACCTCGGTCGGGTGGCCGACGATGAGGCGGCGATCGCCGGAGCGCTCCTGGGCGGCGTGGCCGGTTGTGATGCGGTGCTGACTTCCGGTGGAGTCTCCATGGGGGACTTCGACTACGTGAAGGTGGTGCTGGATCGGATCGGCGAGATGCGCTGGATGCAGGTCGCCATCAGGCCAGCCAAACCGTTGGCATTCGGGTTGGTCGACGGCGTGCCGGTGTTCGGGCTGCCGGGCAATCCTGTCTCCGCCATGGTGTCCTTCGAGCTGTTCGCCCGCCCCGCACTGCGTGCCATGTCGGGACACCGGGGCCTCGACCGGCCCCGGGTGGAGGCCGTGGTGGTAGGTGAGCTCCGCCGTCGTGCCGACGGCAAGGTCCACTTCGGACGGGTCGTCGTGGAGTATCGGGACGGGCGGTACCTGGCGTGGTCGGCTGGAGGTCAGGGGTCGCACCAGCTGGCCGCCATGGCCACGGCGACCGGGCTGGCGATCCTGCCCGACGGTGACGGGATGAGCGACGGTGACGAGGTCGAGGTCATCCTGCTGGGCTGACCTTGCCGAGACGGTCGACCCTGCCGGTCGGCTGTTCGGTGCCCTACGCTTGGCGTCGTGGTCCGACAGCTGATCGACACCTTCGGGCGGGTCCACCGCGACCTGCGCATCTCGGTCACCGACCGGTGCAACTTCCGCTGTACCTACTGCATGCCGGCCGATGGGCTCGAGTGGCTCCCTAGGGAGGACCTCCTCACCTTCGAGGAGATCGAACGGGTTGCACGGCTGATGGTGGAACGCCACGGCGTGGACAGCATCCGCCTGACCGGTGGCGAGCCGACTGTGCGGGCCAACCTGCCGACCCTCGTGGGGATGCTGGCCGACCTGCCGGTCGACCTTTCGCTGACCACCAATGGGATGACGCTCCGGCTGGTGGCCGGCAAGCTGGCGGCGGCAGGGCTGAAGAGGATCAACGTCTCGCTGGACTCGCTGCGTGCCGACCGGTTCGAGGAACTCACGCGCCGCAACGAGCTGCCCCGGGTGCTAGACGGGATCGATGCGGCGATCGAGGCGGGCCTGTACCCGGTCAAGGTAAACGTGGTCGTGATGCGGGGGGTCAACGACGACGAGCTGGTCGACCTAGCACGCTTCGGCCGCGAGCGGGGCGTGGAGGTCCGGTTCATCGAGTTCATGCCGTTGGACGCCGACCGCTCCTGGTCCGAGGGTGCGGTGGTGGGCCAGGACGAGATCGTGGCCCGGATAGGTGAGGTCTTCCCGCTGGAGCCGGTGGACCGGACCTCGGCTCCGGCGACGCGCTACAGGTACGTGGACGGCGCCGGCGGAATCGGCGTGGTGGCCAGCGTGACCCGCAGCTTCTGCGATTCGTGTGACCGGATCCGCCTCACCGCCGACGGCCAGTTCCGGAACTGCCTGTTCGCCGTGGAGGAGTTCGACCTCCGGTCGCTGTTGCGCTCGGGAGCGTCCGACGACGAGGTCGGAGACCTGCTGCAAGGGGCGGTGGCCGCCAAGTGGGCGGGCCACGGGATCGCCTCGGTCGACTTCGTCCGACCGAACCGGTCGATGTCCCAGATCGGCGGCTGACCCCCGTGGCGGGAGAGGGCTTCACCCACCTCGACGCCGAGGGTCGGGCCCGCATGGTCGACGTGGGTGACAAGGCGGTGACCCGGCGTCGGGCCGTGGCCCGGGCCCGTGTGGCCATGCAGGCTGCCACGGCCGAAGCGTTGGCCGCCGGGACGGTGGCCAAGGGCGATGTCCTGGCCGTCGCCCGCGTGGCCGGCATCCAGGCGGCCAAGCGGACCTCGGAGCTGATCCCGCTCTGCCACCCCCTGATGCTCAGCTCCGTGCAGGTGGACCTCGTCCCCGGCCCGTCCTGGCTGGACATCGAGGCCACAGCCGAGACGGTGGATCGGACCGGGGTGGAGATGGAGGCCCTTACCGCCTGTGCGGTGGCGGCCCTGACCGTCTACGACATGTGCAAGGCCAGCGACCGGTCGATGCAGGTGGAGTCGCTGGGTCTCCTCGAGAAGTCGGGCGGCCGGTCCGGCGACTGGCGTAGAGCCGACTGAACCTGGATCGCGCTCTGCGCGCGAGTGTTCGCGCCCAGAGCGCGAGTAAATCCACCGTTCTGCAACGATCCGGAACTACGGTGCCGTTGTGCATCACGGTCTGTGGACAGGGAAGAACCGTTGCTAATCCTCCTGGGGCTCGGAGTTCTGTGGATGGCGGTCCTGCTGCCGCCGATCATTCGCCATCGCAGCGCACTCGGGCGTCCGGTTCTCGCCCTCGTGGCCGTCGGACGCGGTGCCGGCCGGTTCGACGCCAGCCACCTCCGCTCGATCCGGGCCGCCGCCACAGCGGTGCCCGCCGACGTCCGATCGGCCCGCCGCCGCCGCCGTGACCTGCTCATCGCCCTCGGCGGCATGGCAACCTTCACCTTCCTCTCCGGCGTCGCCGTTGGCGGAGCGGTGTGGATGGCCCACTTCCTCGTCGACGTGGTGCTCGTCTGCTATGCGGTGCTCGTTACCCAGCGCCACCAGCTCGAGGTCGAGCGTGAGGCCATGGTCATTCCGTTCCGGTCCAGCGGTTCGCTGCTTGGCGGCCTGGGCGCTTCCGTGGCCATGAGCGACGAGGCGGTGCTGAGCCGTCGGGCCAACTGATCGACAACGCCTGACCGGGGTTCCTGCGCCGGAGCATCCCGCTACGCTCGTCGGCGATCGCGGGGGTGTAGCTCAGTTGGCTAGAGCGCTACGTTCGCAACGTAGAGGTCGTGAGTTCGATTCTCATCACCTCCACCGCAGCACCGGCCCTGGTGGTTCCTATAGCCCGAACCACCTGCTCCTCACGGCCGGGGCGTGGGGCGCGTCGTTATTGGGAGGTCGCGTCGGCCTCCACGGCGGCCACCAGGCGCTCCGCCAGGTCGGGGAGCTCGGACCGGACCCGTGACCAGCTGGGGATGAACGTGGACTCCAACGGATCCTCTAGGAACTCGGCGCCAGCTCGGACGATGGCCCGGGCGAAGACCTGGATGGTTGCCTCCTCGCCGTGTCGGTCGTAGTTCAGGCCGTTGAACGCGGCGTCAGCCTCGTAGCGGTCGATTAGGTCGAGTGCCGTTCGGTCGTAGGCCGCCTCGAGCGACCGGAATCCCTCAGCCGAGAGGACAACGCCGGAGATCGCCAACCTGCGGTAGATCGCCCTGGCGATGTCCGCGCTCATCCGATGGAGACCGCTGTCGGGATCGTCGGCCGAGAGGTCACGGTGCTTGTGGTCGTAGGTGTCGGCAACGTCGACCTGGCAGATCCGGGTCGTGGGGAGGTGCCGGTAGACCTCGGCCAGCACGCCGATCTCGAAGCCCCAGTCCGATGGCACCCGCAGGGTCTCGGCTACGTCGAGCGTCATGGCGCACTCGCCGGCCAGCGGGTAGCGGAAGCTGTCGAGGTAGTCGAGGTAGCCGCGTTCACCGAACGTGACCGCCATGGCCCGGATGAGGGGCGTCACGAACAGCCGCGTCACCCGCCCGTACAGGCGGTCGCCGTCCACGGCGCCACGTGAGGCCCGGTGGTAGTAGCCCTTGGCGAAGCCGAAGCGTGTGGACGGGTGGGCCACCGGATAGAGCAGGCGGGCCGGCAGTGACCGGTCGTAGTCGCGGATGTCGGCGTCGTGCAGTGCGACGATCCGGCCCCTGCCCGCGGCCAGGAAGTAGCCGAGGCAGAACCAGACGTTGCGACCCTTGCCCGGGAGGCCGGTGGTGAGGTCGTGGGCGTCCAGCTCATCCCGGATGGCCCGCAGGCGGGGTCCGTCGTTCCAGAGGATCCGGTGGTGCTGGGGGAGTCGCGAGAAGATGCCGCGGGCCCGGGCGAAGCCATCGGCATCGGCCCGGTCCAGGCCCACTACGACCTCGTCAAGGTAGGGGACGGCGGCCAGTTGTCTGACTATCCGCTCCAGGGACGGTGCGTCCAGATCGGCCACCAGGCAGGGAATGATCAGCGACATCGGCGTCTCGCCGCTCCACGCCTTCAACTCGCGCTCCAGGTCCTCGGTGGATCGCCGTCCGAGGTCGTGGAGCGTGGCGATGACGCCGTTCTGGAAGAAGTCGGCCACGGGCCAAGGTTAGGAGCCGGGAACCGGACGGGCCATGGTCGGCGGTCCCCGGCTCACAGGGTCCTAACTGTCCCAACGCATACCCCACACGGCACCACCGTTATCGTTGCCGACGATGCATCGCCTACTCCTGACGGCCTGTGGCCTCGTCGCGCTCCTACTTGCCTGCACCGCAGGCGGCACGAGCGCGAAGGGCGTCAGGACGGTGGTGGTCCTGTCGGCCGACCAGGCCACCCAGATCGTGGTGCCGGCAGGATTCGGCGAGGCCCCGACCACCACCTCGACCTCCGCCGCCCCCGAGTCCTCAGCTCCCGAGTCTGTTGCCCCCGAGTCCTCAGCTCCCGAGTCTGTTGCCCCCGAGTCCTCAGCTCCCGAGCCCGTCGCCTCGTCGGCCGGCGCGTCCTCCGAGGAGGCGACGGCGTCCGAGACCACGGTCCCAGCGTCGAGCGTCGCTCAGGCCGGAGAGGCATCTGACGAGGTGACCTCCACCGAACCGGTGTCGGACGACGTGCCGACGACGTCGACGACCAGCACGTCGACCGTCGCTCCGGTGAAGGAGACCATCCCGTTGGCCGAGGAGGACATCAACCCGGGCCTGAAGCTCATGGGGGCACTCGACGACTTCAACACCTGCCTGGCGGCCGAGGGCTACCAGTGGATCGGCTTCCCCAATGCCGACCTTGGGGCGAACGACCCTGTGAACCAACCCGGCTACCTCGAGGCCCTCCAGTTCTGCAACAGCCGGACCGGTATAGCCAATGCCTATCAGGACTTCCAGACATCCCGTTCGGACATGGCGCCCGACGAGATAAGGCAGGCGAACGAGGACTTCATAGAACTAGCCGACTGCCTGCGCACCAGGGGATGGGAGATCGGCGAGCTCCGCCCCGACGAGAGCGGGCTGCTCAGCCCGGGCGACCAGTTCTCGAGCGCCGACGGCGACATAGACACCGATGAGATCCGGGACTGCATCAGCGAGATCGGGCTGGAACGGGCAGGGGAGGAATGATGACTGGAATCCTGCGGGCGACGCTGGTCGGGATGCTGGTGGTGGTCACGGCCTGTGGTGGCGCACAGTCGGAGACGACGCAGAAGGTGACGCTGCTCGCCGAGGACGCGCCGACCGAGATCGTGGTCAGCACGACGTCGACGACCTCCACGACGTCCACGACGTCGACTACATCGGCTGCTCCCACGACCATCGCAGTCGCCTCGGATGGGACGACGGCGTCGGAGACCAGCGTCCAGACGGCGTCGGAGACCAGCGTCGACACCGACAACGTGGCCGTGTCGTCGTCCACGACCACGTCCACGACCACGACCACCACAGCGGAGCCTGTCAAGGAGACCATCCCGTTGGCCGAGGAGAAGGTTCCTCCGGGAATCCA